>Ga0123357_10000985_pt1 | contig 29045 bp, 14 predicted proteins | sample TergutEmb28metaG_FD_89873 | JGI IMG/M metagenome (GOLD analysis project Ga0123357, IMG submission 89873) | Embiratermes neotenicus P4 segment gut microbial communities from Petit-Saut dam, French Guiana - Emb289 P4 | ecosystem: Host-associated > Arthropoda: Insects > Digestive system > Gut ...
GACCCTATACACCCCCCTCTCCTTACCCATACGCGCCACATGCCCAGCCCATCTCATTCTTCTCGATTTTGTCACCCGCACAATATTGGGTGAGGAGTACAGAAGTGTGCCTACCCTCGTTCTAAACTTCAACACTAGAAGTGAGTTGTCAGGCTCACGCCCTGTCCGCTTCACCCTCGGGGAAATCCCCCCCTAGGTACCTATTGAATAGGAGTTTGGGTGTTGAGGGTATGTGGGGTGAATTAAGATTTTTATTTTATTTAAAAGTACAGGGCGACCCACAATTTGGATTCCATTGCCGGAATAAGTAGGGACTCTTTATCATAAGGTTTCTACCGGCTTTGCGGCCCCCACCCAACTTCTTATGTGGCGGATTTCGGGCATAAAATAGCCGTGACGTGATGCTGACCACTCAGCTCCAGGTAGTGCGTGAGGCAGAAAGGTATGGAGCTGTACGTCCTATCGTCTATACATTTTCATGGTGCGGTGATTAATTAATTAAATACTGGGAGAATTTACTTTCCCTTGACTGTATTAGATGCAGATTATATGTTAACCAATGCAATAAAGCAATGAGTTTGTAGGGTGGAGTAGAAATGGTGAAGCTAACGGTTGTGGATTGTTATAAATACTGCCCTTGGTCTGAAAGAACGTAGTAAAATTAAACAAAATTAAACAAAATTATAGAATTCAATTTTCCGAGCAAAAATTGACACACTTATAAATCTGTGTATTAGGGGCCGATGTAACGAAAGTGGTGACGTAATCAGTGGCGTAGATAGAGTCACCGCTTACTCAGGCGGTCAGGGGTGATCCGAAGGTTACCTAATATTAATATTTTTTTTTTTTTGGGGGGGGGGGGCTTCTTTCAGTTTTGATTTAGTTGTTCTGAAGAAGGCCGTATTTTAGATCCATGTTATAAGATCTGGGAGTAAGATCGCTAGTAATTTTAGGGGCTTCAATTATCGAGTGGCGGGGGGCCTTCGTCTTGTTATCCACGTCAGTGGGTGTAGCCTATTTGCATAGGCCCCACTCTGATATTTTTACATCTTCCTCACTCAAAATACATTATATAACTATTAGTCCGGAGATCCTACACTTTTTCCCCCGTCTTTCCTGGTTTCTTCTCTTTAAAGTGTTTTGATTTAATGTAGACCTCGGTACACAGGTCTACCTGTTACAATAGAGGCGTTCGGATCGCGTAATACGTCATGTTTGTGAAATTTCTGCACCCCCCATCCTATATATCACCTTCACGACATGTTTTTTTTAGTGCGGACAACTTTTCAGGGACGAGGGTTGGGCGAAATGAATGCCATTGTCTTTTTTTTTCGGGCGCGTTCGCAAGAAAATGTTGCAAAAAGTGCCTTCCCCCCCCCCCCCTCAACGGTTTTCTCAAGCTTCCTTATGACAGTCTCCAGAAGTGGCAATTAAGCATACCATTCCGAATAGGAAATGTCAGCTGTACTGACTGTACCTTAGGTTTCCCTTGACCACATTTCATTTACCCTAACAAGTTCCACAAATTGCTCCAAAACGCGAGCGTGATTCCATTAGTTTACAACCTCGGAATGCAGTGGCCCGCAATCACAGATCATAACCAGCAATGTGGCCTGACGTGCTAGTGGCTAGTAGTATGAGCCGCTCAGAGATGGCCAAACAGTGCACGCCATAAATAATCTGTGGTGCAAGGCGTGGAAATAGCAGGCGTAGTATCTTATCGGCCGTGGTTGTAGTGAGAGAGGTCCGAAAGAGTTTCTAAATTTGAATATTTTGTGTGAAATTAGTTGAAGGTAATATTAAGGGATATTGTTATAAAAACTTACGTTTTAAGCTGTGTTATTTTAATGGTATTTCGTATTGTGTGACGATCTTTAGCGTAGTGAATTTCCGTTAGTGTTGTGGCGTCGTGTGGTATTGTGTGAATGAGATAAGGTAGCTATTGATTGGTATTATGGGAAGAGGTAAATTTATGACTAATATTAACGTGGCCCTCCAGAAACTGGTTTTATCTACAAAATGTTTTTGCCTTGTTTTGTTGTACATTGAAAGGTATTTCGAAAGTTTTGCTCTTCTTCCACTAACGGCTGATATTGATCCTTTATGTAGCGGGAGGATTTTATTACTGAGTGTCTTTGAATACATCCTGCAGTATGATTTTTTGAAGCGGAATTTGATTGAAATTGGCCCTCAATTTTGTCGTCAATTGAGTACAACTACGTTATTCAGGTACAGTAGGATGTTCGTTTCCTGAAATTAAATTGCAGGTACCCAGTTAAAGATGGTAGATTGCATGGGGTTATGGAAATTTGAATGTAGCACATTTTTTTTGCAGTGAACAACCTGGACCATTCTGGGCATCATTATTTTTCTTAAGTCACTCTTGAGAGTCGTACCCAGAAAGTGAGTTAGTGTATACCTGTAATACCCTAATGGGGGGGGGTCTTCTGCACATTTCTTCAAATCTGCCATGCCTATTTCCAAATCACTGTTCATGGTCTAATCATATTTGAAACTGCATTTGTTACTGAACTGTACTAATACACAATGGGCTTGTGTGACAGTGTAGGTTCTCATTGCAGTCAGTGCCAAGATTAATGTTTGGGGAGCTGTGTAGTAAGGATCCCAACAGACCACAGTTTATAAGTGTAGGTTTTTGTTTTAACTTTGCATGTCTTACAGCTGTAATCTGCTGCTAACAGTTTATATGCTGGTATGCTTCATTAGACAAATCACATGGACTGTGTTATTGTAGCTTTGGGGGGGGGGAGATGGAGAAGTTCAGTTAGCAGAAGCAATTGTGGTGACCACAGTTGCTGCTGTTGCCCGAGTGAAAAGTGTAAATAATACAGTACTAAATAAAGCTGCCTTCAACAACATTGTGGGACATGTTACACATATTCTTGGGTGAGTGCATGTACATTTAGTTAACTGTTGGCAGCAGATTACAGTAATTTTTTTTATATTTTAGGTACTTTGAGTAGAGGGATTGTTTATATAACTTCTGTGTGGTGCTTAATTAGGATGTGGTATATATCATTGTGCAGACAGACACAATAAGCAGTTCATTGTAGAATGTATACAAGACAAATGATACATTTAATTTTTATGTAAATGAGAAGTTTATGCATTTGTGAGTCAGCCAACTAATGTACATGTAGAGAAACCAAACAGTGCTCATAACAGCCAGTATTTAAAATTAAATAGTATGTGAGTGATGGAAATGAGTAACAACAGTTGAATACTTTAGTAGAAGATGATGCAACAGTGCCTTGTAACTGGAACATTTCTTGGTTGCTGTTCTGCACTTTTGCATGGCTTTTATTCTGATTCTCATAATTTAACTTCTTTTTGGATTTACCACATCTGATATCATGAATCTGCTTGTTTCTTTCTGTCCTTTCTAGAAAGACTGAGGCAAACGTATCCATATATATAAGCACATGCCATGAAAGTGTGTAGGGAGCATGTTGAAAAACTTCGTACAGTCTCGGTCTTTACACCCAATTCACTTGCACGTTTAGGTGCAGTCACTCTGTGTGTGTGTGTGTGTGTGTGTGTGTGCGCGTGCGTGCGTGCGCGCCCATTAAATAGGCTCTACAATTCTTGTGCTGTTCTCTTTTTATGCAATACATCATGGGAGCAATGGGGACTATAGCAAGACAAAATGTAATTAAACGTGTATTCAGTATTTTTATAATTGTGGTATATTAATTGCTCTTCTACTCCTTTAAGATAATGCGGTCTAGATCACCAAGTTGTCGTTTAACTCCGCCACCTCCGCGAATATCTCGTCGTTCACCAAGTGGTTTTAGAACCAGAGGAAAATCTCCAGACAGGAGGCGACGCATGCCACCACCTAACATCCCAAAATATGTATCAGGTGGTAGAGGTGGCAGCCCCTCGAGAGGCAGGGACCGTAGGGAATTTAGACATTCACCTAGAAGGTAATAAACTAGAAACTGATTGTTAAAATTTTGAAGTTAACAAATTGTCTTGTCACACAGACTCTTACTGACAACAGTCCTTGCTTTACCACAAATAAATGGTCTGCATGGGAGCAGGACAAGGACCAGTGGTAGGCATTTGTGAACATGCTAGTGGAATGTAAAAGGTAGGGAATTTCTTCCTTAGCTGAATGACAGTTACCATGTGCATAAGGCTCCTGTCATGCAGAATGCCACTTGCAGTATGATTGTTGTATGATGACAACAAAACACATTCAACACAGTATGTGCCTTACACACTGGAGTGATCCAATGGGACATTGCACTGCCTCAGTGTGAACATGTCATAATTTGTAACACAAACCCATGAAAGTAAGCCTATGAGGGTTGTCCCAAAAGTAAGGGTACTGATTTTTTATTTAAACGTCTGTTGGACTCACCTGATTTTACAATTTATCTCCTTCAAAGTATGACCCTTGGGAAGTTACACGTTGGTTCCGTTTTTTCCACTGATCATAGCAGTACCGGAAATCATTTTCTGTAAGTGCGTGTAGCTCATCGGTTACAATTTTTTATGTTTTCCATTGTCCCGAAATGATGACCTTTCAACTTCGATTTCAACTTAGGGAAGAGGTAGAAATCGCATGGAGCTAGATCTGGACTGTAGGGAGGATGTGGAAGTATGGGAATGTTTTTATTTGCCAGAAATTCTCAGATTGAAAGCGCAGTGTGAGCTGGCACGTTATTGTGGTGCAGCACCCAGTCGTCTGCAATGTCCGTTTGGACTCGCTGGACCCGTTTTCGAAGTCGTTCCCAGACATCTTTGTAGATGGTGTGTGAAGTACAAATTGTTTGTGCACAGTGCCACGGCTGTCGAAAAAACAATAATCATAGTTTTCACCCTGGATCTGCTTATGTGTGCCTTCTTCGGACGAGGAGAACTTTTTGTGTGCCATTCCACACTTTGCTGTTTGGTCTCGGGATCATAGTTGATCACCCGTGATTCATCTCCTGTTATTACTTTATCCAAAAAATCTGGCTCAATTTCAGATCTTCCCAGCAAATCTTGACAAATTTCCAACCGGTTCGCTTTTTGCTCCACAGACAAGTTTTTTGGCACTACTTTTGCACAGATTTTTCACATGTGCAAATGGTCTGTTAGAGGCTGATGAACTGCATTTTTATCCAAGCTCATTTCTTATGCAATCATCCTGACACTCAATCGGCGATCTTTCAACATCACAGCTTGCACCACGTCCACGTTTTGATCATTTGTTGACGAGATTGGTTTTCAGGAATGAGGGCCATCTGCAACATTTCTCGGTCCTCTATGAAAGCCTTGTGCCACTTAAAAATCATAGTTCTCAATAGAGTGGCATCTCCATAAGCTTCGGTTAAAGAAACAAATGTCTCTGTAGCAATTTGTTGAGTTTCACACAAAATTTGATAGCATACCATTGTTCAGTATTTTCCTGCATCGCAAACGTAACAAGGTTATAAAACACCACCATACACAAACAGCAGTAGTGCACGACTGACTCAACCAATCCAGTTGAAACAAGTATGGACATGCAGCCAAGATCACTACCAACACGCTAATATACATCAAGGAGGTGCTACGTTACCAATTCGTACATAGGAAAATCAGTACACTTACTTTTGGGACAACCCTCGTATATTAGGTTTTAAAATTAGTTACAGTATTTAGTCAATAAATAATCTTTGCTGAATTTGTAAATCAACTAACAAAATGCACTATATAAAGGGAAAATCTGCAATAATCTATAGTATGCAGTATGTTTTGTGTGTTGATTTATTAAATGCTTGAATTATAAGTATGTGTAAATATGCAACAGTAAATTTCCTGATTCATTGAATCCTATCTAGATGTTTTTCCACACTAGATCAGTTTCGGTCTCTTATTGTATAATCAGGATCTTTATGGCCATACACAATGGAGTGTTTCCCAACAGGCTCTACAAGTTTAATATTTACCTGTCTGATCCATGATATTTCCTTTCTCACTGTTGCTTATATAACCCAACACATGTCTGTAAAGCCTGTCATACTTCACCCTTCTGTAGCACAGATCATACATCTGTGGCAATATGTTTATGACTGAGTGATGAATGACACAACTTGCTGCTGACTCGTTATTGCATAATATCAACCCATCAAGAACATATCATTATAGTGTTGTTTTCAGTGTGTGAGGTCCCATTTGAAACCAGGGGTAGAGTTGTATCATAAGCTAATAATATCAAAATGTTATTGCCATCATATCTGAAATAATGTCCAGTGTGAGAGCTCCCTAAGATCTTGACACTTATCCCTGTCCTGAACCAGGTCAATCCAGCCAATGCTCTCCCATCCAGTTTTTTAGATCCATTTTAATATTTTCCTATTTCTGCTGAGGTCTTCCAAGTGATTTCTTTCCCTTATGTTTCCCCTCCAAAGCCCCTAAGCATTTTTCTTCTTCCCCGTATGTGCCACATGCCCGAACCATCTCATCCTCTTCCATTTGCTCATAGAAATAATATTGGTGAGGAGTACAAATTGTGAAGCTCCTCATTATGCAGTTTTTTGCCAGCCATCTACTATTCTCTCCATTTTGGGTGCAAGTATCTTCCTCAGCATCCAGTTTTTAAAAACCTGCAACCTTTGTTCTGAACTTAATATTAGAGATTGAGTTTCACACCCATATAAATCAACAGGAAAAATTATAGTTCAGTGTAATTTAATCTGTATATTCTTGGATAGCAAATGCTATTAATTTCTTCATGTATGCAAATTATGTAGATCGTAAGTCTCCCAAATAAACTTTTGACATACCATTCTGAATGTCTACAGAAGATAAACCGGATGAAATCGGTACTAGACCTCAGAACATTCTGTTGAAAATGCATCGAATACCACGCACAGGATATGAGTTTCAAGTTTTAAGTTTACCATATTACCAGAAATGAAATGCAGTTCGTGAATGTAAGCTTGTTGCTGAGATGCCATGAACAACAACACAGCATTTACAGCATCCACTGTAATCTGTATTTAGTTTTATTTGTAATGTGGGTTTGTCAGTTCAGCTAGCAGCAATCTATGTAGTCCAACTTGATGGGAAGAACATCCATATCTTCAACCTGACAGCTGAAAATTTTTGATAAGCTCTAAGATGAAGGTACTGTAGAACACAGTATAAGTAGAAGGGATAGAGGGTTAACATCTTAGCTTCAACTGTATTAGCACAGTTGTGTTTATTTTGAGTAAGCACTAATGTAGAACTGTTCACTTGGAGACATTTATTGTTGTACATATTTTTTTGTATGCACTTCTGACTTCTTGACTAGAGGAATAATGCCCATTGTTATAGCTTTTGTGAAGTCTATATGTGAAAGGCTTTGTGGACGTTTCTTTCTTGTTTTATCTGAAGCAGTTCTGGGTTTTATGTTTTGTAGACGAAGCAGATCGCCTCCTCAGAGGGAACCAAAAGCTCGCTCCTTTTCTCCTGGCAAAAGAAAGCTGTCTCCAAAGAGAGAAAGAGAAAGGGTAAGGGAGAGGCCACGGGAGCAGGAAAGAGACAGAGAACGAAGATCTCGTCCAGCCGTCACATCACCCAGAAAAAGGGCAAGGTGACTAGGTCTTTGTGTTTTGAGTTGTGTAGTTAGCATGCTGATTACCTGGCAAGAGATCATGATTTGATGTAGATGTGTAGAAATTACAATAAAACTGCATTTGCAACTACCAGAATCTCAGGTGGTAGATACTTTATTTACAGAAAGTTGTACTGCCAGTACATTTTTGTTCAATGAATAATATTTTTAAACATTTTGATTTATCATTGGTGTTCACATGTCTTTGATGTCTCATATGATGAAATATTGTCAGAAAATTTTAAAGACATGCTTGTTTGCTTGGTGAGTGAAATTTGGTCCTTGTGTAGTGCATGTTTAGTATTGATCTGAATGTTAGAAGTTCAATAGAAATTTATATAGGAGTGTTCAGTTGTCAGTTCAGACTTCAAAGGTGTAGAGGTAATTAAATTTTCCTAATGTTGTTTGGGGAGGTTGCATCACTTACATACTGTGAGTGCAAGTGGATACTGTTATGTGGTTAATTTAAGTTGCACATCTAGATTCCTTTGCATAAGTGTGATTTATTCAGTGGGTATATTGAAATTTTTATGGTGAAGAGGACATTGAGTGGTTCATTTATGCATTTTAACAGGAAGTTTGAGACATACTTTATAGCATTAACCTTTTGGCGCCAGAATTATTTTTTTAATTTTAGCACACCCTGTATATTAAATGTGACTAATACAGGAACCAAATAAGCTAGAATTATGAAACAAACTGCATTTTGAACAGAAAAAAAACAAAGTATATACCATGTTTAAAATATTCAGTACCTGTATTTGTTGAATAAATATGTAAAATGCAACGTTTAGAGGTTAGCGGTGCAGTACGACCACTATAGTCGTCGTTAGGCGTCAAAAGGTTAAGTGGTTCACTTATAGATTTGAACAGCTGGTTTGGACTCCTTATAGTCTTATAAATTACCCTGATGATGATCACAATGGTGATTGAAACATGTCAGTAATCAGTAACACATGATCAACATGTTTTACATACATGCATTTGTTGGTTTTGTTGTGTGAATTGAAATATTCATTTAATGCATGGATATAGAACATTTTAATCTGAAGTTATGCTTTGGCTACCATTGATGTGAACATTTTATATCAAGACTGCTATGTGTTGGAGGTTTGCAATACAAGAATTGCAGTCAGAATTTTAGTCTAAAAATGTTAGGCTAATTGTCAGTTTGTAGCATATTAACCCTTGCCCAGTTGAATTTTTTCACCATGTTGTCCTTTGCACCAAAACCATAAACTTGTGAAATCTTACGCTTGTATGTGAAGCCTGGCTGTTTCTTCATCAAGTACATACAGTTATAATTTTGCATACCAGGCCCACAACTTTCATCATTATATCCTTGCATTGCCACCAAGGCAGATATGGCTTTATGACCAAAGTTGTTCATAGTGATAGCCATAATAGAACTGGTTTTTTTCTTCTGAAGTCATTGTTGTGGTCCAAGTGTGGCTACACATACACATTTTGTCAGAAATGTTTGTATGTTAGTGTATTTCCCACAAACAAGAATAGATTCTAAGATCATCTCCCTTTTTGTGTGCCCCTTCCTTTAAATTTCTGAACCATTTGACAAACTAATACAAAATTTGGTATGCTTAATATGTTACAGGAGTCCATTCCATTTTCATGTATCTTATTTTCTCACAAACTGTTCGAACAGTAAGGTGAATTTGTGCACAGGAAATCTGTCTAATAAGAAAGTGAGCTTAATGAAACTTGAGATGAGTGTTAATCCACAGGAGATCATCCTGTTGCAGTACTGTGTAATTTTCTAACATCTAACAGCTTGGAAGACGTACACTTGTATGGCAGGAGTGAAACTAGTACTACTTGTTGGTCCTGAAATAATACCTTTTACCATGATGGTGAAGCTAATGAACCATTGCTACACTATATATGAAATATTGTTTTTAAGTCAATAGGTACAAGCATGGTGACAGTTCACATCTTCATAGTCCAGTAAATGGAACTTATAATACAGAACTTTATGCTTTAGTAATGAACTCTTGAAAAATAAAGTTCCAGTAATAATACTAACAGATGTGAGGGGGGTTCTAAATCTGTGCCTTAGGAATAAGTTGTGCGCATAACTCATTTCTTAATTTTCAAAGTGAAAACATTTTATGTGCAGGACAAAGAGCCCTGAAACATCTGCTGTTAGCTCGACAAGAGCAGGTGGTCATTTAGAATCATACAGTGGAAGTGTAGGAGGGCCTGCAGATGTATCTCCTGGTCGGACCTATCAGGGATTGCCAGGTTCATACCCACAAGGGGGACCTGGTTCAGATGTGGACCATCCTAACAGAAGTATGGTGTCAATGAGTGAAAGGTACATTCCTCTTGACAGGATGCATGTTGAGTATTTTTGTTTTGAAATATGTGTTATTCAATAGACCATTAAATAGGAGTCATTTTTAAGTGGTTATGTACAGTAACACCTAGTTAATTCTTAGTGCTGGGGAGCAAAAAAAAATTGGCTTAGAATTGTACGATTTTAGATAGTCCAATTTTTTCAATCCACATTGTCATAAGGTTAGTTAAAATCATTACATAACATTGTAACCTACGGTTCTTTTATATAGCAGTGTAATTATATACTAATTTTTTTCATTATTTATTTTGTACACACCTGTAACATAATGTAATACCATAAATACAGAAAAACCCAGTCATTGACATTTGTCAAACCTAGATTGATGTTTATTGTCATTGTTTCTTTAATAGGAGTTGCTTGAGCTTTCTCTAAAACCGTTTGTGTACACTTTTGACACAAAGTCTTGCAGTTCATCCACAGCTTTCATGATGTCATTCATGTCACTTGCACATTCTGCTGTATCCAGCAATGACAGTGCCATTATAGCATCCTGGTGATGGGGTGGGGTTTCCTCCATCTTCTCCTCTTCCTTACCCACAGTGTGCTCTGTGCTTGGGCCAAAGCCATCCAAACTTGTTGGCTGATCAGTGGTTGTTGGGACAGATTTGTCAACATTCAGAAATTCTTTGAAAGTACTGGGGGCAATCAATGTGTCCTTGCATTTCCACCCATTCACAGTTTTCTTCATCACTGTTGGTATTGACTGAACTAGCAGTGCCAAAGCCACAATTTGTAAAGCAGGTGTAAATTTCTGCAGGCATGATGGATTCCCATGCCATGGAGACACCTTACATGGCATCCAAGGTGTTCCGTTTTCTTACCTCTCCTATGGTAACATCCCTGTATATTTTTCATGACAAGAAATGCACTAGATACATTCCTTAGGTCCTTCTCTCCCTTTAACGCTGGAATTCTCTTTGGTTGTGCATTAAAATGCCATTTCATTCAGGCTAAAAATGTCCTTGAGAGCATACTTGGTGATGATTGGTTTCACATTTTCTTGTCATTTCTCTGCTGAACCCAGGTCTGCTGCAGCCCCTTCTTCACTTGCTCAGTACCATAATGTTACCTCTCTTTTTAAATGCTGTGTCCATCTGTTGGAGCATTTAAAATTGATGCCCATCTTCAGGGCTATTTCATCAGCCTTCACTTTCACCATTTGTCCATCCACTGGAAGTCTGTTCTCTCGAGCATGGCGAAACCATTCAAACAGTTTGTGTTCCATATTGCCATGTTTTGCGCCAAGAATCCTCATGTGCTTCAAAATATTGTGCCCGTGCAAAACCTGATGTTCAGTAGAATCTTTCTCCTCCTCCCTCCTCCCCCCTCCTCCACACAGTGGCATTCCATAAGTTTGAGCCATTTCACCTTTACTTCCTTCATTTTTATCCACTTCTCTGATCACCACCAGCTTTGCTGCTGTTTTGCTCATGTTCTTTGTCTTCTTTGCACCCATACTTTCTGCACTGTGTGGAATAATCAGTTCAAAAGACAATTATATGATACATGTCATGACACTTCTCATTGTACAAAACATGCACTTTCTTCACCTTGACTTTCACAACATGCATAAACACACATTATGACACATGCTTGTTCATGAGGTTTTGCAGTCTAACAGATAACACTGTCTAAATAGCTGAATGAATTTCAAGGGGGTAGAGAGGACATGCTGCTGAGTTTTGTTTAATGAAGTGCCATTTTTATGCAAAAATAATTTTGAATAATGAAATTATAGTTGCTGTTGCGCAGGAAAATTTCTTTGAATTAAAAATTCACTGTATTTTGAATTAACCAGATTAAATTACGGTAAAGGTCCTATGATTTGAGCTGGGGCATGAATTTGTTCTGAATTAACTGATACTTTGAATTTACTAATACTGAATTAACATGGTTTTACAGTGTCTAATTTGTAAGCAGTCCATTGAATACAAATTACTTCAAAAGTTTTTCTTTCATTGCCTTTGACCATACGTAAATGTAATATTTAAGCTGTACCAGTGGTTCTTTATTCTAGCCAACTAAATGTTAGTGTGAACTTGCAAATGAATGCAACTTCATTTTATAAACCTGCTACTGAGTAATTATATGAGTATTTTTATTGACTGGAAACCATAGTCACCATAGGTGAAATACTGTTATCAGTTATAACATGTTTACAGTTTCATCATATGACCCCTGCAGGTCAGGGTCTTTGTCCATGAAATTTTTCCAACTGCTTTGAAATATTGATACATATTTCAGTGACTCTGTATGTGTTAGCAAGTGCAGGGATGGGTGTGGGTGTTTGTGTGTGTGTGCGTGTGTGTGCTACCTGAAACTTACTCCACCTGTGTGCATTTAACAGCTACCCTGGAAAGTCTTGTGAATTGGCTGTTAATGAAGTTTTGCAACAAAACAGTCCTTGAGGAATCTGTTCTTGTGATATATGACTCATAACTGTGTAAGGAGTTCCAGTGTGCTGGCGGATCTTATCACAGAAGAATGGATTCCTCAACCCCATTGCTCTGAAGATCTCAAAATTTGCAACAAAGAAAATGCTTCATGGTTTTCTTAGTTGACCTTGTGTGGTTTAATCACCAGTAATATTAAAATAAGAACATAAATTATGATACTTCCTGATACATAATGTACTTTTTTTTTTTTTAATTTATCCCTTTGACATCCAGATACTTTCCTTTATCTTTAGGGTAACGAAACACTGCGCTTCTAGGCAATGATTTGTCTAATAATTTGCTTTCATTTCACACATAAATGTGAGCATATGTAGCCAGGTTTGACTTATGTTGACTGTTCTTCAATTATGAATCATTCACAATTGTAGATTTCATGGATCAAGTGGACCAGGATCATATGTGAAGGATCAGTCTGATCATCCTGTGTTCCGTGGCCCAGAAGGTTCAGGCTTTGATGTGAATGAACTGAAGAAAATAACAGTGGATATCAGACGTAACTTACCAGTGGACATGGTTCCTATAGAGCGCAGCATTATCAACCCTGAAGATGTGGTATTGGTACGTCGGCCAGGTATGTGATTAAACTTACGTCATTTTATGTTGCTTACTGTGAAGTTCTAGCAAGTGAACTGGCTAATTGAAGACTTGCTGTAATAAATCTTGTAATTTACTCTTCTGTGAGATATGAGGTTCTCAGTGTGGTGACTCAATATTGCAGCCTTCTGGAATGTGAATCCACATAATTCTGTAGATAGAGATCTATGTATCGGAAGAACTTGATGCCTCTGTCCTATCTACTGTACAGCACATCTCAGAAGACCTGAATTTTGAGTGCATCATTACATTTTTCCAGCGGGAGTGTAATGGAGTAGTATTTTCCTTTAAATTTCTGATGTGTTATTGGAAGAAAGAATGTGAATTACAATTTCTTGAAATGCAAGGCTCTTAGAATAGATAAACGTATGTACCAAAATATAACACAACTTCATGCTGTTCAGTGTTCAGGAGAGTACATGTGCAGAACTTTTTTAACTTTGTGCACAGTTGTAAAGTGACCTTCCATTCTTCGGGTGATTAATTAGAGAGAAATCACCTTTTTTGGGGGGTAAATTAGGTTAGTGGTCACATTTGGTTGTTACATACCATGAAACTTGATGGGTTACACAGACCGCCTGCTATTAGGACAGTGGAATTGGTAAAGTTACGACAGGCTGGGTGTGTAGGTAGGGTGGGAGAGACAATGAATGCACATCAGATGTTAGTGTACAGCCTTTTAAAAAATGACCATTTCAAAGACTGAGGAACTTAACTCTAAAATTCATTCAAATCAAATAGGTTGCGAGGTTAGGAGGTACATGAAAGTGGCCCAATACTGTGTCAAATGACAGGGTGTAGTATGAGCAGTGCTGAATGATGAGGTTCTACCTTATCTTATGAACTGTAATTTTTTTCTCTCCCAACTTCTTATGAAACATTTTTGGAAGTATATATATCATAAGTTTTGTCAAGTGGTAGTGGTTTAACTTTTAGACAACTGGGATGGTAATTTTAGCACATGGTTTACAAAAAGTATAGTTGAACTGAGAAAGATGCAATTATGAAATAAACTGCCTTTTGTTGGGAATAAAGCAGATATGCTGCATGTCTTAAAAATGCAGTAAATTTCCTTTTTGTGTAAGTATATAAAATGAATTTCTCGAGGTGGTTTTTAATGTGTGTTGGCAGAATTGGGGTCATGTAAAAGTTAACATATATGTAATGTCTGAGAAGGGCATGTGAGTATTTAATGTTCTATTGCTTTCTATGCACATGGATTGTTATACTGAGAAGTTTAGTGTAGATACCAAGGATGCACATTGAATGTGGAACAGATTACAATATTTATTCATTGTTTAAAGTAAGTGGTGTGTATGTGTGTGTGTTAAGCACCATTATTTGTTGGCTGAAATTGAAGCCATAATTTTAGAGGCAACCAAGGAGCTGCATATATGTGAATTAGAAGCTGCAACCCCTTTTCACCCACCCCCACCCTTTGTGTGTGTCCCCCTGCATCTTATTGTACTTGTGTACACTAGAAATGGTCAGTGGGTGTAATTGTTCATGTGAAGCAAAACAAAAATCAACCAAAACAGCTGTGGTAGTGTAATCCCTGTACAGTAGAACTTTTTTAAATTTGGCTTCCTGATAGTTGAGCATGTGAGGAAAGTGATCCCAAGACCAGAAGTTGTGCTGTCCACACCTTTTGTTGCACATACTGCTTTTGTGACTTTATCTTAGGTTATCTGGAATTTTTTGAGCCCATTAAGCTATTATTATGACTTCAAAAGACCAGAGTAGAGTAAACAAGGTACTACTAGCAAGAGGAAACATGTAACTTTGATTCCGTAGAAACTAGAAACAATTAAGGGGCTTGAAAGTGGCAAAAGCTGAAGAGAGATTATGACTTTATATAACATAGGCCTGTCAACTGTCTATGGTGTGAAGAAGTGGAAGGACTGATAATGATCCTTTTTGATGTTAAGGGAAAGAGTGACAGTCCTTTTCAAGGGAGAGACATTGAAAAAGCCTAAATTAATGCACTGGACTGGATGTTGCATAAATAGTTTACAACAGTGAGTTTCAAAGGAAACCCCATGATAATTGAAAAAGCCAAGGCTTTTCATGATGGAATGAAAGTTACATACTTTTAGCTATTAGAACTTAGGTCAGTGTAGGTTTCATTTGAGAATCCAGAATATTTGATAATCCAGCATCTTTCCAGTCCTATGGGTGCCAGATGGAATTGTAGTGTAAATGGTTTGAGGTGTAAGTGTGCACATAATGTAGCAGTAAGAGGTATCAAACGATAACAACTTATATGTCACAAATAAGAACAGAAGATGTACAAATAATTGCGTGTGCTGTCCTTCAAATTTCAAAGCCTGTATTTTATCTGACAACTGTTGTTTTCACTTTTTTGCCATTACTCCGCCATGCTTGTGGTTAGTCAACCAAGTGGGCTTCATTAAAATGATGCAAGAGCTGACAGGAGGTGACAACCAGTTGTTGTCACATTAAGTAATGACCCTGTATAATACCATATTCCCTGTATATTATGCAGATAAATTTATTTATGTGTAGATTGTGCTATGCCTAGTAAAATGTATCTACCTACATGAGAGTTCAAGAATAAGTCAGAGGGTGTTTAGGGGTGTGTGACAACTACATGTAAAATAACAACATAAGACTTATAGGCACAACACCAGGCAGGATGCTGTCCTGGCTCAGGTCTACTAAAATTCATAATTTAGAACAATAATCTGGAGTCCAGTGTAGGTATGTTATTGCTGGGATGAATCCCAAAGACTGTAGTGATTGAGTTGAGGCAGATGAGATGGAAGGAGGAAGCGGGAGGGTTGCTTTGCACAATATAATCTTAGTATATAGACCAGGCATGTGCCTAGTCAGCACATTAGAGGACTACTTATCTGCAGGGGTCCACTGACTTTCCAAAAAATGTAGGAACAACCTCTAACTCTGGGCCAGAAGGGTGATACAATGCAATTTCTATATTGAGGACCCAGACTTCTGGAGTGCTGGAAATAATGGGCTTATCCATACAAAATTTAGTTGCCTAGATGACCCGGCACGTCATGTTTATGCACCCCTAATTTATAGCTGTACTTAAAGTGATCGCAGTGTATTTATACGCAGTACTGTATCATTGACCAGAAAATTTTTCTTTTATTGTCTTTTCCTTGACATTTTTTACGTTTCATAAATTTATATTTCAAGTAGTAATGAGGAAATGTAAGTGGAGAATGTTCTGCTAGGGTGATTTTAGCTCTCTGAGGTGATGATTTAAGTGGTCTTCTGTTGGACAATGACACCATGTTGTTTGGTTGATGGTTACCAACTTTTTCAGAGGAAAATGCCATCTCCTTCTTTTACCCTGATGATGGAAGCAACATATTCCTGTTGAGCTGTGTTGTCATAGATGCACATTTACATAAATTTTAATGTATCTCGGGTGCTTGGGAAGTTCTTCGCCTGTTACCTCCCCTCTGTGGTTTTTACTCTGGGTGTTACATTTTGTTACAGGAATGTCAAGAAGTTTCAATTCTCAACCTTGGAATGTGTGTGATTTTTCATCAATTTCTTTAAACATTTTATCTGTTCCATACATTGTGCATACCTTATGTACATCAACATTCCTTGCATTTTTCATTTGACTGGATGGCAATAGTAGTTATTGATTAGTGTTTGCATATTTTCAAATTTAAGAAGTGCTAGAGGCTAAAATGAAATGAAAACTGAATATTATGCATTGTAGTGAAGATTTCACTTCCAATAGTAAACATTTGAACATTTGCGCAGTCCATGTCACTTGAGCTATGCAAGCTTGGCAGTTCTTTTTCAGAGAGTGGTGTAATAAAAAATGTATGTTTCTCTCCAACCCAGCCATTGCAGGTAAAACTTTCTACCACAAAGGTGACAAAGAAGTCTGTGATATTAAGCTTTCAAACTGTCACAATATATATGCAACAAATCAGCTGATAAGAAAAATGATTTTCCAGCATTGCCTGACTAGCTGAAACTGAAGGATTGCGGGAGATAATGTAGATATATGAACTGACTAAGATTTGAAAAGGAATATGCTGAGGTTTATAAGTGCGTTACTGCAGAATGTTTTAGAAGAATATTTGAACGTGCACATTTTCACATTTACTTATCGTGCGTGTAGGTAAATATAAAATATTCAGACTTTGATTAGTCTTCAGGATTTAATAATCAATCTTGGATAATTTGTAACTGATGCCCTCAACGGAGCATAAGAGTTGCCTGCTGTTTGTAAAGATAAGCATGGCCTGCACATAAATGATCGTAAAGATGAGATGTTCAGTGGGTGTGTTGCCAGTCTCCAGTATGAAGTTGAGAGAAAATTTTCTTTCTAAATCCAAAATCTGTTGAAGTATGTATGCATTGAAGAAGCGGAATATCATTTTCTTCATGGCAGTAACACATGATGTTTTTATGGAATTGGTATCTGTGCAATTGAAATAAGCTTACTAGTAAGTATTCAAGAAAGAAGGCAGGTGTTAGAATAGTGTTGTCATTTTCATTTTCAAAGGCCTGATGTTTGGAATGATGCTTCACTTACAATGGAAGAGAGAGGAACGGTCAGTTCATTGAAGAAGTCAGCATTAATACATTCATTTGATTACTCTGGAATATTTGCAATATGTTGTACTGTATTTTATTCATTCTGCATGGAGTTTCATATTATTTTAAGAAGAATACTATGACTACTTCAAGAAGTAGTTGACATTAAAGATCAAGCTGTATCAACACACACGATATGGCATTCATGGCAACTCATCTCTTGAACAATAAAGTTAGCAAACTACTCACCGATAATCGTATGAGAGAGGCAGAAAACAAAAATATTCCACAGTCATACAACATACTATGAAGATGAGCATAAAATCTGTTGTGAAATTAAATCAGGATGTTGTTAAAACAAGCTTCGTTGAATATATGCAACCTTCATAACCTAAAAAAAAATTGCCTCTAAACTTTCTGTAATAACAGCATACACAAAGTGGTGTTGCTGTTTAGAGGAAGTGTTTTTGGCAAAGGCGGGCCCTATAGCACCAGCTGAAGCACATCTTAAACTGCTGCATTTTTCTGCTTCTGTTTGTAACGTCTTGCTAACATACATGATAACAGGATATTGACAGAAGAACAAATCTAGGTTTTTTTGTATGATATATGTCAACTTAGAAGAATTTTGGCCTTGATCAACTTTCTCAAAAATTAGCATTCCTGATTGTTCAAGGTTCATATTGTTTTTGATTTGGAGGAAGTTTGAAGTACTCTGTCATGGTTTACTCATTTCTTGTTACGGATATAAATTGGCCCAAACCTGCTACATGTGGAGATAAGATAGTAATGAATATGGATTCCCAAGGTAAGGTACAGTGATGATGATTGTGGTATATTTTTTACTCAAACTACTAGCAGTTCCTTTACTCAGAAGTAGTTCAAAATGCATATGTAATGAGATATACAAGTTTCCCAATAGATATGGCAAATTTTCAGGACTGATACAATTTTTACTGTCATTCAACTGACAAAATGTGTCATACGTCATGGCAGTTAATTTGTTGTGTTTTCAAAATGTCAGTTATTACATACCTGCATTGAATTCTGGATTGGTGCATATATGAGCAACATTTATTACCATGCAATGAAGGAGTGATGTTTGAATCTATCTGCAGCATCGTTGTATGTCTGTCGAATCAATATGTGTACCGGGAGATTTCATGTGTGCAGATTTTAACTGGAAATAGTCTATGTCTGTGGCGTGAAGAAGTTGCACAAAATACAAGAAAAGTAAAGCGTGTTCTTGGAAACACTGTTACACATGGAATGATTTATGTCTGCTTCGCTGTATGCGCTGCATTACAAATCCTGGAACATGAGCTGTGGCACATGATTATCTGCTTCTGTTGTCAGATTTGCCAAAGATGACATAATGTGTCTCTGACAGTATACCAGCAGTGAAGTCCTGCAAGAATTATGTGCTTTTGAAAAAGATATGTGTGTGTGTGTGAGGGAGAGAGAGAGAGGCAGTGTTCTTTACAATTTTAATCCTTTTACCGTTGTGGAAAGTATTATGTGTGATTTGAATGAATGTTAAGAGGTGATATGTAGGACTTACATCCATAGCAGAAAGGAAACATTTTGAAATTTGATTTGTTTTGTCATGTTTGTTTGTGGAGTTATGGTAAGTAAAATGTTTTGTAAAGGATATCCCCCCTCCTTATCCCCCCCCCCCAACATTCCCAGTCAGAAACTGGTGTATGCAACTCTTGTACACATTTACCTATGTGTATTAATTGAGTGTGCACTGTATTTTGACATTGCCTTCCTTGAGGGATGGAGCTTGTGTTTTTATTTTCCACATAAGGAAATAATTCTCTTAGGTTGATTAGTGTTCTAATAATGATTGAACCAGGGCTGAGCCTCTGTCAAAGGCTTGCTTTTGATCACAGAAGAATGGCCTGGTATGTGAATGTACAATATGTTATGTCCTTGCATGACAGGGCTGGGGAGAATATCCAACATGGAATCATAAAAGTGAAACCCAAGGGCTACTGTCATAACTTCAGTAAATGCTCTGTTCTTTGCTGATGAATTTAGAGGATCAAGGGATTTATGTAGTACATGGTAAAATACCTGGTTGGGCATCAGTGTATGACATTTTCGGAATGTTATTGAAGTTGATCTGATTCCCTTCTTCTTCGGCTTCCACCAGCACTTGCAAGATGAATTCTTGTGCGCACTGAAGGTATGAATTGGAATACTTGAACATGTCAGCTGTATTTCTCAGGCCAAGTAGTTTCTCCAGTGAACAGCCACATGCGTGACACTCAGCACAAATGTGGGTCTTCAGCACACAAATACATCGATTTCCTACTATACAAGAGAAGTAAATAATGGCATAGTTGACATTGCAACTTTATGTTGATGTTACCATGCTAATTAGGGTTTGTGAATTTCTGCAAGGGCTGTTACATGTTATATCTTTCAGTAGAGTTGAATAAATGTCAGATACAGAAGTGTATGGATTCATAGAAACAAGATGATGATCATCTGTTTAAAAAAAGCAGCTGATTCTGAGAATCTGGTCGTTGACGGTCATATCTCAAACAACTTGCTGCTTTTTAAGTTGCAGCATTCTACCAGAATGCAATTAATATGCCAGTGATGAATGTGGGGAGGTTGGTTGATAGAAATAAAGTGAAATATGCAGTCACAAGTTGATGCTTAGCTACAAGTAACTACATGGTCATCAAGTAACTTACTGAAGTTGAATTTGTGGATGAGAGCATACGTCAACAGAAGTACCTACTTCTTTTGGCAGATGTTTTTAGCTAGTGATGCTGCTCTTGTTTGATATCTTGATCATCTCATTTCTATTCACATTCAAGGATTTTCTGCCTGCCTCAGGGGGTGCAGGACTTGATCTTACCGCTGCTTTAGTTTATACAATTTTTGGACTAAAGCTCATGAAATTCTCTTGGAAATAAGAATGTATGAATATTTATAGTTGAATGTCTCCTGTACAGTATGATTGATTTGAATATGTATTTGGCAAATTAAATTATGTTTATATACAACATAAATTGTATGTATATCATTGAAGAGGGTGAAGGCTTGAAGAGAATGTTAAAATAACAGAAGATATCCATGAAGAGGGTGTTGCTGCTTTGGCAAGACAATTTCTAGAACTCAAGGAGTGCTACTGGTTTGATTTTATGAGTGTGTCCATCTGGTTAAGAGATGTGGAATGTTGAAAAATAACCATAATCTGCTTTAAGGAAGAATTGTAAAGGGAGAGAAATATTCAGGAATAGCAGGTCATCATATATAAACTTGGTGTTATGAAGTTCACATAATAAACAAGATCATCTTTTAAATGTAAAGTGTGGTACTTTCCTATTTTATGTAAGAAGAAAATGACTTGGAATGATGGCACTGATATCGAAATCATTTCCAGAGGATAACTAGTTGACAATTTGAAGCATTGTAACGATTTAATACATTGATTTTTATCAGCTGGGATCGTGCACATATAAGCAGCATACCGGCAGCAGCAAAAATGGTGCTGTCCCCCTTCCTTTGTGGTGTATGGAAGGGTCTTCCTGGTGTAATGTGATCCTGTCTTCCCACAGAATTGACAGCAGATGAACGTGAATACACCTTGATGATCCGAGATGCACAGGTGTCCTGTGGGCGCTATGAATGTAGCACACTCTCACCTGCACGTGGAAGGAAGACAGCGTGGGAACATGAAACTAACCATTATCTCCACAGCATCAATAAAAGTTGGTACCTTCATGGCTGGTCACAGTACTGGTAGCCAGGGCATATCATCAGCAGCATATGCTAGGAACATTACATTACCCTCCTGAGAGGCAGTCTTACATGACTGCTTTCCAGTTTACGTTAAATTGCATGCCAATCCGTGTACCGTTACTGCCCTTGAATGTAGTATTATTATCATCTTTGCTTTCTTGCTAAAGACTAGGACAGAAATTCATTGTGAATTCCGTTGTTTTATAAATACTTTTATGTTTGAAATGTTTACTTGCAGTTTTTATCTGAATGAATCTGAGGTTATATTTCAGTCATTAATATCACTAGAGACTGCTGTGAAGCAGATAAGTATTACTTGCATAACAACGCCATATTGTTATTCCTAACATATTCGTTGTACACTTGAATCTTGTTGGAAACTACAGGGTACAGCAGAAACAGTGAAGAAGTATAAAGTTTAAGTATGTATTTATCCACGAGGGTATGACAGAATATGTATAATGCATCTATAGCCATAACTTTGCTGTTCAGTATGTCGTGGAGCCACAACCAATGGACAGTACAGGAGTGCTGTAAAACTTTTCATGCAAATGCAGGCCATTATAAATTCACAACAAGGATTCTGATGGTCGAACTAATGGGAAGTCCTTTCCCCAAACATGGGTTCTTAAGGGATCAAATCCTGGCATGAAGAAGGCTGTATCACATGTAAAAACCATCCGACTGACCTTGTTCAGTTTGTGTGCTCAAGAATGTTGCCAGTTGTTAACCACAAACCAAGGACTGACAGGAGTATCTTGTAGAGTGACCTGAACTCTCACCTCTATAAACAAGTACGCAACAGGCCAGTGACCATGACAAAGATGTGTTGGCATTTTGTTACCAGTTTCCAGACATGATGATATTTAATCCCTACATACCAGACAGAGTTTTCATTTGAGCATAACTTTCAATACTTGGCTACAGAAGACCCACAGGAACTCAGGAATGTCCACTGTATAACCCAAAGTTACTCTTTGATATGCACAGTTGTCTTGTGTGATTACTGGACCACATCTTCAAAAATGGAGTTAGGACAGCTGTGACGGTTAAAGTGCATTGCTATACTCTCATGATTGAAACGTTTCTCATGTCAAGAATGCAGAATCTCTCAGGGCATGAAAATTTGTGTTTTCGGCAAGGTAGTACTATAGCCCATGCTGTGAATTACTGTGGCTGCACTTTACAGTTTGTTTCCTCTGTGTGTGCTCTGTTACTTTGGTGATGTGACACAGCCTGGACATTCACACAGTGTAACTGCTCCAGACCGTTCATTTTTTCAATGTCTTGCCTTCCCTTTCTTTCCTTCTTGGGGACAGGGAAATAGTGAAGAATTTGCTAGTTGGCCAGCAGACTGAGATGAATGTAAAGTGAGAACATAAGAAATTGCCCACATTTCAGAAGAAACACTTCATGAAGTAATGCAGAGCTACTTCATATATGTGAACTTGTGTGTTCAACAGGATTGTGATCATCTATATTAAGATCTACTTTTCAAAAAATGATATGCAGGAGAATTCCTTTAATCCGGCGCTCTTGATGATTCCGCACTTGAGGAAAGTAGTCCGAAGACCTGGAGTTCTGCCGGCCATTATTTCCATTGCATTTACTGATTCTGTGACTATTTGTTGGGTTATCTTGAGCTTTTTGAGCCCATGTAGCTATTATAATGGTTTTAAAGGGTTCAGAGATGAGTAAACAAGGCATTGTTGGCAAGAGGAAACATGTAACTATAATGATTCCTCTGAATCGTGAAATAATTATGAGGTTTGAAAGTGGTAAAAGTAGAATAAAGGTTATGGCTTCATCCATCGTTGGATTATCAACTGTCTTATGATGTATAGAAATGTGAAGATCAATGACGGTCATTTATGGCATCAGTTGAAAGTGTAAAGGGCCTTTTCAGTAACAGACATTGAAAGAGCCTGCCATAGGATAACTGGACAAGGCGTTATGTAAGCAGTTTACAACAGTGTGTTCTGGAGGAAACCCCATAACTGGACCTATGCTAATTGACAAAGTTAAGTCTTTTTGTAATGAAATGAAAATAATTGACAAGTGCACATTCTCGTGGGGCTGGCTGTGAAGTTTAAAAGAAACAGCAGCTGAAGGAGTTTTCCAAATGGAATATTTCTCTGATAAACTGTGCAGTCCAAGTAAAGGAGCAGTAACAATAAATTACATGTAAGGACTTGGGATTGTAGAAGTACTGTCTGATAATCTGGAGTATTGATGATGTGGCACCTGTCCAGTCCTCTGGTGCCAGAGTATGGAAATATAATGTTTAAGACTACACAAACAGGCTGTGTTCAAAATAAAATACTTTGCTGTTTCTGAAATGTTATTCTACTGTATCTAAAAAATGCTACTACTCTTTGTATGGCATAAGCAATTGGAGCTGTCTCATGAAAAATGTAAGTCTGGTGACATTTCTGATCGTGCACAAATGAATGACGACAATGGTGAACGAATAAAAAAGACACCCAATAATAATAGGGCTTGAAATGTTGATACAGGCCACATGTTGATAATCAGTATGATTTTGTAATGTTTATTAATAATACCCAAAACGGATGGAATGATACATTGCGTTGTGGACAACACTAAACCATAAGCCATGATAAACACATTAAACCTCGGCAGTATTGTGTACTATCAATGATAATGTTGAAAGAACATCAAAGTGTTGTGGAATTTTTTTAATTGATCTGCAGATAAGAAAGGAATCAGATTTATAGATGCCTTATTGTGTCTTTTGATACAGACACTGGAAAATAAAATATGAAAAGTGGAGCTTATATATTGTGTGGAAGAGGAGAATTTTCCAGTATCACCAGTATAATTCACTGCTCTACATTTAACATCAGATTTTGGGAGGAATTTAAAATAAGTAAGGACAGACTTGAAAGCTCCATTTTACATTTTTCACATTTTATCAGATTATGAAATTAACAAGCACTGTGAGGTCATTAATTCGCATTGGAAGATTTCCACGAGATCACATTTTATAAAGTGTTTTAGTGCTTAGTCACAAACATAGATGATCACTTTGTAGATGTGTAATCTTCAGCAAAGTAACGTGTAGTGTTTCTCCAGAAGGATTGCTGCCACTTTGTCATTTGCAGTAATGTCTTTTTGTACATGTCGGTGGATGTAGAGAAAAATCGTTAATGTTTTCGTCATGTACTTCTGATTTCAATATAATTACCAATCCTTTTCACCAAAAAACGAAAGTGTATTGTAGGGGTATACAAATGATTTGTGTGCAGTGGATGGTGAACATTCAGGTCTATGTGCTTGATGCCACTTGTCATGCAGAATTGTAAGATTCAGCTGTGTGCACTCTTTTATCTGCATATGAAGAAATTTGAAGGTTGTTAATATGAAGAAGAACATAAACGACTCCAACAGTCACATCTTCAAATTTATAAGTATTGTTATAGTGAGAATGGGGTATGACTGCAGAAGAGTCCTTGTCATATGAGTTTCTGACTACTTACATAATTGTATCACCACAATAAGGATATTCAGTACATTCCATAAATTCTCTGAACTTGGGAGCTTCTGAACGCTAATGATTTTTTAAACTGAGTGTAGAATGTGTGTTAACAAGACCAGTGTTGTTGAAGATAGCTTTTACAGTAGAAGAGTATAAAGCAAAAAATAGTTTGTTGATTTTTTATGAACTTCAGATTGTTTCCTAAAGAAAATAAGGCTGCTGTATTTAATTGGATGGCAGTCTTCAGTCTAGCACATCCTTATGGAACATTATATAACCTTGACTGTGACCATCTTCCTTACATGATTGATTGCTTCAGATTGTCTGTCAGTAAAGTGATGATTTATGGTTATAAGCTAGAAGGATAATCATTGAGACATCTGGCCACAATCTCCGTGCTTTTGCTCATTATGGTCAGTATACTAAAACCTGATTGTTGAGTAGATAAGTTGTGCTAGATTGCTGTGTGTGAAATGTGAGTTACATCTGGAACTGCCACAGTATCATCCAATTGTATTATGTTTTATAGTAGTGTTCTTATATATCTGCTGAAACCTTCTTCTGAGATGCTGTGTTCAAAATCCAAGCTTCTAAGCAAGTTGAGCCAGGTTACTACACTGCAGGCATCCACATATGTTCTTATTACTCACAGGCCATCTAATGGGTGAAACGTTATATGTCACTCTTGTTAAACAAGGAAAAACTAGAAGCATGCAACTTATTGCAGAATGAAAGAAGGTGAGGACACATTATTATGTATGATAATTGAAACAGTTGTGAATATGACAATAACAAAAACATACAAACATTCCAGTGTGTGACATTAGTTAATAGAACACTTGGAATTAATACGTGTAAAGATACACAGAAATTTTCAAAGTTGTGGTCTTCCATGCCCTTCTCTGCAGTTGCAGAAACTGACACACAGCACATCTGGAAAGTAACAAAATACAGACTGCTGGAATAAGGGTTTTATACAGGGTTAAAGCCTGCACAATACTACATGTTTCACACTGAAGACATAAGTGACTGACAGATTTGTGCAGTTAATAATTCAGGAATGTTGATTGAAATGGTCTCAACATACACAGGGAATGAATTGCAGTAGGTTTCCAGAACTGCCCTTAAAATATAAATGTCGAGTGTAACTGGCTTGTTATTAATTTATCAACAGCTCAGACAGTTTCTCTGGATGATGAGGCATCTGTAAACAGCATGAGGGAGAAAGGGTGGCTTTATTTATGAAGATTTACATACCACAAATTTCTGGTTGGAAAGTGAACCAAAACTAATAAAAACCAAGCATATTCTGCAGAACTGTTTGTTACTCCTATGAAAACTTTTTTTTTTTTAATGGATGATCGATATTCTGATGCCTTCTGAGTTGCTGGAGAGTGGATCTCTGTTCATTCTTGGCACTTAATAAAAATTACTAGTACATGAAAATATGTCACAAATACGTTAAAATGGATTGAATGTTGATTTTTGTTTAAAAGGTCATTAAGGAATGTAGTTCTGCACAGAAGATACATAAAATCATATTCCCATGTTGGGGCATGATGTTACATCTGTTTATGATTGGTAAACTACAGTTGGAATTCTCATGATAAAAAAGGAAAATCCTTCATCTGTATTTGTATGATGGCTTATAATTGTGCAGTGCTCAAACTTATAATAGATGGCTGGAGGTATTCAGGTAGGTGATATGGACAGGTATGAATTGTGGAGTTTTTCATGTGGTCTTCTGTTGTTTGGTATTGGAGAGGTACTGCGGTCATCAAGGAACACTTCAGAACACAAGCATGTAACAGTATGCTGTATGCTGTATTAATCACAAAAATGTCAGAAGCACAATTGAATTATCTGTAAGGTTGATGTCATCAAAAATACTGTATTGGATATTCAAGTGTCTCATGAGTAGATATTCTTAGATGAACAAATAAGCTCATAATTTCAGTAGCTGAGTTCAACAGTAATAAGTATCTTCCAGAGTTAAGGAATTGCACAGTGGCTGTTAGTACACAGTAACAGAATCAGCGATTTACCGCAGTTGCCACACTACTGAATGTCACCTGTATTACTCGCTAAAGAATTATTTTGTGTGCAGTTTGATTAAATTTTTCTGCCCATTTTTATGCTGTTATTGTGTATCATGTATTTTTTGGTATACTGGTACATTTGGAATTGTATTTTGTAGTTCAAAACTTTATATTTTATAAACATCGCACAACTCTCGGTAGTATTTCATGCATCGCTGTGGTAGTATCATCTCTGCACAAGAAAGAACTTGGGAACATTTGTACATTCTCTGGAGCTCAGAAATTGTCTACACCTGCATGAAGATATTTCGTTGAGTAACCATTTTATTATTGTAGTGCAGTGTTGTTGGTCACATTGTTTATTGATAAACCATCAGTAAATCATAAAAGAAGTAACTGCCTCTGTTTTACCCTGAAGATGGAGGCAGCATGTTCCTCCAAAACTCTGGTACCTATCTACCAAACTCCTCGGCATCACATCCCAGAAGACTGTGAAAGGTGTGGTTTTATTTACAAATGCTGTTCTATATTAGGCTTCAGAAAAAAGAGGAATATGCAATAGCCTGCATCTGGTTTTAATGCTGTAGTTTGGAATGGGGACATGAACTAATGCTTGTTCTGATAATTTCGTTATATAAACTCCTGATTTGGTGCAGTGTTAATGCCTGTAACTGGAAGAGGAAGAGAATCAATGATTAAAAACAGAGGAAATTGGAAGGTACCAAGAAAGCTGCCCAGCTGTTGCTCTGGAGTCAAGATTTCTTTAAGACGTGAGATACAAGCCGATTGTATATTTGTGTAATTGTAGGCCTTCAGTTGGAAGCATTATCTTAACAGTGAGACATAAGTGGACACAAACTGAGCTTGAACATCAAAGAAATGTCACCTCTCTGCTGTATACTTAAAGTGAGGTCCAAGTCGCAGCTATGACGGTTATCAATAGAATTTTAATAGAAAATAATAAAATGTCACCTCTCTGTCCATATATGAAATGTATTTCATAGTCTTATATTTTTATACCATAAAAGTTCATTTCAAGGCACTTCATGATTAAAATGGAATTAAGAGCCAAGAACCACTGAATGGATTTTTTTACATAAAATTTGATACTGGAAAGTTTTTGCCAAAACTTGCCTAAAATCAGGTAAAAATAATGGAATCTTGCATCTTGAGCACAACTTGTTCATATTTTATTGAAGTGAAAAATGTACTTTTTCAGACTAATGTTGTGGTGTGTGAACATATCCTACCTTGTTAATGTTACAAGAAATAATAGAAGTAGCACTTCTTAATGTTAGAGTATGTTTCCATATGCATGTTACAGATTGCAGAATGTTCTATCAGAATTTCTGATAAAATGCATAGAAGTAACAAAATAAGTTATCCTGTAAAATGTAAACAGAAATATGCAATTGATGGCTTAATTTCAAGAAGTACATAAACTTTAAATATACCAGCAGAAGTACCTGTCTTTCATACAGGATGTTTACTTTCCAGATCATATTACAGTGTATTTTAGTAGCAGAAACTTAAAGAATGACTAATACATTAAATTCCAAATTATGTCCCTGTAATCAGAAAAAGTTTGGCCTGAAGACTGAAACTGCATCCAGAAACTCTGCCACGTTATTTCCTGATCATTGTGACAACTGTCACAACCGTACATACTGGCAAGGGTATGGTGTAAATGCCATAATGGCTACAGCATGAAATTTTCAGTGGAAAAACAGAGCAGAAATTACATCAGAGTGCCTGCCTCAGAACTGAGCCATGAATCTAATGAAATTACAAGAAACTAGTAGTGGAACCATTACTCCAACAGAAGCATGTTTTGAGAAGATGCAGACGTATAGATTCTGGAATATAAATTGGCTGCAGAAGTCCAAATCATACATTTATTATTCACAAAGCAAGAATTTTATCGGGCAGACATTTATTTTTGAATTTGTTTTCAGTGTCCATGCAGAAACATGTATTAACCTTGTTCCAGACACAAAGTAACAGAATAAGCAGAAACTGTAGGCATTTGTCAGTGCTGATTATATTGATGCTGTGTCGCCTCTGTGGTCTAGTGGTCAGAGTTTCTGGCTACAGATACAGAGGTCCCGGGTTCGATCCCCGGCGCTACCAGATTTTCTGAGTAGTAGTGGGTCTGGAACGGGGTCCACTCAGCCTC
>Ga0123357_10000986_pt1 | contig 29038 bp, 27 predicted proteins | sample TergutEmb28metaG_FD_89873 | JGI IMG/M metagenome (GOLD analysis project Ga0123357, IMG submission 89873) | Embiratermes neotenicus P4 segment gut microbial communities from Petit-Saut dam, French Guiana - Emb289 P4 | ecosystem: Host-associated > Arthropoda: Insects > Digestive system > Gut ...
CCTGCCATTCATGGCGGGGTCAGCGAGACATGGCCTAACAGGCGCCGAAGGCGCCCCGCATTGTGTAGGGGCGGGTGGTACGGGCGGGTTTCAAACCCGCCCCTACGCCGCCCCTACAGGAATACCCAACCTTCAAATCAACCCTTGATTGCCGGGGGAATAAATAACTACCGGATCAAGAAGCAATCAGCTCTGCATGAAACTGGCCAAGAAACCCGGTATGAAGCTCACCCGCAATGAACGCGGGATGCGCCAGCACCGAGCGAAGATAGCGCGCGTTGTGCGCGATGCCTTCAAGCTGCATTTGGGCAAGCGCATCGTCCAGGCGTCCGATTGCCTGGTTCCGGTCGGCTGCGTGCGCGATGATCTTCATCACCATGGGGTCGTAAAACGGCGTCACCCGGCTTCCTTCAGCGTAACCGGTGTCTACACGCACGCCTTCGCCCGAAGGGAGGCGCATCGTCGACAACAACCCGGGACTGGGCATGAAGTTCTTCAACGGATTCTCGGCGTAGATCCGGGCTTCGATCGCATGTCCATGGGGCTTGATTCGATCCTGCGCCAATTCCTCGTGCAGGCTCTCCCCCATCGCCAGCCGCAGTTGCGCCGCGACCAGGTCGACGCCGGTGATCATTTCAGTCACCGGATGTTCTACCTGGATACGGGTATTCATTTCGAGGAAGAAAAACTCCTCGCTCCTGGCGTCGTAGAGAAACTCGACGGTGCCCGCTCCCTGGTATTTGCACGCACGGGCCAATTGGACGGCTGCTTCTGCCATTCGCTCCCGCACGGCGTCCCGGATCCTGGGCGCGCGCGCCTCTTCAATGACTTTCTGATGCCGCCGCTGGAGGGAGCAATCGCGCTCGAACAGATGGACGGCCTGCCCGTCACCAAAACCGAACAACTGTATTTCGACGTGCCGCGCGCGTTCGACGAAACGCTCAAGATAGACCGAGGCATCGCCAAACGCCTTTTGTGCCAGCCCCGATGTTGCAGCCACAGCGGCAACGAGTTCGTCCGGATTCGACACCGTGCGCATCCCGATGCCGCCGCCCCCGGCAGCAGCCTTCACAAGCAGGGGGAAGCCGGTCTTCTGTCCGGCAGCCAGGATTCCCGCTTCGTCGGCGGGATCCAGTTTTCCTGAGCCCGGCAGCACCGGCACTCCCGCACTTGCCGCCGTCTGCCGCGCCCGGTCCTTGTCGCCCATGAGGCGAATGACCTCCGGGGACGGGCCGACAAACCGGATCCCCGCTTCCGCACAGGCGCTCGCGAACACAGGATTCTCCGAGAGGAAACCGTATCCTGGATGGATCATCGTCGCGCCATGCGCTTTCGCCGCATCGAGCACCGCGCTCATGTTCAGATAGCTTTCCGCCGGACGGGCCGGGCCGATCTCGACGGCCGCGTCCGCCATCTGGACGTGCGGCAATTCGCGATCGGCCTGGGAGTAAACGGCAATCGTGCGCAGGGAAAGCGCGCGGGCGGAACGAAGGACGCGGCAAGCGATTTCGCCACGGTTGGCAACGAGGAGAACAGGTTTTTTCATTTGACAGGCCCCATGGAAAAGTGGGCCCATTATCTAACGAATGTTAGTTAGTGTCAATGAGCAACACTCATCCCGGCGAAGGAAAGCCGGTAAATAGTGGGCAGTACGTAGGATGGGTAGAGCGAAGCGAAACCCATCGTCTCTCCCTCCGCAACTCCGATGGGTTTCGCTGGCGCTCTACCCATCCTACGCGGCTGGTTGTTGAAATGACGATCTCCACTCAACGGTGGAAGATCGCCTCCGCCACCCAGCGGCAGGAATTCGCGATGTCGATGAACCGCTTCTCGTCACACGCAAGTTCGCGCTGGACTTCAACGGCCTCGGGATCTGTCAGGGAGCGCTGGAAATCTTCCTCGCTCTCCCAGCCCAGGATGGCGATCCCGTCATAGGGAGGCTGCGAAATGCCGCGCCGCTCGACCCTGGGGCCCATTGCATGTTCGCGCGGCACGATCCGCTGGTAGCCAGCAAGCCTGAGCACCCGCAAGTTCCGCAATACGATGGGTGCATGCACATTGCCCCAATAATCCAGAAACTGCGGCAAGCTCAAATCCGCGCGCCGGCGCAGGCAATAGACGACATTGATCATGGCCGGCGCGGATGCGGCAACTCCCGGCTCAAACCAGTTCGGCGAGGACAACCCCGTCATCGACCGCATCGCCTTCGGCGACCAGGAATTTCACGATCTTCCCGGCGCTGTCGGCTTCGACCGGAACTTCCATCTTCATGGATTCAAGAATCATGATGATGTCGCCGTAGTCGACTTCCTGTCCGATGCTTGCGACGATCTTCCAGACGCTGCCCGCCATTGGGCTCTTGATGGTTTTCATGCTGTTTCCTTTAGGATGCTATGAATAAGTTGAGCGGTAAGTGTGCGCTGCGGATCGGGATGGGATGCAAGGCCGAATTTGCCAACTACGCCACAGCCATAGCCGTCGCTATGGCGAGGATTTGCAACGCCGCAGACCGCCCGACTCCGCAAATGCACACGGCGCGACGACTTGTTCAGAGCATCCTTTACACGGGGTGGATCGGGTTGCGCTTTTCGTAGACCGCAGGCTTCTTCAGCGAATACGCCCGGAATCGCTGGATCAGTTCCTTGCGCAACTCGTTCGGATCCACGACGGCTTCGACTGCGAAGGGATCCGCAGCGACGCTGAAGACGTTGATCTCTTCTGCGTATTCCTCGCGCTTCTTTTCGACGAAGGCTGCGCGCTCGTCCTCCGGAAGGGCCTGGATACGGTTGAAGTGTATCGCGTTGATCGCGGTCTCAGGCCCTACGAGCGCCGGCATCGCGGTGGGAAGCGCGAGCATCGCATCGGGTTGGGTCGGCGCTCCGGCCATCCCGAGATAGCCGCCGCCGTATGCCTTGCGCACGAGGACAGTGATCCTCGGCACCGTCGCTTCGCAGACCGCCGACAACAACTTCGCTCCGTGGCGAATGATGCCGCCCTTCTCGACGGAACTGCCGATCATGTAGCCGCTGATGTCCTGCAGGAACAGCAGCGGGATGTTGAATGCACTGCACAGCCAGATGAATCGCGCGGCCTTGTCCGATGAATCGTTGAAAAGTACTCCGCCCTTGAACTTGGAATTGTTTGCCACGACGCCGACCGCCATTCCGCCAAGGCGGATCAACGAGGTCACGATCTCCTTCGCGAACAGGGCCTTGTGCTCCAGTACGCTGCCATCGTCCGCAATTGCGTCGATGACCGTTTTCATGTCGAAGGGTTGTTTCTCGTTGACAGGAATCACTTCCCGCAGATCCGGCGGCGCAACCTTGCCGGTGTCGGCGACGATGGAAGGTTTCTCCAGGTAGCTCTGCGGCATGAATGCAAGATACCTTTTCGTCATCTCGATCGCTTCCGCGTCGCTCTTGACCAGGATATCTCCGAGGCCGCTGATCATGCAGTGCATCCGCGCGCCGCCAAGATCCTCCTCGCTGATTTCCTCGCCAATCGCCATATGCACCATGCGCGGAGAACCGAGGAAGGCCGATGCCTGCTTGTCCACCATGATCACCGTTTCGCACAGCGCGGGGATGTAGGCCGCGCCTGCCGGCGATGGCCCGAACAGCACGCAGATCTGCGGGATCGCTCCGGAAATCTTCACCTGGTTGTACCAGATGTTTCCCCATGCCCGCCGCCCGAGAAAACATTGCTTCTGCTCGTCGATGCGGGCGCCCGCAGAGTCCACGAGGTAGATGAGCGGGATTTTCAGTTGCAATGCCAGTTCCTGGAAGCGCGTGATCTTCAGGAATGTCTGATATCCCCAGGTGCCTGCCTTCGAGGTGAAATCATCCGCGATGATGGCAACCTTGCGGCCGGCGACCGATCCGATCACGGTCACGACCGCATCGCCGGGCACGCCCTTCTCGATGCCGGCGAGCAGCCCGTCCTCGAACTCGGGTTCTCCATCGAGGAGTAAACGTATCCGGTCGCGCACGAACATGCGTGTTTCGAGCCATTTGGCCGCCCTTGGCGAGTCCCTGCCGCCGGCCCTGGCCCAGGTTTGCTTTTCTTCCAGTTTGTCGTAGACGTCTGCCATCATTTACCTTTCATATGCTTGTTGCTTCAGTGTCCAAAAACCAGCCCCGCAACGGCGCCATCCTTCAGAAGCTCGGAAGACCGCGCCTGATGCCGGATCTCTCCGGAGGCAATTACCAGGGCGCGATCGGAGTTGCCGAGAGCAATCCTGGCGTTTTGCTCGACGAGTAAAATCGTTACGCCTTGCTCGCGCAGCGCCTGCACCTGCTTGTAGATTTCGGCGACCATGATCGGCGCAACGCCCATCGACGGCTCGTCCAGCATCAGTAATTGCGGATGCCCGATCACGGCGCGGGCCATCGCCAGCATTTGCTGCTCTCCTCCGGAAAGCGTGCCCGCGAGTTGTTTCCTGCGCTCCATCAACCGTGGGAACAGTCGAAGCGCGCTCTCGATCTCGCCGGACAAATTGCCGACGCGGCGCGCGTAGGCCCCCAATTCAATGTTTTCCTCGACGGTCATCGAAGCAAAGACCTGCCTGCCCTCGGGCACATGGATCAAGCCCCGGCGCACCCGCGCTTCCGGAGAGAGTCCCGCAGCAACTTGCCCGCGATAACGGACAACGCCCGTCGTCTTCGAGAGCGTCCCGCTCAGCGCCTTCAACAAGCTTGTTTTTCCCGCTCCGTTTGGTCCGATGACACAGACGGTTTCCCCTTTTCCGATCTCGAAACTTGCATCGCGCACGGCGCAGAGCTTTCCGTAGAATGCGGACAATTTGTCGACCGACAGCACCGCTTCAGTCATGTTCTTCTCCCAGGTAGGCCGCCACCACATCGGGATTGCTGCGCACTTCGGACGGCGTCCCGCTGGCAATGACCGTGCCTGCGTCCATGACGAAGACCCGGGCCGAAACATTCATCACGAGATCAATGTCATGCTCGATCAGTACGACTCCGATCCCCCCGTCCGCGATCTTCCTGAGCGTCTCGCCCAGGGCCGAGCTCTCCTTGTCGTTCAATCCTGCGGCGGGTTCGTCCAGGAGAAGGTAGGCCGGCTCGGTTGCCAACGCGCGCGCGATCTCCACGCGCCGCTGGAAGCCGTAAGGCAAGTCTCCTGCGCGGCGCAACCAGAAGGATTCCGGGACATCCATCCTGACCAGGAGATCCTGCGCCGCCAGGAAGGCATCCCTTTCTTCATGCCGGACCGCCGGCGTCATCAGGAGATTCGCCGCGAGCGATGCCCTGCGGTGCCGCGTGCGGCCCATGACGACCACCTCGACCGTGCTCATGTCGGAGAACATCTGCAAATTCTGGAAGGTGCGAACCACCCCGCTCGCGCACATCCGGTGTGGAGGCAGGCCAATCGTTTCAGCCTCATCGACGGTGACGGAACCTTCATCGGCGCCGATGAATCCGGAGATCACGTTCATCAGCGTAGACTTGCCTGCGCCGTTGGGGCCAATGAGACCGGTAACGCAGGAGCGTTCGGCTTCGATATTCACATCGCGCAGGGCGCGCAGCCCGCCAAAGCGCTTGGAAACATGACGGATAGCGAGCATTTCAGTTCCTCTTGCCGCGCAGCAGGCGCTCGCCAAGACTGAGTACGCCTTCAACCAGCCCCGAAGGCATGAATTTCATGATCAACACCATCGTGATGCCGAAGACCAGGGTCTTGTAATCCTCGAACTGCTCGAATACCACCGGCAGGATCGTGATGATGAATGCGCCGACGATGGCGCCTGATACGCGGGTCAGGGAACCCAGGACGACCATCATCAACAGCTCGATCGAGTATCCGATGCCAAAGGTGCCTGCATTGAACGAACGGGCAAAATAGGCGTAAAGCCCGCCCGACAGTCCGGTCAGCAACGCGCCGATCGCAAAGACGAAAGCCTTCATCCGGACAACGTCAACCCCGACGCTTGCGGCTGCCGAGGCCGACATCTTGACGGCGAGCAGCGAGCGGCCCACCTGCGTGGAAGCGATATTGCCGGCCACGAGCACCGAGAGCCCCAGCGCCACCCACACGACCCAGAAATAGCGTTCCATGCTCGAAAGATCGAAACCGAGGAACATGAACCTCTCGACGCTGGCGCCCGGGTCGAGGCCGCCGGTGAAGGCGCGCGCGTTGGCAAAGAAAATGTACATGATGATTCCGAATGCCAGCGTTGCCATGGCAAGGTAATGCTCATGCAAGCGCGAAAGCGGCCGGCTGATCCCCCATCCTATCGTCATCGCTACTGCAGCGCCCGCTGCGATGGCAAGCGCGGGTTCAATATGAAACTGATTCGCCAGGTACGCAGTCACGTAGGCGCCCAGTCCATAGAACGCCGCCTGTCCAATCGAAATCTCACCCGCAAACCCGAGCATCAGGCAGAGCCCGACGGCTGCGATTGCATTGATCATGCTCAGGACGAGCACCGACTTGTAGAACGAGTTGGTGACAGCGAATGTACAGATGGGAAACAACACCATCAGCACAAGGCTCAGCTTCCGGTCCGCAGAAAGTGGAACACCGGGCCGCTTTGCCGTCGACTCCGAAGCCGCGGGGGATACAGTCAATTTCATTCGTTTTTCCTTGTCAAAGCTTGTTGGGCAGGGCACGTCCGAGCAAACCTTGCGGGCGGAACAGCAGGATCGCCAGCAAAAGCACGAGCGAGACGGCATCCTTGTAGGCGGAACTCAAGTAGCCAGCGGTCAGCGATTCGACCAGGCCGAGGATCAACCCCCCAACCAGCGCGCCGATGGGATGTCCAAGGCCGCCGAGAATTGCTGCGGCAAAACCCTTGATGCCGAGAAACATCCCATTATCATAATGAGCGGAAGCCACAGGTGAGAGGAGAGCACCTGCGGCGCCGCCGATCAACCCGGCGAAGACAAAGGCGATGATTGCCGCCCGCTTCGGCGAGATGCCCATGAGCACTGCTGCGTAGTGGTTGATGGCAACCGCCCGCATCCCCTTGCCAATGCGCGTTTTCTGCATCACGGCCCAAAGCAGCCCCAGGAGAACCGCGAGCGACCCGACGATCCAGATGGACTGCTGCGAGATCGACATCGATCCGAGCATGAGCGGCGACCCCGAGGAGAAAGAGGGGGGAAATTGCGTGTCCTTGCCGATGAAGACCTGGGCCAGTCCCTTGATCGTGACTCCCAACCCGAGGGTGACCATCACCTGGGCAATATGGTTGTCCTTGTTCATGCCGGCCAGGCAAAGTTCGTACGAAAGCCATGCCACCACGACGCAGGCGGCGATTGCCAGCGGAATCGCCAACGCCAGCGGAATCTGCTGGACGATGGTCAGCCAGGCGTAGAGAAGCCCGCCGACCATCACGAATTCCCCGTGGGCGAAATTCACGACCCGCACCGTCGAGAAAACGATGGTGAAGCCGATGGCGATCAGCGCGTAGATCGCTCCGACCGTGATGCCTGATATGACGACTTGCTGGAACATGCCGGTTTTTCCTCCTTGATCTTCTTTCTCAACTAACAAACTATTGTGCGTTAGCAACAGTGTCGTTTGATTTGTGTCGCCTGTCAATAGCGAAACAGTGGCATAATGCTAATATATGTTGACTGATGAACGCTTGTTCGTTAGTTTACTGAATGTCACGCCCATCCTCTTGATCATCACTGGGGTCAGGGGTGGGTGAAGTTTTGCCGGGCACGCCGGATGCGGGAATTTCGCCGATCCGGATCAACCGTGAAGAGGCGCGCAATGCCTTTGAGTCACCCCAAGCTGAAGCTTGGGGATTCCTCGACACAGTGTGGGGCGCCTTCGGCGCCTGCCAGGTAATGTCTCGCTGATCCCGCCATGAATGGCGGGGATTGCGCTCGACAGGTGTTCAACTCCTCCTTTCCGGCCACGGCCGGAAAGGAGGCATGTCCACCGGAATTCATCAACAGAACAGGAGAAGGAACATCGACACGACGATCGAACACAACATACATATGACACAAACAGGAATGAGCACTGAAGGAGCAACCCCCGGCATATCGCCGGAACTCATTGAAAACTCGCGAGGAGACCACATGAAACCATTTCGAATGAAAGCAACATATATTGCCGTTGCCACGCTGCTTGGCGCATTGGGCGCAGCATCCTCCCTTCCCGCTTATGCCGAAACCGAAATCGAGGCATTGAAGCGGGAATTGGCGGATCAGCGCAAACAGATGGCAGAACAGCGCGCAATGATCGAAAAATTGCTTGCCGTCCAGGGCGCCCAGAAGGAATCCATCGAGAAAATCGAGGCGCGTCCGGCACAGGCTGCGGCGCAAGCTTCAGGGCCGGCGGGGCCTGCGGGCCAGGGCATCAACGTGATGAAGGGCCTGACCCTCTACGGCACGCTCGACGTCAACGTCGCCAGCACCAACAGCGGCTATGGCCGCAAGACCACCGTCGGCTCCGGCGGCATGACCGCCTCCAGCATCGGCCTCAAGGGAGAAAGGGAGTTGATGGAGGGCTTGCGCGTCGTTGGCGAAGCCGAGATGGGCGTCGATTTTTCGACCGGTTCCGTGAGTAACGGTCCCATCGATAACGGAATCAACAAAGGCGTTCCGACTTCCGGCGCCCTTCTGGGCACCGGCAACCAGTTGTTCTCTCGCCAGGCATACGTCGGCCTCGCCAGCGACACCTACGGACAGGTCACGCTGGGCCGCCAATACACGGCCTCATACGTCGCTGCGGCACTCATGGGCAACGCCTTCGGCGCCGGCTTCTATGGCACCAGCGGTGATTTCCTGCCGATCATCGGCGGAATGCCTACCCGCCTGAACAACTCGATTGTCTATCGCTCGCCGAATCTTTCCGGATTCTCCGTCTGGGCCACCTACACCGTTGGCAACGAAAACAACGTCAACGAGACGACCGTCTCCGGCACCGGCAGGGTGACGGATTCTTCCGGCGCGGGTTGGGATCTCGGCGTCTTCTATCGCGGCGAAAAACTGACTGCGGGGGCGACGGCATGGGATCTGTACAACGCTTCCTTCGCCCAGAACGAAACGGATCTGGCGAAGAAAAGAGGCTGGCAAGTCATGGCGAACTATGACTTTGGTTTTGCCAAGGTCTATGGCAACTATGTCTCGGGCAGGATCTCCGGCGGCAATTACGAGAACGTGACGAAGACCCTGTCGAAGGCCGATGGCTGGAGCTTGAGCGGCAGCGTGCCCTTCGGCAGGCACACCTTCATCGCGAGCTACACGAGGGTCGATGACAAATCGCTCCTCAACCGCGATGGTTCCCTGGTCGGCATCGGATATACCTACAAGTTCCAGGATGCGACATGGCTGTACCTCAACTGGGGCAAGCAGTTCAACAACAGCAATGCTTCCTATAGCCTGTTGAACGGCGGAGACCTGGTCGGAAGCGTCGTCAAGCCGGGCTACGACCCGAGCGGCGTGATGATGGGGATCAATTCGAGGTTCTGAAGCAGCAGTCCTTCAGCACACCGGACCAACACAAAACTCCTCGCCCCCCGGGGCGAGGAGTTCGACCCGGCCCGAAAACAGGCATCCTTGAGAAAAAAACCCGAAGGGGCAAAAAACCTCCCTTTTCGAGAGAGATGGCGCGAAGCGCCGGTGGGAGTGCGCGAAGCGCATCGCGCGAAGAACGAGGTTTTCGTAGGGGCGACCTGTGCTCGCCCGTTTTCGTTGCATTCGGATGATTGCGGGCGACCACAGGTCGCCCCTACAAAGAACCTCATCCCCCATCGCCCCCCAAGCGTTGCTTTTTCCGCAAAATTTTCGCTTCGGCCAATTTTCTAAATTACTGTAATAATTCTTTGATATAAAACATTACAGTAGCCAAATATTATTTAAGTAAATTTAGAAAATATCCCGCTTTTTATAGGGATTTCTCCGGACGCCGCCTCGCCTGGGCGCCAGACTCAGGCTCAAGGAATGCGCACTCTCCAGATGAACCCCCGTCTTTCCTGAAGAGATTTTCATCCCCTTTTCCGGAACCCCACAAGGCCCCAAATCCGCTTGAGTTTTTTTGCGCCGAAGAGTAATTTATTCATGAACGAATAATGAATATCCCCAAAAAATGGACATGAGCATAAACGTCTTTTTCTCTTTTCCCGATGGTTTTCGCTTTGCTCGACCCATCCTGCGTGCCGATCCCATGTCACGGGATCGTAGGGGCGGATGGCAATCCGCCCGGGCAATGCCACGGGACGATTGCCATCGTCCCTCCCCGCATTTATTTAGCATTATAAATCATCCCCGCCTTGAATATCGCGGGATAAGTTCTCCAAACCCCTTTCAGGAACGCCCTGCCTCCCTTGCTGGAGGCGGGTTTTATTGACGGAGAAAAAAATGAAACGGATTTTCAGCAAATGCCTGACGATGGCCGCATTCTTCCTGCTGGCGCTGGCCCCGGTGTTCACGGCGACGGCGCAGGCGGCATCGGACGACTTCATGATCGGCGCCACGCCCTACGCCACGCTTCAGGATGCCGTTGACGCCGTGACCGCCGGCCAAACCATCCTCATGCGGCGAAACGTGAGCTTGAGCGATGTAGTCTATTTCGACAATAACATCAATGCCTACACCCTCGATCTGGGTGGGAACACCCTTTCCACCACAGGGCAGCCGGATACCGCGCTGAACCTGGGGTTGGGAACGGTCACCATCAAGAATGGAAGCATTTCCGCCGATACGGCTACTTCCGCCATTTACGTGTCTGGCGCTTCGGTCACACTGGACGGTCTGACGGTGACGAACGTCTATCCAAGTTCTATGAGTGTTGTTAACCTATATACCGGAACCCTGTCCATCCTCTCTGGAACTTACTCTGGAGCTGGCAGCACCGTCTTCGTTTCGGGCGGCGCCGCATCCCTTCTATCCGGCGATTATTCATCTGATGTTGTCCCTGTTGAGGTCCACGCCGGAACCCTGTCCATTTCTGGCGGCAATTACGTGGGTGCGAGTGACGCAGTATTCGTTACTGGCGGCACGGTCACCCTCACGGCAGGGTATTTCAAGAGCACGGTCAATCCTTCCAACGGCTGCCTCTACAGGACGGGGGGTTCCATCGTGCTGGCAAGCGGCTCCACCGCCACCGTCAACAGCATCCCCTTGACGGATAACTGGCTGAACAAGGCGACGGAGGTGACGGTGACGGTCAGCGCCGCCTCCACGAACGCCGATCTGAGCGCGCTGGCCTACCGCGTGAACGGCGGCGCGGCGACGCCGGTTCCTTCGTTTTCGGCGGGGCAGACGACTTACGACATTACCCTGCCCGTTGGCACGAGCCCGACGGCAAGCATCTCGATTGCCGCGACGGCGGCGGCGGGCGCGGGCGCGACGATTAGCGCGCCGGACATCAACCTGTCGGGCGGCGCGGGAACGGCGACGGCGATGGTGACGGCGCCAAACGGCACAACCACCAAAACCTATACGCTCAACTTCAGCACGATGATGACGCCCACGGTCTCGCTGGTCGGCGCCTCGCCCTCGGGCACACAGGGGGCCTTTGCGGGCAACCTGAACGTGACTTTTGCGGTGTCGGGCAGCGCCAGCGAAAACCTGGATTTCACCTGCGCGATCGGCACGCTGACGACTGTGGTTCCGAATACCGGCGACGGCCAAGTCTCATTCTTCTTCAGCGCGGCCGACCTGAACACGCTGGTGGCGGGTAACTACCCGATCACGGTGTCCTCGCCCGGCAGCACGCACAACAGCGCGATTACGACAACGCAGATCGGCACGCTGACGGTGAATCCGGCGGGCGGCGGGATGTCCTCGCCCAGTGTCTCCCTCGTGGGCGCCTCGCCCTCGGGCACGCAGGGGGCGTTTGGCGGCCTCACCGTCAGCTTTGCGGTATCGGGCAGCGCCAGCGAAAGCCTGGATTTCACCTGCGCGATCGACGCGCTGACGAGCACGACAACGCGCACGGGCGACGGCCAGGCCTCATGCGTATTTGCCGCAGCGGGGCTGAACGCGCTGGCGGCGAGCAGCTACAACATCACGGTGTCCTCCCCCGGCAGCGCGCACAACAACCCGATGGCGGCAACGACGATCGGCACGCTGACGGTGCTCTCCGGCGGAGGAGGCATTATCCCGCCCCCACCCGGGCCGACGCCGACACCGACACCGGCACCAACGCCCTCCTCCGGGAACTTCTCCGACGGCGACACGCTGGCAGCAGGAGGCTCTTACGTTGCGCCTGCCGGGAATTCGGGTTTCTGCCTTGGCGGAAATCCGGGCAGCGCCCCGGTGGCGGTGATCATTGATGATGTGCCCTATATGATTAGCCCGGAAGCGGAAGACACCTGCTTCGAGGTCTTTGCTGCCGAAACCGGACGCGCGTTGATTCTCGACAGCGGCACGGCAGACATCAGCACCCCGATGCCCGGCGCAGCCTTGCTTGAAGCGAGGAATGGCGATCTGGTGATCAATGAGGGCAACGCGACGATCCGCGTGACGGTCGACCCCGTTTGCACGAGCACGAGAATTACGGTGCTCGAAGGCAAGGTCGATGCCCCGGAATGGATCACTTCTCCGATGCCTGCAAGCGGCTGCCCCGAAGACGCGCTGACGCCGGGACAAAAGAGCTTCATGGTGCATGACGGAAAGCTCGCCTGCCCTCCGGCGGCGCTGACGATCAAGGGCGGCTGGTCAAGGCTGACGGTGCAGCAGACGCAGCCACTGGCCGCAGGCCAGCAGCTCTTTGTCGTGGCCGGTCATCCGCTTTATGGGTGGTATCAAAACAACGGGCAGGGATGGATGCCGTTGGGCGATGCCTTCCTGCCCTTCTCGACCGCGAGCCAAACCGGCCCGACGACGACCACGTCAGTCGAGCGTCTCGATGTCCGCCCGATTATCGGCACGGAGTTGTACACGGGCAATGGAACGAGCGCAGAAGAAATGATGATGAACGGGCGGTATTGCGGGGCGTTCAAGGTGGCTCCGTAGCTTCGCAACCACCCCGCCCTTCGGGCACCCCTCCACGGAGGGGAATTAAACAGCGGCGCTCCTTGGAGCGCCGTTTGTTTTGTACCTGCGGGAACGTGGAATACATCCGGCAGGTAGCAGGTAGGATGGGTAGAGCGCCAGCGAAACCCATCGGGGTTCCAGAGGGAGCGTTACCGCCCGATGCCTGCAAACGGGTGATTTCGGGCGACCGCAGGTCGCCCCTACAAAACCCCGACAGCTTGTCCCGACAAAATCCCGGCGTAGGGGCGACCTGTGGTCGCCCGTTCCCCGTATTTCCGGCGCGAAGCGCCGCACTTCAAGGCCCCCTTTCAGCACTTCTCCACACGCCCTGATTTGACAAAGCTCCGCGATCCGGTATCATTGAAACTAACAATTGTTAGTTCGTCACCGGAGGATTCCATGCACTACCAAACCATCAGCTACGATCTGCGGCCCGACGGCGCTGCGATCTTGCGGCTGAACCGCCCCGAAGCAAAGAACGCCATGAACGGCGTGATGTACGACGAAGCCCGCGAATTGCTCGCGCGGATCGACCAGGATCCTGCGATTCGCGTCCTGATACTGACCGGCAACGGCAGCGCGTTTTGCTCGGGCGGAGATTTCAAGTACCAGCAGAGCCAGGCTGCCCGGCCTGAAAAGGAACGTTTGGCCGAAGCCAGCAAGCTGGCCCTGTGGCTGGGCGAACTGGACAGGCTTGCAAAACCCGTCATCGGCCGGATCAACGGAGCCGCATACGGCGGCGGCGTGGGTCTCGCCTCGGTCTGCGATGTCGTGATCGCCCATGCGGGCGTAAAGTTCTGCCTGTCGGAAGCCAGCATCGGGCTCATGCCCAGCATGATCTCTCCGTATGTTGTCGCGAAGATAGGACTGTCGAACGCGCGCAGCGTGTTTCTCAACTCACGGGTGTTCGACGCAGAAGAGGCAAGGAGATTCGGGCTCGTTCATGAAGTGGTGAGCGAAGACCAGCTCGACGCGGCGGTCGAGAAGCAGGTGCAACTTTTCCTCCGCTGCGCTCCGGGAGCGGTTGCGGCAACCAAGAAACTCATTGCTCACGTGAACGCGCACGGCGAAGAGGAAAATTTTCGCCATACCGTCGATCTCGTTTCCCGGATGTGGGCCTCCAAGGAGGCTGCGGAAGGCATTGCGAGCTTCCTCGAAAAACGCGAGCCTTCCTGGCGCGTCCGCTCTCCGGAAAGCGCTTTGCCGAAGGATTCAAAATGAGGATTCACGGCATTTTCCACCCCATCTTTGCCGGCCCGGGCGCGGGCCGGAATCTCGAACAGGAGGTTTGCAATGTCTGACATGCCGCGCAGCGTGCGCATCCACGAAGAGGGCCCGCGCGAGGGCTTCCAGATCGAGTCTGCGTCGATCCCGACCGGGCGCAAGATTGAATTCATCGAAGCGCTGGCCGAAACCGGCCTGCACCAGATCGACTGCGTTTCCTTCGTGAATCCGAAGAAAGTGCCCGGCATGGCAGACGCAGAACAGGTCATCGGCGGCGTGCGACGCCGCGAAGGCGTCCGTTACACCGGTCTTTGGCTGAACACCAGGGGCTTGCTCCGCGCACTGGAGACGCCGGTGGACGTGGTCGGTTCGATTCGCGTGACGGCTTCCGAAACCTTCTGCCAGAAAAACACCGGAATGAACCATGAGCAGACGATGCAGGAGCAGCGCCGCTGGCTCGAAATCTATCGTGAAAAGGGAATCGGGCTCGAATGGGGTTACGTCATGACCGCCTTCGGCTGCAACTACGAAGGCTTTATCCCGACCGAGCGCGTCTGCCTGATGGTCTCCCAACTGCTTGAGCTGGCCGCCGAAGCCGGCAGCAGGCTGCACGGCGTCTATCTCGCGGATACCGTCGGCTGGGGGACGCCGTTGTCGATCGAGCGCACGATCGGCGCGGTGCGCGAACGCTGGCCCGATCTTCCGCTGGCCCTGCATTTGCACGACACGCGCGGCACGGGATTGGCCAATGCGGCGGCGGCATTGAAGCTTGGCGTCGGGCAATTCGATACGACCTGCGCCGGGCTGGGCGGCTGCCCCTTTGCCGCGCACAAGGGCGCCGCAGGAAACATCTGCACCGAGGATTTCGTTTTCATGTGCGAAGAAATGGGCATCTCGACCGGCCTCGACCTCGAAAGGCTGATCGACTGCGCCCACATGGCGGAAGAAATCGTCGGGCACCCGCTCCCCGGCAAGGTCCTGCGCGCCGGGAGCCTCAAGCGATTCCGCGACGCGATTCATGCCGCGTGAAGCGGCTGTTCTCGCCTCTGCGCACAGGGGGGCCGGATGTGGGATACAGTTTTTTCTGCCAGGAAACCCGTGTATTTACTGAGGGTCTGGCGGAAGCGGTGAGATTCGAACTCACGGACAGGTCGCCCTGTCGCTGGTTTTCAAGACCAGTCCATTAAACCACTCTGGCACGCTTCCCGCTAAGGATAAGGGCCGGATCGACGCCACGTCGATCCGGCCCTTGGTTTTTGGTCGGGGTGAGAGGATTCGAACCTCCGACTCCTGCGTCCCGAACGCAGTACTCTACCAGGCTGAGCTACACCCCGAGGGTAGAAAGATTCCGGCGGGGATCTGAATATGACTCAGAAATTACGCTCCACCGCGAAAGCCGCCAATTCTAGCAATGAATCCCGGTATTGTGAAGCGCCCAGGCCGTCCAGCGCCGCGCGCGCGAGGGCGGCTTCGGCGGTGGCGCATTGCCTGGCGTGCTCCAGCGCCCCGGTGTTCTTGATCGCCTTGAGTACGGCGGGGAAGCTGTCGCGTCCGCCGTGTTCGATGGCCTGGCGCACCGCGTCCGCTTCTTCGGGGGCGCCGTCGCGCATGGCGTAGATCAGCGGAAGGGTGGGTTTGCCTTCGGCCAGGTCGTCGCCGAGGTGCTTGCCGGTGTCGGCTTCGCTGCCGGAATAATCGAGCACGTCGTCGACGATCTGGAACGCGGTGCCCAGGTGCATTCCGTAGGCGGCCAGATTGCGTTCGGTTTGCGCGTCGACCCTGCCGAGGATCGCGCCGGTCTGGGCGGCGGCCTCGAAGAGTTTTGCCGTTTTGTAGCGGATGACTTGCAGGTAGCGCGTTTCGTCGACGTCGGCGTCGTGGCAATTCATCAGTTGCAGGACTTCGCCTTCGGCGATGATGTTGGTGGCATCCGAGAGCACCTGCATGATGCGCATGCTGTCGACCGAGACCATCATCTGGAAGGCGCGCGAATAGAGGAAATCGCCGACCAGCACGCTGGCAGCGTTGCCGAAGAGGGCGTTGGCGGTGCCCCGGCCACGGCGCAGTTCGGATTCGTCGACGACATCGTCGTGCAAGAGCGTCGCGGTATGGATGAATTCGATGACCGCCGCGAGTTCGTGTTTTTCCTTGCCGTCGAAGCCGCAGGCGCCGGCGGCGAGCAGGACGAGCGCGGGGCGCAGGCGCTTGCCGCCGCTGTGGATGATGTATTCGGCCACCTGGCGCACAAGGGCGACTTCGGAGTGGAGCCGCGCGCGGATGACCGCGTCGACGGCGCTCATGTCCGCCGCGATGAGCCCAAAGAGGCGGTTGGCGAGTTGAGCCTGCTGGAGGGTTTGGGACGGCGTCGGGGCGGAAGTCACGGCGGAAGCGGTAAAAAAGTGCGGAAGAAGGGAGAGGAACAGGCGGCGAATCTTAGCATGATCACTCCCGCTGCCAGGCTTCGAGATACTGCCGCCAATGCGGCTTGTCGATCTGTTCGAGTTCGGCGCGCACGAAGGCGATTTCCTCGTCGTATCCGGCGCGCGTCATTTCGCCGCGCATGAGGCGGAAGCGGCAGAGGACGAGGTAGGTGTTGACGACATCGGTTTCGCAGTAGTCGCGGATTTCGCCGGCGCGTCCGGCCTGCCAGGCGTCCCAGACTTGTCCGCCGTCCATGCCGAGCTTGCCGGGAAAGCCGATCAGCCGGGCCAGATCGTCGAGCGGGGCGTTGGCGCGCGGTTGATAGAGCGCGAGCAGATCCATCAGGTCGAGGTGGCGCGTATGGTAGCGGCTGATGTAGTTGTTCCATTTGAAGTCGCGCGAGTCGAGCTGGTCGCCGTCGCCCAGATCCCAGTAGCGCGGCGCGCTAACGCCGTGGATGAGGCCGCGATAATGCAGCACCGGCAGGTCGAAACCGCCGCCATTCCAGGAGACGAGTTGCGGCGTGAATTTTTCGATGCCGTCGAAAAAGCGCTGCACGATCGTGGCCTCGTCCTGCTCCGGTTCGGCCAGCGACCAGACCCTGAAACTTTCGCGCGTGCGCAGCGCGCAGGAGATGGCGACGATGCGTTGCAGATAGTGCGGCAGGAAATCGCTGCCGGTTTTGGCGCGGCGCTCCTGGAACGCGATTTCGGCGACTTCGGCATCGGAAAGCGGAGCCGGTTCTGCGTCCGGATCATGCGTTTGCGCCGCCTGGTCGAGACGATGCAAACGGCGCAATCCGGCGACGTCGGGAATGGTTTCGATATCGAAAACGAGGGTAGGTTTCATGGGCATGGATCGGGGAAAGAAGATTCAGGCATGATTGCGCAGCCATTCCAGATAACGCGCGACGCCGGTGGCAACGTCGGCGAAGGCTTCCTCATATCCGGCCTGGCGCAGCGCGCTCAAGTCGGCCTGGGTGAAGGGCTGGTATTTGTCGCGCAGCGCGTCGGGCATCGGGATGTATTGAATATCCCCCTTCTCCTGCATTTCGGCGAGCGTCAGCGCCGAAGCTCCGAAATGGGCGCGGCAACCGTTGACGACCGCGTGCGCGACATCGTTGAAACTCTGCGCGCGGCCACTGCCGAGATTGAAGATCCCCGATTTTTCCGGGTGATCGAGAAACCACAGGTTGACCTTGACAACATCATCGACAAAAACGAAATCGCGTTGATGCCCGCCGTCGGGATAGCCGTGTGAGCCGGAAAAGAGTTGCACCTTCGCCTCGCGGCGGAATTCGTCGAAATGGTGACAGGCGACCGAGGCCATGCGCCCCTTGTGCTGTTCGCGCGGGCCGTAGACGTTGAAGTAGCGGAACCCGGCGATCTGCGCGCGGGGCCGCCCGCCGCATTCGGCCAGCTTCCGGCGCACGATCTGGTCGAAGAGAAACTTGGAATAGCCATAGACATTCAGCGGCGCTTCAAATTCCCGCATCTCGCGGAAAATGGTGCTGGCCCCGTAAACAGCGGCGGAAGAGGCGTAAAGCAGCGGCGTTTCCTGATCGAGACACCAGTTCAGCAGACGCAGCGAATAGCGGTAGTTGTTCTCCATCATGTAGCGGCCATCCGTCTCCATCGTGTCGGAACAGGCGCCTTCATGGAAAATCGCCTCGACATCGCCATCGAAATCGCCGTTTTCGAGGCGTCCGATGAATTCCTGCTTGTCGATGTAATCGGCAATCTCGCAGTCGACGAGATTCCTGAACTTGTCGGCGCGGGAGAGATTGTCGACGGCAAGGATTTCGGTCACGCCGCGCGCATTCAACGCGCGCACCAGATTGGAACCGATAAAACCGGCAGCGCCGGTAACGATGGTCATCATGAAGGAACTCCTTTTGTTTCGATGTGGGGCATGATTCGGTAAGCGATTTTCTAAATTTACTTAAATAATGTTTCGCTACTGTAGTGGGTTTTAGTCAAGAATTGTTTAAGTAATTTAGAAAATTTCAGCGAATATTGGGATGAAAAGCTCGTGCAGGATGGCCGGCGCAGTTATCGGCCCGCAGCCGCAAATCGTGCCAAAGAACCTCAGAGCGAGGCGGGGTTTTAAGCCCCCTTTTTGAAAGGGGGTGCCCCGAAGGGGCGGGGGTTTGGGTTTTGAATTCAATCCTGCGGCGCGAAGCGCCGGAAATGAGGCTTAACCCCCCAAACCCCCGACGGCTTCGCCGCCACCCCCTTTCAAAAAGGGGGCTTTCAAGGAGTGCGGGCGTTCCGCCCGCAGAGAGCGTTGTGGCAAGCCTCACGCGATGACAAATTGAAATGGGTTTCCTGAGAGAGCGCAAGCGAAACCCATCGTTTCTCAATCCGGAATTCCGATGGGTTTCGCTGCGCTCACCCCATCCTACGGGCTCGGCGCCGCTGCCCAAGGAGACCATTTTCGTGACGTCACGAAAATGGTCCAATGAGGAAAAACCCGTTGTTTCACAAGAGGTTATGGCGCGCTGGATGGTGACCAGGAAATTTTCCCAGCGGGCGTATCCCAAGGGAACCTCTGAATAAGTCGAGCGGTAAGCGTGCGCTGCGGATTGGGATGGGATGCTAGGCGCAAACCACAGCGATACCCGTAGGTATCGCGAGGATTTGCAACGCCGCAGACCGCCCAACTCCGCAGATGCACGCGGCGCGGTGACTTGTTCAGAGGTTCCCAAAGGCTCCTGAAGGTCGCGCGCGAACCAGAATTCGATTTCTTCGTCCGGAACGGTCCGCGCCAGGGCATCCAGCCGTTCCTGCATTTCCTGTAGCGATTGTTGATCCATGAAATATTTTTTCCCGGTGGATAGCGTCGTCGTTTCGTCGGAAGAAATCACGGCCTACAGTCTAACGGAAAGCCTGTAAACCGGCGACGGGGAGCATAAAAACAGGGAAGCGCAATTTTTTACAATAAAACGTCGGCGCCAATGGATAGATTGTCTCTGCAAACTTTCATTGAGTCACCCCAACCTGAAGGTTGGGGATTCCTCGACACAGTGTGGGGCGCCTTTGGCGCCTGTCACGCTATGTCTCGCTGACCCCGCCATGAATGGCGGGGATTGCGCTCGACAGGTATTCAACAGGAGAAATCATGGCAGCCAATCTATTTGAACATTTTGAAAACGGAAACCTGAACGCAGGCGCGCAGAGGAAGAGCATCGCGTCGATGCCCTGGAACGCGCACAAGGAATTTCCCGGCGTGTTCCTGAAAAACGTGGTGACGGGGGAAGAGACGGGCGGCTTGTTCAGTTGTCATCTGGTGCGCATCGAAGCGGGCGCGAAAATCGGATTGCATTCGCATCCCGCGAGCATCGAATTGCACGAGGTCATTGCGGGCAGCGGCGTTTGCATCACGGACGACGGCGAAATTCCCTATGCGCCGGGCTGCGTAACCGTTCTGGCGAGCAAGGCGCAACATGAGGTGCGCGCGGGCGCGGAAGGGCTGTGCCTCTTCGCCAAGTTTGTTTCCGTTACATCCTGAAGCTGGCGGCGAGAAATTGCCGTGGCGTCAGGCCGTGGTGGAATTTGAAAACCTTGTGCATGTGGCTCTGGTCGGCGAATCCGGCGGCGGCAGCAGTGTCTGCCGCCGCCGTGTTTTTCCTGAGCAACAGACGCGCGCGCCGCATCCGGCTGGCAAGCTGGAAGGCGTGAGGCGTCATCCCGGTTTCGGCGCGGAAACGGCGCAGGAAGTGCCAGTGGCTGACTCCCGCCAGGGCCGCCATTTCCGGAACGGAAAACGGATCTTCCGGCCTTTCGATCAGACGCCGGATGATTTCGGGCAACCCGGAAGAGGCCGGCTCGGCGGCGGAAAAAGGCGCGGCGCGGGCAACGAGCGCATAGCTTTCCAGTTGGTCGATATCGCGCGCGGAGAGCGTCGTGGCAGCGAGACGGAAGAAATCTTCCGCCGCCGTTTCCATCTGTTCGGCGTCGATGCAAAGCACCGCGAGCGAGCTTTGCGGAGCGACATCCAGCCAATGCGCGGCGCGGGGAGGGACGGCAAAACATTCGCCGCTGCCGAGCATGCGCGTCGCGTCTTTCGTTCCCAGGGTGACGCTTCCGGACAGCACCAGGCCGATGCTCCAGTGTCCGGCGTGGATATGCCACGGATAATGCCGCGCCGCCGCATGGCTCAACACCAGTTCCATGCGGGAGGATTCGGCGTAGTGGTAGGCGATGGAGGACATGCGGTTATGGTATCGCGGATCGCATGAATACCTATTTATCCACCATTAATTTTCTAAATTTACTTAAATAATGTTTCGCTACAGTAGTGGTTTTTATTAAATAATTATTACAGTAATTTAGAAAATTAAGCGGGGATAGACACTCAGCTCGTGTAGGATGGGTAGAGCGCAAGCGAAACCCATCATCTCTCAATCCGGAATTCCGATGGGTTTCGCTTCGCTCTACCCATCCTACGGGCTTAAATAATGTTTCGCTACAGTAGTGGTTTTTATTAAATAATTATTACAGTAATTTAGAAAACTGGGCTGGGATAGATACTCAGCTCTCCGCTTCCAGCTCTTCCCGCGTGACGATGGTTGTTCCCAGTTTTCCGACGACGATGCCGCCGGCGCGGTTGGCGAGGCGGACGGCTTCCGGCCAGTCCTGACGGGCGGCGAGCATCGCGGCCAGGGTGGCGATGACGGTGTCGCCCGCGCCGGAAACGTCGAAGACTTCGCGCGCCTGCGCCGGCTGATGGACGACGCCAGCAGCGGAAAAGAGGCTCATGCCTTCCTCGCTGCGGGTCAGCAGGATTGCTTCGAGTTCGAGTTCGGCGCGCAGCTTTTGCGCTCGCTGCGCGAGGTCGGCTTCGTCGCGCCACTGGCCGACGACATGCGCGAGTTCGGAGCGGTTCGGCGTGATCGCGGTCGCACCGCGATAGCGTGTGTAGTCGCTGCCCTTGGGGTCGACCAGCACGCGCTTTCCGGCTTTCCGGGCGCGTTCGAGCATTGCGGTGATGTGGGTCAGCCCGCCCTTGCCGTAGTCGGAGAGGATGAGCAGTTCGCAGGCGTCGATCAGCGCGTCGAATTCGGCGAGCTTGGCGTTCAGGACTTCGTGCGAGGGCGCGGTTTCAAAGTCGATGCGCAGAAGCTGCTGCTGGCGTCCGATCACGCGCAGCTTGACGGTGGTGCTGATCGCCGGGTCGCGGTGCAGGCTGGCCTGGATGCCGCTTCCGGCAAGGAGGTGTTCCAGGGTGTCGCCCGCCTCGTCGTCGCCGACGACCGAGAGCAGCGCGACCTGAGCGCCGAGTGCGGCGGCATTGCGCGCGACGTTGGCCGCGCCGCCGGGGCGTTCCTCGCTGCGTTCGATTTTCACCACCGGCACCGGCGCTTCCGGCGAGATGCGGTTGACGTCGCCAAACCAGTATCGGTCGAGCATGACATCGCCGACAACGAGCAGTCGGGCGCTGGAAAGGTCGGGGAGGCGGTTCATGAATGGATATTTCCGAAAGAAGGTTCAATATTGATCCGGCAATCAAGGGTTGAGAAAAATCGGATCATCCCAAGGCCGCGTAGCCGCGTAGGATGGGTAGAGCGCAGCGAAACCCATCGGAATTTCAGAGTTGCAGAGGGAGAAATGATGGGTTTCGCTGCGCTCTACCCATCCTACATGTCTTGAAAATCAATCCTTAATCGCCGGTTCAATAACCCGGCGCATCCCTGAACATCAGGCCGGCGGCGTCCTTTGCGGAGACGATCGGTGTGCCGCCTTCCGCCAGCGGCCAGTCGATGGCCAGGTCCGGGTCGTCCCAGCGGATGCAGCATTCGTGTTCGGGGAACCAGTAATCGGTGGTCTTGTAGAGGAAATCGGCGGATTCGGAAAGGACGATGAATCCGTGCGCGAAGCCTTCGGGAATCCAGAGTTGCTGTTTGTTTTCCGCCGAGAGCACGGCCCCGGCCCAGCGGCCGAAGGTGACGGAGTCGCGGCGCAGGTCGACGGCGACATCGAAGACCGCGCCGGCGACGCAGCGCACGAGTTTTCCCTGCGGGCGCGGGAGTTGATAGTGCAGGCCGCGCAGCACACCCTTTGCCGAGCGGGAATGGTTGTCCTGCACGAAGCGGATTTCCTTTCCGGTCGCGGCATCGAAGCGTGCCGAATTCCAGCTCTCGAAGAAAAAGCCGCGTTCGTCGCCGAAGACGCGCGGCGTAATCAGGAGGACATCGGGAATCGACAGCGGGGTACAGGTTTCCGCGTTTACCACAGTGGTTCCTCCAGCAGGTGTTGCAGGTATTTTCCGTAGCCCGTTTTCGCCATCGGCGCGGCGAGCGCGGCGAGTTTCGCGGCGTCGATCCAGCCCTGGCGCCACGCGATTTCTTCGGGGCAGGCGACTTTCAGGCCCTGGCGGCGTTCGATGATTTCGATGAACTGCGAGGCTTCGAGCAGCGATTCGTGCGTGCCGGTGTCGAGCCAGGCGTAGCCTCGACCCATGACTTCGACATTGAGTTTTCCGGCGTCGAGATAGACGCGGTTCAGGTCGGTGATTTCGAGTTCGCCGCGCGCCGAAGGCTTGATCGAGCGGGCGATGTCGACCACTTCGCCATCGTAGAAATAGAGTCCGACGACCGCGTAGCGCGATTTCGGGTGCGCCGGTTTTTCTTCGATGGAAATGGCGCGGCCATTGGCGTCGAATTCGACGACGCCGTAGCGTTCCGGGTCATGCACAGGATAGGCGAAGACGGTGGCGGCGTTGTCGCAGGCGCTGGCGCGGCGGGCCAGCGTCGCGAAGTCGTGACCGTAAAAGATGTTGTCGCCGAGCACGAGCGCTGCCGGAGCGCCATCGAGGAAATCCGCGCCGATGATGAAGGCTTGCGCCAGGCCGTCGGGCGAGGGCTGCACCGCGTAGGAAAGCTTGATGCCCCAGCGTTCGCCGTTACCGAGCAGTTGCTCGAAGCGCGGCGTGTCCTGCGGCGTCGAGATTACGAGGACGTCCCGGATGCCGGCGAGCATCAGCGTCGACAGCGGGTAATAGATCATCGGCTTGTCGAAGACTGGCAGCAATTGCTTGGAGACTGCGAGCGTCGCGGGATAGAGCCGGGTTCCGGAACCGCCAGCGAGGATGATGCCCCGGCGTTCCCTGGGGGGATTTGGGTTCATGGCGAAGGAGGAAAGGAGTGTGGCAAGGACAGTGAAAGAGTGCGCAACATGCGTTCGAGATAAGGCTGCCAGCCGGGTAGATGCAGGCCGAAATCGGCGGCAACGCGGCTGCAATCGAGCCGCGAGTTGGCCGGACGCGGCGCCGGCAGCGGATATTCGGAAGAGGGAATCGCCTCGATCGCTTCCGGTTCGAGTTTCAGGGCAAAGCCGGGAATTTCCCGCGCCGTGGCGACGATGGCGCGCGCGAAGCCGCACCAACTGACGGGGTTCGCCGGCGTCAGGTGGTAGCAGCGCGGGCCGGAGAAATTGCTGCGGCGTTGCCGGATCAGCATCAGGATCTGCGCCGTCGCGTCGGCGATGAAGGAAGCCGGGGTCGGGCTGCCGATCTGGTCGTCGACGACGCGCAGGCTGTCGCGCTCGGCGGCCAGCCGCAGGATCGTCTTGACGAAGTTCGCGCCGACTTCTCCGAAAACCCATGAGACGCGAAAGATCAGCGCGTCCGGGGCGATGTCCATGATCGCCGCGTCGCCCTGCCATTTGCTGCGGCCATAAACGGATTGCGGATTCGGCGGGTCGGTTTCGACGTAGGGTGTGGCCTGCTTGCCGTCGAAAACGTAATCGGTCGAGTAATGCACCAGCAGGGCGTTCTGCTTTTTCGCTTCTTCGGCAAGCAGCGCGACGGCTTCGGCGTTGATGCGAAAGCTCAGTTCCGGCTCGCTTTCGGCCTTGTCGACGGCGGTGTAGGCGGCGGCATTGACGATGAAGTCGGGAGCGTGTTCCCGCACCGCGCGGCGCACCGTGTCGGGCTTTGTGAAGTCGCATTCGTCCAGTGTCGGCGCGATCAGCTCGCCGAGAGTGGCGAGCGAGCGGCGCAACTGCCAGCCGACCTGTCCGTCACTGCCCAGGAGCAGCAGCCGGGGCGCGCCCGTGGAGGCGAAGGAATCAGACACTGCGGCGCTTCTCCAGGCGGGCGACCCAGTCGCGGTTGTCGAGATACCAGCGCACGGTTTTTTCCAGGCCGCTGTCGAAGCTTTCCGCCGGCGACCAGCCGAGTTCGTCGCGGATTTTCGTCGCGTCGATCGCGTAGCGGCGGTCGTGGCCGAGGCGGTCGGTGACGAACGCAATTTGCTCCTTGTAGGAAACTCCGTCGGCGCGCGGCGAGAGCGCATCGAGCAGCGCGCAGAGACGATGCACGAGGTCGAGGTTTTTCATTTCGGCATTGCCGCCGATGTTCCAGGTCTCACCCAGGCGCCCCGCTTCGAGCACGCGGCGGATCGCGCGGCAGTGGTCGCCGACATGCAGCCAGTCGCGGACGTTCTGGCCGTCGCCATACACCGGCAGCGCCTTGCCCGCGAGCGCGTTCTGGATCATCAGCGGAATCAGTTTTTCCGGGAACTGGTAGGGGCCGTAATTGTTCGAGCAATTGGTCGTCAGCACCGGCAAACCGTAGGTGTGGAAGTAGGCACGAACGAGATGGTCGGAAGACGCCTTGGAAGCGGAATAAGGGCTGTTCGGCGCGAACGGCGTCGTTTCGGAAAAGGCCGGATCCTCGGGGCCGAGCGAACCGTAAACCTCGTCGGTGGAAACATGCAGGAAACGGAAAATCCCGCGCTCCGCTTCCGGCAGTCCGTTCCAGTACGCGCGCGCGGCTTCGAGCAGGCGGAAAGTGCCAACGACGTTGGTCTGGATGAAGGCTTCGGGGCCGGAGATCGAACGGTCGACGTGGCTTTCGGCGGCGAAATTGATAATCGCGCGCGGGCGGTGGCGCGGCAACAGTTCGGCAAGGAATTCGGAATCGCAGATGTCGCCATGGATAAAAACATGACGTCCGTCGTTTTCCAGCGTAGCGAAGTTGTCGAGGTTGCCGGCATAGGTCAGCTTGTCCAGATTCAGCACCGACTCGCTGTTTTCCGCCAGCCACTGGTGGATGAAATTGCTGCCGATGAAGCCCGCGCCGCCAGTGACCAGAATCATGATTTCCCCCCTTTATGGATTCATTGGGTGCGCCCGATGGCGTGGTATTCCAGGCCGTGCGCACGCATCTCTTCCGGTTCGTACAGATTGCGCCCGTCGAAAATGCGCGGGGTCTTGAGCGCGTGCCTGATCGCATCGAAATCCGGGCTGCGGAATTCCTGCCATTCGGTGACGATGAGCAGCGCATCAGCCTCCTTGAGCGCCGCCTGCGGGGTTTCGGCGAAGGAGAGGCGCTGCTCGCCCGCGTACAGGCGCCGCGCTTCATCTATCGCCACCGGGTCGTAGGCGCGAACCGTCGCGCCCGCGTCGAGCAGGTCGGCGATGAGATAACGCGACGGCGCTTCGCGCATGTCGTCGGTATTGGGCTTGAAGGCCAGTCCCCAGAGCGCGAAATGACGGCCGGAAAGATCGTCGCCGAAAACCGCCTTGATCTTCTTGCCGAGCACATGCTTTTGCTCATCGTTCGCGGCGTCGACCGCCGCAAGCACCTTCAGCCCGATGCCGGCGTCGACGCGCGCGGTGCGCAGGAGCGCCTGCACATCCTTCGGGAAGCAGGAGCCGCCATAACCGCAGCCGGGATAAAGAAAATGGTAGCCGATGCGCGGGTCCGCGCCGATGCCGTGGCGCACGGCCTCGATGTCGGCGCCGAGATTTTCGGCGAGGTTGGCCAATTCGTTCATGAAGCTGATGCGCGTGGCGAGCATCGCGTTGGCGGCATATTTGGTCAGTTCGGCGCTCTTGACGTCCATGACGAGCAAGCGTTCGTGGTTGCGCTGGAACGGGGCGTACAGCGCCCGCATCAGCGCGATGGCCTGCTCGTCCGAAGCGCCGACGACGATGCGGTCGGGGCGCATGAAATCGGCAACCGCCGCGCCTTCCTTCAGGAATTCCGGGTTGGAAACGACGCTGAAGGGCAGGTCGAGGCCGCGCGCGCCCAACTCCTCGGCAATCGCAGCGCGCACCTTGTCGGCGGTGCCGACGGGCACCGTGCTCTTGTCGACGACGACCTTGTAATCCTCCATGTAGCGGCCAACCGAACGCGCTGCCGCGACGACGTATTGCAGGTCGGCGGAACCGTCCTCGTCCGGCGGCGTGCCGACGGCGATGAACTGCGCGACGCCGAAGCGCACCGCCTTTTCCGCGTCGGAAGTGAAGGACAGCCGCCCGGCGGCAACGTTGCGGCGCACGATGTCGGAGAGGCCGGGTTCAAAAATGGGAATGCCGCCCGATTCGAGAATGCGGATTTTTTCCGGGTCGATGTCGAAACAGAGCACGTCGTTGCCGACTTCGGAAAGACAGGCGCCGCTGACAAGGCCAACATAGCCGGTGCCGATGATGGTGATTTTCATGGAATGTTATTTAAGAGAATAAAAGTTCAAAATCAGGTTTGATATTTTGCTGCGGAATTTAAACGAACCAGACGCATCCAATCAATAGCCCCTTCGTTGTCGCAAAATTCATTCGTGAATTCTTTCGTGAATTTGTTGACCATTTTTGAATATGATTTCATGAATTCATCGTTTCTTTCTTTCGATTTGTAGCCAAGCGGCTCGATGATTTCTGTATACAACTCTCGATTTCCAGAGATGAATTCCCAGAAACGCTGGCCGCAGTATTTAAAATAGTCTCCCTTGTCCGGTTTATTGTCCCTTCCGTAGCAGCATCCATTCACAGCAATTATCTCCAGTTTTGAATTCCCGGTGCGCAATGTCTTGCGCGCAGTATTGAAATCGGAGATCATTTTTGATTTTTGCGAGTTGTTTGCCCAGTTCGGTCCGGATTTTATGGCTACAATATTCCTTTTTCCATCCCTGTCGAATTCGAGATCGATCCCCTTGATTCCTGATTTTTTTCCATCATAAATCCTGCCGTTTATAAAAATGGCAAGTCCCTCCAGCCAGTCGCCAAAAATTGTTTCCTCGTTTGATGAGATATGGGCATCCGTCAGGCTTTTTATTATATCTCCGGCGGTTAGTACATACTTTGCCTTGAATAAATACGGATTTTTCCTTTTTAATATTTTTGAAAGTTTCAGTTCGTTCAGGCTATCAATACGCTTGTTGTGGAAACTTCCAATATTTTCCTCTACATATTTTGATACATCTTTCAGGTCAAGCGTTTTCATACTCTTCCCTTTCTTCAAAGAGATAAAGCTCCGAAGGGGTCAAGGATGTCCGCACCATCTCGCAGTATTCCCTTACCATGTCAATGCCTATTGAATTTCGCCTCATTCTTTTTGCGACAACCAAGGTGGTGCCGGACCCCATGAATGGGTCAAGCACCATGTCGTTTTCCCTTGTAAAAAGCTTGATGAACCATTCCGGAAGCCCTTCCGGAAATGCAGCGCTGTGATTCTTGTTGTTGCACTCGGTCGCCAGGTGCAGAACGTTCGTCGGGTACGCCTTGTTTCGATCGATCCAGTTGGAAATGTTCTTTCCGAAACCGCTTCCTACCCTGGAATTGTCACGAATCTTATCTGTGCCGGAAAGATTCCGAAGTCTTGTGTTTGCCCAGTCGCCCATGGGAACCATTACTTCATCCTGGTACATATGGAATTTTTTGCTTTTATTGAATTGGAGAATTCTCTCCCATGCGTCTCGAAACCGGTTTGGCCACTTTCCGGGGTAACAGTTCTTTTTGTGCCAGATAAACTCTTCTGTCCACAGCCAGCCTTGTTTTCGCATTTCCAGGACAAGCTCCATTACATAAGTGCTTCGCTCGCCATTGACGACTTTTTCCTTGATGTTCAATACAAATGTCCCCGTCGGTTTCAGAACCCGAAAGAGCTGCTCCGAGACAGGCAGGAACCATTCCACGTATTCCTCGGGATGAATTCCGCCGTAGGTATTTTTCCTCTGGTCTGCATAAGGAGGAGAAGTAATTACAAGATCAACACAATCGTTTGGGAGCGACTTTAGCTCCTCCTTGCAATCTCCCCAGCGGACATCCGTAGTTATTTCCATTTTATTGGCCTTGTATCAAGGTGCCTTTCTGCGCAGAAAAGATGAACATTGCCAAACCGAGATGTCCCAGCCATGGCGCCCAATAAAGGTGGGCGCTGGCTTTTGAGAAACCCGATGCGCGCAGCGTATCGAGGATGTCCCAGCCGAAATTCTGGAAACAGAGCGAGCCTTCGCCGCTGATGGGGTTGCCGTGGATTTCCGGCGGCAGCAGATGTTCGACTTCTCCTTTCGCATCGAGCCGGGCGCGCACGCGGGTAAGGCCCGAATCCCAAAAGAAGGGAACCGAAAATACTAAACGCCCCCCCCCCCCCCCGCCGGAGCGTAATACCCCCCCCCATTCCCGGAATGCGGCGGGGGAAACCGCAAAATC
>Ga0123357_10000987_pt1 | contig 29034 bp, 17 predicted proteins | sample TergutEmb28metaG_FD_89873 | JGI IMG/M metagenome (GOLD analysis project Ga0123357, IMG submission 89873) | Embiratermes neotenicus P4 segment gut microbial communities from Petit-Saut dam, French Guiana - Emb289 P4 | ecosystem: Host-associated > Arthropoda: Insects > Digestive system > Gut ...
CTTTCCACAAAAACCGGCTACATGGATCGTCTCATCAGAGAAGCCATAGAAATAGAGATGCATCCAAACAACATGAACAGAGACGGGGGTTTCAATCTCAGCAAATCATGGAAGCCACTGCTTCATAAACTCAAAGAGAGGAGACAGGCATCCAACACACAACAGTAATTCCCACCTGCACACGCACTTATATACAACCTCCCCCCTCCACTACCTGCTGGACCACTAACCGCCCCGCACAGGCACACCACTTCCTATTGGCTCTGCCACTTCCCCACTCCAATCCAACCAGGTATAAATACCCCACACAATCCTTCCACTGACATACTTCATTCACCTGCCTATGAAGATGGAACTGATAGTTCCGAAACGTCGGCAATTAGAACTCAGACACCAGGGAATTACCCAAAAAGGAACAAATTACATTTAGAACACGGCGAAAGCTTAAAAACAAGAATTATGAAGTGAGACATTTGAAATTCAGAGGGGTTTTCTTTTTTTCTCCAAGCACGGCAGCTTTACTGCACAGAAGATTACATCCACCAGCAATCCCATCACAGTTGCCATGCTCAGAGAAATGACAGAAGAGACATCCCACTTATCAAATCTGTAGGGCACATATTCACAAACCTGTTGCAATCTGAACTTCTTTCATTCAATTTACATATCTCTTCCTCACATTCTCAGGCTAGACACCATACTTGGTGTACAGCTTACCTTTTCCTAACAATCCTGCACCCTTCCGTGGTGTACTAGGAGTTGCTGGCTGTTGTGGCTTCAGGCCACCACCAGTCACGTGGTCATTAGCTGTGGTGTTTCCAGCAGGAAGCTGCATTAGTAAACTGGTCAGCTGCTTCTTAATATCCTCTGGTCTGTCACTTGCATCAGACAATACTGTTTGCAGGAAAGTTACCTGTTGCCAAGGTTATTATTAAGTATGTTTCGCATATGGTACACATGCTGAAGGAGAGCCTTGGAAGACTCAATGAGCAATGTATAGAGCAAGCAACTTTTATCACTTGTGAAGACATGAAATCTGCATACTGGGATCTATAAACACCCTGCAGCAAGAACAGTGAAACAGTCTTCTGGACTACTGTGGTCTTGTACTGTACTTACAAGTTACTGTTAACACACAATGTCATTTGAACGATAAAAAATTAGGTTCCCATATCGAAAGCAACATAGGTCTACTGTGCAAGGAATGACACACAATGTAAACCCCACATCCTCAAATACACTTGCACAAATGACATGAGTAAGTGCAGAATCATGGAACTATTAACATACTTTGTTCAGATCAGGGACAGGTGGTGGGCTTCTGTAAATACAGTACAGAACCTTCAGGTTCCATGAAATGCTGCGAATTTCTTGACTACCTGAGAACCAGTTGGCTTCTCAAGGACTCTGCTCCATGGAGTGAGTAAGTAAGGAAGTAGGTACAAACATATTTTGTCTAAGCACATAAGTTTAGTAAAGCACATTCAGCAAAACATACTAAGCACTGGATTGGCTGTACATGTTATAATTAATGACCATGCCACAAAATTAGATCCTTATTGCTGCCGAGAGCTCTAATTTCAATCTACACTATTCACAAACTACTCATTTTATGTGGCTGCTAAGACACCACAGAATTTAGACTATTTATACCAACAGCCAGCAGGTCTGTAGATAACGTCTTTCCAGTAAAGCTTCACACATTAATCTCCACTGTTGACTCCACACCAAATATTCTGACTCATTATAAATGTCCACAGAGCAGGGCTCACCATAAAGGCACATTACTGAATACTGCCCTCTTAAATTCTGGAAGGACTTTTATCAGAAAGGAAAAGAAACAATTAATTTATATTTTATCTACATGAAATAATGTTTCATCCATGCATAGAACGATACTATACTACAACTCAGTAAGCTGCTCTGAACATCCAAGGGCACAATAACAAAATCCCCTATCAGCCATTATCCTCTTATACCTCAGAACACAACTGTACATGGATGGTAGTATGTCAATGTGATCTGTACCATTTCCAATTTCATTCACACCATAAATATTGCTTTTCCTGTTACATCTTGCCTAATGCCAAAATGTTTACCCTGAAGCCACATGCCCACAAAACAAATAAGTTTAGGTTCATATAAGTGGCATCCTCATGCTGTAAACCCTAACAACTGGATCATTATGATCAATGTGCAATAACTTGTCACTGGATACTGAGCTGTACTATATTTTTAATATTCGGTATACAAATGCCCAAAAAATCATACATCATATCCATGAAGACTATGGGGGGGAAAAAAAATCAAGGATCTTAAGCACCCATAAATATGCAAAATAAAAACTGCCTAAATGTTACCATAAATATTACCAATGAGCTGTAAAAACTTGGTGCAATGAGTTGCAACTGGTCATTGGACAAGTGGGGTTTGATCCCTTATAGGGGCAAGTTTTCTCCCCCAGTGCCATCATGTTCAGGCTGGTTCTCAGGTCCACCCAGCTTACTACCTAATGGTTACTGCGCATAATTAACCACTTACCTCCATCTAATGCCTAGATTTAGATGCTTCAGCAGCACAACAGCATTCTACCCTTTTATAGCTTACCAAATTATGCAGTTCAGCCTCAGTAAATAATGCTGCAGTTCGTGATAACCCCTGCAGCTTTGAACTCATAGCAATCACAGGTCCATCTTCCAGTCCATCTGTTGATCCATCCAGAATTTCATCCAATAAGGAGGATACACAGTCCTAAACACGTAGAAGTTTGTCAGCAACACATACATCTTATACACCAACAGATTACAGCAGAATTAGCAACCCTTCACAGCATATTTCTTTAAGTCCCTTTAATCCACCTACATACCATTCAATCACAAGCTATATTTGCAAGAAAATAACATTTAATTTCCCCCCAAAATAGAGAAATTTAAGACATGGAGATACTTCATGATTTGTGTAATATTATGGATACACTAAATATTAAGTAGCATTTACACTAATCTTAATGAGACTTTCAATGTCAAAAAGTCTTCAGCATCACTGCCTAACATCTAGTCATCATGCTCAACTTGCAGTTTCCACTTCTTGGCACCACTTTTTCTAGGTGCAACTGGGCAGTATAAATTTCTGTAACTTCACCAGTGAAATACCAAATTATCAGACAGCTAGATTCACGAGTCAAACACCCATGGATAGTATAATAATCACGGGGTGCTGTAAATGCTACATGTTGAGCAGATTCTAAATAGTAACTGAGTTCTATAAATAACAATGGTGTTCTGCACAGAACAGGCAGACTCATCTACACACTGCACATGGAAACCAAGGCAGTCACTTTCACCTGTTTGTAAACCCATCCATGGATGTATACACCTCCATAAAACAGTATAGCAAGCTTTCCCAATGAAAATGTCCAAGTCTGAGGCCCTGTGTAAGATATTAAATAAGTTAGTTGCATCAAGACCCAAGATGATGGACAGCCCTGTCAGCTGTCTGCAACCAGTCATTCAATACATTTGCAGCCACCACTCTCAATATCTGGAGGCTGCCTCCTCCATTCACAAGTAGTGAATGCATAATGCCATGGTGATTGTAGACCCAATTAATCAAAGGAACACTAATCCCAGGTGCCTGGTTGCCCCAGCAACAAAATTGTGTATGGTAGTGCAAACAATTTTCAGCATAATAACTGCAGTTTTCCCCCTGCATAGCAAAATGTGCATCAGTTCACATGCATCAAGGAGAAAACGCCAGATAACTGTGAGGTTCCCAGGTCATGCCAGAGTGGTGGGACCAAAGAACAGATTTCCTTCAAGTCATTCTTCTGACACCTAACATTTGGTGACGGCTTGTACATATATGGGAAATATAGCAACCCCTGTAGTTAATATTGCAGGAATGCCCATGTTTTATGCTTCATTTTGATATATACAATATCTTGCAGTTTCAGCCAAAACTTCAGCCTTCAAAAGTAAAATCAGTAATACAACAATTATAATATATGATTAGGAATATAAACCAAAAAAATATTATATATTAACCTTCTCAAATAAGTTGTACAGGTCTGACACCTTATTGTCCACATCTTCATACTTGGTCATAGCCAACATCTGCAAAATCTTGGCCACTTGGATAAGATTAAAACGAGACACATAGCTGATTGGGGCATCTGTTATGCCATATGGTTCTGGATTAACAATTGCAGGACAGATAAAATATGTAAAAACCAAATCTGTGCAAATAGCATTCACCTGCAATGAGAAAACACAAACATCTGATACACCAGTGGCATAACACTCAATATCTACAAACCAACTTTTTTAATTTTTATGTAATATTACTTTTCCCTCCTTATGAAAAAGGATGAAAGAATAATTTTCTGTGGTGGAATTCCTGTTGGCTCACTTCCATACAGCACTAAGGTCAAGAATGAGTGGCGCCACACTTTACTCCCCCTGTATGCCTTCATGGCATGGACAGCAACAACTTTACCTTTTCACCACATCACAGCTCACTATAACACCAACTATCCTAACTGAGGTTTCTGTGGTCCTCCTCAGCCCCTCCACCCACATTCCAAAACAGTACTTGAAATTACACTATAACTACTTACTTCCAAATCCTTTCCATTTCATTATGCACTATCACCTGATCAGTAAATGCTATACAGTCTGCGTTACTGCAGCACACTTGAACTACATATACATAACATCAAAAGTTTTAGAAATGGTATAACTGAAAACAAAGGAATATGGTATTCAAAAGGCTGAGACTGCTTTATTCTCCCCTGTCTCACCAGTCCATTGCATCATACAATAATAATGTCAACAGAATTTTCCATCTTCTTCAAGGTACATACTTCACACACCACATGTCAGACTGCTTACCTCCAACACTGGTCTCTCACCTCTTTAGGTTCAATACTGCTTGATTTCGACAGCAATCCAGCTATCTGGCAAACAAGCCAACGAACACCAGTAGGAAAGCAATGCATGTTATTGCGTAGACTGAGCACAAATCGGTTTGTGATAGTTACAAGACACCTATTGGTCCATCTGCGATACTCCTGCAGCCGAACATTGTATTCTGGAGATCCTTCAGGACCAAACTTCTTTAGGCGTTCCTCAGGAGGAAACCTGAAAATTATTGTACAGACATCCTAGTCACACACCAGTACTGGGACAGCCATGTATTATACTTATGTGCATATTGTCAGTGCCTCACTCACACCAAATTTTGAATTTCAGTGAGCAGAGGTTACAGCTGATGGCAGAAAGACAAAGTTTACATGCACAGAGATGGGGCAGGACAGCAAGGAAAAACAGAATGGAGGTGGATGCAAACTACAGCCAATGTCACCATACTAACCTCCCAGAAAATGTTAGTCACACCATTTCATGACATATGGAATGAATGAGTGCTAATCACCTGTGCAAATACTCTGCCCATCAGCTACTAGTATATGTGGTGTGGCTATAAAATAACCGGACAGATATTAGAACATTTTTTATTCAAAAAATTACACAATAGAAATATGGTCACCCTCAATGTACTCCCCTCCCCGATCCCTACACCGCTCCACGCGAATCTTCCACTGTTGGAAGCAATGCTGCAAGTCATCTTCTGATAGCTTATTCATGAGCTCCGTCGCTTTTGCCTTCACTGCATATACGGACTCGAACCTGGTTCCTTTTAACGCAGACTTGATCTTTGGAAATAAAAAAAAGTCACATGGTGTTAGGTCAGGAGAGTACGGTGGATGTTCCAACACGGTGATCTTGCGCTTCGTCAAAAGTCTTGACAGACAGGGCGCTGTGTGCCGGCGCATTGTCTTGGTGAAGAACCCATGAGCCATTCTTCCATATTTCAGGTCTTCTTCTTCTCACCCATTCACGAAGGTTTGTCAAAACCTCCTTGTAGTAGACCTGGTTAACGGTCTGACCTTCAGGCACCCAATCCACAAGAACAATCCCTCGGATGTTGAAAAAATGATCATCATTGCTCTAAATTTGGATTTGCTCTGCCGTGCTTTCTTTTGCCTTGGTGATCTGAGGCTCCTCCAGTGCATGGATTGTCACTTACTTTCTGGGTCGTATTGAAAAAACCATGATTCATCACAAGTTATTACGTTCTCTAAAATGTTTGGATCATTTTCAATGTTTTGAAGAATGTCAGCACAAATATTCATTCTAATTTCCTTTTGTTCAGCAGTGAGCAGTCTCGGCACCATCTTCGAGCACACTATTTTCATGTTGAAACCGTTACGTAAAATCTGTCGAACAGTTTCCTTGTCAATGTTAATTAACTCAGCAACTGCTCGAATGCTCAGGCAACGATTTTGTTGAACAATTTCACCGACTTTCTCGATGTTTGCATCTGTTTTTTTTTTTTTTGCTGGGACGACCGGGATGCTGATCATTTCCGATCCCTTCCCTTCCCTCTTTAAACCTTTTAAACCACTTGAAAACTTGAGTATGAGATAGAGACTCACCACCATAAACTTTCTTCAACACATCGTACGTGTCTGTAGCGGATTTTCCAAGTTTCACGCAGAATTTCACATTGACACGTTGCTCCACGTTAACACTTAACATGATTCTGATGGAGAACAAGAACACGATCCACTTCAAGCAAAGGCTACTGTCAAACTGTTTGCCGCACGACCTTGAAATTGTAACCGTGGATGAAGGGGAGAGCACAAGCCAATACCACACACCGCTTGCTGTTGCCAAGTTTACAGGGAAGGGGAAAAAAATTAAGTCTGGTTATTTTATAGCTGCACCACATACTAAGGCCAGTTTCTCATCTTATCACACAGGCTGTGCTGTACACAGAGTACTGAATTTGAAAGGAACAAAAAAGGTAATAATGTAAATCCCATAAAAAAAATCGGAAGTTCTCAATGTGGGTATGCCAAACTTTATTTGCTGACCATTGCAAAATAGCTAGTTAGAATTCTGTACAGAAAAATAAGCTGTAAGCTTTTAGTATCAGTGGATATTATTTCCACAATATGATTCAACTCAGTCAAATGCATGACTGTAATGAAATCGGCTGCTTGGTGTGCCTATGAACCACTTTTCTAAAAACACGTATTATAAAGGAGGAAATAAAGAAAGGGGAGAATGAATGGGCACATTTAATTCCAATCATGCTGATTTCATAAGACTCTCAGTGAATCATATGCAAAATAATAGCAGTAATTTCCATGGGTATACAGTTCATCACACCACAAAAGAGAATTCACAAATCATGTTGTCTGCAGTCTACAAAATACTTGACCAGAACTCAAAATAACTGTAACCACCATTAGAAAAGTCAGGACAGTGTGGAACCGACTAACCAAGATACAGAAAATATGTTAACAAAGATACGTGATAACAAAGGCAGTCAGAGAAATGAAGACCTCAAATCTGTTCAGCTAAAGCTCATCATACAGGAAGAAAGTCTGTATATCAGACCTATAACAAATTTGCCACACGTGTGCCAGATGACACTGAAAATTAAACAGAACTGCATTTCCTTTTTATCATTTTGTTTCATACAACCATGTTCACACAGAACAACTTGAACCATACAGATAACCACCAAATTGCATTAAAGTGACACTTTCCTTGAATTAATCTTCACATTCAAAACAACACCTAGGAACTGTAGAAATGCGCAAAGCATAAAGCAGTAACATTTCACATTTTCCCTGCCTGAACACACAAGGCACACAATGCCTGGGTATTGTATAGAATGTTGGGTTTTCATGCTTTATCCAATGAGACACAAAAGATAAGAAAAACACCGAACATTCACCTGATGGTTGCCTTATCTGGATCAATGTCCAAAAACATTTCATCCTCAACAAGCAGCTGCATGATAGGCTTATGAAGCGCAGCGGTCAGGTACAACTTTGCAGAAAACAGACCTTCGTGAAATTCACCATACAAGCGAGCAAAAGCACATGACCTCAGACGAAGAAGCCTGGTGGAAAAATCGAAATGTTACAAAGATTTTACAGCTTACCATCAACTGGCTTCACAACAGTTAATTTTATACTGCATAATTCAACAGGAAAGGTCAATATTTTGGGAGGTGATAGTAACAGTCATTGTGAGAAAATAAGTTTATATAGACAAATGTCTAATTCTGAGTGGTTACCAAAACAGAGCTGTTTGAATCTACAAATACAAAAGAAATATGAATGGTCATAAAGAAAGAGAAATTACGTACTGTTAATTGTATTAAATTACTGTTTAAAAGCAGCACATACTTCAGTATATTACTGTAACTGCATTCTGTCATCTATAGAAGTACTTTCTACTTCCTTTAATGCAGTACAGTCTTTTGAGGATTAATTTCTTTGACACATATTACATACCTGCGTGGGTTTTCTGAAGGAACAAGTTGAAGCTCTGTGAGGTAACGCAGAAGCCTCAAAGCCAGCAGTTTATCTTCTGGTAGTAAACAGCTGCCGAATAATCCTGCCATTAAAGAGTGAACTACTCCATGCATCATATCTGGAAGTAGATGATCCCCTGCAACAAGACAGCTTGCCAGAAGCTGTGGTGAGGTTCGCAGCGTCTGCAGAAACTCTCCGTAAGCCAGACATTCCTGTTCCAAATAATAAGAAAAATGACCTCATATTCAGTTAATCCAAGCAGTTATTAAACAGCTCAAGAATCATTTCAGAGTCAGACAGACAGGGATTACAAGATATACAACAAAATTAATTAAATAATACAGTGTCATAAATTACCTGAAAACCCAACACTTTGTATCCATCCAAAAATACAGTATTGTCAAGGGCATTGGCCTTCTGGCAACAAACAGCTGGTGTACAGTTAGGATGGGCTACAATTAAACGATTCAAGTTGTCTCGTTGTTGAGCTGTAACCCATGCCAACTGTGCTAGTTTGGATGATCCACTAATTACCTGAAAAATGCAAACATTTTTGTTATTACTTAATTATAATGCAGCACACAGCTGCAGCCTATTTCTTACCTAAATAAATGTCCTCTGCAGCCTGTATATTCCTCTGATGTTACAGTATATTTTGCCTGCTCCCCACTTATTTCAACATTCTGCCCATCCTGTCTACAGCTATCACATATGCATCAGCTGATAATAATGGTTACTTTATCATGCAATTAAACTACATTCTGAGGAGAGGTCATAATGAATTACAGCATATTCTTGATTAACAGGAAAAAAGGAGAAGACTACAATGCAATCCGCATTTAGATTCTCAATTAGATTACTGGAATTGTATTCCAGTTGAGTGTTGTGTTTTTATAGCAATGGCTCATCACCACCTTCAATTTCACAAACATGTTAGACATGTACAGCATATTCTGAATATTGAAGGCCTGTGCCCCAGCAGTAAATACAGTAAAAACCAAATCTGTTTCACTACAAAAGAAGAGTTCTGCACTCACCAGTATTGGAAGGGGGTGGGGGGTACGTAGAAGCACAGTTGGTTGAGGTGTTGTGCTATAAGCCAGAAGGTCACAGGTTCTTTTCCCAAATGGGCCATTAGCATTTTTCATTGACTTAATCCTTCAAACCACACTATGGCCCTGGGGTTGACTCAGCCTCCAACAGAAATGAGTACCAGGGATATCACCTGGTGGCAAAGGCGGCCAGTGCATAGGGCTGATACCTTGCCACCTTCACGTGTCACTTACCTAGAAATTTTGGCAGCCTAAACCTACTAAAGACCTAAGAGCCTGTCCAGGACTGCAGAGGAATTGCTTTACCTTTAACATTGGCTGGGGTTAGGGGAGTGATAATCTGTATCCAAGAATAATGAGGTACCTCTTTATTAACCCTTTCCGATCCTACGTCGGACCTCGTCCGACATTATGATTTTCCTCTTTCGCTCCGAAGTCGGGTGACGTCCGACACGTTTTTTTTGTTGCGTTTGTTCGCCCGCTCCGCTGTCGGAGCCTGTTCGACATTTTTCCTCAAATAGTACGGACTTTAGCCAACAGATAGCTCAGGTTCTGTTTCTCGGCAGGCCATGTGTTTTGATGTGAACAGATGACTGTGCGTTGTATTCGCACAGTTGTGCGAGTAGGAAAATGGTGGCGACGAAGGGTGTAAGTGACGATGATATTGCAAGGTGGATTTTTGAGGACAGTGAGGTTGAAGGAGAGTTTAGTGATGAAAGTGAGCATGAAGAAACTCATCCTGTATGCAGTGATGTTAGTTCCAGTGAATCTGAATCTGGTGATGAAGTAATTAGAAGTAATCAACCAACCTCTTTCCTGCCCAAAATAAATAAGAGCTGGGGAGAATGGGGTTGGCAAAAAAATTGGATTGGAAAGGGTTAATGCAAATGACTTAAATATCTGTCATGCATGCGGAAACATGAAAAATTTAAACTTGCATTTCTAACCAACTGTTAAAACGTTAACCACTGTCATACAGAATATTACACTGGTACAATAAAACAGGTCTACTCTACACTGCTGTCATCAAAGCCATAGCAATAACAACATAAAATACATGGGCCAAACCTTCTCATTCAGTCCCTGTATATGTTGCTGTTCAGATGAAACGAACAATCTCTCCTGTCGCAGATGCCCAGCAAGCTCAAGGATATCCCAATGGAGGGAATTCATCACCAAACCATCATCCATTTCCCCTAAAAATGCAAACACATATCATTCATTTTACTCCCCTTCATGTTATATCTATGTATGAGAACATGCACAAACATTGTTTTAAAATCTGATACTAGAAAAAAGGCCACCTTTTAATCCTTCAGGGTTCATGTGGACTTTAACAGTAATCAATCACACTACTTCTGCGTTGCTGATGAGGATAAGCGTGTAACACGCATTTGCCTCTCAGTACTGTATCAGCACAGATCACATGTTTACGCAGCTCCACCACGTCTCCATTCACTAAACTACTTCGAAGTCAGAAAATGCTTTGTCAGCACAAACAACACTATAATCCATGTGACCAAATACCTGAGTGTATTTCCATTGTGTATTTATCATTCCAGATTACATTTTCTTTTACGTACAACTCATTACCAACTAAATGTAGATGTAACTTAAGTATAAAATTGTTGGAAGAATGTGATACAGAATAGCCAGAAGAATCATCAGATGATAAGGAAAGAGTAAAAAATGTAGATGAGGAGAGGGGGCTCATAAACCCAAGCAAGATGCCATTTGTGATGGTGCTCTGTAACCCCAAGCAGCAGAGAATTTCTTTAGAAGCTTACAGATGCTTGACCAGTCAAAAAATTCCCCGCATTTCATAAATTCTCAGACCCTTATTGTTTCTTATATATATATTAACGATTTGCCTAAACTTGTAATTTGGAATGCCATACTGATTATTTTCACTGATGACACTAGTGCAGTCACAACTAATTCAAATATTGTTGATTTCCAATCCAATATTAAAGCAGTATTTGAACAACTAAATAACTGGTTTACTCTAAACTTATTACCATTAAATTTTGATCAAACTAATTTTATCAATTTTAAAACACAAAAATACTCATAATTTAAATACGCTGTTAGAATATGACAATAGATGTATTTCTAACATACACTAGACAAATTTTCTAGACATAACTTTGGACAATACTCTATCAGAAAACCCATAAAGATCAAATTTCACCTAAACTCAGTTCAGCACATTAGACTATTAGAGTTTTAAAACAAATGCTGCCATACAAAGCATTCGTAATGGTACATTATACCTACTTTCTATGAATTATAGCATTTTTTAGGGGGGGGGGGGAGTAATTCTCCTTATAGCATAAATATGTTTTGGTCACAAAAAAAGTAATAAGAATAATTACAAGTTCTAAGAATAAGGGTTCATGTCATAATTTGTTTAGAAGATTGACCATTCTTACTGTGCAATCTCAATATATTTTTTTCATTATTATGCACAGGGATCAATACATGTTAATCTCTAATATCCAGGGCATAAATATGAGACAAAGTTCTAATTTTCATCAGGCAATATCAGATTTGACACTTTATCAAAAACGTACTAATCATATTGGCCTCAAGGTTTACAACAGACTCCCAGCCTATATGAAAGGCATATTTCACAGTAATAAGGTATTCAAACTACATTTATCTTAGTATTTGCTGTTACTTGTTCCAATCATAAAGTCTTACAGATTAAAACATAAAGTCGATGGGCTACCAGTGTAATCCACAAGATAACAGGCGTGAGAGTTTTAGGAGCATCTCCAGCTGGTTAATGAAGGTTATGAGCATTTGATGGGCTGACGAACACTGTCCAAGATTACAAATGAAAGAAACCTGAATATCAATAGCAAGATATCAAAAACAAGAGCATACGTAATAATAACAATGATAGTAATTCACGATGCAAGTTTAAAAAATTGCACTCTTATGTCAACTGCGAATCTTATCACGGAGATTATCACATCATAAGCACGATTATCTTACCTTAACCGAAAAATATGATTGCACAATCACACATTTCCCGAACAACGCAATATTCACGCTGTCTTTTATCTTGAGCGCTACTTATCTTTGTTAGCTGTCACGCACTGAACCAACCCCCCCAAGAGATTTTCGCCATTATTATTTTTCACACAGGTTACACCGGGTTACATTGCGTTACTTATGTCTTACGAGACAAAATAAACGTTCTGTAACACAGTACACGGATCCCCCAATAAACGTGCGTTCACTTGTGTTCGCCATTGCCTCCGAGAAAAAGGCTCCTTGCCGAATGCAAACCGCCATGTTTTACGTCATGTAAAGCGAAATGTGGAGAAAGAAGAAAACATTATTGACATCATACAGCGAAATGTGGAGAAAGAAGAAAACATTATTGACATCATACAGCGAAATGCATGCATTATTAATGAAAAACTTCTCCCCACATCAGTGTGCGGCGCATGAGGGTCTGGCGAACGTTACACACAGAAGGAATGTATCCGTACCTTATCCAATGCATTCAGCATTTTGAACCTGCCGGCATACGTAGGTGGTAGGGATACTGGCGCCAGATTTGTTCTAACCCCCGTATGATTCGTACCATTTTGTTCACAGATGAAGCCCATTATACTGGCGATGAAATCAACAATACAAGAAACTCCCATTTATGAGATTGTTCTAATCCACATGGAACGGTCGCAAGCAGCTAACAACAGCTTTCCTGAAACGTGTGGTGTCATTGGTGACCAACTGATTGGTCCAAACATTTACCCGCAACATGTGAGGGTGATATTTACGCCAACGTTTTGCAACACGAACTCCCAGCACTCTTAGAGAATGTTCCTCTTCAAACACGACTTCAAATGTGCTACAAGCATGACGGAGCGCTCCTTCATTTCATACAGTATCTGAATCTGAAGTCCCAAACCGATGGATTGGTTGAGGCAGTGCACAGAATTGGCCACCATGGTCATCGGATGTGAGCCCATCAGATTAACACGTGTGGGGTTACATGAAAGCTATAGTGTCTGCACACAAGGTGAACATGAGAAAAGAACTACTCCAGCGGATTTTCAGCGCAGCCAGAAGCATCAATAATGCTGCAGTGCTTCGTAAGGTTTCAAGTTATCTGGTCACATGAGTCAGAAAATGTATCCAAGCAGATGAAGGCCACTTCCCATAAGTAGTAATCTGTGGCCACTTCAAACAGCTTGCATGAGTGGTAAATGGCACATCTGTAACTGTACATTTAACAGCCTGTCTCAATAAATGCACATGTCTTTTCTTTCCTTTCTAATTTCTTTAAGGTATTTTAAACACTCACTTCTGAACTGTTGCGAATTGGACGCATGTGTATATGACGCATTTGACTTGGCATTAACTCTTTAATTAAATCCTGAAGTATTGACAACTCTTAGGATTCCATGTATAAAAGGATTTTGACCCTTATTAATCATAATATTTTACTAAATGAAAAGTTTGGCTTCAGGTCAAATTTGTGAACAGAGACGGTGTCTTTTAATTTGTGAAATATTAAAAGTTTTTAGCAATAAATGTTTCATTGGAGGTTTTTTTTTAACTTAGAAAAAGCTTTTGATTATGTTAACCACAGTATTTTATAACAAAAATTCGAATTTTGTGCAATGACAGACAAAGCATATACTTTAATTAAGTCTTATCTTGAAGGTAGACAGCAGAGATCGGTCTTTAAGGATAAATTCTTGAATAATAATAACTGTTCTAACTGGGGTATAATTAAATATGGCATTCTGCAAGGGTCAATAATGGGACATTGCTTTTTATGGTTTATATTAATGACCAACCTAAGTTAGAGTTAATACTAATTTGGGTGATAACCCTAAAACAAAACTCTACGCAGATGATTTTGATTGATTTTGAAAAGGTTATTAATATGGTTTTCAAAAATATGAACGGTTTTCTTCTCATTTGCTTTCTTTAAGATTGGGTAAAACTCATTTCATGCACTTTGTAACTAAAAATAGCTCTCCTAATGTAATGAATATTATAGCAATTTAATAATATTAGACACCTCTACCTTAAAGTTTTTAGGAATAATAATGGATAACACAGTCCTGGAGAAGCTATATAGAAATGATTACACCCAAATTAAGCCAAACCTTTTTATATTGTTAGAGTGGGTATAATGTTTCTGTCATGTGATACCCTGTTTCACCTGCTTTCACTCTGTTGTAACTCATCGGATAATATTTTGGGGAAATTCTTCACATAGTGATAATATTTTTAATTAAAAGAAAGAATTATTAGAATTATAATGGGATACAGAACAAGAGACTCTTGTAGATGATTTTTTAAAATTTTAATAATTTTACCTGTAACATATTTTCTTTAGCCCTGTTTGTCATTAACAACAAAAGTTTATTTATGGAAAATTCTAAACTATATTAATATCAAAACTGGAAATAACTCCAGTCTTTTCCAACCACATCACATTTAACGATGTAACGAAAGTTACACCACTGGAACAATATAGAGATGCAATATTGTAAGGTGGGAGCAATATGTGCTGAAGCAACTCAAATCCTAGGTTTCCTATACAAGTTGTTTTGCCACAATATTATTGTACAATGTAACAGAAATAGGTGGTAGGTGTTTGGGGTTATCACTGCGCATGTCCCTGCCTTTGGCATCAGTCCATCTGAGGATACTGACCTACTCTGGGGATAGGTGTGGGTACACATCAGAAGGGGCACAGATACATAAAACGACTCATAGGAGGGCTGAGTTTGGTATACCCATGAAATAATTTGTGTTACTTGTTCAAATGAAACCGTTAGTGAAGTCCAGATAAACATTCATGTGTTAAGTCCCCAGTTGTCAATGATCTGAGACAAGGAGCTGCATTATTGTAACTGCTCTTAAGCTACATTGGAATGTGCCATTAGGAAAGTCAAGAAGACTAAGGAACTGAAATTGAATGGGACACAGCTTCCTGGTCGACACTAATGTTAATGCTATGATGAACACAGAAGCTTGATTAGTCATTAGGAGGATGGTCCAGAAGTAAACGCTTAGTAAATTAGGATGTTTTGACGACTTGTGAACAGAATGTAGGACAAAATCATAACAAAGATACGTGAGATATCAATATCTCAAAGCTATGTGGATGCAGAGCTGTGGCTTCTGCATTAGATGCCCTGTACAATGTATATAGTTACCAAAGTTTTGGAGGATTCTGCTGCCTCCATCTTCAAGGTACCAAGTGGTGACAGCATTGGACTAGTAATCCAATGTGCTCTGCACACTCAGAATCATATTCTATCCATTTCATAGTTTTTCATTCCTGCATTAGCAGTGAAGTATGACAAGACTTTTTTGCTAGTCAAGGAAGTATATCTGTGGGTGAAAATTGTCCATTGAGGCAATGGACAATTTTCACCCACAGACTAGCAAAAAAGTCTTGTCATACTTCACTGCTAATGCAGGAACGAAAAACTATGAAATGGATAGATTGGAGATCTTGCTTCAATGAGGCAGTTGGACAAATCCTATATTGTGATAAATGAGGTAGTTTCAGACATTAATTTCATAGAAGCAAGATCATTAAAAGACAAGATTTTAAAGCACAATTGCTCAGATACTGGGTCTGATTACATGCACTTTGGATGAGAAAAGTAAGACTGCATATAAGGTGCATGGGGGAGGCTGTTAAGTACATATGCACTGTGTGCACACATGCACAAAATGTTTAACTGTTACCATCTGTACCTCACTAGGGTCTGAAATAAGTGAATACTATTAAATAACCACGGGCCCTATTAAGGAAGGGACTAAGGGCACAAAAGCTGCAGGCCCATTACCAGAATGGGCAATAAAAATCGGTACAAAAATATTTTTAAGGCATTCTAAGTATCTCAGAATAAAAATATAAAAGTAATGTTGAACCAAAGAGGACTGGTCAACTGATGCTCACTGTCAAACAGTTTACCCATTGGATTATGTGAGTCCAGAATGTATAATCACACTGTCTCTTCTGTGTATACATAATTTACTATACCACAAATTCGATCTACATATTGTGAGTGCAGAATCTGCAAGTTCTAAATTAATAAAAGCAACATTACAATCTGTTTAGTTTTTTATTATATTAAAATAAAAAATGCTATTTCTGATAAATTGTTTTTTGAATTGTAGTGTGTACTGCAAACCCCACAAAATTCTCAGATTCAAGCCCAACAGGCACTTCATCCAACCCTGAAAGCATCTTTCTAGTGTGCAAAAAGATTTATTCATTACTTACAAATATTAATTCAATATTTATGACACTGATCAACTACTTTGTGACATGAAGCCTCACTCCTCTTCATTCAAAGCTACTTATCATTAGCAAAATGCTAAATAGGTCAATGACCCACTAGAAATGTTTATAAACACAATAGCACAGATACTGGGGTCACATACATTTTCTACCAGTACTTTCTAAGAATGTGTATAATTTTCTCTTTATAGCAGGTATGACTGAATCATAATTTATTTTAATGTACATTTCATACAGACTAGCATTACATAGTAAACAGCTGAGTATTTGTTTTTGTGTTGTAATAACTGAAAATACATATACACAATATTGAAAAATAAGTATCTGTGAATTAAAATTCAATGTAAAGTCTCTAAGCATGACATTCAAATTAAAAATTGCACATTACATGTAATATATATATTATATAATAAATGCTTGCATTTGAATATAATCATGATGTTTCCATTCCTGGAATCAACAGCTGCCAACTCGAGCAATGGAATGAAAGACGTGTCACTAGATGGACAGTAATAATTACTGTTGTGGGAACAGACATATACTGAGTAGCAGCAGACCAAAATGTGTGATGTATATCTGCTCTGCCCTTGCATGTCCATCTGTCCATCTCATCTGTTCATTTATGCAGCCTCCCAACCCTCACCAATGTTTTATGTCAAAAGGTAATGTTTCACTCTGAAGCTGCATTAAACATTTCTTTCAGTTGAAAAATAAGAAACTGAAAAGTGTTATACTGACTGACCCAGAATTATATGTACTGTGCACACAAAAAAGCAGCAGCCACACATGTCACAAGTCCATAATCAGAATTCTTAGTTCTGCTAAATCCCATATTTTTCATCAGGAGTCACACATATAAATTCATTTATCTCAGAAATGTGATGTCAGCACTTCAGTGGTTTTATTTATAAGCCCACATTATGTTACATGTCTTAAAGCTTTCACATTAACAAAATTCAATAAAAGGTTCTCACACTGACAGCCACTTCTAGTGATTAGAATGTATCACTGTTTCAGAGAAAAACCCCATCTTGATACAACTTGTCACCCAGTCTGCCCTGCATATATACAACCACGAGACTGGTCTCTTAATGGGTCACAAGCCAAATGGGTTGGTGAGCAGCCTGAAGATGGGTGTGTCTGGCCTTGATTCTTATATGATGAATCCCACTTCTGTTTGAGCATAGGCTGCAGTGTTTGGCTTGGCATGTGCACCCCCACCCCACTTTCTCTGTTGGACATTTTGGGATGTAATCATATCTGTACAGCTTCTTTTGCCATGCAATTCTCAAAGCCTGCTGCCTTATCTAATCTGCATGTGCTGTTGAGTTTCATGCTATGTCCAGTATCCATAATATGCTCTGCCAGCAAAGTTCAAAATTCAATTAGAACAGGACAAAATATTACTATTTCTGGCTGTACTTATAAAACATCAGTACTTTGGTTCATTGGGTCATACTGTTAACAGAAAACTAACACATGTGGGTCTGTATTGTCCCATCTAGCACAAGCCCTTCTGTCAAACCTGTTCATTATGGAAACCTGTGGACAGGCTAACATGAAGAAAGCAGAAAGCTCAATGTAGGCCTTCAGGAAAAATGGTTACTGTAATCAGGACATGAAGCATGGCCTGCACATGAGAAATGAGCCCAGGACAGGAATAAAAAACTCACAGGTACAGCTGTACTTCCTTATCAACTGCAAACAATATTAGCAGACTGCTTGCTAAACATATCAAGACTGTCCATATCCCAGTACAGAAAACAAACATGCCCAGACCAAACAAGGACAACTTATGTATTAAAACCTCCAGCATTTACCATATTCCACATGAATGTAGTAAGGAGTATACTGGAGTGTCAGGCAGGATCACAGAAACCAGATGCATGAAACATATTCCTTGAGACGAACATACCTTAGCCAGCCAGGTAAGTTGGCTGTAGCAACATCTATTAGGGATAAAGGACACAGCAAAATGCCACAGCTCATGTACATTTGACAAGGCAGCGGGCTATACCACACGGTGAAAGGAGCTACTGGGACATGCTTACATTCCACCATAAACTGGGATGGGAGCTTCACTGTAAGGTGAATATGGTAGCTTGTGCTGAAATACACCAAAGATTCAACCCATGACAAGACTGGCTAACCCAAATGACTCTTGACCAACTACAAAGCCAGCCTCATGCACGTATATAGCCAGGGCAGACTGGGTGTTAAGACACATCAGAGCCCTGATGATGGGGGCAGAGCTGCTCTCTATTTGAACCACATTATGTTGTTCACAGGCATATTACTCTATTAGACTAAGCATGCTTTTACACAGTTCACTGCCCTGTCAAGTCAGAAGTGGGACCAATGTGATGTGTAACACAGCTCAGGAGCAGTGCGAGATGAATATGCAGCATTGATGGATTAATGACTTCTATAGGAATACATAATGTATTTGTAATATAATTTATTCTAGTGCTATGTTGACCATGACTTGTTCATGGTGTCCAACCTGTGAAGGAATTTAAGCCCGCAGGATTAGCGATTGGCCAAAAGTATTACACATTAATATATAAAAATTTACTTCAAATTTCATGTAGAGAGACTCTCAAGTCCCATATGCAACAGAATGGAAATAAAAACACTGCACATTAGGTTATAAATATTACCCCTCCTCCAAAGTTCAAAAGTGAGTTCTGTGTCACATACTAGAAAATGGCTTGTTTGAATTCAAATTATATCTTACTAATATCTGTGCTCTGTTGTATGAACTTCCAACACAACAGCACTTCACAACAACCTCAGCCTCAGTGATATAACTAAAGTTTTGATGCAACAATGCATTTTAGAATGTAGTCTGCATCATCTTTCATATTTTATGATAATAAATTCATGGAAAGATCACTTCTACTTCATCACATATTCATAATGCAGTAGATAGTTGATCTAATTCTAATTCTTCTTTGTTAAGGGGATGTTCAAGTCAATCCCAACATGCTGATGTCTGGTAATTTCTTTGGGCTCTGCTGGTCCATAAATTTTACAGCTTTAAACACATTACCTGTCACATGTGTAAATACAGATACATGCTGAAAAGAAAACATTCAAGTAGTATGACAATTTCAGACAAACTTTTGAGTTACAATCGAATGATGATGAGCACTGATTACACGTCAAGTGTGTTCAAGAAATAGCTGATTACGCATAGGTTGCCCTAACCTGTGTCCAACTTTACAGCCAAGGCATTTAAATGAAGTACACCATGTGACAAACAAATGCATGCAAGCAGAAATGTAATAAATGTGCAGTGATATATATATATATATCACATACTTCATATCTTAATAGTCTAATTTCATAAACAGGTATCTGGGCAGATTGATGACATAAATCACAATACTTTCAAAACAGTATACCAATAAAGGTTCTGTGTCTAAGAACCAAACCAAGTGGATGTAAAGATGATGAAGGTACAGCCACGAACACATTCTTAAAACCTTCTGCTCTGCATGTCAACTAGTCGATACACAGTGTAAGGTTTAAAATATCAAGGCTGGCTGAAGTTGCTACCAATAACATGCCCAGTAATAGTGGCCACTTAAATTCTCATCTTTTCAGAGTACCCCAGGCATTTAATTCTGGCATGAAAGGATTCATATCAGTGGTGCATGGCCAGCATCACAGTCTAGCCAGTTTATCCAAAGGGTAAGAACCCCAAGTATACAATTTCAAGTTCTCATGTTAGTGACTATGAAGATGACTGTCGTCTACAGACTGACACTATGCAAGCCTCTTTGTGATTTATGTTACACCGTCATTGTTTCAGTTGATATAGCAACAATGGTAGGTTTACTAGTGACAATGAAATGGAAGGGATTTTGGAGGAAGACGTTATGGCCTAGTCAACATACTAGCCTGGAATTTGCATGGGAGGACTAAAGAAAATCACAAGAAACCTCAGACAAGGTAGACAGGATCCCAGTTCAGATACAAACCAGGAACCTATCAAATACAAGTCTACGATGTTATTGCTTGAGCAGACTTGCTCAGTGATGCAATGTAATGTCATAAATATCTACAAGGCAAATTTCAACTACATCCCAGAAGACAGAAATTTTCTCATCCAATACCAGTAGACAGGAGGTTGGTTGGCTAAACAAGGTGCAAAGAATAAATTCTTGTCCTTGCCAGAAATCAAATTGTACAGCTCAGGGCTAGTTACTCTGCTGCATGAGTATGGTGCATTCATTTTTATAAAGTGGTTATTTTGCCTTCCATCATTTCCCAAATATTTTCAACTGCAGGACCATTGTGAAATGTCATACCTTTCAATGGTCATGTGTTGCACTGTAATAGCACAGGCGCATGATCAAGCTGACTAAGCACTGCATTTTTAAGCACTAATACTGGTAACCCCCAGCTACAACTCTGGCCACCAGCCCCATAATACTGGAGGACTTAAAATTGCCTATTCCCAGATGGTAAAATTTAAAATTTAATCAGGGAACTCCCAAAAAAGAAAAAAACCACCAAAAAAAAAAAAAATTAAACTACAGAATGACAGTACACTTCTCTGATGCACTCACTGATAAAAACTAATCAGACAATATGCTGTCAGCATTTCATTTCCTTTCTGCAAGATCAAAATACATCAATATTAAACAAACAACACTTATGTGGCACATTCCACAACTAATCTTTTTAACACTTGAGGCTGGCACATAAAGTGTCCCACCATGTGAATAAAAATCCAACAGATGCAACAGTATGCAGATATTTATTTACTGCAAAACTACTCTACATGTTTTGGGTGTCACAGTACCCATCATCGGGAGTATTAAAAACTGTACCCGCAGCCTCCGGTACAAGTCATACTACTTGTACCGCTACTCCCCTCCAACGTGGTCTGATCGGGACTCGGAAGTCCCAATCAGACCACGTTGGAGGGGAGTAGTGGTACAAGTAGTATGACCTGTACCGGAGGCTGCTGGTACAGTTTTTAATACTCCTGATGATGGGTGCTGTGACACCCGAAACATGGTCTGATCGGGACTTGGGAGTCCCGATCAGACCACGTTGGAGGGGAGTAGCAGTACAAGTAGTATGACCTGTACTGGACGCTGCGGGTACAGTTTTTAATACTCCTGATGATGGGTGCTGTGACACCCAAAACATGTAGAGTAGCTTTGCAGTAAATAAATATCTGGATACTGTTGCATCTGTTGGATTTTTATTCACATTGTCCCACCATATTTACATGTGACACAGAAACTTCAGTTGTCTTCTTCATATTTTAAACCAAATCAAATTATTATTTCTTGCTTCATATGAAAATAGTTGTCAACAAGAGACATCCAAGAATGTGTTACAATTGTCTTCACCACTTCAACGTAAGTCCTAAAAAGGATGTAAATGACCCCATTTTTTCAGACAACTGACAGACTAGTTGAGACATTTAAATTCAGCAATACAGACACACTTTGTTTCCAATGCATAAGACATAACAGGTCAGTGTTTGCTTCATATTCAGTTTGCTTCTATCAGGTACCGCAGAACTGAGTAACGGCTGCATGCATTCTCTGCTGCCTCATGGCATAGTAAGTGGAAAAGAAGAAGGTCCTGTGCTAACCAAAATGCCACCAATAACTCCCACACAGAGTGCTGGCACCTGTTTTGTTCATCTACTTACTATTCAACCCAATTATTAGACCTACCAACCTCTACTTCTGTGAATCACTACAGCAGGAACAGAATTCTGGCATGAAGATGAGATGAAAGCCAAGATGCACTAATGGGTGCAAACACTACACCCTTATTTCTTACGTGCAGGAACCCAACAGAGTGTATCACTGACACACATGTCTCAACTGCTCTGTAAACTACATGAAAAAATTGCAGGGTTGGTCTTTACTTCTTGTGTTGGACATCTCTTGGGAAGGAAGAAATATAAGTGTAACACATCCTCAGCCAAAATTCACTGCAGAGCACATGCACGTGTAACAACCTGTTTTTTAATTTCTAACCAAATACTACTCTGACAGCTGTGTGTGAACAATCTGAGAAGCCATACACTATTAAAGGCACTTTCAACAACTCTTGCACAGCATAGCCATAATGGATGTCACAGTATGGATCATTTTTCAAGCAATACTGTACTTTTTTGGAGTAGCATAATATCTATCAAATTACTTTCCATAAGACAGCACAGGTTCCTTATATGAGCAGCAAATTATCACACACACACTTTTCATTAAACAACAAAATGATTTTCCACAAATGAAGTGACAATTCATTTCAGCGAAAACTGACATTTGGCATGAAGTGACTACGATCTAATTTCACTCCTAAAAACTGCAATGATTTAATAATGTACAACTTTAGAATTTGTTAAACTCAGCCACATGACATGGGTTGCCCACAGGTTTTATGCTAGGAAAGGAATCCATTTTCAGCACAACAAAAAATTTGGATTTCAAGAAATAATACCTGTCAGTTGGTTCTTGCCAAATCATATGGAATCAATGAAGCAATGGTAACAATAAAACAAATTAGTAATGAGAATATAATAATCTCCTGAGAACAGCATGTATTCTGACAATAAGGAAACATGATGCAAGCTCAATTCAGAGATGAAAATGTTTCTTGTAACATTCACGACCTGGTTTGTTTCCTGCTTCTTACAACAGTTCATTCTTCTCAGACTTGTATTACACAGACATTGTCACACTACGAACTTTGAAGGAGGTCTGTTATCATTTGTGACTCAGATTCATTGGCTGCAAGAGACAGAAGTCTATCCAAGCCACAACAACACATCATACAGTACTTATGGCACAGTACAGATGTATATTATCCTACAAAATACTGCAGGCTAAAAATAGTAACATTTCATTGCAACTGAATATTCCTGTCAACTTATGGTCTAATATTATCAATGTACAACTTACGATATGAAAGAAAATATCAACTACAATACACATACAACAGATAAAACTTCTATATTTACACTACAATCACTCATATACTGACATTCATAAAAAAAACATACATCAGACAAATATAACAAGTAAATTCCACATAAATAAGTGCTTCTTAAGACACATTTATCATTAATTGTAAGTATCGCATTTGTTTATACACTGCCTTTTGTGACTACTGGATTACTTCTTTAAGTGTACATGGCTTCATGGCAATGCATGGTATCTGCTTTCTAAATTATACTGCTTACTGCAGACGAACATTTAACTTCATAAAAGCCCTTCTTACATACAAGTGCTCAGAAATATGCGTGTATCTAAACATCTCCTACTGCTGTTGTTTCCATTCTAGCATAAGGCCTCTGAACATCAATGCCATCATAACTAGCATGGGGGAAGATTATAACCTGTGTCTACATTTAATTTCTTATCAGCCTGGAATAAATTAGCCCTATTTGGTAGTTAAATTCTACTCTATTGGTGTGTCAAACTGCCACTACAGAAGAATATATAGATCATCCTACCTTGCCACTCCCATTGTGAGCAGCAACTATTCCAAATTCAATTGAAGATAACAGGTACCGCCATGAAACCTCAAAGCATAATATAGTTGAACAATATCTGAGGAATGTAACAGGAGACATCACTGTTTGCTCGAAGTATATTTTGTGACGAGTTCATCACTATTCATTCCCAATGGAAGAAACAGAATGACTGGTGGGAAATAAGAGATGTGTGTTGTCTACATGTCCCGCAAACTCTCTCGACTGACCGAATCTCTTGACAGCCCTGGTGCAGAGTCACGACGTGCTGCAACTGCAGATCCACCTCCTGCTATCACATCCCGTCTGGCCACAGCGGCTACGGGTCCTCCCACTGTCAGTTCCTTTTTATTGGCTACCTCCTTTATAGAACTCAATGTCTTATGCAACCATGGTGGCCATGAATTACGTGCAGCCTGCAACTCTGCCAGGGCAGAGTGTAGCTGATGCACCAGATCCTAACACAGTCATAAGAAAGTAATGCAAACATACATATTAAACTTATTTCACTAGGAAGGAAGTGACCACTTTGGAGACCTAATATAGATGTGAAAATAATGTTAACATGAACCTTAGAGAGGTTGTGAGGTTGCGAATTGCATTCATCAGGCTCAGGACAGGTACCAGAGCTACGCTCTTGTACATGTGGTAATGAACTTTCAAGTTCCATACAAGGCAGGAAATTCCACCACTAGTCCAGCATTTTTTAAGACTCACTACCATGCATTAGGTGAGTCAGAAACTGGCAATTAGTGAGTTACAAATGTATTAGAAGGCAAGTGGGAGAAAGCACATTCGGCATATTTCAATACAATTGCTGCCAAACACGTCATCCACACTGTGAAAGACATGCAGTCATTCAATTCATTAAGTACCCATTTCATATCAAATAACAGTAAAATGCAATAAACATATTACAGTGTCAATAAGTAACTAAGCTGTTCATACAATTTAAATTTGACTTCCCACTCAGAGCAAATGTGAATGTGCTCCTAATGAACTGAGTGTATATCATGGCTACTTGAGTTAACATCTGTGGAATTTCTGTGCAAGATGGTGAAATTTTATACAGGACATACAAAATAATATGCATGACATTTAACAAATTGTCTTTCTTAGATAATAACAATAGTTCTAATTTTAAAACACAAAATTATTTCAGGTAAGGAAAGAACAAACCAGTGACTGATACTGCCCCCATACTTACTTGGTGGAACTAAAGACAACCTCAAACAGTGTCAACCAGAGTAGCCAGTCATCTGCCACATTTCCAACTGGTATCTCACAAATAACTGTCAGGCACATTACTGTTATGCTAACATGCTTGGCTTATAACAACATTGCTCTTGTGCTGTGATGCTATTTGTAAAATATGCTGTTGAGGAAACAACATAATGGCTAAAACAACTCACATTTTTTAAACAAAATGCATGCATATGTGAAATGTTAAACAAAACTGAAAAACTGAGAAAATAATTTGTTCACATCCTGTAACTATTTGTGGACATGGGAATAATTTAATTCTTACAACTGTATAACAAGTGTTGTTTCGCTGATGGAAATTATTATTGTAAAACACAGTGTAATGGAGTTCATGTGATCAGTTTTGGATACTACATAGGGAGGAACTGTTTACACAGGAAATTTAATATAGTTAGGATCATAAAAACCAGAAGGTTACAATAACCTGGACATGAGGCAAGGACAGGAGAAATGCAAAATGCATACATAATTGCAGCAGCAAAGCCTGCTACTCTGTATCTACTTGGCACACCAAGAGGGAGATTGGAGAATAATATTAAGATGAATGGTGGGGAAACAGACTGTGAGAATCAGAAGTGGATGGAACTTAGCTTGTTACCAAGCCCAATGACGAATCTTGGTACTGTAGTTGCTGAACCATTGGATTCTGCTACCATAAGGTTTGTTTTTAAAATTATTCAATGTGCCACACCCAGATTCTCAAGAACAATAAAGTAACATAAAAATCCACATGCCAAAACATTAAATTCCCAAAGGGTCTAACCTGATTGCGACACTCTGCCTCCACATGTGCCAGCTTGGTTTGTGCCAGTTCCAGTTCTAGTTCTCGAATACGCTCCTGTGCTCTCGTTAGCTGTGGATCAGTGCTCTTATTGGATGGAATAACTTGATCTCCATTCACTGCTACATTTCCATCTCCCAGCAACGTTCGACACGTGTCACAGCCTGCCACCTGACTCTGTGCAGTACAAAAACATATATTTCCAGAAAAACCTATGTCTCTTGCTTCACTAATTTTTAAAACAAGCTAGACATAGGTTGCACACAAAGCCATTCATATGGCATCTTGTTCCATGATGCCCCATTTCAAAGACTACAGATATAGGGTAAGGTCCCCATGCCCAATCAAGTACCAAGCCATGAAAATGGGGAGCTGCAGTATAGTGTCACATATTTCTGACTTATGCACCAGATGGAAGTGAATGGTTAGCCTCACATCCAGACTGTTTTAACCCTGAAATAAATAACACTGGCATTCACTGGGTGGTCCCCAGATGAATCTTGATAATCAAAGTAAGAAGAAATCATCTTATCTCACCTGGGCAATGAAATCAAACTCCTTGCTAATACAACCTGCAGCCTAGTCATGAATCAGAATTAGTAACAAAAATTTGTATGATCTGGAACTCTTTAAGTGGTATGGATTGAAACTTGTGTAATATGTAGTCAGAGTAAACAGTTATGTAATGCAAAATTCTTATGCATTGGCTGTGAACTACCAGATGTCTGGTTTCTGAAATCTACAGTGCCTTTGATTTTTAACCAGTAACTTATACACTGTATGCTCACACTAATTCAATACATCAACAAACTTAATTTTATTGATATTACACTGTTAATTTCAAAATATGTGATGACAAAATTAAATTTACAAAACCTTTTATGCACCTCAATAATTTTTAGTATACTTACTACATTTTGGAATTTAAAAATATCAACTGTTCTCTGTAACTGTACTTACAAGAAACAGCACCTCGACTCTTATAATGTTCCATCAAAAGCTGCTTCCAAAAACAAATGCTGTACTGACAGATTGTGAATACTTTGCCATAAATAGATTTGCTCCTTCACAATTCAAAAAGATGTGAACCTACTATTTCTTCAATTGGCCAATTTTATCTTCTTCAGTCACACCCAAACTTTCCTTGCAGTTACATTCTATAAGAGTTCAGCATCTGCCAAGAAGTATCCCCAGTCATTGTTAAAGAGTAATAATATCTAGGTTTTTTTTTTTTTGCATTCTTCTGCATTCTGTGCTTTAGAATTAAATTATTACAATTCGAACCAACGAATGCATACAATTTTATTAAACTCATAATAATATTACAACACACCAGCTTCTACATGTTTTGGGCCTTATTGCCCCTCAACAGGGAGCATACACTTGTACAAAACAGTTGCTTTATATTCGCTGCATGTCACAGAGCTGCCAGTAACTCCTGAATGTGTAACATACACACAGCATGCCAAACTGTGCACTGAAAACTGTAAAACTTAAAACATGAGATTACAAAAATTATTTAACAGTTACAAAATATTGGTCATTACATCTATTACATGTACAAACCCTGTTAAAATGAAAATAAAAATGTTACAAAACTGTACAATATTTTATACCATTTGTATTTTTCATTTTAACATGGTTCATGCCTCCTTTTATATAAGGAATAACTGCAATGACCAATATTTTATAACTTTTAAATAATTTCTGTAATTTCATGTTTTCAATTTTACAGTTTTCAGTGCACAAGTTGGTCTACTACATACATATAACACAATGAAGGTTTTTTGGAAGCTGTGCTACACGCAGAAAAAGGTTAAGTGACTGTTTTGTGGGATTGTGTGCCCCTGCTGATGGACCAGTAAGGCCCAAAACATGTACAGGCTGGTGCGTTATAATATTATTGTGATTGCAATAAAACCGTGTGCATTTGCTGGTTCAAATTGTAATAACACTTAGGGTATAAGAATGGGCTGGATACACAGCTCATATAGAAGAAATAAGAAATTCACACAGCAATTTGACATATGACACCTCCTGAAAAGCAATGACTTAGGAGAAAAAAGCAATATGTCCCTAGAGAAATAGACTGCAAGGAAGGTGGAAAGACTATGCATCATGCCTAATGACAAACTTTGGTACTAGCAATATTGAGCCTTTATGTCTTGTTAAAATATTCATATCAGAAAATTTCATACATCACTTCCCACGCCACAACACAACAGTTTCAAATAAAGGGTTAACACACAGTACTTACTCTGAGTTCATTCAGAGCTGCTTTAGCTGCAATCTGTTCATTATCAAGCCGTTGGCAAATCTGTAATAAAAATGTCTATTGATAGCATTCTGCACAGAACATGGAAGAAGTCATGTACAGAGATCAATCTAGTTCATAGACATACCCTGTACAAGATTTAGATCAGATATTGAAGATTTAATTTTTCTGCTGCATTTTGAGCACCAGCAATATGCATCACAGACAAATAAACAGGTACAATAACAAAGGATGCATTTTAAAAAAGACTGCTCCTCTCTCTCTTGACATTTTTACAAGGGTGTATCCAAAAGTTCCAGGACAGTACTAGTAAAAAGAATTTTGCTTACCTTGGATGTTAAATGCCTCCATCACCTTCAAAGTACTCCCCTTTTGCACGAATACAGCGGTCCCAGCGTTTCTGCCATGCTTGGAAGCATCCCTGGAAGTCCCTTTTTGGAATTGTGTCAAGTACCCGCTGCGATTCC
>Ga0123357_10000989_pt1 | contig 29009 bp, 21 predicted proteins | sample TergutEmb28metaG_FD_89873 | JGI IMG/M metagenome (GOLD analysis project Ga0123357, IMG submission 89873) | Embiratermes neotenicus P4 segment gut microbial communities from Petit-Saut dam, French Guiana - Emb289 P4 | ecosystem: Host-associated > Arthropoda: Insects > Digestive system > Gut ...
GAACCCGAAGGTTCATTACCGCACTCACAAGCGTCCGCCAACTGTCTCTATCCTGGGCCAGCCCAATCCAGTCCATATACCCACACCCCACCTCCTGGAGATCCATCCTAATATTATCCACCCATCTACGCCTAGGTCTCCCCAGTGGTCTTTCTCTCCGGTTTCCCCACTAAGATCCTATACACTCCCCTCTCCTCACCCATAAGCACCACATGTCCAGCCCATCTCATTCTTCTCGAGTTTATCACCCACACAATATTGGGTGAGGAGTACAGATCATTTAGCTCGTTATGCAATCTCCTCCATTCCCCCGTTACCTCGTTCCTCCTAGTTCCAAATATTCTCCTCAACACCATATTCTCAAACACCCTCAGCTTCCTTTCCTCCCTCAATGTCAGCGACCAAGTTTCACACTCATACAAAACAACAGGCAAAATTATAGAGTGTAGTACTATGCAATTCATATTTCATACTTAGAATGGAATGGTTTTCCTTAAGTATGATGGAAACGTGTGGTCTAGCACAGTCTGTTCTACAGTAGTGAACACTACTTTCTTGTTCCAGTTTCATAATAAGCCTGTACTACCCCAAAAGTTACAAAATGTTACAAGAAGTTTAAAAAGAGGAAACAATGAACAGAACACAGCCTTCCGTATAAGTAACAGAAATTCTGGACAAAATGGAAGATATTGCAGATGAAGCCTCTAGGCTCCTGGCAAGTTAAACAAGATATGAAATTTAACTGCAACGTAACATTTAGCTGTGTTTGAAGCCCCGCTTTCTTATTTGTCCACATAGTTTTGAATGTTCCCCTTCTAATAATTCTAAGTACCCCTTTCGAAGAGATGTGACGATCAATTACTTCACACTTGTCACATTTCACACACATGTACTTTTACACACTGTACCAGCATTCACAGAAATAAAAAGTGTGCTCGTTCACGATTACTCCATACTCCTACGTATACAGATCATAGTAACGGTTTTTCATTGCGTAATTTGTTGGTTTACATAGGTCTAGCAATAGGTGAGACTGCAACAAAATCGCCGCTGTATCGCACCATGTTATAATTTGGTCATCAGTTGTTCTGTGTAATTATTTTGTACAGGGAATAATTGTCGGGAAAAGTGACATTAATGTATGCTGTGATTTTCTCTACAACTTTATTCTGAAGTTTTTCCCCTGCCGCCCCCCCAGCCCAAGAAGAATTCAGCAAGATATGAAACAAGTGTCTGTAAAATATGTTATTTTTGCCAGATACTAACCATACCTGAATTTGGTCAACAGATCTTGGTAAAATTAGGTTTCATACATATATAGGTATAAAATTTTGAGGTTATATCCAACAAATTTAACATGTACAGAATTTGTACCCTGAGTAGTAAGTCATCACAAACATAATCTAAACTAAAAATAGTAATGGAGATGCTAGTCTAAGCTACAGTGTAACAGGAATGCAGCCTAGTTACTGGATGACATGATAACAGCAAACAATAAATGAACTACTTATTTACAGTGGTTTCCAGGTGTGAAAGACACAGGAATGCATGCATAAAGAAAAAAGGTGGCCACACAAATGAAAGGTTAATTAAAATATCTTTCATTCTCCTTTACAGAGTAATATAACAGCTAATGTTTACAACACACTTTCCAATCTGAATATAGATTAGGCTTACACAAAAAATTGTTCTTTGTTCTTGTCACCTTAAGGGTTGGGTACTACAAGTCCACTCCTTTTCTGAAATTACATTTGTTATTCAATGTACTTGTGTCTTCCCACATCATCTGTATTTTGGAATTATACAAGTATGCTTATTTCAGTAAGCTATGTCTTTAAATCTCACTTACACATTCTTTTGAATCTAAGTACTATTTCATATGACCAGCATACTCTCAGTTTGCAGTACAGATCTTATTTCTGCATACAGAATTTTACTCAGTAAGTTATACTCATCTATGCTGCAAGAAACTTCATGTGTGCAGACCCGATTCTGTTTCATTCTCTTTTCTTCATACAGAAGTAGATCAGTAAGTTATGTCCAGTTGTGTGTGTGAACATGTCAACTATTTAGAGGTCGCCTTCATGATACATCTAAGTAAGGTTTGAGCTTGCTACCATCTGTTCTGCCATGTGTGTCTGGTTAAGAACAAATTTCCTGAATAGAAACCATGTATGTTCTACTTATCAGAAATATTTAATAATAAAAATACATTTTTCTGAAAAACCAAAAAATATCCCCAACACAACTTATATTTTGATATAAAACCAACAGCTGCATGTGTTGGCTATTAACAAGCAATCATCAGGCTGTGTAAGAATATAAAAGTATAAATCTACATCAGGGTTAGCAAATTTCTATTTCATTTTTATCAGACTGCAAGTTGTCTCTCACATATATTGATTGGTGTATCATTTACTAACACAATGGGATGAGTAATGCAAAGACATATTTCTTACTAGAAATACCATTATTTAAATTAACCTATTCCATCGCTTTATTGATGTTTTAGTGTTTCTACACTGCTGCATTAGAATATAAGCCTAAAGAACACAGATGGCAGGGAAAACTGAGGAAAAGTGTGGGTGGCCTAGGAGGACAGAATACATCCAGAAGTGAAAAAGTTTGATCACTGTGTCCTGCATCCACAGCTTCCATGACTAAAACTGAAGGCTTATGTTGAGCAAACTTCACTGACATTTTTAATGATTTTTTTTTATCTCTCCATCATGAATACAAGAAAATTATTCTTAAGGTTGTCACTGCATGCACATCCAAGGTGTCCATTATAATTTGCTTAATAATGATAACCATCTGCACTATCACAATCATTTTTCTTATTCACATGCATTTCAGGTCATGCAGCTATACATGTACACCAAAGATGACTGAATGAGCTGAAATAATGTGCACGTGAGATACACAAAAACTTATGATACTGTAGACAAATGGTTCTCAGTAATGAAGGTCATTCTCATAACACTGTGTATTATGTGCATTATTATTAAAAATAATTACTGTAACCAACAAATGCACAAAAATGACTAAAATCACATGTAACACACAAAATCCTACGTACTTCAGCGCTGGGATGCCATCTGCAGGGAATCCAAAATACAACACAACTTTCTTGGAATTATATAATTACAGAGTTTGTTGACTTCAGAATTGACTTAGGATGGAAGATGTAGGCCAGAGTCCAAAGTTTTACATAATTAAATGCCAAATACACATATAAACATCTGAATACTTCATGTATGATCCAAAAGGAACTAATCCATGTGGTGTGTTTCTTATCAGGCGGTGTTGTGTACTGAACAATTGTAGTGTGCATTTGTTGGTTATTGTAATTACTTGTCATTCTCATGGTTGATAAAAAAATTACTTGGCATAATTAACATTAAATGATGTGAGCACAAAAAAAGGTTTAGTCAGTACTGATATTACATTGATATATGTTTCTTGTTTTTGCCTCACAGCTTTCCATTCTTTGTTAATTTGAGTTAAGTCATGAAGGTGAGGAAACTGAACAGCTAAATCAGTGCTGCAAACTTTTTCCAAAAATCTAAGAGCCACCTCCAAATTCTAGTTGCCAGAAGTGACATCAGGCAAGTTCCACACTGAGAAACCCCAAATATTGGACGCCATGCCAAAGTGACCTGGTACCTGGGATTTGTGTACCCCTCAGCTAAACAACATACCTTATGTCAAACACAGTCTCAATACAGGCTTCATTCCCTACTCACTTGCAGCCACAAATTAAGCTGTAACACACAGAATTTACAGCTGTAATGAAACAAATACACACATGTTCATGTGCTGGGTTTAACCACAGTTCAGCCCATTTCTCTAAACACCAACTAAATTCTTAACCATATGGCAAGGAATGTCATACATATGTAATATGAAAAGTGTTGCTCGAACCATCAAACATTATATGGGAAGATTAATTATAATCTCCCCTTATGCAGCCCCCATTTAAATTCTGGTTTTCTGCAGATCACTGTGGGCATTTATTTCCAGCAGGAAAAAGGTTAAAGAAACATAACAATGGAATTCCAGTTTCTCAGAATAGCATCTGGTTCTTTGAATGACTTTTTGCTGCCTTCATTGTGTGTTTGTAGATAGCATAACCCGAATAAGGCTGGACCATTGCAAGACATGAGAAACAGAAAGCAGTAGGAGAAATGTATGGGCTTACCTTAATGATTTATTAACAAAAAAACCCCAAAGTGATATGCTGTGAACCAAATGAGTAAGTCAAGGTAAATAAACTAACTTCAAAAACCAAATGCTACTGCAAAGCTGTTATTTATAGGTTTCTTGGTCTGTAGCAGCTTTGTCATTGACAGTTATTTGTTAGAGGTACAAATGTACATATTTAAAAACTTATGGTTACACTATGATTAAAGACATTTCTTATTGTTGAATAAAATGTATATAACTTACAGTAAAAACTGTGTTCTCTCTGAACATGTTGGAGAAGTTCATTTAATGTTTGTATGAATTGTTTTAAGATGTACAGCAGAAGGAGCAATTGGCTTTTAGCCAAATGCTACTTCTAAGAACTGGCATTGTGATCTCCCTGAAGATGGAGCACATGTACTGAAACATGTTGGAGAAGCTCATTTAACATTTGTACTAATTAAGAATGTGCATGTAGTTTGTATAATAAATGGTGTATGCTGATGCAAAAAATACATGGAATAGACAACTCTAAAATAAAAAAATTAACCTTTATCCTAATTGGATTTGTATTTAAATTTTAGCACGTGGATTTTGAAAAACATTTTATTTGAACAGAAGATAAAATTATGAAATAAACAGCATTTTTTGGAACATAAAACACACATTAAGCAGCATGTCTTGAAAATGCAGCTGCTTTCCTTGTTACTGGAATATATAAAATAAATTTCTACGTGTGTCCCTACATGCATTCACATATGCAAACACAGGTTTTGAAAAGGTCAATGTGACATCTAAAAACAAAACATGGATGTTTGACTGATCGCAACGTAAATTCTTTAAAAGAAAGGCAGACATTCTACAGAAATCTCCTCTCTGATAATACATATTAGTGTATTCCCACCTGCAAAAAGTCAAAGTTCTTTGTATATGTTAAACTCCAAGTTGAGAATGCTAGAACTGAATAAATATTATGTACTGTCGTGTGACTCAGCTGCTGGTTTATATCCAAGAAGTTCAACTACAGTGCTAACTGCAGTGATGGGCACTAGGAGACAGAGGAGCAGGTGGCTTACTAGAGGGAGAATAATCTTCACACATGCAGAGGTGGAATTAGTACCTCTACACATTTTTCCGGCAGGGTTTAGACCCCTTGATGGCACTGCCATTGTAGTGCAACCCACATATAATGCATGCAACTACACGACACTCAGCTGCATCCACTAAACTTCCATTTGTTTCAACGCCTCTGCAATAAGTACATCTCATGAACCCTACTAGTTTAGTTCTTTCACATACCCAATGATGACTACAAACTTTCATCAGACATCAAGCAGAATCATAAAGTAATGACAATTTTAATATGTTGCCCTAATAAAGCCATCAACAAATATTTTAAAACCACACCAGTCTTAATTACAATTCTTACTTTTCAGTCACTTAAAACAATACACTCTTCCTCGCCAGCACCCAGTTTATCACTGTTTTGAAAACTGGAAACACTTTTCTTCCCCTCACTTGTAATGTTGCCATGTGGTTTCATAAATTTCATAAGAGAGTTCTTATATGGTGTGGCTAACTCTTGTCCCTTTGGGAAAGATGTCAGAATAGGTACCTTTCTTTTATGTTGCTCAGCACTCTTGAGTGATGGGGTTGCTCTATTGGATAAACTGAAGGAAATATTTTTCTGGGTTATGTCATTATTTGGCGAATCACCTTGCCTCTTGTCAGGTGTTGCACCTTCAGCTGGTGCCATATTAAACTGCTTTTTACGTTCCACCTCTGTCATTTTCTTTGTAAACTTTGTAATAAGCTGCTTAGGATTAGATTCATTCGTAAGTGCTGTAGATGTAGCAGAGGCCATATGGATATCACTTTCTCGTCTTTTCGGTTTAAATGTGTAATTCCACAATGTGTTTGGAAGAGTGATATCAGCAAGTCCATACAATGCACGTGTTTCTGGTGGCACATACCAGCACATGCGACCAGCCATTGGACCTCCTCCAGGGCATGCCATCCAAGATGCTAACTCTTTAATCTTATTTGTGACACTCTTCTTAAAAATGTCATAAGAATGTGATGTTGATGCATTCCCTTCCACTGATCCTTCTTCCATTCCATCTCCCACTGATCTTTGTTGCTCCTTGTTCCAATACGCCAAGAACTCTTTTGCCAAAAACTCACGTCTGTTGACATTGCCGTGGATGAGCTTGATCAAAGCAGGAATTGCTGCAAAAACAAATGAAACATGTTACATATGACATATGACACCAGGGGCCAACATGTCACTTTGTTCCACATCAGAAAAAACTACTGTCAGTCTTGCACCATTTAAGATCCATTTCCCACATACACAGTGAGGTAAACAGCTGTGAAAAGAATGAATAAGCAGAAAAAGCAGATACCAGTTCAGTAATCCCTTGCATACACAGGAATAAGTCATGATACCAGTACCTTAAATAGAGAAAAATCTGGAACAGGGGTCATATATAATTGAAACAGGAAGTGCACTCCACATTGAATTACAAATATTTTCTATAATCTAGCAACAGTGAAAACTTAAAACATTTGGACTCTGCAAACTTCCCAGTGACAACTGGGATTGTAGCAAAGCGTGGTAGGTGGGCAACAACATTTCAGAGATGTTCTGGCAGGTGGAAAGGACAACAGAGTTTCTCTTCAACAGGATCTCTTTCATGTTCACAGTAAACAGAATGACGTCTGCAAGGTTCGCAACAAAGTTGTTTTATTAAACTGCCAAATATATGGAACTTCCTGCATGAACACCCCCCTCCCCCTCCCACCTACCTTCTCATATTTTTTTTCCAAGCATCTTGTTTTGGAAGCTGACTGTACTTGTCAGTGGGTGTAAAAAAATAAAAATACAACCTTGCATTCTACTACCTTGGGTCCACTAGGGTGAGCTACTTGCTCTGATTCACCCTGTTGTGTTATAAGCACTAAAGCAATAAATTCAAATATGACATCCATCTAACACAACATACATTTTTTTATATATAGCCCAGCTATGTATTCGAGCTCTGCAACAAGCCAACAACAGGCTGTACATCAGAAATACAGAGATGAAACTTCACAGCTGCAATCTGTATTCTCTCAAGGTTGAGATCTCACACCCATTACATATAATATAAATATAAATATAAAGAAGATGGCTGGAGTCTGAGCTGTACATCATATAAGTGGACAAAACTAATCTTATCAAATAAATTCAGCTGAAGGCAGAGTTGAGATTTGAGACAGCCAGGTTTTGCTGATGTGGCATGTGTTGGGACATCCAGACATATAATTTTCGAAATACCAAGTGATAAGTGAATGTTCAGATTACGTTGGAATGATTTATAATCATCACTTGGAAATATAATTTTAACACTAAAAAAGTAACTGTTTTATTATAAAATTGTTGGTGGGAATCCTCTGCTCAACCTGATGCCTGGAACTTTATGACAGAAGTGGTCACCCTGTTAAACATTCTGCTTTAACAAGAAACAAGAGGATACAAAAAGTCCTGTGTGTGTGTGTGTCAACCAGGTAAGCGCTGTTAGTTATGCAGCAAACATACTGGTCACTCTGTAATGAGCATGTCAAAGTAGTTACATTACCTGCTTCCGGAAACTTCTTCTTTTTTCTCATTAATGGCGTTGTTGGACTTGGTACTTGGTTCTTGGCTTCAGGACTTCCTGCTGCACTAGAAGAATCAGGTGCAGACATAACAATTGGACCATCCTGGTACACCGCCCTGTATGGACTCAACAGTTTCAACAGCTGACTGCTGGCTGTAAGATTTAACATAACATGTTCATTGTGCACTTTGTATCTGCCTACTGAAGGGCTACTAAACAAGTGCATTTGCTCTCTATGAAATTCAAGCAATATAACTATTTCCCTGCCCTTCCCAAGCATGAAACAAACAGAGAATACAACACAGAACATCACACCATCCTGCACAAGTATACACAACTGTCACCTCGAGCATACCTGCAGTTCACGGAAGATGCTTTGAAAATGACACAGTGTTAGGCTTCCATCACACATTACACTATCTATTCTATCCTCCCTCACATGTAAGAAGAGACTAATAAGGCTACAAGTGAGATTGTTGTTGTCAGACAAAAACTCTGGAATTAAATGTCCACAAATGAAGTAACAACATACCACTATCAGCAGTTTTGGAGTCAACCCAGACACAACCAAACAGACGAGGTTTGAGGCGTTCAGTCTTTTGCTTCATTTCTTCCTCAAATTCCAGTTCCAAGAGCTTTAGTTTTATCTTCAGCATCTCAGGAGACTGCAAGGATGCAACATCCAAAATTTCTGTTTCAGAGCCGACATTTAAAATACATATTCTATAATAATTCAACATTTACTTCTTGTCATAGACCCTCACTCTCTCTTTTTGTTTAATGCTTTCTCTTTTCATTTCCAACATAGTATGTTCAGCCCACATTCTGGGGACATGTTAGCTAAACTGTACACACATAGTCTAATGATAACCAATGTATGCTGAAGTCTTAATAAGAACAATTTTACCATTAAGTCATCTGAAAACTGCACACTCATTTTTCACAAATCAACATCTACCACGACCAAACTTGCATCAATTTCCTACCACACAGCACCATTAGGACAATAATCTATAATGGGCCAAAATTTAAAGATGTGAAATATTGTTTTACAAGTAGACAATTACAAATACATTGAGGATCTTGAGGCTAAGCCTTACAAACTCAATGTAAAAGTACCCACGTTAATATTAACAACTAACAATAACTAGCACTCTATTAGAACTGCAAGCAATAAAAAAAATTCTACAATCATACATGTGCCAGCATGGTAAAAACCTACAACCTACACTGCACTGTACTGCTGAGACACAAATGTACACTACCTAACTATATGCACCAGATCTGTAACATTGGTAGCCAGTGCAATTAGAAGACCTAGACCACTGTTCAATAAATATATGCCTGAATTTAGTATTCAAATTTAACATAATACCTGGTCTTCGTCCTTTTCACCAACATTTTCCTCATCACTCAAGTAGCCATGTGGTACAAAGAATTCATTGTCAACTTCATACTCATCTTCAGACTCTTTCTCATCATCAGAGCCATGAAGAGATTCACCTGGCTCCTCTTCCTCCCACTCATCATCTGAATCTATCTCATAATCAAAGAATATCTGTAAATAGAAATAATCATAATTAAAAATCACTCATAGACTACACTCCTCTGGTTTAATAATCACATAGTCTGAAAGAAAATACATCAAACAGTAGTTCCATAACTGATGCTATCACACAAGGATGGTTTGGTGCATAAACCAATCACTGCCAGTACTTACTTTATCCATACAGAATGGGTTCTTAGGTCTAATACTCTGGCTTTTCTTGCGCCATGTGCCCCAGTATGGAGGACGACGATTCTCCCAGAACTGTAATAATTTTGGCCGAGGCAGCTGATTGACACTTGGATATGATTCAACAATGCTGTCTGTCACACCAGAGATGTCATCATCTTCTAAACAATACAAAAATATAACCAGAAATTTAAATGCATGGAAATGCACTTAAAATTATACATAGGGACAATAAGGGTAGCCAAATCATATTTTTACATTCCTAAACGTGGAGATTGTAGCCAACATTAATAAAGGCTAACTGCACTCATGATGGAGTTTCAAGGTTCTCGAATTTGTTCATGTCCATAACAGTCTACTTTGTATACAATGTCACATTTTTCAGTCTTTTTTTCCCCCCCCCTCTTGGCATGTCCTCTTCATCGCTTATTGACTCTAATTTATGACAGCTCCCCCAGGAAAAAAAGTCTGACAAGGGATAATGTATTCAAATCTAAGACAACTGCCTCAGAATAAAATGTCCAAGCTAAAATATTTAGCTATTAATTTCATACACTAAGTACACAAAGCACGTCAGATTCTGTGTACTTTTACCAAACAGTGTCACTGTCTCCACCTTCTGAGCCAGTGCCATCATCTTCCTCACCCTCACTCCTAGCATTCCAATCCTCTTCACTGCCATTCCACAATACATCATCAATCTCATCCATTGCATTGGATATACAAGACTTCTTAAAACCCTTCACAATCATATTGCGTGAGATGCACTGACATGCTGCTATGATCCACAATGACTAAATAATACAGTCCTAAATACAACTGCAATTTATTAGTACACCATGCACTTGTAGTATCTGTTCAATGGTTATTAACAGAAAAGATAATTCTTGCTATTGTCAGTGTTACTCAAAGCAGGAATATTCACAATCCATAAACATACACCATTCCCTTCTTTTGTACAATGACTTAAAAAAATACAACAATTTGATCACACACAGTTTATATATTAGGCTGCATTCCCATGACCAGTACATTTGACACACACATTTTCATACAAGTGTGCAGTGCACAAACAGCCAATTGAGTAACTGTCATACTGCTTCCACAACTGGTTTAATGGCCAAACACTTCTACTCAGGCACAGTTACTAAATGTTGGCCTAGTCAATGTGATCACATTCTCATGACTTGTGCGCTTAGTAACTCTCACCAAATGACAGGAACTGTCTACACACAAATCACTTGTCTGCGTATCAAGAACAAGCCTTGGAATGATAAGTAAACAAACAATGAAAACTCCTTTGACTGATTTCACATTTCCTGACAATCAGTGGGAAACAGACATGGCAAGTATCCAAAAGTAACAAATATTTGTCAAATATACCAGCCATGGGAGCACAGCTTTATAGTGTAACTATTAAGTCTGTTATAAAATCCTGCTTTTTCATCAGTTACAATGAGATCAGTGCAAAATAAACATTTCAAAATTCTGTGACTGCTTATAATCAGAATTCAACACAGTGTATTTCTAGTTTTATGAATTCTTGTTATAATGGGCTTCCACTGTACGATGGATAAAAAACATCTTTTTCATCATCTATCAAAGCTAAACTTTACAATAATGACTATCACTTTCACATCGGTCTTGAAACACAACTGCATCGCCAGCTGCTTAATACAAGTTATGATATGAAAACTGCAATCGTACTAACCGGGAGGCAAAACTGTTCATCCTCAAACATGGATGGAGGCTTGCACACAGAAATTTTTAAAATGAATTAGAACTTACATAGATGAATGCTAAGGATGTAAACAACTGAAGAATTCTGAATCACATGAAAATACAAAACAGTTCCAACAAAGTTAAAAAAAAAAAAACTATTGTACCTGTATGTACAATCACAGAGCTTTAAAAATCTTCTTTCTCCATTGCATGCAATACATTTACTGAAATATGTGAGTAACAGTTAACTGTTACATACCCAAAATCAGAATCTCATCATCTTTGAACTCACTAAGTGCCCAGGTACAGGAACTGGTCTGTGGAATGATTTCTTTATTTCTAAGCTGATCAAGATACAGCTTGTCTTGTGAATGACTTTCAATACATTGGTCTAATGACTGTTTCAGTTCAGCAGTTAGTTTTGTTCGGGTACTGGGAGCTAGTCTCATATCAGCCTTAACCTGCAAAAATAGTGCATATGTAACTCTTCTATATGCTGGTTGTCATGATGCACAATTACAACATTAGACTGATCCACCATTTTACTTACCTAATTTATGCACATTCCTACTTCCCGAAAAGATTTCTTGGAAACAGAATAAATTACATTTACCTACAAATTTTGGTTACATGACTTTGGTTAAACAGATATAAATGTACATAATCAACCACAAAATAATACAACAGCATTCTGCCAGTCCCCTGGCTAATTATAACATCGTTATGAAAAAACATGTGTCAAGGCTTCTGAAGTATGTCACACAAGTATTTATGCTTGCTTAGCTCTTAAAGTATGGAAGAGGGCTCAACAGTGCCAGTGGACAGGCAGTCGGCCAGCCATACAGTTAGGGTAGAACAAAAGACACACAATATAGAAAGAACTCAGCATAACACATCCTTTTTGTTTCTGGCATTTGCAGTGCAGACATGAGAACTAGGGCCCACTAAAATGCAGTTGAAATAAACACTGAATACTCAGTTTTAACATCTCACATTAAGTTTCTGGCAAGTACCACAAAACACAGGATGCCTACAATGATGGCCTCTAACCCTATGTTGGAGGAATAATCATTTTATTGGACGTGATGGATTGGTAAAATGTTCTGTTGTCTTAGAGTACTCAATGAACTGGAAAAGTAAAACCTGCAGCTACATTATGTTTTGCACATCTATTAGCTTATCAACAAATGTGCAGGAACTCTGTGAAAATGACCCCATTGGCTATGAGAAATGTTTCTTAACTCTTTCTTGTTTTTAAGCTTTCCCCGTGTTCTAAATGTAATTTGTTCCTTTTTGGGTAATTCCCCGGCGTCTGAGTTCTAACTGCCGACGTTTCGGAACTCACTGTCGGTTCCATCTTCATAGGCAGGTGAATGAAGTATTCACCTGCCTATGAAGATGGAACCGACAGTGAGTTCCGAAACGTCAGCAATTAGAACTCAAGACGCCTGAGAATTACCAAAAAAGGAACAAATTACATTTCTTAACTCACTTAAGCATAATTCAATATTACTTACAGAACTTCCACCTTGCCAAATTTTGAATTAAAGACATCCAGCTGTTTCCCGGCTATTAGTAACAGATCTAGAACACACATTTGTCTTAATTTTTGTATAAACATGACCTTACCCTGTGTAGCTCACAAGACTTTTACATATGTCCATGGTTTCACAATAACAATGCTGCTTTCATACAGTGGTTGTAATAATGCCAACTCCCAGATGTTCCTGCATCCATAAATTACCATCTCCATCTCAGTATTGCTCACTCTCTCAAACTTGCATGCACAGACACTACCGGTGACACTAACCAGTTCATCACACCCACACCACACTTTGTCTGCAACTGCATTATTATCCCTGGACCCACCCCAACTTTGGAATAAAACTGGCTGCTGCTGTTAGTTTCATTATGTTTTTGCCATTATTCCTCTTCTCCACTTCTTTATTCATTATTCACATTCTCCGCTTTGTTGTGTCAATGTGAAATGACTGCTATTAAACAAATGAGAGTGGCACTTCTAGGAAAATGAAGGCATACAGAGGAGAAGTTGTCACAAAAATAATCTCTTATTGTTTTTTCCCCCAATCAAGTGTCATTGCTGGTGCCTTACTGTATTCATCCCAGTAGTCATGGAGTTCATTGACAGAGTTGGAAATAAGCAGAAATTTGAGTGTCATGTACGGGGAAATATAAATTACAGATCTAAGTTTAAAATGATACTTATACATAAATTAAATCATGATGTCACGCAAGTCATCTTTTTCTTGAAGTTACCCAGCTTGTACATTTCACGCACCACAGCTTTCAGACACAAACTTTTGGATAAAAAAGGACTTAAGTAAACATGGGAATATCATGCAAAGCAGAGTAATATACTTCCATATTAATGCCAGGTAACAGTGGTTCCCAAGGAGTGCTCCATGGCACCCAAAGGATCTGCGACCAGTTCCAAGAGGATTCATGGATACATTTCAGTAATGACTATTTTTAAGTTATTTTAATTATTTAAATTAAAGGAATGTTTTGTTAACAATAATCACAGAACTTGAACTGTCAATGTGTATATTTCATATGACCATTAGAATATCAAATTAAGAAACCCCTTGTACCCATGAAGCAATATCAGTAAGGTCAAATCATGTAATGCAGTTACATACACCACTGGTATGTATTTGTAGCTACCTAAAATCAGTTTTGAAATATAAATTTTCAATTTTGGATACACATCATCCAGGCACTCTACATTTATGAGCAATGATGTATCTGTGGTTATTTTCTGAAGCCAAATGGGGTCTGCAAGGGCACGTGGTGGTGCAGTTGGTTGAGGCACTGTGCTACAAGCCAGAAGGTTGTAGGTTCGATTCCCGATGGTGTCATTGGAATTTTTCATTGACATAATCCTTCTGGCCGCACTATGGCCCTGGGGTTGACTCAGCCTCTAATAGAAATGAGTACCAGGAATATTTCTTTGGGGGGTAAAGGCTGCCAGTGTGTAGGGCTAACAACCTTACCACCTTCATGTACCGACTGTCTTGAAATCTGGGAGCCTCAAATGCATGGAACCCTTGGGGCCCATCCAGGCCTGTAAAGGGATTGGGGGGGGGTCTGTGAGGAAAAAAGTTTGGGAAACAGTGCTAGTTAGCAGTAATTTTTTAAATCAAATCTCCATCACAGTACCAACAAATATACAGAACCACTCCTGCATTTATATCCTCACAACAGTAGTCAGGTACAGATTTTGAAGCTGCAATAATGTAAAGTGATATGTTAGTCAAAAACACAACTATGAATTGCAACGTTAGTATCTATTTTAATAAGCAATGCCTCAAGAACAAACTAACCTCAGCCTACGCTAAGATAAAAGACCCCAACACTTCACCAGCATGCAGGTACACACAACACAAAGTAACCAATATAAGGATAAAGACTAGTCAAAATACCTGCACAACAAAAAACAGAAACTGAACACACTAATTTACCACCCACATCTGATTCTAGCAAACACTTGGAATAGCACTTGGCAACACATCTACCGCACAACTGAAGATAAACTCCAAAAGGAAATCTGATCTAGATACCAGAACCTAGATAAAAAAACTCAACGAATTAACCAAGTCACAAACAACAACCCCCCAACAGAAACATAACTTTTTACCCTAGAATTATCAATAACACAGACATATTTTCTGAATGCAAAATGGCTTTGCTACAGAAAGGTCCAAAGTACAATTTACACACCAAGAATGAAAACTGGATACAAAACCTGGCCTTAGAAGCTGAAACTGCAATATCACAACTTCCCCCCCTTAGACCGCGATGTGTACAGGAAAATGACAGCAGAGTGCATAAATACCCTGCAACTGAATAACAACTCCCACCCCAAACACAATGCGCACCCAGAAGCGAGAACAATCAAGACCATAAAAACCAAACTTAAGAAAAATGAAGCCATGATAACACACACTGACAAAGGAAACTCCTTAGTAATTTTAACCATCAAGCAATATGACTCCAAAACACAAGACTTCATACAGGCCAACTTCCAAACCGCAACAAAGGACCCTACCAAATACTTTCAGTCCCAAATCAGGAAAGTTATAAACGACAGCAAGACACTAATCCCTCAAGAAACCAAACTGAAATATGTAAACATGAACCCCTCAGCATGTACCATCAAAGGCTTAATCAAAATGCACAAACCAGAACATCCTACCAGACCCGTTGTTAATTGGAGCAGTGCCCCAGCATACAAGGCGGCCAGACTATTCACACAGAAAATCAGACACCTGGCCCCACTACCAAACATATACAGCACAGATAACACTAGGGACCTAATAAACAAACTGAAAGACACTCCTACACTCCCCCACTTCGCTCTAGCTTCACTAGACATCACAAATCTATACACAAACATCCCAGTAAATGAAACCCGTGAAATCTTATCCAACACAATGGAGCAGAATCTCCTGGACCCCCAGACCCGACACGAACTGATAAAATGGTAAGATGTTATCACCCAACAGAACTATTTCACCAACAATGGAGAAGTTCTGATCCAGAATGATGGAAATGCTATGGGCGCACCTACCTATAGCCTGACAGCAGAGTCTTTCCTGCAACACTTAGAATACCTTCATTTAGCACACTTATCGAACAAACACAAGATTATAAACTACTTCCGATATGTTGGCAACATACTAGTGATCTATGACGCCAACCACATGGACATTCAGAACATATTGGACCACTTCAATGCGGTAAACCCAAAACTGAAATTCATGGCAGAAACTGAGACAAACAACAAGATAAACTACCTGGACATAACAACCCAAAGGACCCCCACGAATTGGAAGACACCCATACACAGAAAACCCACATTTACTGATACCATTATCCCATACATCTCTAACCACCCTGCCTAACAAATTTGCTACCATAAGGTTTCTATACAACAGACTAAACACATACGACCTACATGAAGGTGAATACAAACCAGAAGAAAACATCAACCAAAACATCATGGATTACAATGCTTTCCCAATCCACCCACAGAAACCACCTACCCAAGGACCACCCACCAGCACAGCGGGAAGACAAACAATAACAACACAATCTCCAACACAAATGGGTTACATTTACTCACATTGGTAAGGAAACCACTTTTATCACTAACTTATTCAAAAAGACCAACCTAAAATTGCATTTCGCACTAGTAATACTCTTCAGAAATGACTAATGCACAAACAACAGGCAATGGATATATATACACAATCAGGGGTATACAAACTGATGTGCCCCGGCTGCAAGAAAGTGTATGTGGGGTAAACTGGTAGGAGTTTTGCAATATGAATTAACGAACACAAACACGCATTCAGAACAAACAGCCACAACTCCAAATTTGCTAAACAGCTCATTGAACAAACACGCTCCTTTGACTCCATCCACAATACAATGCAAGTACTACAACGGCAAAACAGAGGAGCACACCTCAACACAGTTGAGCGATTTTTACATCTACGCAGAATACACCAACAATAACCACTTGAACGATGATCAAACCATATTCCCTAACAAGATATTTGACACTCTTTTAAAAACCCACCAGCCATAAAGAGCCCCCACCCACCCCCAGCCTCGGGAATGGTCACATAAGCCCATCATCCCAACACAGGCACTACCTCTGATACTAGAACACAGCAGTTGCAAAGAAGCAGCCACATTGAAAGGCCACACACATCACACACCAAGAGTGCAAACAGTGCATAATTACTAGTGACCTAATTACACTGTGCATAAGAAGAGACAGTGCATCGCATTTTAATAGTAATTCCAGAGACAGTCTGATAGACTATGCGCAACACGATGACCCACACACAAGACACCTAAATGACGCACAACACGGTACTTGTTCAAGTGTAAACATAGGGGTGCGAATTACACACACCATGACGTGAGCTTCCAGACACTCACGATAACCTGCAAAGGACACCAAACCATCCACATGTAAGTACCATTTGTTACTACCCCCATAAACAGATAGCAGTTTACACATTACTGATCTCCATCCACACATTTTTCTCCCACAGAAAAGCCCAGGTGTCATGGACCTGCACACACACAAAATACAGCCCGGGAGAGAGATACCCTCCAGCGAAACAGAGAAAAAGAAGCTTCAAATAATGTCAGACTAACTGGTCCCAAGGGGGAGGGGACTCCCCACCATACGAGCTAACAAGAGAGCTGCACCTGCAATACATAGTCTCCACCCAACTTAGCAGTCCAGAAAAGTATGAGCTACAACACTTACTGGAATTCCAGAAACAATCACTAGATACTTATACAGCTTAACATTTACTAAGATGATGAGATCTCAACATCAGTACCACAGTTATGCATATTGTATAGCCTCTTCTAGCAGATAATTGTAAAACCTGATGATGGCCACTAGATAGGCCGAAACATGCAGTTTAATTGCTATTGATGCTACTATTTAGCTAATAAATTCATTGTTGTGCTTTTGACTAACATATCACTTTACATTATAGTTATAATACATAACAAGGATATCTCAACTCAAAATTTTAAGCTGCAATTAAATAACTATCCTTGTAAGTGACATTTAAGTATTACCCAAGTTCATTATAATCCATGTATTACCTGAAAGGGCATAAAATTCTCTTCAGTTTTGATCTTTGGTTCCTCAACGGCTTTTGGTTCAACTTTCTTAGGAAAAAAGAAACTAGTGAATGCTGCTACCTCTGCTTGCCTCTTATCTTCTTTTTTTCGTTTCTCCTCATCCTTGGCTCTCTTTTCTTCATTCTTTATTCTGTAAGATGCAAATTATTAAACTTATAAAAGGAGTTGTAGAAGAAAATCTAATCTGTAATTTAAAGAACTTACAGCTTCAGAAATACAACTGCCCAACTGCACCAGCAAGATAATGGAGAACAACTGTAAGTATACAAACAACTGTATGAATTATATACTGTGAGGGTGTAGGGATGTGGGATTTGATAAGCAATTAGCATGTTTCATTTGTATTTCAGGAGTTGAAGAGCAATTTATGCCCTAAAACACAACATTCCACTTCTCTGTTTGACAATGTAGTGTATAATTCAGTCAGAAGTGCCAGAATGCAGGTTGAAACGTTATGGCTCATGTACCACCTACTTACCAAGGACAACTGCAAATCACACTTTTCACAAGAGGACAACTGGATAACTCAAAGAAAACTGAATATCAAAGGTGTTTTCAAGGCCTGACATAATTAAACTCTCACAAGTGTTCATATCTAAGTTATAAGACAATGGAAAAAGCACCTTATCTAGCACGAATCCCACATGGACTGCCCTGAGATTGAAACTGGCAGGCCTAATTTAAATCCAAGGAGAGTCCCTGTGGGATTTGTGGTGTATAAAATGGAAGACAGTATTTTCTTTAGCTCCTCTGCCATTTGTCCTTCTGCTAATGTTCCACATGCATATTCATTCATCTACCATCCGTGCTGCGTATCCTAGAACCGACAGCATGGCTAAACAAACCACAAACCAGACGCTCTCTTCCTGTATTATATGCAGGCTATTATGACACTAGGACTTAATCTTACCAACCACACAGTATGTAACAACACACCAAACCCTTGGCACCACAATTAAATGCCTGGTGGAAGCTGCAGAAAACTGGAATTTAAATAAGGGCTGTATAAGAAGGCTGTCAGGTATGCCTGACATTAGTCTTTTTCAGCATCACATTGTGTGATGGATACATCTGACATTAGGCACCAAAGGTTTGCCGCAACCGAGAACCCACCTTTGTGGAAAATTTCTGTCCATGACCCAAAGGAAGAAATTACATGACACAGCAAATAAAATAGTGAAGCGCAACACAAGTGTGGTCTATTAAGAAAATTCTGATATCACCATACATTTATAACAGTGCAACAGGTGACAATAATTACTTACTCTAATTCAACTTGTTTCTTCCTGTCCTTCTCCTCTTTCTCTTTCTTTTTTAACTCTTCTCTTTCTTCCTTTTCTTTCCTTTTTTGCTCTTCCTTTTCCTCCTTTTCCTTCTTCTTTTGCTCCTCTTTCTCTAATTTTTGCCTTAGTTTCTCTTCTTTCACTTCAGCCTTCTTCTTTTCACGTTCCTTTTTCACCTCAGCTTTCTTTTCCTCGCGTTCCTGTAAAACGAATAACATATGTTGTTACAAGAACAAAACAAAGACTACCATAGCACCATGACTGAATAACTTTACATTATATACATTCTCCCAACCAAACCCCACCCCTCCCTACACATACATGCACCCACATACTCATACACACACAAAAACATGCACGGGTGCGCATGCATGCACACACACACACACATTTTCTAGAAATCTAGTGGCAACCATAAAATCCTACGTGCCTGAAGAGTGACTTGCAGCAAGTTCCATACCAAAGACCCAAAAATACTGAATGTCACCAAACAAAATTTAGTAACCCACCTGATGGCCAGGCACATGGGATCTGTACAGCCCTGTGTTGTATGCTATCAGGCATTGGTCACTTTTTTTTTTTTGTTAATCTTTACAAGAAGCTGTTAATGATGAAATAAAAAAAGTTGAAACACTTTATCATTAATACACAACATGCATGCAAATCTACCACCTTGCTTCTACATGCAGGGGGGGGGAGGGGGAAAAAAAAAGGGGGGGGACATATTTCCACCTGTCTGACATCCAACCAACTCCGTAAAGTCTGTCTTGTGATCTACCAAGGTGACAACTAACTGTTGTGCTCCTTGTGTCTTTCATAACAGCATTTGGCACATATGTCAGCTTTTTCAATGCCCTTTCCTCTATTCTCATGTTGCTAGTCAGTTTTGGGTTCCGAATTAGTGGTCAAAATCAGTATATTCCAGATACAAAAGCACAGATGGAGGTGATATCAGTGCAATAACATCTTGTAATATAAACTGGATTGTGAGAATTTAGGTTCAGATCGTGACGAACATGATGTTTATTGTCCTATGGGATGTCATGACATGCAATCAAACAGAAAGGTAATTACCGGTCCATGGTGATGAAACATTCAACTCCAATACCAGGGTTACAGCAGCAATTAAAAATGTTAAATTTAAGAGGTAAGCCAATGGAACTTTTAACAATTCAAACTTCAAATACATTACCTGGCGTTGCCTTTCTTTCTCTTTCTTCTTCCTTGCAGATTCAAGCTGTTTTAACAACTGTTTTGGAGTCAACTTCTTGGTTTTCTCTGAGGAAACTAGACTAGAGCAAAGGGGTGTTTCACTGTCAGGAGTACGTTCCCTAAAGCTATCATCACTAAGTGAATTCTGAAGTGAACATTTTGGTGGTGTTTCAGTATCTGTCACACTGTTGTTTGGACTTATTTCAGAATCAGAGCACTGCAGTGATGATTTTGATGGCACCTGCGTGTGCATGGCTGAGTCACATTTTGAAGGTGATCTTTCTTTCTCTGATTTTACTGATCCACACAAGCACTCGTTTATTATGATAGGTCTGTTCTCAGTTTCACTCTGTTCTCTGTCTGCAACAGGTGACACAACACTAGCAGCCTGCTTACCATCTGCACTCTCATTCTTAAAACAGCTGTTTTGTTCACATGTTGGAGTGACCATGTAACTTCTGGCAGTGAAATTTTCCTTTCCTACACTATCTTCACCATCACTAAGGAAAATCACATCTGGCCCAGCATCACCAATGGCACTTCCTGTGCTTGTGACTGTAGGCACTTTTCCCTTATTATCATCACTTTTAAGCTCACTATCAACTTCGTTTACTAAAACTTCTCCTTCAACACCCCAACTTTCATCACTATCTAGATCAGTAACTGTTGCACATATTTTTGGTGTTTCAGCAGAATTGTTAGCATGCCCCATAACATTGTCTTCTGCACATGAATTGGGTAGGGTGTTACTTGCAGTCGTGAATGACTTCTTACATTCACCTGAGAAAGCAGGTGAACAAACATTTTCTTTTTTTTTACCAGGTTGGCTAGAATCATTCAGTCGTACAGTTTTGATAATCTGTATATCATCTGTTGAGCCACTAAGTTTTCTCTTATTATTTTTAAGAAGTGATGATGAAGACTCAACACCTGGACTTTGAGTCTGAAATGGTAGTCGTGCTGTAATCAGAACACAAATTATATTTTAATCAAGCTACATTATAAACCAAAGGTCAGACTTTTACAAAATCTGCCAGTTGTCTAGAATAACTCTGGCTCTGTCTGTTTTTTTAAATATATATATAGTCTTGGGCTAATAACCTGAAACTTGAAAAGTACCTATGGAATGCAGAGGGTGGACAGGTGGGATTTCTGCCTGGTGACACTGCATGTGTCAGATACTGCTATCTGTGCAAAACCATATACCATCTGTGCAGTATAGAAAACTGTTTTCAACTATTCTAGTGGGCAATGGATTGGGGCTATGTTTGTCACTGACCTGTTATATATTCAAACAGATATTGACCTCACACTCCCAAGCTCCTTTTTCCTTCCTCTTAGAACCACTGCCTCACCCCACCAAGTCTCAAGTTATCAGTCCTGCAGTGTATGATTTACAATAGTTTTCACCTATTTTAACTGTCTACTGACAGACATACTTAAACAAGGCCCATAGGTCATTAAGTTAAGAAAAATGTGTTTCAGCTGGATGTGTAAATATGGCATCATAACAAGCACTTGATCAGGCAGTCATTAAAAAAAAAAAATCCCACATGCATGGACAAAAGATTCATGCACTGATTCTTTAAAGGTGAAAATACTTTCATATTCCACTCTCAATTCAATGCATAACTGCTCGTGCTAGTTGTCAAGAAATGTCCCACACATACGCTGTATTTCATACGTGTCATTTATATTGTCACTTAAATCAGCACTTCTGTGATAATTATGTACACATACACAAAGTCTGGAGTAGAATATACAGACATGAACTGCAGAATACTGTACAAGTCTGGTCAGAACTCAAAGCATACTTCCCCACCACAAAGATTTCCAGTTCCACATACCTATTAGAACGAGTAAGGTTTGATTCCAGTTTTGAAGATATTACTGTAGTACTTAGGTGTACATTTTGCACATGGAATTTGGATTCTCAGCATATTGCTGATGAAGATGAATGTCTCCTGGTGTACAACATATTGCATATTGGCATTGATCCTTATGTAGTTGCCACACTGTTACCCATTTGGCATTCTTGACACAATGTGTTAAGAAAATACTTGAGTACCTTACTGACTTACTGTCATTGTAATCACAAACCACAAATCTGACTTCCTGCATCGCTTCCCTAGCACAAAATGTCTCTCAGCAATGTTGCATTAAGAAGGACTTTCATTTTACCACATAACACATAGAAAAAATAGTCCAGCTTTGTTGTTTCAATAACTATTCAGAATATAAAAGTCACACTGCAACAGAGGTAAACAAATTAATAAAATAAGCATCACTGTTCAATATGAGCCCATTCAGTTACCTTGTTTTAATTTCTTTCTGGGTGGTGTTTCAGCGTTTGTCCTTCCAACTGTATTTTCTGGAAAAAGGATAAGATTTCAAATGAATATCTTATGAAAGTTCAACATCTGAAGCAGATCACACAATTCAGTTATTACCAAAGCTCAGAATATCCTGCTTGCAATTTCTGGGCAGCATCTGGGGGTGGTTCATCCACAACAGCTGCAGAGCTGTAGCCCTGTCAGACATTTTGAGCAATAATAACCTAAATATCTGAAAAAAAAGTTTTTTGTCACAAGTCCTAATGAAAACTTTTATGCAGATATTAAGTTTCATTTTAATAAAAATTACTCTGACAGCTAAAGCCCTGCAGACCTTATAGATGAGCTACCCCTCATAGAATCCAAAGGTGGAGGTCGTATAACCTGCAGAAACATTAATAGCCACCTGCTACATTACAGTGTGTCATACCAGAAGATGATAAGTGTGTATGTATTCTGCTGTTGGTAATGCAGTTACACAGTACAAGTGTTCTGGGCAATAGCATATGCTGACAGCAGACAACATTCACTTTCCTCATAAAAGATATTCTCTGATAATCTATGCCCACAGTCTACACACAAATACTCAGCTTTTCCAAATAATATAATCAGTATAATAAATATGTAAAGACCCTTGGTCTATTGCCCACATCCATTTTAAACATTAGATGTCAATCAATACTGAATAACATTTATGTAGACACAGCAGCACGAGACATAAACAAACTATAATCCAGCTTGTGTAGTAACTTTACTTCACACTAGTTGTTAAGCTTATAACATAATTTGACTGCAAAATTCTTATTTGTGATGAGATGAAATGAATAGGAATGATATTTAAATTAAGGTAAAAGGTTTTATGTTACACATCCTACCCCTGATGCACCATTATCTGTTCTCTTCATACATTTACTTGTAGAATTTAAACTCTTCCACATCAGAGGAAATATTTTTTACTGCACAAACTATGCATCTTTATTGTGTCATCAGGTTTAGGAATGGAAAAAATTATATGCCTCTTTTAAAATCTTGTCAAAAAGAACAGTACCTGGATCATCTTTGCAAATGGAAGGGCATCACTGTTGTTGGACTAATTTAAAAATCATTACTCCATCAACACAACAATATGAATTGGTCTCACTAATCAAGGATTTTTTTCATCATAAAAACTACCATACACCTGCACTATACAGAATCTTCCCAGGTACAACAACAGTACATTTACAAAAGATATACGCAATACTGAAAAAAAAACCAACCTTCTGGGGCAAAAAACAATAGACATCAAAATTTATTAAATTTACACCATCTACACATTCTATGTGCCGGTCCCAGTGGTCACGCGGTCTAAGGCATAGGTCTATGGCTGTTTGCCTGCTGAGATTGTGGGTACGAATCCCACTGGGGGCATGGATGTTTGTCTGTTGTGAGTGTTGCATGTTGAATGGTAGAGGTCTCTGCAACGAGCTGATCACTCGTCCAGAGAAGTCCTACTGAATGTGGTGTGTCACTGTGTGTGATCTAGAAACCTCATGAATAAGGAGGTTCTGGCCCAGTGGGGGCTGTTGTGCCAAAAAATAACAAACATACACATTCTATGTAACATGGTTGAATGAAAACACTGTACAATATTAACATACATAAACACATGCACAATGCATTTACATGTTAAGTGATCCAGATGGTAACTACATGAACTAGAAAAGAGTCAAAACAAAACACGTACAGAATACACAAGTAATTTATTATCTACAAGTCACCAGTAGCCAATAAATACTGCAAAATATTTTTAGATTACTTTTGTTTGGTGTGAACTGTCACTAGCTAATCACTCAACACCTTGGATTTACTAATCTGCACTTTATTTAGAAAACGCTACGAAAACATACTGTTATCCTATGCAAGTTTCCTGAACACCTTTGATCCGTCTGTGTAAATAACCTAATTTAGCCTCATAAATATATAAATTACTCACCAACATCACCAGCAAAATTCTTCGCCTTCATATTAAGGTTCTTCTGTGCCTCTTGGCTTCGATAGCACTGAAACACGTCCAACTGCCGTACAGCTTCACGAATTTCTGCAAAAAGTATTTCAACAAGAGGTAACAGAATAAAGACAATACGTTAAATCCATTCTGCAAATACATCATAGCAGAAAATTTGAATACCTCAGCAATGCATTACTTCTCTTTATTTATCACTGAAGAATATGACGAATTATTGACATATCACTTCCTTCTTCGAAGCTTATTTTTAACAGCACGGTAAACTCTAATTTAGACACCACATAAATGCGCGGGAAACGACACACATAACCGGAAAGTACTAGGCAATGTAATTACATTCACAAAATTCTTGTGGCGCTGTTACAAACATAAAATACATTTTACATTTAGTTCACTTTCTTGTACTAAACTAAAATCGTCCGGTAATTTTGGAATGGCGTATAATTACATTATATTGACTTTATTTGGGAAGAAAAGATTGTCACAGGAATACGGAAGAGGGAATTTTGTTATAAATTTCTGAAAAACATTCCCTAAAAATCCATTGTCAGTGGTAACACCAATGTTTGATGCGTACCGTGCATCTGTGAATAAAATTGTTTGTTCGAATCGCCGAGATGTATAAAGGCTGTATATCTGTATATAGTTACAATACATGTTATTCTAACGCCGTTGGATAATGTCGCGGGTGTAATTAGAAAGGGTAAAATTTTTCCCCTTGAACTTACAGGACCCGTAATAAATAGGTAATTGCTAATCTAGCTGTTGAGTCTTTACTAAAATCAATGACGGACCCCTAAGTGATCCATTTATTTAATTGTTTACTTCATTAAACTAGTAAAACATTACATTCCAGGCCCGGATTTACACGGTATGTTACTTCTTTGACAATAATACAAGTAACACATTGATACATTGCTATATTACTGTATATAGATGGACAATCACAAGTGTAATTAATAGCAGAATGTGATTTTTGTTGTTTCAGTGTATTGAGATTGGTTCAAGTTCTAGCTTTCTTTGCAGAAAATGACTTTCCATCCTCAATCATTCGTCTTCAGCATCAGCAATGCCTACATATTATATATCCAAAGGTTGCTAACTTGCATACACAATTTACAGATCCCATAATGTCTTCTGGCACGGAGAAATCATAAACGACGAACGTAGAATGACTCGTGAATGACAGAGGTACTGCAGACCTGCAAACGTGGGATTCGTGGACGTGCGGCCGAACCGATGGAGAGGAATGGGGCACGACGTAGTTGTGTGAAAGAAGTACAATGGAATACCGTCGTCATCACAGTTCATCTAACATCGCAAAGTAGAATATACTAGACGATCTGTGGTAGAGGATGGGACCAGACGTGTTCATAGCAGACGACGACAGTACATGGAAACAAAACAAATAACTCCGATTTTTTAAAACGTCGCGAAATTAATACAATCTGTTAATGGTTAATAGTTTTATTCGTGTTCAGGTGATCTACAGAAGGTACCACAAGAGACTGAGATATAAAAAAGTCAAGGGTCGTGTGCGTGTGTGTGCATTTATGAAAATATAACAATGTCATATAACATATTTAAAAGAAAACAATACAAAATATAATACAATGTTAAATTATAACAGTAAAATTATACCTTGAATATTGTTGGATCAAGTAAATAAAATAGAATTTATGGTATAAATAAAATATATCTAATTATTGTATAGGAAATACTCCTTCTACCTAAACAAAGAATTTGAAAAAAGAAAGTTTTTTAAAAGACGTTTGAATTGCTTAACATTACAGGATATGTCCGTTATATAATTAGGTAAACTATTAAAAAACCCAAATTGAATTCCATATGATTGGAACCTCTCCGATATAGAGACATTTGATATTGTTTGATGAATATCGGAGCCATATCTGGTATTTCTGCCATGGATATTTGAATTTGTAACACAGGATGAGCATAAAATCTTTCCCTGATTACAAACATTTATTACAAGAAAACTACGTGGAATACAGATATATTCTTTTACCATTAAGTTAGTTTCTGAAATTTTATGCCATGTGTTTATTGTAACATTTGGTTTTTGGATGTAGCATTTCCAAACAGGTGGATTGGGAGAGATTGTCTGACACCCTGGCCACCACGATTGCCACATATCACCCCGTTGACTTCTTTTTATGGGGGTACGTTAAGGACAAAATGTTTTTGACACCAGTTCCAGATATTACAAATTTGAAGGCAAGAATAACAGACACTTTTGCTACAATAACTGAAGACATGTTGGAGAACACAGTGGAGAGAAATTGATTATCGATTAGACGTTCTCGATGCAACAAAAGGAGCACATGTTGAAGTGTACTAATGTGTTGTAAAAAAAACTTCTTGAGTTACATTTGAAAAAAAAAATATGTTTATATTCCAGATACAGTAGTTTTCTTGTAATAAATGTTTGTAATCAGGGAAAAACTCTATGTTCACCCTGTATATTGCTCTCTACTATAATGACCCAGGATAGTAATAAGAATGTATGTTGATATAAACGTGAAAATAGATTTTTGAACAAATTTCTGCATGAATACCCATTCTTAGAATTAGTAATTGTTTTTATTTTTTCCTGAAATCTGAATATATGAATACTATATGGAGAATTATCCCAAAATATTATACCTTGTGTCATTAATGAGTGAAAATAGGCATAATTTATCATTATTAACGTTCCTTGTGACATTATTTGTTTTAGAGTTCCAATGACATACCATGCTGAGGTTAATTTAGGTGTAAGATGGTCTGAATGAACTTTCCAAGCCACTGTGTTATTAAGGCATTATCCTAGAAATTTTATATCAGATAAATTAGCAATAAATTCTTTTTGTAATTTACTGTTTATCTCATGAGCGTTCTTTGTTTTAAAATGAATGAAACCTGTTTTTCTTTTCAAAATTTGGTTATAATAAATTTAAATTAAACCAGTTGTTTAATTGTTCAAATACTACTTTCATATTGAGTTGGAAGTCAGTAATACTTGAGTCAGGAACAATTACACTGGTATCATCAGTGATAAGTATCAGTAAAGCATTCTGGATTAGTACTTTTGGCTAATCATTAATGTCAATAAGGAACAATAAAGCACCAAGAATTAATCCTTGAGGAACACCATGAGTTACTTTTTTTCAATCTGAAGAGATGTTATCGGAGTGTATATTGGAGCATATTGAGACCTTTTGATATGTCTTCAAGATAAGATTTTATTAAATTATGGAACTTACCAGTAATATCATTAGCATCATCTTGTAGATATTTACACTATATACTATAGCAGGTTTGTTCTGACATTTCAGACAAACACGGCACCTATACTACATTGGGTAAAACCCTAAAAGAAACCAATTGAACAACAACATCCATAAAACTCCAAAAACTTATTACTGTTCTGGTTTTTTAAGGCTGTTTCCAACAAACGTTTACAGCATTTACATAAATTCATGTGTAGTGTGTAGTTGAAAGAATTTGGAATGTGCTGCATATCAACACATACATAACTGAACAAAGGGGAATATTTACACAATTAATAGGCCCACTAACACTAAACATTTACCGGTGGTAAAGCGTTCGGGATGTGGCATTGACCACCCATCCCCATCTAGCACTGAAGAAAGTGTACCGCTATACCTCTGCTCCCCCTTTAAGCCTTCACAGCCTCTTCTAGGGTGGCATTTTTTACCACCCAACACTGTTTATTAATACTCCAGGTGGTGAATGAGATCAGGATCTGAACAGTGAAGGAGAGAGAGGTTTGTGAACGAAAGCTTAACTCTGAACGATACAAACCCATCTGCATATACTGCACTAGTCCACTGAGCCAAGACCTGTACCTCATCAGAATGATCTCCGATTTGTTCTCACCAGTTTATTCAGAAACAACAAATTTCTACACCATACATGAAAGAGGGGAGACTGGAGGGCACTGGGTGGGAAAGAGCGGTGAATTTCAAATGCCAGTACTTATTCAAATTGCTCTTAAGTTCATTTTAGAATATGCCATTAGAGGGGCTAGGCAAACCAGGAGGGCTTGAAATTAACCCTTTCCCCTCCCTAACGCTCCAAAGCGCTCGGGATTTAAAAGTCCCCTCCCCCTCTAAACGCTCTAAAGCGTTTCTGGTATAGTACGTAAATTTAAATGTCCCGTGAAAAAAC
>Ga0123357_10000990_pt1 | contig 28996 bp, 10 predicted proteins | sample TergutEmb28metaG_FD_89873 | JGI IMG/M metagenome (GOLD analysis project Ga0123357, IMG submission 89873) | Embiratermes neotenicus P4 segment gut microbial communities from Petit-Saut dam, French Guiana - Emb289 P4 | ecosystem: Host-associated > Arthropoda: Insects > Digestive system > Gut ...
TGGATGGACTGTTCCGAGTCAAACTGAAGACTGCTTGGCTACCCACTCCATTCGCCTCTTTCCCCTTCACTTCTCCTCCCGTGCGTCGCCGTGTGCCACCAGATTCCGTTTCCACTCTACTAAGCGACATGTCCCATGCGCCTGACCCCTGAGGAAAGAGCCCCAGTAACAAGTCGGCAAGAGTGGATCGAAACTGTAAAAAACGAAGAAGTTTTTTCTGATAGCCTAGGAGAAACAGAATATCGTACATACAATAAAAAGGAGGCTACTTGGTTTGGTCATATCTTGCATAGGAATTGAAGTTATTGAAGGCAAGAGAAAAAGAAGGGTGGAAGTAAGGGGAAGTCGAGGAAGAAAACGTAAGCAGCTACTGGATGATCTCAAGGAAATGTGAAGATACAACAAATTAAAAAGAGGAAGCACTAAATCGCACTCTGTGGAGAACTCACTTTGGAAAAGGCTATGAACCTATCATAACACAGACTACGAAATGAATGGATGAATGAAATCACTCTTTTTTGTGCAAATTGTAAGAAACCCATGCGTAAACTTTCTGGGCAAACTGCATAGTTTCTCAATATTACAGCGGCTGGTAGAAGATGCATCTTGGCTCAGGGGAGTAGCCGGCAGCCTCTCATTGCCTAGTCCATTTCCTAGGCCAAACGTGGTGAGATTTGTAATGGATTTAAGTAGTAGTGCGAGAATTTTTCTCCGAATGCTAGGGCTTTACGCTGTCAGAATCCTTCTACCATTACATCATTTCGATCCCCGTATCTACCATCTACGCTACAAATTCTGAGCCACACAATTGAAAGCAGGTGGTATATTCAGTAATAACTGTGCTCTAAAAGTTTAGCGAATTTATTTGTGTCATCACTGCTGCATTAGGAATAATTTCGCCATGCTGGCAAAGAGACAATCTGTACTAATCTGGGTACCATACAACGAGTTGTTAGCTCCATTATCCATTCGTTTCTACAATCCGGAGAAAGGCATTCCTTCGTGTGTCTGGATTCTAAATGAAAACTGGAGTCGTACTCTAAGTGCGATGATAAAGACAGATAAAAAAAAATTCCACCGGCAATCGAAACGTTAATAGCTAGTAGTAATATACACTTTTCTGAGCTTCTATTGCTCCGAAGTGTTCAATTATTTAGTCTTAATTCTGGAAGTTATAACATAAGCAAGTTGTGCAAGGCGACTACAAGTGGTTTTATCTGTTACACAAATTTATTGATAAAAATTAGTAAGAGGAAATTACCCAAATGAACATCATTTCAAAAAGCAACGCAGAACCTTTTTTCCCCTCCCTTCATACAGTACGCCATTTCAATAACTGCTTCAGTTGCAGTCCTACACACAGTAAGACGATATTCGGCTTCATGCTGAACACAACGAAATTATGTGCTGTTACGTGAAAGGGTTGTGATTAAGGCCGCAGCTATCTGAGGCAAATAAAATGTTGCTTGTCAACAGGATGGAGCGCCACCACACGTCCACAGTGAAGTGACAATATTCCAGCGTCACCACACACCCACAGTGAAGTGACAATATTCCAGCGTCACTACATATCCACAGTGAAGTGACAATATTCCAGCGCCACCACACATCCACAGAGATTTATGAACTTTATTCAACAGGCAGTTGCTGAACGATGGTCCTGCCATGTGGGGTCCATTTCTGACCTGTGCGATCTCCAGATCTGACGCCCATCACATTTTCTTGCAGCGCTTTGTGAAAGGTGAGGCCTGCCTTCAACCAGTGTCTCTAATAATGGACGAATTAAAATATCGAGTAGGAAAATTATCTGTAAAAACGGAACAGCATTTATTGTAAAATATTTGCAATAAAATCGAACATGTGTTTGATGTGTGCAGGACAACAGACGGAGCACACATCGAACTTGCGTAGGGTACGGAAAGAAAATTATACAATTACGTTTCCATTTTTGTGTGACTAATGCATTCTAAACATTGCATTTTCACAATAACTCACATGATCCGTTTTTCGGATTTCCTGTTCTGCGTATATTTCTGGACTGTTGAAACACATTTACTTGAAAGTAAAAAATTAAACAACTTACTCACTACCGGCTATCCACTGTCAGTAGCATCCAATTCTTTGTTTATATACAGCGAAGTTATATGCCCTATATCAATATGCTACAGATTTGTATAAATACATAGACGGATGTACGTGAAAGAAAATGTCACAGAACGCAAAGCAGATATTCTGCGCACATATAAAATATTATTGAGATATTTGACCCCACAGTGTTTAACAACTAAAGAATCATTAGGATAATCTTAATAATTGTTATTAAAAATTCGAAGAGATGAACCACTTGTTGATTTGTTCAGATCACTGTCGTCCAGTTATTTTTGACGGATTACAATCCTTCAAAAACTATCCTTAGTGTCTTTTACCGTTTCGTAATCCATCATTAATTTGGAGAGTTTGTTCCGTAATATGTTGGCGTGACGAATCAATTTGCTTTTCTCTTCTAAAATGTCGATGACTACTTTTTCAGTCTTTTGTTCGTAAGTAGAACAGCCAAAGGGTTTGTAATTAATACTAACTGGACATCTAGTAATGAGAAATATTATCACAGTCAAGTAAAACTCCCGTACATAATACCAACCACACTCTATAAGTGTGTGTGAACGCACGCACACTCACTATAAAAAAGGTAAAGCTGAAGATAAATTGCACCCTAGAAAAGGCCACGAAGGCCCAAAGGGAGAGTACAGTTATAGTTTTATTCTTTCCTTAACCTCGGCGCTAGAACGGACTGGGCGGGCAATCCCACGCTTTGGCCGCTTTACCCTTGGAAATACCCGGTACCCATCGTATGGGGGATGGGTGGGCCCCAGGGCCGATCTGGACGGATGCGGAAAATCTCGCCCCCACCGGGATTCGATCCCCGGATCCTTCAGCCCGAAGCGAGTCGCTATACCGACTGAGCTATCCCGGTCCGCACGCACGCAATGTACAAATATAAACACACGGAATAAAATCTGAAGACAGTTCTTACATTTGTACTTAATTGAGATTATTCAGTTGATAATTACTCTGCTTCTTTTTCATATTCAGTGCTCAAATTTTTAAAAGTCTCTCTACTTAGAAATGTACAGAATAAGAGGATTACAGGGTTTATCAAAGACAATTTTTCTGTTACTAAACTTTCGTGTTTTAACTCCTATTCATTTTACGCACGATTATACGTTTAATTTACATCAATATCCCTCGTTCATTGCACACTTTCTCTTATTGTGTCACCAAATAAAATTTTGTTCAGTGTGGTCTGATTTGACTTCTTCGGTTTGCTGGCTGGTAGGTTGATTTCCTTTCCACCCACGATTACTTCCGGGAAGAAAAACGTAGCCTACTCGCTGTACCGACTAGCTCTCCCGCTTCGCCCTGATGGAAACACTAACTTCTTTAATATTAAAATGGTCTTGAATAGCGTAAAGGTATGTTTATCGGTTTCTTAGCAAGTTAGTTGTTATTAGGTCCCCACTCAATCACCAAGATGAATCTATCGTTTATGCTTCTTCATTGTATTCATACTTACCTTCTATGTGTGTGACATGTTCCTCAATTTGAATCCTGAAAATGTGCCATACTGTGGACACATGAGAACCATTGTTATTATTAGTATGTGCTGAAATGTGGGATGAAGTGGAGAGGTCGCATGGTCCAAATAAGAAACCCCGTGCCACAAGAAATTTATCGGTCAAACCGGCCAACCTTTCCGCGTGAGGTTCCGCGAGCATTACAATGACTACAAATAGGCAAACTACAGATCCAAGTTCGCCCAACATGTCATAGAAGAAGGCCATGCGTTTGGCCCAATCAATGACGTAATGGGTACAATTCACATTGCAAACAAAGGAAGAATGCTAGATACTCTTGAAAAATTCTCCATATACAAGGAGACACAAAGCTGGAATCGAATTAAAGATAAACTTAAAGTGCAGTAAAATCCGATCTTTGAGGCACTAATTCAGTATACGCCCTACATAGGGAGCAGTAAGAACACGCTACACAACACCAACGTAACAGTCATCCACACGAGCAGCACATCGAAGGAGTCGTCCGGCTTCATTCCAGATAGTGAGGGGAAAAAAGAACACAAATAAACAGCAATAGCACGTTGTACTGTACAGTGAATACAATTCAGTGCGCAACGAATGGACACCTATATTAAAGTCTACCATTAACAACAAGAAATCTGCAACGGCAGAACATAAACTGAACAGCTTAGCACTCGTAAGTTTTGTTCATACGTTATACAACAGACTATATTCTGTGAACAATATTAACCAAATTTTGCTTATTGAACTGCAGAAGACAGGTGACGAAAGGCCAGTACATCCCATATGACTTACTTAAGATAAACAGAAAGCGATCCTCATCGGTCAGTACACACCGTAACTCCACAGGATACGCTTGTCCTCTCGGAGACCAGTTAACAACACGCAAAACCCCCACTGAGCTCAACTAACAAGTGACACACTTCGACGTCGAAAAAAAAGAAACCACAACTTCCAAGGAATACTTCGCTATTTACGGGACCTGATATTACAGTTGTAACGCCCAACCATTATTTTAAATATTTTAACTACTTATAGTTATGCGATACACATATCACTCCTTCTTATGTAACTGACTTGTTAGATTTTATGTATTTTATCACTGTAAACATATTGGGATCGCAACATGTACACGGCATCTGTTGACTCGATCTGTTAGAAGGCATGATGATGACCATTTAAAAACGTCGAAACATGTAGCCTCGTATAAAATAAAATAGTTGTGCTTGACGTATATTAATCAATGTTTTAGTAAATCCCGATAAATTTATGTCAGGAGATTTTGTTTCATAAGAAATTAAAATTTCTTATCCAGCCGGAGTAAAGTCGGCTTCTAAATGGGCACAAAAAGATCTTAGTTGCTAAAGCTAACAGTTTTATGGATGAATTTTCACAGGCATTCTGACAAAAATCTTTTTACAAAAGTCGCGCTCTAAATAAGCGGCACATCAGAGATATTGCTCGTATGCAGGATTTCCAAGCTGATGAAAGATTTTAATTTTGTGGTGGCTGGAATCAATGCCGGCGTAATATCAGGCTGATAAAGCAAACGGCACCGCCATTCGACGTCCCACTGCAGCCCACCTAACATTCAAGAAACTAATTAGCAGCCTTTTTTGATGGCGTCATTTTTCAATAGACAATAGTAGTGAAAATTGGGAGTTCGCCTTAAATTTTCTTCAACCCATTCCAGCGATCTTTTATACACATAATTAAAAATGTAACATCAAAAGCCCTTTCTGTGTATCCGACTATGTTTCAGTAAGTTGATAAAGTTTGAGTTCGTTAATGAGTTTGTCTTGTTTTTCGTTTACCTAATGAAAACTCCTCCTTTCATACCTTGTATGTATTCAAAGCGAATATGAAACCTCCATCCATCGACATTCAGTAGCTTGATCAGTGAACAGAATCCTGAGGATATTTCCCAGTTCGGTGACTGTACTTATTTGTATACCATCGGCTAACAGACATTCTCACAGGTCCAGACACTTCATAGTTCCGTTTGACTGTTCTTCTTTCCTACAGGTTTCAGTTTATTGTTTTTGATCTACGGTCATAACGCTTGTGTAAAAGCAACGGCAATATAAGTTAAAATATGAACAAACATCTCGCCTTCACGACTGCATGTATAATACGAAGTTTATTAAGTATATGACTCATGTAACACCAAAAATGCACTAATTTGTAATTTACATGTACAGTCTTTTACATAGCTCCTACATATTTCCGTGTTATTTTTTCACAATCTTCAAGCAGGTGACACATAATTTCTCTAAAACGCACAGCAATAAAATAGGTCATGATAAACTTACATAGGCTATGTTTTGGTATCAATAGTGCATCATATTTTACAGGTTTTGTTTAAAATTATGTTTGTGGTTGGGGTCTCCCAACACACACCATTAAGGGACGGATCCAAGTTCGATCAACAAAATAAAGATTTTTGTAAACACATAATAATCATAACATAGAGACTTACAGTATTAACAATTTTACAGAAACAAACCATACTGTTACTCTTTCACCAACTTTATGTGGTATTGATATACGCAATTTCAACCAAAATATACAGAAAGTGTTGCACGATTGATACCACAAAGTATATATGTTTGGGACTTGTTTTAGTGTTGTGTATCTTAAAGAAATTTTTGTGTCAGCTCCCTTAAAATGGCCAGATAATAGCGTAGAAACGTACAGGAGATTTATAAAAGATTGTGCACATAAATTACAGAATAATGCATGTGATGGTGTTAAGTGAGTTATTTACTTCACCACAATGCACGGAATAAACAATGTGAAACGAAGTTTATTATTTCGAACAACGCCTCAGAACACTGACAGACTTTGAAGCGTTTACAATTTGTGTCCACGGATTTCCAGATCCGAACAAAAGCACCGATTCATTTGAAAAGTAAAGAAAATCGAATCAGATGGTTTGTAAACCTACCATTGAATTTTGCATATATTCAAGAGAACGCCGTTACATATTACTGTCACTCCGGAGAACTGACAAAAAATAAATGTGGAAAAAATGCATATACTGTGGCGATCAGGAAGCAACATATTCCATGAAATTGGGCAATTTCGGCCGCTTATTATTTATATCCTGGTTTTCTGGGTATTATATAACCTGAAGACTGCGACAAAACTTTCATCCATTGTTTTTTTTTTATTTTGCGAGTTTACCTGATGTCATGGCCCATATAATAACCACACTCTAAATTTTCATGTCGCACTTCAACACCAAATATTTTCTAGATTTTTCTGTTAAAAAATCCTTGCTTATGTCACCAATGTAGTACATAATATAAGTCAAATATCTCTGCTCATCGAAGAATCAATACCTTCAAACATCGCCCTCGTCATAAACGTTTCTTTTGTTTCATACCCCTCACCACTTACTGAGCCATTGTCGTGGAAATCAGTGCCAACGAGAACCTTACTTACCCCAGACGAAAATTAGCTGTTCATTTATTCCCTATTCTTCCAAAAGTACTACTGGAATATAGAAGTTGAGAGAGAGAAGGAAAAACTCAAGCATTCCTTATGAAAGGGGTGATGTATAGACTCATTCTGTGCTAGCATCGCATCCTGCGTCAGGAGACGGTGGTTCAGAATTATGAGCTTCCACAGCAATGAGCGACCGGAGTTCAATTATGAGCTGCGCCAGTAATGGGTGACTTTAATGTTTTCCTCTAATGTATTCGCTCTTAAACCAATATTCTTACACAGACCTCTTACAAATTACAATATTCGTCTCATGTACTGAATAGTTTGGATTACTGAGCGGTTACTTCTGTGTACCAACGTACATTTATGAATGGTCTTTATTTAGATGTTATTCTAAGTGGTGTATTTCATATATTTTTCGATGTCATATTTCATTAGTTATTTTAAATGTCTGTTCTTGTACGAATTGCACAGGCCAACAGTAAATGTTGCAAATTAAAGCTTACTTCCCATCCGCTCCCACCCCATGGCGCAATAGACCCAAATGGGCCAGGACCTCCTCACTATCGAGGCCTCACGATCACTCTCAGACACACCACAGACGGCAGGATCCTTTGGACGAGCGATCATCCCACAGCAGAGACCTTTGTGGCGGCAGACCCACGTCTTAGACCATAAGGACAGTCGCATGGAATTTAAGGCTTAGTAGTAAGGAAATGTACAGTACAGTACCGCATATTGCAACATTTAAAAAAAAAAATTCATTTTAAGCACGAAGTATGTGGAAGTCAAAATTTAGTTCAAATTAAAAAAAAACAAGAACTTAAATAATATTATGTATTTATTTGTTATATTTGTTACAAAACCAAATTAATGTATTTAAGAATTGCTTTTTAAATTGAATGAAGTAGCTGATGCCTCGTTTTGTTGCCAGACGGACTGTACCGTGTCTGCTGCCCGTGGGCATATGTTGACGGTTGCAGATGCAGTGTACAATATTTCATGTTTTAAAGATGCACGATTATTTATTAATTTTTAAATTGATAACTTAGTGTGTACTTCAGTTGCAGTAAAAAAAGATTGTTGATACAGTGATCAGCGTTGTCAATAAATGACCATGATTTTATTTCAACATTCTCAGATACGGCTTCTGCAATTATCTACGCAGAAAGATGGCGTGAGAAAGATTTTAATAAGTATTTAATTATCCAACATGGATTTGTGTCTGCTATGTAACTCTTAGCCGGTCCCAGAGACCGCGTGGTCTCAGACTTAGGTCTGTGGCTTCTCTCCTGCTGAGATTGTGGATTCGAATTCCGCCTGGAGCATGGACGTTTGTTGTGACTGTGGGGTGTTGTCAGGTAGATGTCTCTGAGACGGTCTGTGACGCGTGGTTTTATGTGATCTAGAAACTTCAAGAATTAGGAGGCCACGGCCCGCGTTGGGCTACAGCGCCACAGGAAAAATAAATGCAATTGTTGTTAATAAATACGAACCGCCCTGCATATTTCCCGGGGTAAAAGAATGTATGCGACTGAGCTAGCTATACACGGCATCCAACACGTGCTAAAAAGCAAATCGCAATGGTAGCAACTGTCTAGGCGTGTTTTTTATTATTACGATACATATCTATTGTTTTAGCAATAAGCATTAAAGGGTTGATCTTCAAAATGGAGATTCTCTGTTAGGCAGACAATATGGGAGTAAAGCCCAATTATTGGTAGAAGCCTACAATTTCCGTGTCATAGCCCAGCGATGTGTTTCCTAGGCAGGAATGTGAGCAGACCTAGAATATCGACTTACACGTCGCGAGACTCTCCGCATTAGAAGGTTGTTTCTATGAGGCTATATACAGGTAAAGTAAAGGTCACCCTATAACGTGGCATGAAGGCACATAGCTCTACCCACACACAACCTCAGCACTAAAACGGGGTGGGTAAGTTAAAGCCTCACACAGCCCTTTTACCCCGGAAAGGGCCCTAGTACCCATGGCACATTTGCGGCTATATAAATACCCATAAGTAAGTACGATTTGTAAATCCATGAGAGTGCTCGCCTTTCATTTTATACTTTAATTTCTTACCCAATTCGGATCTCACACAGTGAAACGTTTCATACTAACTCCCTTGTTGTGAATTGGAGGTTTCTAATCTCCGGAAATCTATTATTTTTACTTTACTGTTCAGTGCGTCCGATGTGACCAGCCAGTACATGGCTGTTTACGTGTCAACAGCTGTTTTAGGGTCCTCGGTGGGTCACTGAACCAGCACTATCGTGCAATGTGTTAATACTAACTCCGACAGTCGTAAAAATCAATGGCTGGGAAATGCAGCAGACAAAGAGATAAAATATTGGATGTGTGACAGACAGGAAACAATACTAGCCTTTTATTGTTTGCAATGCCTGTACCTGCGTCGAAGCATTTAGAGTTGTGATACAGTTTATGAACACGAAGCTCATTGGTCAAAAACGTGAACGTCGAAGTTTGGTCTCTCAGTTTCCTTCCGACTTTCGTTCATAGTTCCGGGCGTCCGACGGGCCTTCTCATTTCTTTAAGTAAAACGTTGCTCCTGTATTTAACAAAAAATCACACAATGGCAACGAGTGAGTAGGTAAATATATAACTCCACGCATTCTTGTCCACGCAATGGATGGGGTGAAATGTCAGTTTGGACGCTACAGTCGCTTTAACGCCGGTAAACAGACCCCGGTATCTTTTGACAGAAAGCTGGGTGGGGGGCCTTAGAGTCCGTCTGGCAGATGTGGAGGAAAGAAAGAGTTTTTTCCTTGCAGGAAATTGCATTTATGTTGCGCCGTTGTCCAGTCCTCAATCTACTCACTATACCAAATGCGCTGTACCGGCTCCCTCTCTCAACAAACTGCCGTAAATTTGAGGGAAATATTAGCAGTTTCAGGTGGGCAAACGAATACCTTACCTTTCATGCTATTACTCTTGGTTCTCTTCTACCCTGTAGTAAGACCTAAGGTGATTGTATTTTCTTGAGGTAAAATATTGTCGTACTGGTGGAACAGTACACATTTTTTTTATTTGAATTCCTTGTTTGTTTCAATCTGTCCGGAGACATTTAGTAACCGTTGTTTTGATAGTGTTAGAGGCATGTAGGAGATACTTCCAGTGAAGTTCTTCCTTCTATTCTCAGTCGCATGGATTGGTGTTGTCTCTGGTGGTTGTTGCTGGGTTAGTTAGCCATTAGTGACGAGGTTAGTAGGATACAGTCTCTTGAGTCTGTGAGTTCCGAGTTGCTCTTTAAGTAATGTATTTGCTAGGTTATTGGGGTGGTTGTCTAATCGTTTTCGGTAGTTTGTACTGAGTGTACGTGCTTCTTGTTTACCGTTGGTATTTGTAGGTCATGTTTGATTATAGTATTAGGAAAATACCATGGTGCATCTGTTATTATGCGTAGCGCTTTTGACTGGAATCGCTCTAGTATCTCTAGGTTTGAGTCTGATGCAGTTCCCCCTAGTTGGATTCCGTAGGTCCAGGCTGGTTTTAAGATTACTTTGTAGACTAGGGGTTTGTTTTCAAGTGATAACTGAGATTTGCGACCAGTTTTCCAGTATAGGTTCCGTACTTTGAGGTCCAATTGCTTCCGTTTTGTGGTTATGTGTTTGCGCCAGGTGCGTCTTTGGTCTAGATAGATACCTAGATACTTTACCTCGTCCGCTTAGTACACATTTGGACACAAAATTTTCAGGTTTTCGATCCAAATACCATCATAAGAATAAAGGAACATTTAAAACTGCACCATTCTTCAAATAATATTTGGGTTTTAGAGAAAGCGTAGTGGAGCACGGTGGTTACATTTCCACCATAGCCACTACCTTGCAAGTTTCTGCTACTGGTAGGCAACACCAGTGCAACTAACCATGCATGTTATAATTCTACTAAAATTGCTACTCAGAAACATGAACAAAGTACGACGACTAAGCTGTGAAATAATATTAAAAAAATTAAGCAGAACGAATAAGAAAAATATATCCATGTCAAATTCATCAACAATACTGGGGAAGAACCTGATCACCACCCATTTCTGAGGATTTTATTTTAATTTTCACGGCTATAAATTTTGGGGTAAAATTGGGAAGAAAAAATAATGAAATGGCGACAAACGAAGGAAGTATCCTCTCTGATAACGCTTAACTTAAAGAGTCAGGAACAGAAATCCTGCCCTCATTATATCGTAACTTAAAATTTCAATTTCGTCACACCTCTACGACACACCTAACTTTATCAGTGGTTCTGAAGAGAAAACCCCCTCTACCTGCTGCTTTCCAGAGTGGCTCACCCATTCTAATTGTACTTCAGCGATTTCTTTGCCACTTAGCAATACTTTTCAGCAGTTTCAACAAATTTATTATTGCTAGATGACGAGCAACCTATCCAGCCTTCCTGTTGGTCTGAGGGAATGATCTCAACTAGTTTATAATTTAACTATACTGGGAAAGTATAAAATAATTATAATTTTAAATATAATAACAAATAAATCTAACAACAAAAGAAATTAGAAAAATATAAATTAAATATACAGCGTACTACATTAGATTTTTTCTTTATTTCCGTTTCTTATTATTTTTTGGATTATGATACGCTGTATTCTGGGTTTACGAAACGTCATAACTCAGAATATCTTTACTCAAATCTTAATCACCCACGCAACTTTACACTTTCTAAAACGGCCTGTTTTTGTTTATCATTCAGGTGGTCAAACCAAGACGAGTGAGATGAAAGTCACTCACACGAGAGAAGAAGACTCTATATAGGCTTTTGGTGCTAAAACCTGAAGGGAACATGTCATTTGTAAGCGTAGATGGTAGGATAATACTGACATGGATATTAAATAAATGCGACGGAAGAGTTTGGCCTTCATTCATGTGGCTCCGGACTGGGACAAGTTGTGGGATCATGTGAACATGGAAATGAACCTTCTCGCTTCATATAATGCTGTGAAAATCTTGAGTAGATGAGGGACATTTATCTTACAAAGAAGGACGCAGCGTCACATAATCTCGTTTCCTGCATGCTTGCAACCACCTATTTTTAAACTCTTGGATTTTTTTTATAATAATGCTGATATATTTGAAGCCAAATCGACCACTTCTGGCCTACATGAAACACTTTCGTTCTCTCCTTGCATTTCTTCCGTTTTAGCGTTTAATAGTCATAGAATCATTTCCCATGTCTTTCTAGAACACGTATCTGACACATATAGTAAACACAACTCTTAAGATATTTTCATTTATTTACTTTGACATGAATTGTGCAAATTTTAATCATGAAAGAATGAGACAGAGTCTCAAAATCTTTTGTGTACAAAGACGCAATATATTTCTTTGAACGTAATTCAATAACATAAGAAACACACAATTTTAAGCAGCCTGTAAAGCCCATTTTGTTTCTTCCACTCAGAATGTTCATGGCGTCATTTTTCCTCACATATAATGTAACTTTTGAGAGAGATACCTCTGATATTCAATCCAAATCAGTAGGACTACGTATGTAAGAACTCCCTGAAGCCTCTAGAATTTAGTGGCTCATTTCAAGAGCGCATCCGGTGGTTCCCTTTCTTCTCCTGTGGCAGGAGAGTTGTACACACAAACACGGACAGAAAGTCAGTGGATTGATTGCTCCAATTGTTATGGTGATGAACAGTAAATCACATATCCCTTGTTGCAGCTGCTATTGCCCGGAGGCGAGGTAAACCGTTCAGTTTAAGAAACCACGACGCTCCCTTTTATTTGTCATCCATATCTCGTCTTTACAGTCAAAGTGAGGTATAACCTCCTCTCCTTTCAACCAGAGTCTCAGGTCTACCGTCTAGAGCAGAGGACAGACGTGATGTAGTCCTAAGTACAACGTGACATGTTGAGGAAATGCGAGACCGAGATATTTTCAATAAGAAAAGAGGCAAGAAGTTGGGAAAACAATAAGGCTAACCCCAGCTAATCAAGCCTGAGGCCAAAATATGTATGGCGAAGTGTAGGTAGAGCTGCATGCATTGTAATCTCGGCACTGAAAGGTAGGCCTCATGTCCCACTGGAGAAGCAGCCCTGTGTCCACAAACAGGAAGCTGAGTGAGCCTCAGGACTCGTCTGGAAGCCTTGGAGAAGGGAACAGTTGCTTCCACATAACGGGAATGGCATCCCAGTTCCTGTTGGTGGAAGAGCTTAACGACTTGACCTGACTTGATTTCTAAATATAGTTATAAGTTTCTTGCAAAAAAATATGCCTGTAAAACATATTTTCTTCAAAGGACAATAGTCCTCATACAGTGCTTTGCTTTTTTACTTTTGTTTGCACATTGCGTCTTTACGAAATGTGAAGGGAAACTTTAACTTTTCCTGTTTTCTTTGCTTTTTTGTCGTTAAGCAACTATACATTTGTTAGGAATGTTACAACGGACATTTATAGTTTTAATGATCAATTTAAATTTAAGGGAATTTGAAACTGAACATTCAATTGCGATTTCATTGACTGCAATGACAAAAGTCAAAGGTAAATAAGAAAATGTTTGTACTAGCCAAGTGGACAAAAAATTAAATTTTAACTAAAATTTGCAGAATTTTTGTTACTTAAACTAAAGGATAAACTCTACCATGACTCTCCCTTACAGTTGACGATGATCCAGCAATTTCCATTTTACAGTTAAATTAAGTCTCCCCCTTCCGAACAAATATACTCGTAAATTCTGCGCTTTACACAAAATTTATTTGCTTGTTGCGCTAAAAGAATAAGAATTAAAGATTAATTAATTAATATTTTTCATTACTAGTCATAGTCCGGTGTGTCACATTGTAAGACTAGCAGAGTATTAGGTACTTACTGTTTAGGCTTTCAAGTGTGTTGCATCATGCAAACTAGTATTTAGCTACCGACATTTCGGATAAGCGCAATTTCTCATTCTTCGGGGTCCAACAGATACCCTTCTTGGACTGCTTGATACTGAATTTGGAGACTTTATTTTCCTCCGAAATGTCGGAACCATGATAGCAGTCGATATGACATACCATCCCGGATGAACCTCATCTTCTACAAGACCGCTGCGAGAACCTCAAATCTCCCATTATGCATTATAAACAGTTCGTTTATTTGAAACAGACTTAAGTTTGTGAAACATCGTGGCTGGTATCCGGGGTTCTGATCCCAGCACGGATAAGAATTTTCTCTATTCTCTGAGACGTGTAGATGGGCCTTTTGGGACTCTCAGCCTCCTATCCAATGGGTACCGAAGTCTTTATTCTCGAGGATGAAGCGGCCGGGGCGTGAAGTTAACAACTCTTCCCCATATAGTGCCGAGGATAAGAATGAGTGGGGCTATACGCCTACCTCTTGTCCTTCCATACGCTTTCATGGCATGGACAGACACAACGTGACACAGCACTACCCTTGTGTGGAAACTTGGAAATGCAAATACGCAGTCATTTAACGGTCCAGCTTATTTTTCCCCTATTAGGTACTTTTTATATATCGTTGTGACTGATTGTCCCTTCGTCTACCCCTGTGTCTCTCCCCAAATATTCTTAAACCAATAATTTCTAAAACACTCCATAAACATTCTGTGACCAGAGGCAACCCCACATTTGTACTGTATAATTTATCATAGTATCAGAATAGAGAATTCACAAACTCATACAGTGGGACCGAAATTTCTCACGCAGGATTCTTAAAATTTTGCGGTAACAGATCTTATTTCATCCAAGTTTTGTAGAATGTAAAATATGAATATGAAGTCGTGAGAGCATGACCTTCCGATAAAGCGATATTGGGACGGGGCATGTGAATACGGACTGGTCATAAATACGTGTAACTTTAAGTTTGCACAGAAAATTATTGTGGGTCTGTCTACGCACAGACGCCAGACTCTAAGATTATATAAGAATATTACAACGCCGTCGGGACCTCTAGATATAGAAAATAAACATATAAATGCGTTACAACGTTACACAGTGTTAATCTGAATATTAAATGCTAACCTCACAACATACGTGTAAATGCGGAGGGAAATTCAAACATCATACTTTCCATCTAGAACTGACACTAAAACGTTCTATTCCACAGACAAGTTTTGTTACCCAAAAGTCTTCTATTTCTATACAGGGTTATCTCTCACTGCAGAGAAGTTGAATACACATTCTGCCGCTTACGATTTAAGATATTTTGGACTGTCAACAAGCGAATAAATGTAACGTTTTAGATTTAAACAGTAAAGGTAAAAGCAAAGTCCACCCTAGAACAGGCCAAGAAAGTCCAGAGGGGGAGTAGAAGTATAGATATACTCTTTCTTTATACACGGCCCCAGATTGGGGTGGGGAGGGGGAGTCAATGCCACGACCCGGCCGCTTTACTCCCGGGAAAATCACGATACCCTTTGAACTAGAGACTGGGTGGGCCCCAGTGCCAGTCTGGACGGGTGCGGAAAATCTCGTCCCAATATATTAGCTATACCGTATAATAAGGTACAAGCATTACAAAATAATTACCTACACTATAAAACTGCTTTTATTTTGAGAAGGTAAAATTGCAGCGGAAAATACCGGAGAGAGTTTGGAGATTTGTCTGATAGAATTTGAAAATAAATGCACGATCGTGAAGCCAATATTCTGTAGATTCACCTTGCATCAAATCAAAGAAAATACGATATCTGTCTGTATACCTATCAGCATGACCGCAAACAGTACTAGCCAGCGACTAGAGGCTACTGAGCTCTGCTGCTGTAAGGGAATCAATAGCAATAGGCAGCCTTACTGATTGCAGAACAAGGTATGGGGAAAGGGAGACAGGGGACTTGAAATTAGATCTGCAATTATCTTGTCTTTCTTCTCTGTTTTTTTTTATCGATGGTACAACAGAAATTTGTCGGGTTGAGTATATCCTCGAAATTTGTTGGCCACTAAGGACAAGAAGAAGAATTCAATTTTCAACGAAAATACACCGTGTAGATTGGTACATAAGTAAGAGTGTTTCGGAACAGCCTACTGTCTTTATCTTTAGGGTAGTCGAAAACCCGTCTTGAAACTACATTTTATTTTTATCTTGTTCATATCTGTTCACAATTTGATTATTGATACAGCTTGTCTTCTCTTTCCACATTTGAGGTGCACACAGCGGTGTTATTGAAAAACTCTTGTATTTTGAGTTATGACCCTAGTTTCACTAATATAAACATATCTAAAATGCTTGGACAAACTTCAGGAGCAAGTTTCCACATAAAAAAAATATTCAGTTTTCGAGGTACAGTCCGCAAGTTCACCTGACCTCAATCCCGTAGATTTTTATCTGAGAGGACACTACACAAACGCATTTTGATGCCTATCAAACCATTTGAAAACGCCTCAGACACTGTTAAAGGGTGTGATAGTCCATGAAGAGACATGTCCATTAGTAAATTGATTCAGATGGTGGATATTTCGAGCATTTGTTATGAATTGTGATGTGATAAACAGTAACAACTCAACAGTTACTAAATTTGGAACTTTTGTTGCAAATGTATTAATTCAATGCAATAAAATATTACTTTTTCAGATATGTGTCGTTGAATGGAATCTTTTGCTGAAATTCATAAACAATTCATTCACGGAATTATGTTTATATGAAACTCTTTCTTCGTTTTGATGTTAAGTTTGTGCAGGTAATTTAGAGGCACTCTGCAAAGGTGTCATGGTTTCAGAGCTGCCTGCTACCGTTATCCTCAGGGCGGTCAAACTCTATACCACTGTACAAGGCGTCACATCCCAGAGGAAAAAAATCTGTATCCCCCCCCCCCTCTCCAATCTGACAATCTCAAATAATATATTTTAAATCGACCACTTAGGCTTTTGCTTGTAGTGAGAGATAAATAAGCGAATATTTCTTTTTCCTCTACAAATTAATTCCGCTTTCATTCGAGAAAAAATATCAACATAACCAAGAATGTCTTCTAGATAATGCCGAATAAGTATTGTTATGATTGCACACACGATATAGTATAGGGCATTACCAGTTAATCTTCTTACACCTTCCTTATACGTATTTCTTACATAATCAGCGTGACTGAAGTGCAAAGAGACCAAATGCAACAAGCTTTCTAAATTTCGCTTGTTCCACAATCTAAAGCAATGCCCATTGACAAATTACTTAATTAGATTCCTTCTTATATTTATGTATTACTTTACTGTTTATCTCTTCACCCGGTTCATTCCATTACCTCAGGCTACGCGGTGCGAAAGATGAAGAATTTCTTTACCAGTAGAGAGGCTGCTAGGCTGCTGTCACCTCGGCAAGGATTCTGATCCATTAATTTAGTTACGCAATGTCGTCAGCATAGGTCAGCCGATGTAACGAATAGCTGTAGGTTACAGTATCGAAGTATCGAGGTTCGACTGGAGGAAAAATCCAAAGATATTTTCTCCAAACCAACCAGACGAATTCTGTGACACACCCAGATTCCTTGTCATTTGTTTCAGAAAGGCCTTTCTCTGGGCATAAAATGACAGGGCTGTGAAACTGACAATTGAACTTGTTATAATGCCAAGGTTAAAAATTCATGGAGGTATGGCTCCATTTCCCCGTACGCCATCAATTTCCTGGTGCTTAATTAAGCGCAGAGATAATTTCATATGAACAATAGTACTTGGAGTCTACAGTTTCGCGTTTCGGTTCATAATATGACAGTTACATCAGTAAGATTCAAGTGTAACTTTGCAGGCACCATGCCTGCCATTACAAATGCTCACCAAGTATTAGGCCAGAATGGCTTCATCCAAAACGACTGTTAAACGACTCGTGGTCAGTTCGAGCAGAGGTTGTTCCATTTCTTGGCCACCATCGCCATTAAATGTTGACATTCTGCGAAAGTGGTGACATTAAAGTCTGTATGACCCACTTTCTGAAATAAAAGAGGCGTAATACATCATGGGCGTCAGTATTCACTATGGCCGTAGTTCTTCCCTATGACGTTCATAAAATGCCCATAAATTTTCCAATAATAGCGTCAACGTTCTGATGTTTGGAATCGATGCTGAAACAGTGTTACAGAACAACGTTCGAGGCAAAATTAGTATTTGGTCCTGTTAAAGCTTACATTGTGCACGAAACATATACGGTATTTCAGTAATAGTAGTTTCGATCCAAATTGTGTTATTGCAGCCATAAAATTAAAGGTATTGTAGAAGGTCTGCGCATGAAGTTTATATAAATAAGTTCTCAAAACTTAGGTCTACTTCGTCTCCATTATTAAAACCGTTTGACAATCTCTGGGGGAAGAATTGGTGACCAATTTACAATTTTGTGAAACATATAAATGCCCTACACACAGCTTGTTTTATGTTACAATAAGAGATACATACATTAATCATTTTATTTCAAATAATTAACACATTTGAATTTTGTTCGTAATTTTTACGACGTATGAACAGTTTTTTAAAAATACCGTACAAGTGTCATCGTCTGACGTACAGGTAAGGTAAAGCAGTTCCTGTACAAAACTGGACAGCCCGGGGCTTCAGGAGGTTGAGACTCCCAGAATTTCTAGACAATGGACAAATGAATGGGGGACATTATTGTCAGCCCCCCGTAGCGGCACTTTAACCCCCCCCCCAAGAAATATTCCTGATACTCGTTGCTGTTAGAGGCTGAGGCGACCCCAGGATCAAGCCCGGCCGGAAGGATAAGGTCAATGAAACGTCCCAGTGATTCAACTGGGAATCGAACCCGCTACCTTCCGGCTTGTAGCGCAATGCCTCAACAAACTGTGGGACCGAGTGCCCCCTGACGTACTGGAGTACCCTAAAGTAATTAATTTGAAATAAAAACTAGACACGCAACATTATTTCTGAAATTGTAATAAAAATATTTATTGTGGTATGTGGTGATAAAATTGTAAGTATTCATAAACTACGATTTAGTAGAAGTAAGATGTGGGTCTGACCAGCCAGCCTACTTCCCAAGGTTAATTTACGCACACGTCAGACTGGAATGTGCGCCATAGTTCTTGTGAGGCAACTGTAAATACAAAAATAAATTAGCTATCCTTGTTGGGAAGAAAAACTTTAAACTTAAAATCGCATAACCCAAAAATTCGTAGACTCAATTAACATAGTAGAACCATAGATACATTTATTACATGTGTGCGTTAAAAACGCTGTCAGTAACCCAGACTATAGTCTACGGTCTATAGTCCATAGTCTATAGTCTATAGTGTCCACCAGCATCATAGATAATGAACTAAAAATCTGACTGGAAGGGGGCGTGAGGTAATTATAAATACTATTCTCTCATTTTTTCGGGGCGACTGAGCGATCATTCAAGACGAATGATAAGGTAGTCGATGTTACAACCGCGAATCAAACCGACCACCTAATGTTCTTAGTAAGCGTTATGGTTTGAGTCAGTGTGGTCGAGCAACTTTGATTAAATACAGGGTTATTCGAAATGATTGTCGGGGTTTTAACAACTTATCATACACAACACACTCGAGATAAGAGTATATGTTTTTTTTATTTAATAGAACAACACTCCCAGTTTTTGTTACATATCTTACAGGTGCTCTATATGTGAACCCTTTGTGATTCTACAGAGTTATTCGACATGATTGTTGGGGTTTTAACAACTTGTAAACAATACACTTGAGATGCGTGTTGTTGTTTGTAGAATCACAAAGGGTTCACATATAGAGCACCTGTAAGGTATGTGACAAAAACTTGGAAAGTTTTTCTATTAAATAAAAAAAAATACATACTTCTATCTCAAGTATATGGTTTATGACAAGTTGTTAAAACCCCGACATTCATTTCGAAAAACCCTGTGTATATAATTAACATTAAAATCTGAACTTAGAGTGTCGTCCTGTCTGGTATAATTCTTGAAAGGTGAGATAAAATCAGCCTGACAAAGAAATGTGGGAAAACTTCGTGTGCATCCTATTTGAAATAAAAGTTTTCTGTCCAACTACTGTCAGTGTGACAGATTATGTTAGATGCATCTATACAATCTTTGCAAGCATGCTTAGGAAAAGGGGAATTTCCTGAGTGCTCACATTCAGTTATGATATATCTTATTTTTAATTTATGTCTAAGTATATCTAAACTTATAACTAATACGTACTCCCCACAGAATGGCAAATAAATTTTGTCCGGAGATCTATGCAGAATTTCTGCAAGCTCGAAAATATTATCATGTTACTCAATTTATCGGCCATACCCATTGCCAATTGATGTGAAAGAAATATTTGTATTGTTTGTGTCAATAAATATGTTGCAATACTAACGTGCGACTGTCAAAGTCGTAACTAGTCCACGGCAATATTGCAGTGTGCGTTGCTGATCTGGCCGAATGTTAGACGGAAGAGGGGCTACACACCCGTCGCAAATCGCAGCTGGAGCCAAGAAATAATATGGAAGGGTTAGCGGTTAGGAGAGTGGGAAAGGAAAGGGCTCAATTATCTTCACGAAACATGGCGTGTACACAGCCTGTATGCAAAGTTATCACGTGATACAATCGCCAGATTTTACAAACTCCACAAGCTGGAAGCTGCTACCGTTCTACTGTGGCTAAGTCGGACACAGGAAACAGGAAGCTTCCAAGTTTCCAAGCTCTGGCAGCGGTACAGCTGAGGTGACACTTCGGGACAACATAGCGGTCCCATGTTCAAGGGTCGAATGTCCGATGTGGAATTCGATCCCTAAAAGTGAGACCATTACCCTGTCCAGAGAAGGCGTGCACCAATCAGCAGGTGATGGGACGCAATACCATACAGGAAACGTGACCTCCAAATAGGACGCTTGTTAGAGAACACCCGGTAAACTTCATCCTACTTACCGAAACAGAGATATCTCTGCACTTTAAATTGTTTTTGCTCCATTTTTTTACTAACTTATTGTGAAGGAAACGCTTATTTCTACTTCTAAATTGTCTGCCATTATTAATTGGTCCTACATTGGGCCTTAAATAAGTGTATTATTAAATAATTGAACTTATACATGTACAAAGAACCACTGCTACATATTTCGGCTATTATTGACAGCCATTATAATAGTTCTCTTTTCATGGACAAGTGAAATTGTTTGGCATTACATTTATTCACGTATTTAAACTCCTAGCAAGATCTACCATACTTTTTTCAACAGTTCCTCATTTCCCACACAAGATATACAATATTGCTGCACAACGACATTCTTCAGACTTGTGATAAAATTCGCTCGATAAGAGTAGGCTACTGGTCACTTTCCGCCGCATATTTGACACTCAAAACGTTTCATGTTTTCGTGTACTCGGCATTCACAGAACCTTACACGTTTAATAACGTTTATCGCCTATACATGAAACGCGCTGTTACCTAAGAACTTTATATGCTGCATGTATTTAAAGTGACAGATTATTATGATTATTATTATTATTATTATTTATCGCCTTCCTGCGAGGTCTTTACAAACCACATTTCTAGGGTACAAGATGTTGAACTTACTCTGTTTTTACAATTATGGTACATATAATGTTATTTCTCACGATAAAAGTTTTGTTCATTTACTTTAGTACATTCCGAGGTGCTTGCGTCGTGCCCAGTACGTCTGTTTCCTATGGTTTCTTGATGTCGTGATTTCCAAGTATGTATGATGTTCAAATATAGTCTACATGTGTTTTAGATGGTTTCAGTTTTTCCATATTATTATTATTATTATTATTATTCGCATCACTTTTATTTACTAATTCCTCATAGGTTTTATTTAAATTTTACGGCCTTCATATATTAAAATCTTTTGGGTTTCTCACTTGATCAGGTGTATGTTTCCTGAAAGTGCAGTGTCTATTAAACTGCAGTTTTCTTTGCCATTCATCACGGGCTATGCTCTCATATTCATTAGAAAAGAAGGTTCTGTCAGTTTTCACGTGTTGACTCCATAATATGGTTACACTGTTTTCACACTGTCGTCATCAACATCATCTCTTGCGGAATTTTCATTTAATTCTTCCCTTTTTGCATCTCTCAAATTAAATATTCTTCATACTCGTAGAAATACCTCGCTTAATTTGGAAGTCTAGAATAAATATCACTTATACATTGAGAGAATCAGTTGAACAAGACAGCACATTCATCTTGTTTCTATCCTCAAAGAACTTGCAGAAAAAATGAAAACTGAACACGGATGGTATTCAAAGCTCCCCACTCAATGTGGTGAAGAGGACGATGTCATATGCTGCTATTGGTCAGTGGGTTGATTCTGTCCTGTTCGCAACTTCGTGCAGGGGAATTGAAGCACAGCGATGTACAGGGGCTTGTTATATAGCAGAACACGAGAGAGGGAGAAAACAAATAAAAATTATTTCATGTAGCCACGCCAACAACAGCGCGGTTTCGGCTATGCTGCTGCATCACAATTTTCATTAAGCAAACACGTACAGGGGTGACTAAATTCCTTGATACTAAGCGTTTGTTTTAGAAATTCCATTATCTTTCCAAACGCATATTCACGAGAAGGTAGGCCAGTTTGTGCGAACCGGTGTACCTGTACACACATAGAACACATAGGCCTTATAAAGCAACGATGGGGATAAGACCTATTTAACGCAATAAGTTTTTAAGTATTTTGCGGCGAATATTTTTCACATTGGTTGGACCAGGTTTTTGATAAATTAAATTCTTGTAATTTGATAACCGCAAACATACATGCATCTTTGTTTCGAAAAGATTTCTCTTTTAATCCTTCTTTACTTCAAGAGGTCAATAAGCTTTCAACATGAAGACAAATACGGAAAAATCTTCCGAAATATTTTTAAAGGCGTTTACAAAACGACTGAGAAAAACAGATATTAGTTTCCTCATGTCTGTCTGCACGGGACAGTTCAGCTCCTTCTGGACAGATAATCGTGAAAATTTATATCGCTGATTTTTTCTAAAATATTCTGTCCACATGTAACTTTGCTCCAAAGCTGACAAAATAAGCAACATATTACGTGAAGACCAGTTCAATTTTCAGGTATACCATTAAATTATTCTCGCGTTAAAAACTTCTCAAAATATGTGCAGAATATCAAGACACACATTTTATACTAAGTACAATTTTCCGAAAACAGCACCCTTTACGAAACAATTAAAAGAAATTCGGCAGAGACAGAGAGGCCAAAGAAATAATTAACCCTCTAAACATCAAATGGCGCCAAATATGTTTATTTTGCATGCAGAAAAATTATGACAGAAATAAAGATATATATCCTGAATTGCAAACAGATACACGAAAGTTCATAAATTGCACAACAAATTGTCATCATTATCTATTCAAGTGCGTTGTACGTGAACAGGAAGCCATGAAGTATATACTTTTAACTTAATGGATATTAGTACCGTTTACAGAAGTGTGTGTGGAGAAAGTGTGAATTAGCTGGAATATTATTTTCGAAAGACAAAGTTACTATCAGGAGCAGAGTACAAACTGAACTGACAAATCAAGACAAAAATTTCTGAGTTCGCATCAGCTTTAAGGTATACGTACAATTTTAACTTCCACTAAACAATTCATCTAAGTGCGCAACTCTTTATTAACAATGTTTGTTTTGCTGTAAATCCAACGCTTGAATATTAATCATTACCAGGTACGTACTCCTGAGTTTTCATGAGAAATTACACATTTTTAATGTAAAAATACGACAAATTTACTATATAGGTTAACACCACTTTTTCATACTATACACTCCTACATGATTCAGTCCTCAAGGAGCCATCCTCAGGGAGTACTGATACATTTTTTGAAAAGCGTCAGCAAAATACCATCGTTACGTAACACATAACACGCTGCTCTTTTATCTTCAATTTATAACTGTACACTTATTTGTTGACCCTGTTCACAATATGTATCAATACTCCCTGAGGAAGCCTCCTTGAAAGTATAAACATGTGGTGTGTATAGTGTGAATAAACTGGTGTTAACATATATTAGTCTTTTTCTACGCAGAATAGTGCCTTCATGGCATGGATATGGGAAAAAAAATTACATATCTTACAGTAATTTGTATAATGCATTTTAAATCCCATATGAACAAAATATTTGCACTAAAACTTTTTATATTGAATCTTGCATTTTCAAGTATGTAAATATATTTAGCTTGGTTACACCAAGAGATCACAACTTGATTCATCAATCAAGATTTCAGAATATAAGATGGATTGTGCAATATACAAAGAGCTGCCTACCCTATGTATTTAATAATAATACTTCCTTTTTTGTTAAACAAGATTTGTTTCATCTATCTTATAATGTGCTAACAGTTTTACAAAATTTATATCAAAGGAACGAGATTTCTTTCCATTTTTAAATTAAGGTGATTTAATGTTTTGTTTAATTCTAAATGACGCATGATCTGATGAGGCTCGAATGGAACGTCGAAAATAGTAACCACTGTGAATTATTGATGGTTTTGTTGCATGGGTTTTATTCAGTAAATATATAGATTGACTTGCACTACGGGGAAATGTCACTAAAAAATTTTATATGGTGGAAGTTACTAAAGGTTAAGGAAAATATTTCATTCAAATGATGTATAATGCTGGAATAATGCCAAGCCTGCACAGCTTACTACGTAAATGCAGTAATTCTCTGAAGATGATAATTTGTCAGTCGAAACATGTTAGTTATAATAAAATAGGTAATACGTGTTAGTAACCAACAGGCCATGTAGCTTAGTCGGCAACGCGAATGGCTGTGGTTTTGACGGTCCGGGGATCGAATCCCGGTGGAGTCGAGATTTTCCTTACCCACCCAGCCTTCTTTACAATGGGCAGCGTGTTTCTTTCCCATAGTAAAGAGGCCGCGCCGAGGTCAAAGAAAGAGTAGAGCTATACCTCTACTCCCCTACTGGGTCTTCATGGCCCGTTCTAGGGTGAAATTTACCTAAGCACTAGTAACCCAGTATGTACTTTATGGTTCATATTTTGAATATATATATATATATATATATTCTATTTTGTTTGCATTAAACACTAAGTCTAACTTCAGAGTCCAAGTAATCAGTCTTAAACTTTGCAATACACCATATTTTCAAGCAATTTCAAAAGATAGGTTACACGTTTGTGGTCCCCGATATTAATCAAAACTAGACGTTTCCACGCCTCGCTCTGTTTTCATCACGTGACGCTGTGTACACGTCTGTACGTGCGTACGTGGATATATGGTTGCGTATGTCTGTGTTGTACTGTGTAATATATTCACACCATGATCCCTGTACCTAATTGAAACATGTCCTGGAAATTCTATACAGTCGTTTCAGCCTGGAAGGTTGAAGGGGTTACAGCAGGGAGAACAGTAAAACAAAAAAATAACACCATATCCAGGGAAACGTATATTACAAGTCGTGTGTATCTCACTGTTATGCATATTCGCCGCCCTATCGTCCGTTTCTACAAACACAACCCCCCCCCCTCTTCTACACACCCCCTGCCGTTCCCACACCCACTAAAGCAACCCATGAAATAATTGTTACCATGTTGACTGCACAATATATATGATGTCATTACAGCACGGTTGCGAAATGCCTGTCTGCTCAACAAATATTCCGTTCTGTTTATGTTTTCCGTGGATTTGCTGGATCACAAGCGTCGCAGTAATGACAGTGTGCACATTTTAGGAGGCCATGCACAAACATAAGGGAAAGAAATCACACATTTGAGTAATACTTACCAGATTAAGAGCTGTTAATCAAAGTGATATTTCGTAAAACTAAAGGCACATCCGTTACCATGTGGGCCATGAAATGAAATGGGTGGGTGTCTGAACGGCTGCATTCATTCTTAAACTCGTCACTAGGTGGGATGAATTGTCAGCTTCACGTTCCATTTACTTCACCCACGGGAAATCGCACCAACCACGATATCCATTAAACAGAAAGCTGGGTGGGCTCCAGAACCAATCTAGAAGGCTTGAAGAAAAGGGAAAAGAACCCGATTTGTAGGACCTCAAACTCGAAGCGCAGTCGCTATACCGGCGGCGCTATTCCGACTCCAGCAGCTCATAAATCATTCAGAATGTTCTGTTTCCGTCAGTTTCGGATATCATACTGAAAACAACAAAACATATTCTATTCCTAAATTAATTTGAATGTTGTGTTTATAAGGAGAAAAAGCAAGAATAACCACACAATAAATTAGTTTTCCTTACGTCTATAATTTGATATTATGCGCTTTCCCTCTGTAGATATGTCAGGTACGCAGTTTCTGTCAGTCATCTTGCATGTGTCATAAAACCAGACAGATTTAATGCTGCGTGTCTTTTGAGCAACCGATTGGTGTTCAAAAAAAAACCTAACTCAGAAATTGGTCCTTTTACATCCTTAGGGTGAAAGGTGAGGAGGTACCTTCTCAACTCACTATGTTACGAAGAACTATCTTCTGATCTCTGCTCAACCTGCTGTACCAGATATTTGTAATTTCTAAAGCATTAAACGGTGAACAAAATCAATTACAAATGCCAAATACCCTGAAAGTAATATATCAGTGTCAGAAACCTGTGAAATTGAAATGAATAAAAGCTTTTCCGTTATTGCTGAAATTCCTAAATAAAATTGACTGGCTAAATGTTTCTACTTCATGCTATTTAAAATCAACTACAAATTCATACAAAACAATATATGTTGTGAAACAAATTTCCATATAGTGGAACTGGCCAAACAAATGTAGAAAAGCACTGTAGCGTTAAAAATATTGCCGCTCTTTTTGTAATCTTGAGGACAGGAGGAAGAATTAGATGCTGCTCTCAACAAGACAGGAAGAATCATACAGAATATTGGCAGGCCTAAATTACTGTCACGGTTACTCAGACTATAACTCGCTCTACGATTGCGTTCTTAAGATAGTTTTGTAAAGAAAGTAACTGCCCTTCAGAAAAGCGAACATGATATTCTTATGCGTCAGTCAGTCGTTTTGGTTACCCGCATAATGCCAGCACTATAACACGCTACATTCTTGGCACCAAGAAGTTTATTTGACTCAGGGAAATGTCTCTACAAACAACAAATAAATCCCGTTCCAATCGGTTCTCACACATACGTTTCAGTTTTTAAGTTCTTTTGCAAAATGCGGAAAACAATTCTTAGCTTTGCCATGTACTTCTGTTCGCCCGTCTGTGTGACTGTCCGCACGGAACAACTCAGCTCCCTCTGGAAGGATATTCATGAAATCTGAAAATTGAGAATTTTTCGAAAATCTGTCGAGGAAATTCAAGTTCCATTAGAATCTGACAATTCTAACGGATATTTTACATACAAACCTGTGTACAGTTTTGATAATATCAAGTTGGATTTCTTCTTAGAATGAGAAAAGTTTCAGACAAAAGTTGTAGAGAAAATCAAGACACATGTTTTATGTTCAATACCTTTTTTTCCCGCAACTTTTGCTGTTTACGAGATAACGTGGAAAGTATGGTACAGCCAGACACGCCACAGATGACAACATAACACGGCGCATGCGCTTTGCATACTGGATAAATATGGCTACTTTTAATATGTAATATGTAAAACTTATTGTTTTTCCACGGCAACAACAGTTACATGAACATGCCTCCGTGTTACGTTTATACGTACGTCTCTCCTGTTTCTCATAGTGACCATCTCGCATAACAAGCGCAAGTGAGCGGCCTGTACAATTACGGGTAAATCAAAGAACCCTTCATAGAGCGACACGCAATTCTGGACTTTGCATTTCAGCATTATGAAATAAGCAGCACACCGACAGACACTTAAATGTCCAGCTGCTCCTCCGTCCACAACTTCATTCGATGCTGATCGACCAAATGATGCACCCTGCAGTCAAAATCTGGAATTGTTTCGTGACGGTCAGCGTTAAGTTTAATCACTTTCCTGTCTGAAAAGTACTGGAATTTACAGTATCAGTTATTCAGGTTTTCACTTCTATTCATCAATGCCTTAAAAGCACAGCAAGTGAGGCCATGCTGTAACTGAATCAAACAGATGCCTCAAATTGATATAGAATCCAGGGGGACCAACGGGGATAATCTCTATGAATGGTTATCGATTAATGGGAATGTGGCGACTAGGAAAGCCGGATTTAATCCAGGCTCCGAACGATTTCTCGAACATCTGGCATATTGCACGGCAGACCTCTTGGATTGTTATGACTGGGCAATGGGTAGAATTCCCCTTCCTTCTGGTGAGCTATCAATTGCTTGTCATAGGGACCCATTGTCCAGGCATCAGGTACCCTCCCTCTGTCAGTCCATCACGTCTGAACAGAGAATTTTCACGAGGGTGAGTCGCCAAAATATAATAAAGGAAGGAAAAGAAGTATCATGAAAAAATGTAAGGAAATAATGAAATTGTGGCGAGTGCTGGCGAAGATTGGATTTACCGTGTGTTTCTTATATAATTCAACAGAGTGAAATAGGTTTCATTGTCTTAATACGTCGTTTTTTTAGGTCTAAGATGGGGTTCAGGTGAGCAGGAGACGAAAAATTTCCTTTCTGGTGATTCATATAAGAAATACCCATTATACAAAGTGTGTGGCATTTCAGTATGACAATGAATTATACTGAGGTAGTAAGAAAAAAAAAGTCTTCCACAATTGTAATAACCTGACGTGTCTATAAATAAAAAATGAAACCGATTATTGCAAAGATATGAAATTATTACCTTACTTATTCTACACTTCGAGTTTCTGTTGCAGTACAGAATATTTACTGATTTTCGGAATCTTAGTTCGCTGGGTTTATAGACATGTAATTGCGGTTGAAATGAAGGGCGCAACCACAACACGTCACAGGCTGTGTAAATATGGTGGTAGTATATTCACTGTGGAACCACACTATATAGTAAACAGAAACACCACCACCACCACCACCACCACCACCACCACCAACAACAACAACAAAACAAAAACCAACAACACCACCACCACCACAGCCAACAACACCCCCACAACCAAAAACACCAACAAAAACACCACCACCACCACCAA
>Ga0123357_10000991_pt1 | contig 28996 bp, 25 predicted proteins | sample TergutEmb28metaG_FD_89873 | JGI IMG/M metagenome (GOLD analysis project Ga0123357, IMG submission 89873) | Embiratermes neotenicus P4 segment gut microbial communities from Petit-Saut dam, French Guiana - Emb289 P4 | ecosystem: Host-associated > Arthropoda: Insects > Digestive system > Gut ...
CCTGATCGCGAACGCGGCAGGCAGCCCGCTGCGCACCTGTAGGGGGTTGATGTCGGGAGTATTGACGAAGAAGTTAGGGCGCATCACCCAGTCGGTCTCGTGAGCCAACTCGTCCAGGTAGGCACTCAATTCCCAGCGCGTCGTGCGCCAGGTGAAGTACGTGTAGGACAGCTGAAAACCGACAGCCGCCAGCGACTGCATCATCGCTGGGCGGGTGAATGCCTCGGCGAAGAAGAGCACATCGGGGTGACGCTCGTGCATGACGCCGAGTAACCAAGCCCAAAAGTCGATTGGCTTGGTATGGGGGTTGTCGACGCGGAATATCGTCACACCCTGGGTGATCCAATACTCCAGCAGGCGCACGCATTCGGCCCGGATGCCGTCGGGGTCATTGTCGAAGTTGATGGGGTAGATGTCCTGGTACTTCTTCGGTGGATTCTCCGCGTAGGCGATGCTGCCGTCCAACCGCGTCGTAAACCATTCCGGGTGGTCCCGCAGCCAGGGGTGGTCCGGGGACGCCTGTAGCGCGAAATCCAGAGCTACCTCGAGCCCCAGCGATTTGGCCTTGGCGACGAACCGCTGGAACCCCGGCAACCCACCCAGTTCGGGGTTGACGGAATCGTGCCCGCCGTCGGTAGACCCGATGGCCCAAGGTGACCCGGGGTCGTCCGCCGCCGGCGTCAAGGTGTTGTTGCGTCCCTTTCGGAAGGCCACCCCGACGGGGTGGATCGGCGGCAAATAGACGACGTCGAAGTCCAGCGCGGCGATGCGCTCGAGCAGCGGGTGGCAGTCGTCGAACGTGCCGGACACCCAATGCCCCGACTTAGCGTCAACATGGGCGCCGGGGGAGCGCGGGAAAAACTCGTACCAGGCGGCAAACTGCGCGAGCTTACGGTCGACACGGATCGGGTATTGCGGTGTAGGGGTGACGAGGTGACGCGGGCACCACGCCCGCATGGCGGCCCCCAGCGTTTGGTCGTCTACCAACGCCAGCAGTGTGTCAATCCCAGAGGTTGGCACGCACGCCGCGACGGCAGACTGGAGGGCCTTTCTCTGTTTACTGCGGGTCGGCGCAGCATGTGCCGCCTCATCGAACAACGCGGCACCCTCCAGGCAGATCAGTTCGACATCCTGCCCGGCGGCCAGCTTGATGGCGGCATTGTGGCGCCAAGTGCCCCAACGGTCGTCGTAGGCCTCGATGCGGAACGTCCAGTCGCCGATGGCGTCGAACCGCACCCAGGCCTGCCAGATGTCCAGGCCCCACGGCTCGACCTGCTGCATGTCGACGGACAGGGTCGATCCGTCCGGACGGGTCAACATGACGGCGGCGGCCACCGCGTCATGACCCTCGCGGAAGACGGTGGCACGGATGGGCGCCGACTCGCCAATGACGGCTTTGGCGGGGTAGCCCCCGTCGGTGCCACCACCACCCTCAACTACAGGTCGAACATCGCACACCGGGATTCGTCCAAACGTCATGCAATAATCGAACCACATTAGCTTTGGAATCGACGCTTCGATATGGCAAAGTTGATGCATACGTCGCGGACCCTGCCACAGGGGGAATGCCCAAGACGTCAAAGATTCAGCGAAAACCACGAAGTGGCCTGTGGCACTGGCGAGGAAGAACATGAACATCCTGGTAGCAGAGGTTGCGCAAGGTGCCCTCAAACAAGATATCCCCCCTTTCCGTCCTGGTGACACTGTGCGCGTGCACGTCAAAGTCATCGAAGGCAATCGTTCACGCGTCCAGGTGTTTGCGGGTGTCGTCATCTCCCGCACCGGTTCCGGTATCTCGGAGGCATTCACGGTTCGCAAGATCTCGTTCGGCGTCGGCGTCGAACGCACGTTCCCGCTGCACAGCCCGATCATCGACAAGATCGAGGTCGAGCGTCGTGGCGATGTGCGTCGCGCCAAGTTGTACTACCTGCGCAATCTGCGGGGCAAGGCGGCCAAGATCAAGGAAAAGCGCGACAACGCCTGAGGATCGCTTTGGTTGACGGTAAAGATCAGTTGGGCGCCCAGCCGGTTCGGCCGCGGCGAGGAATAGTTGAGCCGGAAGACACCGCGACCACACCCACCCCGGGCGCCGAACAGACGTCCGCACCATACCGGCCGCAGTGGCCGGCGTCGTTGGCCGCGCGTCCACCGCAGAGCTATTACCAAGCCTCTGACCTGATCGATTCCCCAGCGTTTCGCATGCCTGGGGCTTGGCCGTCGGCTGTCCAGGGGACACCCGCCGACTCGCCGAGCAACCCGGACCCGGTGACGCCGGCGACTCGGCCCGCGCAGACGTCATCGAGCTGGGAGGCGACGCTGGCCGATATCGCCGCGCGGGCGGGCATCGACCACCGGTTCGTCGAGTCCGCCATTGCGGCGACTACGGGCACGGCGCCCAAACCCATAGAGGCGGCCCGTTCCGCACCCAAACCGGCGGACGTGGCCTGGCCCACCGTCGGCTCGGCAACCGCCGCTTCACCGGCAACGTCTGTGCCACGATGGACGCAGCCGCCGGATGACTTGATGGCGGGCGTAGCGACGGTTTACTCGGCGCCTGGGATGGGCGTGCCGTCGCCAAGCCAGTCGGAGACGCAGTCAACCGAGCCAGGGTCGGCCGCGTCCGCTGTCCAATGGCCTGCGAGCATCCAGTCGCGGCAGCCATCGCCGCGAATAGAGTTGCCCGCCCTGCCGAGTCCCGTCCACTCTGCCAAGCCTGTATCGCCGGTCATATCGATCGGCATGCCGACCGGCGAGGTAGAAAGCACGCCGGTTGAGCGGCCTGTGTTACCTCAGCCCGTCCCGCTGCCGAAGCCGATCAGCCTGGCTGAATTGACAAGCTCGCCCGAGCCGGTCGCGAGGCCCGAACTGCCCAGCAGACTCGAACTGACCAGCCGGCTGGAACCGATCAAGCCCGAGCCGATCAGCCAGCCCGAGCCGATCAGCCAGGCTGAGAAGGATTTCTTCGGGCCGGAGCCGGGTGATCTGGCCGACTTGGACGAAGACTTCGAACAAACGACGTCGATCATCAAGGTGCCCACCCGAGTGAAAAGCGATAAGCCACGGGCCAAGGATGCCGACAAACCCAAGTTGGCGACGACCGACGTCGACGACGAAGCTGACGAAGCCAAGACCAACGGTGACGTCATCGACGTGTCGAAACCCAAGCAAAAGACGAGTCGCAAGAGTCAGCTTCCGGGCCCGGCTCAATGGGCCATCGAGATCTCCGTCTGGGTTGTTGCCGCACTGATCTTATCCACGCTGATCCGCTTGTTCGTCGTCCAGTTGTTCGTCGTCCCGTCGGGGTCGATGGAGAACACATTGCTGACCGGCGACCGTATCGCGGCCTTGAAGTACGCCCAATACGAACGCGGTGACATCGTGGTTTTCGAAGATCCGGGCGGCTGGTTGCAAGAACCGGCACCCCAGATCAGCACGGTGCACCGTTTCTTCGAAAAGATCGGGTTGCTGGCGTCAACCGATCAGCAGTATCTGGTCAAGCGTGTCATCGGGCTGCCGGGTGATCGCGTCGCGTGCTGCTCCAATGGTCGCTTGACAGTGAACGGGCTGCCGATCGACGAGAGTTCATACCTCAAGGAACCCACCCAGGCGGCTTCAGCATTTCAGTTCGACGTCACAGTGCCGGCCGGGCGCATTTTCGTGTTGGGCGACAACCGCAACTCCTCAGCCGACTCGCGCTGGCATCTGTGCGAAGCCAACGACAAGGGTCTTGGCATGAACGCCTTCGTGCCCATCCAAAATGTGGTGGGGCCTGTTCGAGCGGTGGTGCTGCCATTTTCGCGGATTGGACATCGGGCCACGCCAACGTCTGTGTTCGCCCAGGTGCCGTCGGGCACAGATCCACCGCCAAATGTCGCCAAGGTGACGGTGGCCGCCGGTGGTCCAAGTGGCGTCTGCCATAGCCCGTCCTAGCTTCTCGCTCGTCGGCAGCGTCTACGAGGTGGCGCTGACCCAGGCCGGATTCCGCCACGTCGCCGGGGCTGACGAGGCCGGACGCGGCGCCTGCGCGGGGCCGCTGGTTGCTGCGGCCGTCATCTTGGGAGACTCGGTGCCTGACGGGCTGAACGATTCCAAGAAATTGACGCCGAGACGGCGTGAGCAGGTTTTCGCCGAGATCAGCGATACGGCCGTGGCGTTCGCTTGGGTCAGCGTCCCGCCGGCGGACTGCGATGCGCTGGGAATGCAATCGGCCGATCTGGGTGCCTTGCGTGACGCCATTCTGGCGCTCGATCCGGCGCCCGATTTTGCCGTCACCGACGGGTTCGCGGTACCGGGGCTGAAGTGCCCGTCGCTCGGCATGTGGAAAGGCGACCAGGTGGTGGCATGCGTGGCGGCGGCGTCAATCGTCGCCAAGGTTGTGCGCGACCGCATGATGGTGACCTTGGACGCCGAGTACCCGGGGTACGGCTTCGCCGTCCACAAAGGGTATGCGACGCAGTCCCACCAGGCCGCTTTGGACGCGCTGGGGCCCTGCCCGCAGCACCGCCTGACGTACCGCAATGTGGCCGCGACGTTGCCTGGGATGGATCACACCGAGTCCATCGTCTAAACTGGAACGACTATGAACGCCGACGATCTTGACAATTACGAGAGCAAGCTGGAGCTCGACCTGTACCGGGAGTATCGCGATGTGGTCGACATTTTCGCTTGGGCGGTGGAGACGGACCGGCGGTTCTATCTCTGCAACTCCGTCGATCTCAAGGTGCGCACCGAGGGTGGCGAGGTCTACTACGAGGTGACGATGGCCGACGCCTGGGTGTGGGACATGTACCGGCCGTCGCGTTTCGTCAAGTCAGCCAAGGTGCTGACATTCAAGGACGTCTCAATCGAGGAACTACAGCATTCCGAGTTGCGGGTGCCGGACAGCCGATAGTGCGCTGAAACACTAGCGACGTCGCCGCGGCGGCGCGGTCGATTCCCGGACGATCAGCGTTGTTGCCAGTTCGAGCTTGGTTTGGGGGCGCTCAGCTTGCTGATAGGCCATGGCCATGACCATGCGGACGCTTTGCTGGGCCATTTCTTCCAACGGTTGCCTGATGGTGGTCAGCCGTGGCATCAGCCATTCACACATTGGCACGTCGTCGAAGCCGATAACCGACAGGTCGTCTGGTATTCGGACGCCCCGCTCGCGGGCCGCTTGATACACGCCGAAGGCTTGCAGGTCGGAACCGGAAAAAATCGCCGTCGGTGGGTCCTGGCTGTCGAGCATCAGACAGGCCGCCCGGTAGCCGCCGGAGATGTCGAAGTTGCCAAAGTGGATGTAGTCATTTTGGGGCTCGATGCCTGCCCGCACCAATGAGGCGACGTATCCGTCAAGGCGTTCCTGCGAGCAGGCCAATTCACGGTTGCCGGTAACGATGCCGATCTTGCGGTGGCCGAGCTCTACCAAGTGATCGACGGCGGCCCGTCCCCCGGCGGCGTTGGTGGCGCCGACGACCGCCACGCCGGGCAGTGGCGCGCCGGCCATGTCGAGCATCACATAAGGGATGCGAAGCCGACTCAGTTCGGCCTCAATGCCGGCATGGATGCGCGACGCCACGACCACCACGCCGTCGGAGTGACGCTCGGACAGGCGGTCGATCCAGTGCCGGTTGCCGATGAGACGTCCATGGGTGGCGCTGATGACCAGACCGACGCCGGCGCGCGCCGCCTCAGCCTCGGCACCCACCAGCAGTTGCGTGGCCCACATGGTGTCGATGCCGCGCATGACGAATTCGACCAGACGGCTGGGGCGTTTCGCCTGCCCGGACCGCCCCTCGTAGCCCGTCTCTTTGATCAAGCGCAGGATCTGGGCGCGCTTGGCGTCGCCGACTCCCGGGCGGCCGTTGAGAACCTTGGAGACCGTGCCCAGCGACACGTCTGCCCGTTTGGCGATGTCAGCGATGGTGGCTGTCATGGAGGCTCCTCAAGTAGGACATAACCATTATCCCACTCACGAAAGTTTCTCGTGGTTGTTGCGTGGCGTATCTTGGGAGTTGACTATGTATGACAGCTCAAGACAGGATTGAATCAACGCATCATTTTGCGAAACTTTCGTGGCGGTTTCATTGAACGAGGTCGGTGTCATGTTGGAGTATCGAAGCCCGGCGGCTAGTGCGCGAGTCATCGCACTAGTGGCTGAAATGACGACAGCCGAAAAGTTGGCTCAGTTGCAGGGGTTGTGGCCGTCTTTCGATGAGGCCGGTGTGGTGGCGCCGGAGATGCACACCGATGGCGAGAACCGGCCCCGGTTCGAATCATTCGCGTCCCAGGGGCTGGGACAGGTGACGCGCGTCTTCGGCACCAAGCCGGTGTCGCCGAGCGACGGCCTGGCGACACTCATTCGTTATCAGCGCTGGTTGGCGGACAACACGAAGCACCGCATCGGAGTGTTGGCTCACGAGGAGTGTCTGTCGGGTCTGGCGGCCTGGACGGCCACAACGTTTCCGACGCCACTGGCGTGGGCGGCGACATTCGACCCGTCGGCGGTTGGCCAGATGGGTGAAGCAATCGGTTCGACGATGGCGGCCCTGGGCGTGCACCAGGGCCTGGCGCCGGTGCTGGACGTCGTCAGGGACGCCCGTTGGGGCCGCGTCGAGGAAACGATGGGCGAGGACCCCTACGTCATAGCGACCATCGGCAAGGCGTACATCGAAGGCGTCCAGAGCCAAGGCATCTTGGCCACCGCCAAGCATTTCGCCGGCTATTCGGCATCGGTCGGCGGGCGCAACCTCGCGCCCGTCCACATCGGGCGCCGCGAGCTGGAGGACGTCTTCCTGCTGCCCTTCGAGGTGGCGGTACGTGACGCGCACATCGCGTCCGTCATGCCGGCGTACATTGAAATCGACGGTGTGCCGGTGCATGGTGACGATTTCATGCTGACGCAGATTCTGCGCGACCGCTGGGGGTTCGAGGGTACCGTCGTGGCCGACTACTTCGGTGTCGCGTTCCTGATGCGTCAGCATGGGGTGGCGGCATCACTGGCCGACGCCGCCGCCCTGGCGCTGCAGGCTGGCTTGGACGTCGAGCTGCCGACCGGTGAGGCTTTCCGGGTGCCAGAGTTGTTGCAGGCTGTCGAAACCAATGATGCCCTGCGGGCAGCCGTCGACCGCTCCGTGACGCGGGTGTTGATTCAGAAAGAGGCGCTGGGGCTGCTCGACATCGACGCCGAGATCGCCCGTCTGGAAGCGTTGGCCGCCCGGGTTCCCGAGGCTCTCGACCCGAGCGAGCATCGGGCCGTCGCATCGCGCCTGGCTGAGGAATCCGTCATTTTGCTGGCCAACGACGGGCTGTTGCCGCTGGCCGACCGGCCCGGTTTGAAGATCGCTGTCGTTGGGCCGAACGGTGATCGTTCGGCGGCCCTTTTCGGCTGCTACTCCTTCGTCAACCATGTGCTGGCCCATAACCCTGGCGTCGATTCCCGCATCGAGGCGCCCACCGTCGCCGACGCCGTGCGCGCGGAGTTTCCGCAAGCCGAGATAGAAGTGGCGCTTGGCTGCGATGTGCGCGGCGATGACCGGTCCGGCATTGAGGGTGCGGCGGCCGCCGCCGCCCGCGCCGATGTGGCGTTCGTCGTCGTCGGCGACCATGCCGGGTTGTTCGGCAAGGGCACATCGGGGGAGGGCTGCGATGCCGCTTCGCTCGATCTGCCGGGCGTGCAAACCGAATTGGTCGAAGCGGTGCTGGCGACCGGCACACCCGTGGTGTTGGTGGCGCTGACAGGGCGCCCGTATGCGATCAGCGCGTTGGCCGCCAAGGCCGCCGCGACGGTGCAGGTGTTCTTCCCGGGCGAAGCGGGGGCGGGAGCTGTGGCGGGCGTACTGAGCGGGCGGGTCAACCCGTCCGGGCGGTTGCCCGTATCGGTACCCGCGTCACTGGCCGCCATGCCGTACTCGTACCTGCACCCGGGCCTGGGCGACGCCAATGGCGTGTCCAGCATCGACCCGACACCGCAGTTCGACTTCGGCTTCGGGCTGAGCTACACGACCTTCGAGTACTTCGATGCGACGGTGTCGCGGTCCGCGTCGACGGACGGGTGGATCGACGTCTCGGTGGCGGTGCGCAATTCGGGCGACCGCGACGGGGCGGATGTCGTCCAGGTGTACGGGCACGACGTGTCGGCCAGCGTGACCCGACCGATGCGGCAACTGTTGGCCTATGCCAGGGTGGTGGTTCCGGCCGGTGAGCGGCGTCGGGTCGGATTCCGCATCCCGGCGGCCCGTTTCGCGTTGACGGCCCGGCAGTGGCAGCGCGTCGTCGAACCCGGCGACGTGGACGTCTGGATCGGCCGGGGCTGCGCACACCCGGCCACCGACAAGTTCACGGTCACGTTGACCGGCGGAACCGCACCTGTCACGGAAGCCACACCAAGGCTCTGCGAGGTCGACGTCAGTCAGTGACGTGGACGCCCCCGGCCGCCAGTTCGGCCGTCACGTCCGCCAGGCTCGACGGGTCGACGGGTGCCGTCAACTTCAGCAGCACTGTGGTGTCGAAACCGAGTTTCGCGGCGTCCAATGCTGTGGCTTTGACGCAATAGTCGGTGGCGATGCCGCAAATGTCGACGGACTCGATGCCCTCCGACGTCAACCAGTCGCCCATGCCGATCGACTCATCCAAGGATCGATCGAAGCCCTCGAAACCGGAGTAGGCGGCAGTGAACTCTCCCTTGTCGAAGATCGCGTCAAAATGCAGGTTCATCAGGTTGGGGTGGAAGTCGGCGCCGTTCGTCCCCACAACGCAATGAGGCGGCCACGAGTCGACGAAGTCGGGGTCTTGGGCGAAGTGCGACCCGGGGTCGACATGGTGATCCCGCGTGGCGACGACCACGTCGTAGGTATGGTTCATCGACAGGTAGGCGGCGATGGCAGTGGCGATGCCCGCGCCGCCCTTGACGGCCAGCGAACCGCCCTCGCAGAAGTCGTTCTGCACGTCGACTACGACCAGTGCGCTCTTACTCACAGGTACCTCCTCATTGGAAAACAGTCTCTATGGCCGGTTCGCCGCGTGACATCTTTCGTGCCACCAGCGGCAATTCGGCAATCGTCCGATTGTGGCGAGCCCGGGCCTCCGACAACGGTTCGCGCCCGACCGCCGCGCCGTGATCGACGAGTTGGACGAGCAGCGGACGGTCGTTCGTGTCACCTGCGGGCGGCACGCCGACCCCGATGACCTCCGCGGTGGCGCGTCCCTTGGCGTCGAGGCGTCGCACCGCGTATTTGCGGCCGCCGACAGAAGCCTTGCCGGTGGAAAGTTTCGCGACGGGTTCCAGCGGCGCCCGCGGGTCATCCGAAGCGGCCCGAGCCACCAGCTTGTAGACGAAGGCGCAGGTGGGTGCGCCCGACCCCGTGACCAGCGACGTGCCGACGCCGAAGCCGTCGACCGGGGCACCGCGCAGCGACGCGATCTGGTATTCGTCCAGATCGGAGGTGACGATGATGCGCGTCTCCGTGGCGCCCAGCGAGTCGAGCAGCCGGCGCACGCTGACGGCCAATTCGGCCAGATCCCCCGAGTCGATGCGCACGGCGCCCAGGCGTCCCTGTGTCAACTCGACGCCGGTGCGGACGGCTTGCTCGACGTCGTAGGTGTCGATGAGCAAGGTGGTGTCGTCGCCCAGCGTGGCCAATTGGGCCGAAAAAGCATCGCGTTCGGTGTCGTACAACAGTACGAAGGAGTGGGCGGCGGTGCCGGCCGTGGGGACGCCGTAACGGGCACCGGCCTGGAGGTTGGACGTGCTGGCGAACCCGGCAATATAGGCGGCGCGGGCGGCACCGACGGCCGACCACTCGTTGGTGCGCCGCGATCCCATCTCGATGCAGGGGCGGGTGCCGGCCATAAGCGCCATACGCGACGCGGCCGAGGCCACGGCACAGTCATAGTTGTAGATCGACAGCGCCAGGGTCTCGACGACGACGGTCTCGGCGAAGCCGCCTTCGACGATCAGGATCGGCGAGTTGGGGAAGTAGGCCTCGCCATCGGGGTAGCCCCAGATGGAACCGGTGAACCGGTAGTCGGCCAGCCACTCGGATAGGGCGTCGTCGGCGATGCCCGCGCGTCTCAGGAATTCGATGTCTTCGTCGCTGAATCGGAACTCGTCCAAGGCATCCAGCAGGCGTCCGGCCCCGGCCACGATGCCGTAGCGGCGTCCTTCCGGCAGGTGACGCGCGAACATTTCGAAGACGCTGTGCCGGTTGTGTACGCCTGAGTGGATGGCGGCGCGCACCATGGTGAGTTCGTAGTGGTCAGTCAGCAGTGATGTGGTCACATATCTAGCCTAAGCGCTGGAGGGGTCAGTGGTTGGGGTGAGTCAACTCGCGGACAGCGGCGTATTGGGCGCGCACGACGGGTTCGGCCTGGCCCTGGTAGGTTTCCGCCCCTTCGATGGCCCAGGTTGGCGGCTCGTCGGCGCCTGACGCCACCCAGGCGGCCTGACGGGCGGCCCCCAGGGCGACGTACTCGCCATCGGGTGGGACGACGACGTCGTGCCCGTCGAACACGCTGGGTGCCAGGCTGCGGACGGCGGGCGACTTGGCGCCGCCGCCGATGAGGAAGATGCGCTCGGGCGCGACGCCCAGGGCCACCATCGCGTCCAGGCCGTCCGCTTGGCAGCAAAGCAGCGCCTCGACGAAAGCTCGGGCGAGGTTGGCGGGAGTCGTGTTGGCCAGCGTCATGCCGTGCATGGACGCCGTGGCATGGGGTTTGTTGGGGGTGCGCTCGCCCTCGAAATATGGAACGAGTGTCAGTCCGTCGGCGCCGGGTTGCGCGCTCACGGCCAACGATGAGATGGCGTCGTAACCGATGCCCAGCAGGTGTGTGGCGGCGTCAATGATGCGACTGGCATTGAGCGTGCAGGCCAACGGCAGGAAGGCGCCGGTGGCATCGGCGAAGCCATTGACCAGCCCGGACGGGTCGGCCACAGGAGTCGGGCAAATGGCGCTGACAACGCCCGATGTGCCCAGCGAGACGGACACATCGCCGGGCGTCAAGCCGAGCCCGAGCGCTGCTGCGGCATTGTCGCCTGCGCCAGGCCCGATGGGCTGGCTGGCCGGTGTTTTGGCGCCTGATTCGTGGGGTCCGAGCACGCGGGGCAGTGTGACGTCATCACGTCCCAGGGCCAGCTTGAGCAGATCGCGTCGGTATTCGCCGGTGACAGGGCACCAGTAGCCGGTGCCGGAGGCGTCCGAGCGGTCTGTCAAAAGTGCCGAGATGTCGCCGTCGCCGCCCTGGCTCTTCGGCCCGTGGCCAGCCAGGCGCCAACTCAGCCAATCATGGGGTAGGCAGACGGCGGCGACGCGGGCGGCGTTGTCGGGCTCGTTGTCGCGCAGCCAGCGCAGCTTTGTCACGGTGATGGAGGCGACAAGCACCGAGCCGCAGGCATCGGCCCAGGCCTGGGCGCCGTCGGAGCGGTCGCCGCCGCCCAGTTCGAAGATCAGCGCCTCGGCAGCCTCGGCCGAGCGAGTGTCGTTCCACAGCAAGGCTGGCCGGACGACCTCGCCGTCGGCGTCCAGGCACACCATGCCGTGCTGTTGGCCGCCGACGGCGACGGCGGCCACGTCATCGATGCCGCCGGCTGCCGCCGCGGCTTCTCGGTAGGCCGTCCACCAGGCGTCGGGATGGACTTCGGTGCCGTCCGGGTGGCCCGCCTTGCCCTGGCGGACGACGGTGCCCGTCTCGGCGTCCACGACGAGTACTTTGCATGACTGCGTCGACGTGTCGATACCAGCAACCAACATGACCTTCTCCTGCCTAATGATTGCGAACGCCCGGCGGAGTTGCGGCCCACCGCCGGGCGTTCTGGGTAACCAGTCAGCGAGCCCCGAGGGCGAACTCCAGGGCCACCTGGTTGAGGCGGACGTAGTCGGTGCGGCGGGCGCCGGCGGCGTCAACGTCGTAGTCTTCGAAGGCGCTGCGGTCGGCCAGGATGTCGTCGACCGTCTCGCCGGGGGCCAGCGTGGGCTGGGCCAGCTCGTCGATCTTGGCCGACTTCATGAGATCCTTCACCTCTGGATCGGCGCGGAAGGCTAGGACACGCTGCTTGAGTAGCAGGTAGGTCTCCATGTTGGCCTTGACGGTGTCCCAAACGGAATCCTCCGACTCGGTGCGGCTGGGCTTGTAGTCGAAGTGGCGCGGGCCTTCGTACTTCGGGCCACCGTTCGGGAAGCCGTTTTCCAGCAGGTCGACGGTGCCGAAGGCGCCCATCAGATCGCCGTGGCCGAAGCACAAGTCCTGGTCGTACTTGACGGACTTTTGGCCGTTCAGGTCGATGTGGAAAAGTTTGCCGCTCCATAGCGCCTGGCTGAGCGCCACGGTGTAGTTGAGCACGGCCATCTGCTCGTGGCCGACCTCGGGGTTCAGCCCGACGATGTCGCCGTTGTCGAGCTGGTTGATGAACGCCAGGGCGTGGCCCACCGTCGGCAGCAGGATGTCGCCGCGCGGCTCGTTCGGCTTGGGCTCAAGGGCGATCTTGAGGCCGTAGCCCTTCGACTTGATATAGGCGGCCACTGTGTCGATGCCCTCGCGGTAGCGGTCGAGCGCGGCTTTGTAGTCCTTGGAAGTGTCGTACTCGGCGCCTTCGCGGCCGCCCCACATGACGAAGGTCGTGGCGCCCAGGCGGGCCGCCAGGTCGACGTTGCGCAGCACCTTGCGCAGGCCGTAGCGGCGCACGGACCGGTCGTTGGCGGTGAAACCGCCGTCCTTGAAGACGGGGTGGCTGAACGTGTTGGTGGTCACCATCTCGCAGACGATGCCGGTGTCCTTCAGGCCCTTCTCGAAACGGGCGATGATGGCCTCGCGCTCGGCGTCCGGTGTGCCGAAGGGGACCAGGTCGTCGTCATGGAAGGTGATGCCCCAGGCGCCGTATTCGGCCAGCTTTTGCAGCACGAGTACGGGGTCGAATTCCTGGCGGGTGCGCGAACCGAATTGGTCGCCACCCGTCCAGTTGATGGTCCACAATCCGAATGAGAAATGGTCGGCTGGTGTTGGGGTCGGGATGGTCATGAGTCGCCTCCTGGTTTGGCGTTTCCCGCTCCGGTGCGAGCCCGGCCGGGTCAGTAGTTGATAAGCATCAGCATAGGGCAGGCGGGTGGTCGCATCAGCACCCGAGAGGGGGTCAATCGCCCCACGAGAGAAACTTTCGCAGCATGTTTCGCAGGGTAGCTGCGGGATGGGTCGAACCGGCTCCGTCCACAGCAATTCCGCACAGTTGGTTTGGTCTGTGGATTGATCGCAATGGGTGCCGATTTCGCGGCAAATCACCAACACTGTTCACGTGAAGCAGAGGGACTCTTTGGGCCGCTGGGGCGAGGACGTGGCCGTCGCGCACCTGCGCGACCTCGGTTGGACGATCCTGGATCGCAACTGGCGATGCCGGGCGGGCGAGTTGGACATCGTCGCGCACGAACCCGGGCCGCCGCTGCGCCTGGTGGTTGTCGAAGTGAAGACCAAGGCTGGCGCCGGGTACGGTGATCCACTGGAGGCGATCACTGTCGCCAAGGCCGAACGTCTCGGTCGTTTGGCTCTGTGGTGGCAGCGGGCTCACAGCAATGTGCGCGGCAGCTTGCGCCTGGACGCTGTGGGTGTCACGAAGGCGCCGGGTATGGCCCCGGTGGTGCGGCACGTGAGGGGGCTGGCATGATCGCGTCGGCATGGTCCATCGCCTTGGTTGGTATGGATGGCACGCTCGTGGAAGTCGAGGCGGCCATCAGCCCGGGACTGCCCAGGACGGTGCTGGTGGGCTTGCCGGATGCCGCTCTGCACGAGGCGCGCGACCGATGCCGGGCCGCTTTGACGGCGGTCGGCTTAGGGTGGCCCAGTGAGTTGTTGACCATCAACCTGACGCCGGCCAGTCTGCCCAAGGCGGGCACCCATTATGATCTGGCGATTGCGGCGGCGGTGCTGGCAGCGGCCGGTCTGGTACCGCGCCATGTCACGCAGAGCAGCGTTCTGATGGGCGAAGTGGGCTTGGACGGGCGTGTCCGCCGGGTCCGCGGCATTCTGCCCGGGTTGCTGGCCGCCCGCCAAGCCGGTTGGACGTCCGCTATCGTGCCGCTGGCGCAGGTGGGTGAGGCGCGACTGGTGGACGGTCTTGATGTGCATGGCGTGGCGAAACTGGAGGACTTGGTTGAGGTTCTGCATGGACGCGAACCGTTACCTGCGGTCGAGGCGCCACCGGAAGAGTCAGATGATCCTCAGTCGGGCGTCGCCGTTACCGACCTGTCGGATCTTCTGGGCCAGCCTGAGGCGCGCTGGGCGGCAGAAGTGGCTGCCGCCGGCGGGCATCACATGTTTCTGCACGGCCCGCCCGGGGTGGGCAAGACGATGCTGGCGATGCGCCTGCCGGGGCTGCTGCCCGATCTGACGCTACCCGACGCCCTGGAGGCGTCGGCTATCCACTCGCTGGCCGGCGAAGATCTGAATGACGGGCTGATCAGGCGTCCACCTTTCTCTAGCCCGCACCACAACGCGACGGTAGCGGCGATGGTTGGTGGTGGGTCGCGTCTGGCCCGGCCCGGGGCGATCTCGCTGGCCCATCGAGGTGTGCTGTTCATCGACGAGGCGCCGGAGCTGAGTCCTCAGGTGATGGAGGCCCTACGAACGCCGATGGAGGCGGGCTATGTGAGCATCGCCCGCAGCCACGGAGTAGTTCGCTTTCCGTCGCAGTTTCAGCTCGTGATGGCGGCCAACCCTTGCCCATGCGGCTTCTCTGGTGTTGCGGGCGCACAATGCAGGTGCGCGCCAAACGCCATACGGCGCTATAACGCCCGGTTGTCGGGGCCGATGCTCGACCGCATCGACATCCATCAGCGCATGACCACGGTCACCCGGGTGCAGGCGTTGGCAGACTCGACCGTTGAGTCGACTGCGGTGGTGGCGGCGCGAGTGGCTGAGGCTCGATCCCGCAGTCAGGCCCGCTTGCACGGCACCGGCTGGCGGCGCAACGTCGAGATACCGGGGCACATCGCGCGGGCTGGGCTTCCCGAGCGGGGTCTGGCCCTGGTGGAGAAGCAGGTGCTGAAGGGACGCATGAGCACGCGGGGCGTGGACAAAGTTGCCCGTCTGGCCTGGACGCTGGCCGATCTGGCCGGGCGCGGCAAGGTCAGCGCGGACGATGTCATCGCGGCGATGGCACTCAATCAAGACGAATGGATAGTGGCGCTATGAGCCTCAACAACTGGACGGATGAACGGATGACGCGAGCGGCACTCGGGGCGTTGCTGCGGTTCGGGGCGACGGCGGTTTTGGCTTTGGCGTCGAAATACGGTGTCGACGAAGCTTGGCGAATGGCCAAAGCCGGCGTCGAGACGCTCGGCAGTGAGGGTGACCCGGCTCGGGTCCCATCGGGTGCGGCGTTCGCCGCCTGGGCGGGCGCAACCAACCCGCGTGAGGTGGCTGAGGCGACTGAACAGGCCGGGCTTCGCTTTTTGATCCCGGGCGACGCGGAGTGGCCCCTGATACTCGGCGAACTGGAGGGCTGCGCTGTCGGCCCATTGGGGGGCGTGCCGGTTGGCCTTTGGGCGGCGGGGCCCGGCCATCTGGCGCGTTGGTCGAAGGCAGGCGTGGCGATGGTCGGGTCGCGGGCGGCAACCCGCTATGGCGAGTCGGTGGCGACGACCTTGGCGTCCGACTTGGCAGGCGAGCTGGGGCAGCCGCATTGGACGGTGGTTTCGGGCGGCGCCTTCGGAATCGACGCGGCCAGTCATCGTGGCGCCCTGGTGGTGTCCGGGCGCACTATCGGAGTTTATGCGGGTGGGTTGGATGCGCCCTATCCGCCGGGCAATGCGGCACTGTTCAAGGCGCTGGTCGACGACGGCTTGGTGATCTCGGAGTTGCCGCCCGGAGCGGCGCCCACCCGCCACGGGTTCCTGGAGCGCAACCGGCTGATCGCCGCGCTGTCGCAGGGCACTATCGTCGTCGAGGCGGCGTTGCGGTCGGGGGCGCGCAACACCGCGTCCTGGGCGGGGGAGCTCGGGCGCGTCGTCATGGCGGTGCCGGGGCCGGTGACGTCGGCCATGTCCGTCACGCCACACCGCCTGATCCGTGACGGCGAGGCCGTGCTGGTGGCGCAGGCACCGGATGTGCGGGCGCTGCTGCGCCCCGTCGGGCAGGCGGACGAGTTACCACTGATAGGTGGTCGTCGGGCCGGTGACGAGTTGACGGGCGATGCCGCCGTGGTGCGCGAGGCTCTGCCCGGGCGCGGTGGCAAGACTTTGAGTGAAATGGTGTTGTTGTCAGGGGTGTCGGTCGCCCGATGCTTGGGCGCGTTGCACCAGTTGGCCGATTGTGGCTACGCCATGATGGATGACCAAGGCCGCTGGCGGGTGTCCCGCGACAGTCAGCGGGTGGGTCCAGCAGACCGCTAGTGTGGCGTGTTCACCAACTCGTCACCGCCTAGGGCGTTCGCATGACCATGCCGGTTCGTGATTCAACTATTACAGCCAGTCAGTCGTCGGCGGGGACGGTGGTGAAGGCCAGGGTGAACATCGAGCCGGCTGAACTGGTGGCGACGCTGGCGGTGGCGTCGTTCGCTGCGGCGACACTGGCGACGATTGCTAGACCAAGGCCCGTCCCCGGGCGTCCCCTAGCGGCGTCCGCCCGGTAGAAGCGCTCGAAGACGTGGGGCAGATCGGCGTCGGAGATGCCGGGGCCGCTGTCGGTGACGCTCACCCGTCCGTCCTTGACGGCCACCCGGACGGTAGCGTCGGCCGGGCTCCACTTGATGGCATTGTCGACCAGGTTTGTGATCGCTCGATTGACGGCGGCGGTGTCGACATCCACCAGGCACGGCTCGAGCTGGAGTTCAATTTCGGGCAGGGGCACCCGCTGGCGGATGCGGTCGACGGCTTCGCACGTCAGGTCGTCGAGACGGACGACCGTGCGATGCGGCGCTGACTCGTGGTAGCGCGACAGGTCGAGCAGGTCGGCGATCAAATCGTTCAGCTCGCCAGCCTGTGCCCGCGCGGCGGCGACCAGCGCGGGGGCCTGCGGATCGGCCAGGCCGTCCCCGTCCTCCAGCAGGTCGAGGTTGGTGGTCAGGCTGGTCAGCGGGGTCCGCAGCTCGTGGGACGCGTCGGCGACCAGCCGGCGCTGGGCGGTGACGGAGTCGTCAAGGGCGATCAACATCGTGTTGAAGGCCGAGCCGAGGCGGGTCACCTCGTCGCCAGATTGGCCAACGTCGATGCGGGCGGACAGGTCGCCCGTCTCGGTGATGTCTTCGGCCGTGCTGGTCAGGTGCCTGATCGGGCGCAAAATCCGTCCCGCTGCCAGGCGGAGTACCCCATATGTGACGGCTGCGGCCGCCAGTGTCAACACGGCCAGCAGCCACTCGGCCTGGTGCAGGGCGTCGCTGTCGGCGCTCAGCTTGCGGCTGGCACGGACGAGCCCGCCACCGGGTACGCCGGTCAGGGCCGCAGTGTAGGTGCGCAGCCGCGTGCCGTCTGGGCCGGACCCGAAGTAGGCCGGCTGCGATCCGACTGCCACCGCAACGTCGATGGCGCTCAGCGGGCCGAAGAGCGAAGGCTGGCCGGCCGAAACCGGACCCCAGATCAGTTCCACCTGCGTGCCGCCGACGGTGATGACGGTGTCCGTGTCGGGGGCCGGCTTTTCAGGTACCGGTTTCGCCGGGGTCGGCGCTGGCGGACTTGGCTTCGTCGGTGCCGGTGCGGTGGGTGCCTGCTGTGCGGTTTTCATCTTGGCGGCCAGAGTGGAGGCCTGTTGGGCGGCGCCCACCAAAGTGGCGTCCCCGCCGGAGCGCAGCTGACCGGCATAGGCAAATAGCAGGACGATGTTGACGCCCGCCAGCACCACCAGCACGACGGCGGCAGCGGTGAGCGATACCCGGTTGCGCAGTGTCATGGCGTCTCCCTCAGGACGTAACCCAGGCCGCGCACCGTCTGCAAGACGCGGGGCTCGCCGAGTTTGGCGCGCAAGTAACTGACGTAAACCCACAGGTTGTTGCCGCTGAGCCCGAAGTCGTAACCCCAGACAGCTTGGTAGATCTGAGTGTGGGTCAGAACGCGGCCAGGGTTGTGCATGAACAGCTCCAACAGCTGGAATTCGGTGCGGGTCAGGGTCAGTTCGTGGCCATCGCGGGTCACTCGGGCGGCGGCCAAGTCCAGCTCGATGTCGCCGAAGACAAGGGAATCCGCTGGCTCCCCGGTCCGTCGCAGCAAGGCGCGAAGACGGGCCCGCAGCTCGGCCAGGGCGAAGGGCTTGACGAGGTAATCGTCGGCCCCAGCATCCAGGCCGGCCACCCGGTCGTCGATCAGGTCGCGGGCTGTCAGCATCAAGATGGGCGTGCGATCACCGCGGGTTCGCAGGCGCCGGCACACTTCCAGGCCGTTGGGCTCGGGCATCGCGACATCCAGAATGATCGCATCGGCGCCGCCCATTGCCAGTTGCGTCAGTGCGGCGTTGCCGTCCTCGGCCAACACGACCTCGTAGCCGTCCCTCGCCAAGGCGGTGGCCAGCGACGCCCTGACGGCGGGCTCGTCGTCGACGACAAGAACTCTCATGTTTTCCATTATGGTGGCTCGGCGATCATCCTATGAACCGGCCTTGACAAGACCGGGGATAGGCAGAGGTCGGTTGTTGGGTCGCCAGGCGATCGGATGCTTGCCCACCAGCGACAGGACCGGCCGCTCGACGGCGACCCAACTGGTGATGGCGAGTGGGACGGTGAAGGCGATACTTGCCACGAGGAAAAGGGGCAGGCCGGCGTGGTTGACGCCCAGCAGCACCAGCGTCTGCTGTACCAGGAAACCGTAAATGTACATGCCGTACGAGATGTCTTGGGTTCGCAGCAGTTTTGGCATGGGCAGAACGGTGGCCACCCAGAAGATGATGTAGCCCAGCAGCGGTGAGACGAGTTGTGGCCCCCAACCCGGCAGCGCCACGATGCCGAGGACGCTGGCTCCAGCGCAGATGGCGGCGCCCGGCAGGCTGTAGCGGATGTGCTGGCGGAGCTGGTAGAGGGTGGCGCCGGCGAGGAAGCTCGGCAGCAGTTGCATCATCAGGCTGACATCGTTGGCCCCGCCAGGCCACAGGCCTTTCACCCAAGCGAGTGTCGGCCCGGCTTGCCATTGAAGGACGACCGCCAGAACGAACAGCGCCGGGATGACGACCTGTTGCCGGCGTCTGGCGGCAGGCAGGCACAGCAGCAGCCCGACGATCACGTAGCAGCAGAACTCGAAGAATATCGTCCAAAGGGGGCCGTTCCACGACCCCGCGTAGGGGACGCCGGCCGGTGTGGCGGCGACGTCCCAGTGGCGCATCTTGAGGAACAGGTTGTCCAGGACGTATTGCGCCGGCTGGGTGCCGGTGGTCAGGTAGCCGTTCAGGCTGCCATGCGCCAGGTAGAAGCCGAGGGGTGCGAAGGCTGCCACCGTCACGAAAAGATTCACCAGGAAACCGGGGTAGATGCGTGCCAACCGATGCCCGACAAAGCTGCCGAACGGGCGGGAGTTGCGCGAGCCGGTGATGAGGTAACCCGAGATGATGAAGAATCCGATGACGGCCCACCGTCCGGGTGTCAGCCCCGCCCAGGTCGGTTCCGTCATGTAGCCGCCCAGGTAGGTGGCATGGGACGCGATGACGGTCACGGCGAAAATCAGCCGCAGCAGGTTGAGGCTGTTGCGGTGGCTGTCGAACTGGACGCCGGGGTAGATGCTGGGCGGTAACGCCGGCAGGTGTTTGGTGGAACCGTTCATGCTTCGAGTCAACCTGCCGAACCGAAAGCCAAACCTGCGATCACCTTAAGATTGCCATAATCGCGACCTGACAGTAAGTTGACAGGGTTGCAGCGCAGGGGACATCATGGATGCGACCATTTGGATTACTCGCTCGGAGGGGAAAATGAAACAACTCACGAAATACCTGAAGTTCGCGCCCGTGTTGATATTGGTGCCGCTGGCATTGATGGCCGGCTGCTCAACCACACCGACACCGACACCGGCACCAGCAGCAACCAGCGACACCCCCGTCGCGCCACCCGCCACGACCAGCACGACGTCGACCCCGCCGTCCACCACCTCGACCACGTCGACTCCGACGTATACGTTCATGCCGAGCGCCGTGACCACCAAAGACCTCAATGTCACTGGGACGGACCCCGACATGAAGGTCACGACGACCATCCAAACCATTACATCATTCGTGCAACCGCTGCCCGTTTTCGCAAGCGACGACATTTCGAACAACTCCAGGATGCTGGGCGTACGCCTACACGTCGACGCTTCGAAGTCGCCTTTCCTGGGCGCCATGCCTGAGGGCAGTTCTTTCAATCTCGTGGCACCCGATGGCACCAAGGGTAGGTGCGAAGGAATCACGGGCTACGGTGACGATGCGGCCACGCAGGCCATTTTGACGGCCATCGGCGGTGATGTCGCATATAAGACTGCAACGCCCGATCACATCGGCGACGGCTGGTTCGTCTGCAACATCGCCAAGTATCAGGACTCGGCGTTCCCGGATGACTTGGCTGGCATCAAGCTCGTCTATGATCGCCCCGAGGCCAAGGACTCTGCCGGCACCGTGTACCCGGACTTCACGTTCTCGGCAGATCTCGGCTAAAGGTGGCGGTCGACCAGGGCTAGCCTACGGTATGGGCTTCGCCATTTGGGCCTGGTAAGCTGAAACATTGCGCCAGTTGGCGATCTTTCATCTACCGAACGGCTCCCTTTGTCTAAGACATCCGACTTTGCCCACCCGTCCTTCGAATCCCTCGGCTTGCCGCATCGCCTTGTGGACGCCGTCACCCGTCTTGGCTTCGCCGAGCCGACACCCATCCAGGCCGCCGCCATACCGGCACTCCTGGGCGGTGAGGACGTCGTCGGTATCGCCCAGACCGGTACCGGCAAGACCGCTGCCTTCGGCCTGCCTATGCTGGCCAGCATCGTGCCGGAGGACCGTCGTCCCCAGGGGTTGGTGCTGGTGCCGACCCGCGAGTTGGCGTTGCAGGTGACTGCCGCGCTCGACAGCTTCGCCGTCGATGTTCCCGGGGTGGCAACCGTCACAATCTACGGTGGCGCGCCGTACTACATTCAAGAGCGGGCGCTTAAGGCCGGCGCCCAGATCGTCGTCGGCACACCGGGACGGATGATCGACCACATCGAGCGGGGCAATCTCGACTTGGGTGGTGTGGTGTTCGTCGCCCTGGACGAGGGCGACGAGATGTTGCGCATGGGTTTCGCCGAGGACGTCGACCGCATTCTCAGCGAGGTACCGGCGGACCACCAGACGGCCCTGTTCAGCGCGACGATGCCGCAGGGAATCCGCCGAACCGTCGAAACACACCTGCGTCACCCGCGTCAGATCGCCGTGACGCCCCAGGCGTCCACTGTCGACGCCGTCGAGCAGCGTTTCGCCGTCGTGCCGCCGAAACACAAGCTGGGGGCGTTGGCCCGCGTGCTGGCGACTTCGGACGCCGAAGCGGCACTGGTATTCGTGCGCACGAAGGCATCGGCGGAAGAGGTTGGGGCGGCGCTAGTCCAGCGGGGCGTCAGTGCGTCCGTCATTTCTGGGAATGTGCCGCAGGCCGAACGCGAGCGCATCGTCGAGCGTCTGCGGTCGGGCCAGATCAGTGTTCTGGTGGCCACAGACGTGGCAGCCCGCGGTTTGGATGTCGACCGCATCGGGTTGGTGGTGAACTTCGACATTCCTCACGAGGCAGACGAGTACGTCCACCGCATCGGACGGACGGGGCGCGCCGGGCGGGCCGGTGTGGCGTTCACGTTCGTCGCCCCGAAGGAGCGTGAGAGGCTCCGCCGCATCGAGAAAGCGATCAAAGCGGGGCTGGTGGAGACGCCCGTCCCGAGTCCGGCCGAGGTGACGGCGCACCGCGTCGCCGGGTTGCTCGCCCAGGTGCCGGAACGGTTGGCAAGCGGACGACTGCAGATCGTCCGGCAAGCCGTCGAGGAGTTTCTGGACGCGAGCGCCGGTGACAGCGAAGAGGATCGCCTGAACCAGGTCGTCGATCTGGCATCGGTGCTGGCGGCACTGGCGGTGGACGACCGCGGACCGGCATCACGGGACGACGACCAGATGGACGCCGAGTTGGCCAATCTGAAGGATGATAGCCGTAAACACCATGGGCATGAGCACCGCACGGGTGAGCACCGGACGAGCGAGCATCGGACGAAGGGTGCGACCAGGTACTGGATCGGTGTTGGGCACCGTGATCGTGTGAAGCCCGGTGCCATCGTCGCGGCAATCACGAACGAGGGCGGGCTGCGCGGCCAAGACCTGGGACGCATCGAGATGTTCGCCAATTTCTGCATCGTCGAAATCGGCCCGGAGCTGTCACGCCAGACCATCCACAAATTGTCAAAGGCCAAAGTGGCAGGCCGCCAGCTTGGTTTGCGTCCAGACGCGGGCCAGCCGTCCAGAGGCGTCCGCCCCCATCACTCCGCCTGGCAGTGACTGGACGAATTCGGTCAGTCGTCCGCCGAGCCTAGGTCGATGGCGTCCAGCGCGGTCATGTCGTCGTCGCTGATGACGAAATCGATGGCGGCGTCTTGCACCATGAATTCGCGATGCACCGTCTTTGGAAGCGGCAGGCAGCCGTGTTGCAGGGCGTATCGGACGCACAGTTGCGGCACCGTGACGCCGCAGCGCCCGGCGACGGCGGCGATGTGCTCGTTGCCTAACAGCTTGCCGGTTCCGATGGGGGAGTAGGCCTCGACGAGGATATCGCGTGCCTGGCAGTAGCTGGTTAGGTCGTCCTGTCTGAAGCCGATGTGCCACTCGATCTGGTTCACCATGGGTGGGATGTCGCAATGGGACAGCAGGTAGTCGAGGTCGGCGATCTCGAAATTCGACACGCCGATACTGCGGAGTAAACCCTGGCGGTACGCCTTCTCCATGGCGCTCCAGACGGCGGCGTTCTCCTCGAAATAGGTCTTTTGGTCGTCGCCAGGCAGCGGTGGGTACGGCTTGGGTGCGTGGATCAGTAGCAGATCGATGTGATCGGTGGCCAGTCGTCGCAGCGATTCGGTGATGCACTCGTCGATCTCGTCGGCTGTCTTGATCGCCGACGGTACCTTGGTGGTGACGAACACCTGGTCGCGCGGCACGCTGGATGCTTGTAGCCCCTGGCCGACACCCTCCTCGTTACGATAGACGCGGGCAGTGTCGATGTGACGGTAACCGACGTCTAGGGCGTCGACGACGGCCTGCGGCGCGACGTCGGTGGGAACCTTCCATGTGCCGAAGCCGATCTTTGGGATGGCCACCCCGTTCGTCAAGACGAAGTCTTCTTCCAAAATACTCATGTCTACCTCCGGCTGCCAGCGTACAGCAGAATGTGGCAACACGGGCTGCCACGGGCATACTTGATGCATGGACTATGACGAGTTTGCTTTTGGGGACGAACTCGACAAGAAAGCGTCGAGCCTGTTATCCGCAGCCACGGGCCTTGTAGTCGCGGGGGTACGGTACTACCGGGTGGATGGTGCGTGTCCTCGGTGCGGCCATCGTGTCGTGCAGAGCGGGGTATTGGACTTGCTCTTGCCGAGCGTGCCGGATCGTCCCTTTGGTGTGCTCCCACCGTCCGACGCGGCCACCACCGGGGAGGTTCCTCTGCGTTGCTCGTGCAACTTTCCCCACAGGGGCGCTCCCGATTCGGTAAAGGGGTGTGGAGCCGAATTCATCGTCACTGTTGTGTTTGAGCCTAGTAAGGAGGAGCCGTGACGTCGCCGCCAAATCGGCCACATCCGCCTACCGACAAGGAAAAGTCGGAACTCGATGCTCTTCAGGTGAAGCTAAACGACGACGTCTACAAGTCGTTGTCGGTATGGCGAACCGGGTTTGCAACTGTTCTGGTGGTGGCTTCGGGCGGGTTGACCATCTCGTCCCTCGATCAAATGAGCAAGACGGCTGAGGTGTGGCGGTGGCTGATGGCGGCCTTCGTCGTGTTGGGCACCGTTCTGGGAGTCATCGCCCTGATGGTCACACTGGGTGCGGAAGTCGGCACAAAGCGCGCTGTGGTACAGCGTAAAGACATCCTCGACCGAGGTGGGGTGCTTGCTTTCGAAAACAGCCTGGCCGATGCGGCTGGGCGACACATGCACCAGTCGCAACAATGGGGCAAAGCATCGTTAGCAGTTCTCGTGGCGGCATTGGCCGTCTTGTGGCTCGCCCCACGGACAGCTGTGACGTCAATGCTGCAGGTCCAGACGGGTCAGGAAGCAATCTGCGGCCAGCTAGTCTCGGCTGACGGCGGAATCATCAGGGTCAAGGTTCAGGGCGCTCACGACCCGGTTGCCATTCCATTCCAAGACGTTGACAACATGCAAGTCGTCCAAGCCTGCGCGGCAGGGTGATCCAGAGGCGTCAGGCGCGTGCCATGAGCATGATTGTTGCATTCGGCCTTCTGACGATTGATCATCGCTTGACGGTGGATGCCGTCCCGCTGGCGAACCAGAAGGTCGTAGCCGCGGACTCTGATTTCGACTTCGGCGGCCCGGCCGCCAATGCCGCGGTCACCGCGCGGGCGCTCGGCATGCCGACTCGTTTCATCACAGCCGTCGGCGCAGGTCTATTGACGGATTTTGCAACGGCGCGCCTGCGGGCGTTTGGCGTCGAGGCGATTGATTTGTTGGACGCGGAGCCGGGCGAGCCGTCTATTTCCACCGTCATGGTGACGGAGTCCACCGGCGACCGCACCGTCGTCTCGCACAACGCGCTATCCGTCCGCGCGAACCTGCCGCTGACGGGCCGCGAATTGGACGGCGCGGCAACGCTGTTGGTCGACGGCCATCACATGCCGACGGCCATCAGATTGTGCCGGATCGCCCGCGAACGGGGCATTACCGTGATTTTCGACGGCGGCAGTTGGAAGGACGGCACCGACGATCTGCTCCGTTTCGTGGACATCGCCGCCGTCTCGCAAGATTTCGTCCCACCAGGTGGCGGGGACACACTGGAGTTCGCCGCGTCAGCCGGCTGCCGACGGGCAGTCCAGACGCGCGGTGCAAAGCCGATCAGGGTGCTGGATGACGGACGGCATTACGAGGTGGCGGTGCTGCGCATCGAAGATGTCGTCGACACACTGGGCGCGGGCGACGTTTTCCATGGCGCACTGGCGTTCTACGTGACGCGGCACGCGGGCGGCGACGCTGACGAAGTATTTCCCGAACATGTGCGCCAAGCGGCGGTCGTAGCATCCCAGTCATGCCGGCACAAGGGCGCACACCCACATAGCGTCCACGAGATATGACTTTTCGTCCCTTGGAGGAGCGGTTTTCGGCATTTTGGGGGACGAAAATTCCAATCTCGACCTAGCGCGAGCAAGCACCGCTATTCAGCGACTTGTCTCAGGCACTGCGCCACGGCTTGGTCGAATCCGCTGGGGTTGTCGTACACCATGTTGTGGCCGGCGGCGGGAATCGTGACAACCTCAACGCCATGACGGGGAAGCTCTTCGTGGTCGGCGTCAGGCAAGGATCTGTCACCGAAAACATAGAACCGCGGGCAAGTCAACCTGTACAGCGTCGCGCGCCAAGTTGGCCTCGTGCCGACGATAAGGGACACAGCCTCTCGATGCAACGCCACCGGGGACGAGAGCTCGACGGTTTTGGCCCACGTCGGACACTCATCACGTTGCTCGGCGATCAACTCGGCCCAACCGGTAGCGACGAAATCGGCCTCGGTGAAGCCGGCGATGCGTCGGCTCCACGTCCCGCCGCTTGGGTCAAGATTTGACTCCGTCAAGATCACGCCGGCGACTAGTTCAGGCCAAATCTGGGCCAAACTCATCGCGACGGCGCCACCCATGCTGTGACCGAAAAGTACCGCCCGCGACACTCCTCGGTGGCGCAGATCGCGCCGGACATGGTGGGCCAGCCCCAGCATCGAGTAGTCACAAGCAACATCCACATTGGTGCCGGACCCCGGAAGATCAATCAGGACGCGCTGTCGACCAGCGAGATCGAGTGCTTGAAAGTCGACGGACGATGCCCCGCCTAACCCGTGAATGAGGACGACCGGTACGCGGTCCGATACGAGCTTGCTATCCACTGTGATCATGGCGCCAGCCTATCAACCATATGATGGCCGATGGGATGGGTGAACGATCACGAATGGACGAGAATGTAGACCGAAATGGCGACGATCAGGATGCTTATGGCGATCACTGCGAGAAGCCAGGATGGCAGTCGAGTTCGATGGCCAAGCGACATATTCGCGATCAAGCTCGGGAACAGCGCGCCAATGAACCAGATAGCCGAGATAACTGCTGTTGACACGGGGTCGTCATTCATGGTCGGGTCGCGTGGTCCGATCAGGTAGTTCTTGACAAGCAAAAACAGGATGATGCTAGGGATGAGAGCTATGGCTCCCGTGGCAACGTCGCACAGCAGGATAATGGCCAACGCCGCGCCACGGCTCGGTTTGCCGCCTCGTGTTGCGTTGTCAGGTGGTTGATCCTGGGATATCAAGTCTGCGCGCCCCCTTTCGGACTCGTCCAGCGCTGTCCGGCGGACATGGTCGACGCCACGTCAGTGATGTCATCAACCGCAACACCCATGAGGCAAGGCTACCCGGCGAGGATGCACCTGGCGCATCGGCAGGCGCGTGACACAGTCACGCTGACCGCGACGGGCGGCCTGGCGGCGTTGACACCACCCATTATTCAGGAGGACGCCGATCACTGCCGTGACCGTTGGGAAGGTGGTTTTCCGCCGGAATTCTTGCGAGATGGACGTCATGGATCGGCAGCAGACGTACGTGTTCTCGGTTGGGTGCTTATGTATCAGAACACTCCGAATGGCTCAACGATTTACACCGGCTACATAAGCCGGTAGTCGGTTCTGCCATCGATTACCCACTCCATCCACCTGTGTTATTTGAGAGGCGAGTACTGGAGTGACGACGGTAACGAAGTACTTCACCAAAGGCGGCGTCGAGAAGACATTAACCCTGTTGCGAGGTGTTTGTGTCAGTAGCCGGGTTCACGGCAGTCGTTGGCCACGGCGACGAAAAACATCTCTCAGGCGAGTTGCCAGGCGTTGCGCGGGCTTCGTTTGTTGGCTTCCGTGGGGCGGATAAGCCCGGCGTTTTCAAGGGTCTTGACGTAGGCCCTGACGGTGACGAGTTGCAGGCCGGTCTGTGCGGCCAGCTTTGCTGTGGTTTTCGGCCCTGATTCAAGCAGCGTCAGGATGTGGCGTTTGCTTTCTGACAGATTCCCTGAGACGGTGATGCCGGCCGTTGAGCCGGACGCTCTGCTATTTCGCAGGATGACCCTGAACTCGGTGATTCGGCTGTCCAGTTCTGGTTGTGTCATGCCCTCTTGACGGACCATTGCGGACACGGCCAGCAGCCCGGTGCCACGGTTCTCACAAACTCTCTGGCTGGTGCCAGGGTAGGTGACGTCTTCGAGTAGTTTCGCTAACACTGCGTTCCGTGAAGACGACACCGGCTCATGGAGCAGTGCCGACGGCGGGAAGTCGCCGTAGAGGCCGCCTGGGCTGATGACTTCTAGGCGGTCGGGATACATTTCAACCCTGATCTGGGTGCCATGCGTCAGCGGATAGTAATCGCGGTGCATCAGCGCGTTTCCGAGCAGCTCGCGCACGACTTCTTCGGGGTATTCCCAATGATCTTGCCGTCCGGCCCCGCGGATCACGCCGCGCCGGGTCATATTTCGGCGCACCGCCGCCAGTGTCTGGGTGATGACAACAGGGACCGGGCCGTCCAGGGAAACATTATCCAAGAAGCGGGTGCCGTCTGACATTGGGACGCCAGCCTGCGGTGTGGGGAAAACGGCGAAGGTGATGTCGAGTTGCGGGAAGAACTGTTGCGGGTAGCGTCCCAGGGTTAGCAGCCCGGCCAGCGTTACCTTGTTTTGCGAACGATCCCGATCCAAAACTTGCACGAAACGCAGAACCTCGATGTCGCTCGCGTTGGTGAACACCGCGCCTCTGGTGTCGCGCAGGCGGGTGATGAGAGCAGCCACCAGGGCTGGGTCGAGATCGTCCAGGGTCGCGCCGTCGACGACTTGCTGATCGTCGCGGGGTTGTCCGCGCCCGGCGACCAACGCATGGACCTCGTAGGAGGTCAGGTGACGGTCGCCGTCATGGCCGCGCAGATAGGAGCCGCGCTCCAGCCCCTGGTTTTTCACATAGTACGGCAGCCTTGGGTGGTCCCCGGGCGGAATCGCGGCCGCCACGACCGGGTGCCCGTCCACTTGGACGATATCGATTTCGGCCCGCACAGCGGGTTCCAAGCTGTCACGGCAGACTCCAGCCAAACCGACCGCCACCGACTTGGCATCGAGCGACACTGCGGTGAATCCATTCGCCTCATCAAGGCCGAGGATGATCAGGCCGCCGTCGCCATTGGCGAACGCGGAGATGGTCTCGGGCAGCGACTTCGGCACTCCGCCCGCAGCCGCCTTCACCTCCACCTCAGCCAAGTCCGTGCCTGCTGCACGCAGTCGGGGAACCGCCTCATCTACTTGGTTCTGAAGACTCATGATTCGTCCGTTCAACACTTGACCCGAACACTCTATCTGAACACTCTACACTCTAATAGAGTGTTGTAGAGTGTCGGCTACTCATGAGGTGGGACAAGCTGACCAGCAGGGTATTTGCCGGCGCCGCACACTGGCTAACGGTCATAGTCAGCGCCACGTCTGTGATGTCATCAACCGCGATACACATGGGGGCGATCCTACTCGGCTGTCTGTTCCTGTCACAGCGTTGAGCCATTTGGTGACTTGGCTTCAGACACTGTGCGGCAAATTGGGTCGGTCTGGATGGTGTTGATTGTCAGTGGCGTTGAGTGAGTATGCCACGGGTTTCAGCCCGTCTCTCCTTGCGCCAGAACAGCCGGCGACCGAATTTGCGCAGATGCTTGGCCCACTCCGACGACGTGACCAACTGGCCCTTCTTCTTTGTCGCCATCGTGGCCCCCTTCCCACCAAACAGCGGTTTACAAGGTGCTTTACTTGTGTCCGAGAGAGGACTTGAACCTCCATGCCCTTTAACGGGCACTAGCACCTCAAGCTAGC
>Ga0123357_10000992_pt1 | contig 28995 bp, 28 predicted proteins | sample TergutEmb28metaG_FD_89873 | JGI IMG/M metagenome (GOLD analysis project Ga0123357, IMG submission 89873) | Embiratermes neotenicus P4 segment gut microbial communities from Petit-Saut dam, French Guiana - Emb289 P4 | ecosystem: Host-associated > Arthropoda: Insects > Digestive system > Gut ...
CGGACTGCTCGACGAACCCGACAAGCCCAAGCGGATGTCTTGGACCACCTTCATCAAGTCGCACTTCGAGAGCATGGCCGCTTGTGACTTCTTCACCGTGGAGGCATGGACGCCCACGGGCCTGACCCGCTTCCTCGTTTACTTCGTCATCAACGTGCAATCTCGCCGCGTAGCGACTCAGACGAAACATGTAGGTCCGCCAGAAGACGCCGCAATCATCGGCGTCGATACGCGGGCCGAAAGGTGGTGCCCACCGTGGGGGATGAGGAGGGTGATAGAGCTGGCGAGCGATGCAGCAACAGCATCGCTTGCGGGCCGCATTGTTGTATTCATATCCGACCATTCGACTACCGAAAACCGCCGAAATTGTCTCGGCCACACCGCTGTCGTATTGTTACATTTAATTCAGTCCATTCGACTACCGGCGACTACCGAAATTGTCTGCCAATACCGCGATAGAATGCGAAAGAATGCGAGAAAATGAGAAGAATTGCGAAAGTGGCAACAAACGTTAAACTATTGCCAGCCAAGCACTAAAGATGCTTTTCGGCGATAGCGCGGAGCCGCCTCATAACCCGGAGGTCGGAGCCGTCATGGCCAGTCTCATCCGTCGCGGTAAATTCTTCTATATCCAGTATTATCTCGGCGGTAAGCCCTGCCGTATGGTCTGGGTTTCCGATGATGTTGCCAGCGCCTTCGACACGGTGTCGCTCGACCGCTTAATGCAGGCATGTTCGGAACATTTTCCGGAGGACGTTCTTTGGTTGATCCGGCGGTGCGCCGGCATGAAGTCAAAACGCGGAATCCGGCAGGGCTCCCCGGCATCGCCCCTGTTCTGGAATATCTTTGCGGATCGGTTCATCGACCGTGCTCCTTTGCCTGCGGGCTGTTTGATCCGCTATGCGGACGATCTATTGATGCTCTGCTCCACAGTCGGGGAAGCGGAGATCGCGTACAAGGCACTGATGGAGACATGCCGAAAGGCGGGAACGCCTCTGAAAGGGGGAATGAACAACGGCATCTTCGATCTGGACGCAGGACAGTCCGTCACATGGCTGGGATACCGTCTTCATCGTCGGGGTGATGATCTCGGTGTCCACATCGCCGACCGGGGATGGGGGCGGCTCCAGCAAAATTTAACTGGTGCCCATTACAAGCCCGCGTCGCCCATTCGGGCCATTGAGACCGTCCAAGGCTGGTTAAACTATTTCGGGCCCTGCTATGCCTTCGAGGATCGCCGTAAGGTGCTCGGACGCCTTAAAGACGAGGCCGCGAAGCAAGGTTTCGATGAACTGCCTTCGCGTCGTTCGCTGGATGCGTTCTGGAAACATGCACATGCCTGCGGGCATCGCAATTACGAGCAGCAAGCACGACGACTCTCGCAGGTTCCTGTCGCGGCATGATAAAATAGACACGAACATGGCGGTAAGGAGTACCGCCCGAAGCGAAGTCAACAGGCACGGAGGCCCAAAGATGCTCGACTCGATCCGATCTGGCGTGTTTGACGATGTGAAGCCATCGCCCAGAACCCCTGCACAGCAAGCCGCTTCCCGAAGCAACGGCTGCAAGTCCCGTGGCCCGGCGACCGTGGAGGGGAAGGCACGATCCGCGATGAACGCCATGCGGCACGGCCTGTTCGCCACCCGCTTCAAACCACCCGACAATCACCTTGAAAGTGATCGGCTATTCCACCGCATCTATCGCGGGCTGGTCGAGGAGTTCCAACCTGTCACGTTCTCCGAGGACTACGAGATCACGGCTCTCGCACACGATCTCGTCCGCGCAGCACGGGTTCGCGAGCTTATTGAAGCCGCCGCCCGGCCACAGGGGAAATTGTCCGATGAGGATGCGGATCGCTACAAAAAACGGAAGCCGCGAAAGCGCCTGGTGCGGCTCATGGATGTGATCCTGGAACATTCGCGTTACCCTCGCGATCCCCTGCTTGATCGTCGGGATGCTCAGTTGGTGGCCCAGGAGTTTGTTGCCTGGCTGCCGCAGCCAATCGAGGATGAGGAGATGGACCTGCCGCCTGGTATGCCGACCTTACCCGAATATCTGTGTGATCCCCCGGTATCACGGAAAAAAACGCCTGAGCAGGAACAAGCGGATCGCCGCGAACTCCGCGAGTGGAATAAACTGCTGGCTAGGATTGAACCTTTCCGGGCGAAGTTTCAGAACGTTACCTATGTCGCAGAACTGCTCAGCGGCAATCGGCTGCCTGATCGCGGCGAATGGTCGGTGTTGCTCATTGTATTGCGTACTCGATTCGAAGGTCTGAAAAGCTGGTTGGATGGAACCGAGTATTCAAGGGTACTACCGAGTTGTCACAACCCTTGCAGGAACTGGAAAAATACTGTCTGGCTGCGGATATCGTACTGTGCCTGATCAATCTCGAAAACGTCATTGGGGAGAAGAATACCAAACTCCGTCAGGAGAATGAGTGGGTGAGCGGCATGGCGAGAACAGGCTGGTAGGACGGCCAGGAGAAGGACGAGAACGAGAATCTTGCGGATCATGACGTGTGCTCCTTACTATCGGCGTGATTGTATCACGCGGGGTATACGAGGGCATCAAAGGTTCTCTTTCTTTGTTGCACGGTAATCTCCAAATCCGCTCGCTCTATTGTACAATGAACGGAAAATCTCCCGGCCTGTTGGAGGAACTTACATGAGTAATTGCAAAACTCTCGGAAGGTTGCAAAGAATCGAGGAACTTCGCGAGGTGTGGCTAGACGAGCCATCATGGTTTACGCCCTGGCTTGCTGAAGGTGAAAACCTGAAACTGCTTGGCGACACTATTGGTATCGAGTTGGAACTTGAAGCCCAGGAGAAGCACGTTGGTCCCTTTCGGGCGGACATACTCTGCAAGGATGAATCTGGGGCTTGGGTATTGATTGAAAACCAGTTGGAGCCAACAGATCACAAGCATCTCGGACAACTTCTGACCTATGCTGCCGGTTTGCAGGCGGTAAAAATTATTTAGATAGCAGAAAAATTTACCGAAGAGCACCGTGCAACATTGGATTGGCTCAACGAAATCACGGACGAACGATTCAACTTCTTCGGCTTGGAGATCGAACTGTGGCGGATCGGCGATTCGGCGATCGCTCCAAAGTTTAACGTCGTGTGCAAACCCAATGATTGGAGCAGGACGGTCTCGGAGACCGTGAAAACGATCGTGGCGAGTGAACTTACCGATGCCAAGCGGCTGCAGTTGGAATTTTGGACGAAGTTTGTGGAGTACGCTCGTGACAACGCCAAACTCATCAAGCCAAGATCGCCACGACCTCAGCATTGGATGCCGATGGCGTTAGGTCGGGTCGGGTTTCATCTTTTTGCAGTGGCAAGCCTGTCCGATTCGATTACGGAAACGTTTGAGGCACACGAAGTGAGGGCTGAGGTCATACTCAACGGCCCGACGGCCAAGATTGCATATGCTGCATTGGAGGCACAAAAGTCCCAGATTGAAAAGGAACTCGGGGAGTCGTTGGATTGGTACAACCCACCTGACAAGCAATCGTGCAAAATGTTTTTCCGCAAGCCGGCAAACCTTGAGGACCGAGATCAGTGGCCGACGTACTTCGCGTGGCTGGTGGAAAAGCTCGACGCCCTCCATCGCGTATTCAGCCAGCGTGTGAAGAATCTTGATCTGGATGAACTGGAAAACGAATAACGGCAGTGGTTATGCGAGACCGCGATAGCTCTCTGCCAGACCATTACATCACAATTTCATATTCGCTAAAGCGTTTTCTTGATGCCATTTTGTTCGATTTATTTGATTGTTCAATTTAATTGAACATAGTATATTGTCGAACAAAGAGAAAATGGTCTTAAATGGTGGACCATCTCTCAATCCTTGCGAGGGCTGCATATGCCGCAGTTTGACTTTGAATATCGGACACAGGACAAAGACTTGCTGGCTGCTTGCGCGGAAGTGCTGGGGCAACTGCCGGATGCTCAAGTGACCGTGAAGCCTACCAAAGGCAAACGCTTGGCTACGTGGGATACAAAGTTGACTTTAACGCATGGGGGGAAGGGGAGGCACCATGCCGACTACATCGTGGATTTACAAGAGCAGGTCACAACCACCGCATTGCCGCATCGGGTTGAGCGACTCAAAATGCAGGCGGAGCGAGAACGGGCGAAGCCTTGTTTTCTGGCACGTTACATCAATTCCAATGTCGCGGTTCAACTGCGGAATGCGGGAATTGCGTATGCTGATACGGCCGGCAATCTCTTCTTCCATACACCGTTTTTCTACGCTTTGCGTGAGGGAGCCAAAGCGTTGCCGCGAGTGGAAGTGGAGACGCGGGTTTTCCATACTCCGGCGGGGCTACGTCTGCTGGGACTTCTGTTAGTCAAACCTGAAGCAGTGAATTGGCAATATCGTGCCTTGGCCGAGGCTGCTGGAATCGCGGTGGGAACCGTACACGATCTGCTTGGGCAACTCCGCAAAGAGGGTTTTCTTCACATCGCCGATTCGGATCACCGCACACTGCGCCAGCCGGAGACATTGCTGGAGCGTTGGATCATGGGGTATCGCCAGCGTCTCCGTCCGAAACTTCTGCGACGCCGTTATCGTGCTGGCCAGATCGAGGAACTTCCCAATCTCCTGACGAAGGCCAATCAGAACGTGCTGCTTGGCGGTGAACTGGCAGCCGCTCGAATAACGGGACTTCTACATGCCCAGCGAGCAGCCCTGCATGTTCCTGCTGACGTTGACCTTTCCGAGTTGGCCAAGCGTCTACGTCTCCTTTCTGATACACAAGGCAATGTGGACGTGCTTGTTTTGCCCGGCCCGGCGGCACACTGGATGCAACCTGGTTCAGAAAATCCACCACTGGTTTCGCCGATTTTGATTTACGCCGAGTTGCTGGCCACCGACGACGACCGCCTACGCGAGGTCGCCGCCGCTTTGTACGATAAGGAGATCAGCCCTCATGTCTGTACCGCTTGATCGCCTGCCCGAACGAGAGACCGTCGCATTACGTGATCTTGTTACCGTAGCGAATTCGCTGGGAACACCCTTGCTCCTCATTGGCGCAATCGCTCGCCAACTGGTCTTCGACGAGCCTTACGGCCTGCCCACACGCCGAACGACCCGCGATCTGGATTTCGGCGTTCGAGTTCCGGATTGGGCCACCTTCCAACGCTTGCGTAACGAGGCAAGCGACTCAAAACGTTTCGCGCCCGGCACACGTATTCACACACTGATCCACCTGCCCACGAACCTGCCGATAGACTTGGTTCCCTTCGGCGGTTTGGAAATCCACGGCGTCATCCGCTGGCCGAACGAAGACACCGAAATGATGGTTGCAGGGTTTGATGATGCCTTTGAGCACGCGGTGGCAGCCGAGATCGCTCCGGGGTTGTGCATTCGAGTTGTGACAGTACCGCTGTTGGCCGCCCTGAAGCTCTTCGCCTTCGCTGATCGCGGCAGTGCGTTCAAGAAAGATATCGACGACTTGCTGTTCATCATGGAGCATTACAGCGCCGTCACGGGAGTGGGTCGGCTCTACGATTCGCCGTTGGATGCGTTGGTGGCGTCGGCTGATTTTGATGTGCAGTATGCGGGCGCGTTGCTTTTGGGTTTCGATATGGCCCGCAGTTGTCAGGCCGACACGCGTCGGAAGCTCTTGCCGATTGTTGATTCTCTGACGGATAGCAATGCCGCGTGGTTACATCCTTTCGTCCGCAGTTCCGACGAAGATGAGGAGAAGCGAGGTCGCCGATCTATCGCAGATCGTTTTGCATGGCTGGCTCGTGGGCTCAGATCCCCTCCCATCAAATAGGATCGCAAACTTCAAAGAACGCAATTGCATCGTCCGATGTTTTTTGCCAATCCGAGTTCCTTCGCAAGCGTGATATCTTCCATGCACAGCGAACAGGTCAGGCCGGGTTGACAGCGATGGATCACTTTCAGCAGATGGGAGTAGATTTCGTGGCGCAGGTTTCGCGGAAATCTTGCGCGGCCATCGTCGGGAGCGTTGTTTAATACGAAGAGCGAACGTGTCACGATGTTATCTTTGCCGAGTTTGCGTTCCATGAGGTTGAGGGCGGGGCCGTAGCTACAGATGCCACCGAGGGTAAGGCGGTCGAGAGGGACGGCGGATAGGAGTTGTTCCAGGAAGCGGTCGTAATGCTCCTGCCAATCGGCGATTGGAATGATCGGCATGAGCATTACACGAACAGCGTATCCGGCGGCGGCGCATTGTTGCATCGCGACGATGCGATCCTCCACCGGTGGCGCGATGGCTTCGTAGTGTTCTTGCACGGTTGACGGATTGAGCGTCCAGGTTAGTACCGTATGGTCGCGATGGTCGAGATCAAGGACGTTTTGGAAATCGGCCGCCTTGGAAAGGATACGAAGGCGGGCGAAGGGATGATCGGCGAAGAAGCGAATCATGCGGCGAGAGTAACCAGTGAGCGGGTCGAGGGCCATACCGTCTTGCAACTTGCCGAGGTAGAACGCTTCGGGGTGGCCGATTCGGCGAGCTTGTACGTCTATTTCTGCCAGGATTTCTTCGAGATTGACGAAGATTTTCACCGAAGGTGAGAATCGCACGCCTTGTGTTCCGGACAAATAACAATATTGGCATCCGTAAGGGCAATAGCCGTAGGGTGAGAAGTGCCAGAAGTTCGGACAGGTGTTGCCAGTTTCATTGCTACGTCCCACGGCACTCTTGTGTTCTCCGAACACCAGTGTGCGATGCCCCTGATAATGCAATTCCAGCGGATCGCTGCTGGGGAACGCGATCTTGTTGTGTGGAATCGCAAACTGCTCGACTACTTTTGCTTGCGGATAAACCGAACAAATTCGTTCCACGAACTGTCGCCGTTCTGGTGTCGAACAACTGCCCTTCGCCAGCACGATTTGTTGTGGATAGAAAGACGGCACCTTTCGCGGCACGTAATCTTCTGCCACGGCTTGCTGATCGAAGAGGTTCGGTGCATTCTCGCGAGTCACGTTGGGAGCAATCCCTTTGCTTCACAGGCTCAGTTTCATGATTTCTTTGACATCTTGCCAGGCCAGTGGTTTTAATCCGCCGAGGGGACTTTCGGTTTGGCCGTAGGCGACGCCGGTGGATTTTTTCGCCATCAGATCGAGGTTCTTTTCGTCGATCCCGACATCGCGGAGGGTGGCGGGGAGGCCCATTTTGTTGAAAAATTCGCTCAGTCTTGCGATACCTTCCAGAACGATGGCATCGGGGGTACGGAAGCTGCCTTCGACGCCCATGACGTTGGTTGCGAACTGGACGAACATGCCGATGTTGGTCTTGTAGACGTATTTCATCCAGTTCGGCGTCAAGATCGCCAAACCGGCCCCGTGGGCAATATCGTAGATGGCGCTAAGCTCGTGCTCCATCATGTGACACGCCCAATCCTGCTCGCGGCCGAGGCCGACGAGATTGTTGTGCGCGAGCGATCCGGCGAAACCCACCTCGCACCAGGCGTCGTAATTCTTCGGATCGTCGATCACGATCAGGGCGTTCTTCATGATAGTTTTGAGTAAAGTTTCACAAAGCCCGTCAGTTACGTCGGTTTGCAATGTATTCGTAAAATATCGTTCGAAGATATGACTCATCATGTCGGCCACGCCGTTGGCGATCTGATTCTTCGGCAACGTCATGAACAGTTCCGGATTCATGACGCTGATGATTGGCGACATGCATTCGCCACCGCAGGAGAGTTTTTGTTGGTTCGCGTCGTCAGAGATAACGCTGCTGTCGCTGACTTCGCTGCCAGCCGCCGGGAGAGTGAGGATGGTCGCTACCGGCAGCGCTTTCGTTGGGACGGCCTTGCCGGTGAAGAAGTCCCACACGTCGCCGTCGTAGTAATGTCCGATCGCGATAGTCTTTGCGGAGTCGATGACGCTTCCGCCGCCGACGGCCAGGATCAGATCGACGTTCTCCTTTCGACAAATCGCAACGCCCTCTCGTACCAACGAAACACGTGGATTCGGCACGACGCCGCCAAGCTCAACGAACGATACACCGCTTGCTTTCAAAGAGGCCACCACTTGGTCGTAAAGCCCGCTTTTCTTGATGCTCTGTCCACCGTAGTGCAGCAGGACTTTTTTAGCGTACGGCTTGAGTCGTTCGCCGATTTGCTTGTGGGTATCGCGACCGAAGACCAGCTTGGTCGGTGCGGAGAACTCGAAATTTAACATGGCTCAATCCTTTTTCCAGCAGACGCCTATTTTCTTGCGCAAGAAAATACCAGTATTTAGGAAAATAAAGGTAACGCAAGCCACGTCATTGCACCACCTCCCAGTGCCCGCCTTTATTAGAGCCAAGCCTTGTTCTTCAAGGCGAACTCGGGCGAACGATGGAAGATCGCACGGAAGAACTCGCCCGGCTCAAACGTGGGCTCACGAAGGCCGGCGGCGAGCATGGCTTTCCTCATCTTCGAAATGCCCATGCCGACACGTTCCACTTTGTCTAGGCGAGCGAAAAGGTCGGCGATCAGCTCGTTTCTGCGAATGGAAACTGAGCCGAATTTCTGAAGCGGCAGGCCCTTCGGCAGATCGCCGGGATTGATGATCTCTACCCGGTCGTCGTGGACTTCAACGCTCACTTGTGTGCCGGTGATACTGTAATCGCGGTGCATGAGGGCGTTCACCACGGCTTCTCGCAGCACCTCCAGCGGAATCTCGTAAATGTCCTTACGTTTCAAGCCATGGATTTCGCTACGGATGTTCAGATGCCTCTTGAGGAACGCCATCGCTTCATTGAACTGTGTAAGCAGATCGTCCCGAACATCGCGTTGGTCGTAAATGTGTTGTCGGTTCGTGCCCTTGAACGCCAGCAGCGTCATCTGCGCCTGATGAATGTGACGATGCACATTCTTGGCGAAGAAGAGGATGCCCGCGTTCTTAACCCGCGATGCATCCGCCACATTGAGGCTCCGCAAAAAATTGGGAGCAGCAGTACGACCGATTCGAATGTCCGCTTCCTTGGTAAAAGCGTTGATCTTGGCTTTGGAGATGTCGTCGAAAGTGAAGCCTCGGACCGTCTTCTCCTCGAACGATGGCGGTTCGTCAACTTGTTCGGCGATGATAGCTCGGTTGGCCGCGGCCATTGCTCAAAAATTCCTCTCAGATGCGATTCGGAAAAACGTTCACATCAAACAGTCGCTATATTACGTCCTGCTATCCGATACCGCCAATCGAAATCTCTTCCCAGCATCTTGGTTGTACGACCAAGGTGTTTTTGCAATAGCTTGTTGCAGCAATGAACCGTCGAATTCTCCCACAGGCTGTGGGAGAATTACCGATTCTCCAAATTCTGGCACGGGCTGTGCCAGAAATGAACCACCAAATTCTCGCGCAGTCTGCGTGAGAATTGTCGGTTCTACTTTGTTTATGTGACAGGACCAATTTCCGAAACGGCGTCTCGGAAAAAGAATTTTCCAACAAGCTGTTGGAGAATTGAGGAAGGCGATTCTCAAAAATATTTACACTGAAATTGAGCGCGCCCTGTGCAGACGGCATAGGTAACTAGTGACGGAGGAGTTTTTTTCGTTGCTGGGAGCCTGCTATGAATTTGATCCGTGATCCTGAATCTATGACAGTCGACGAGCGTCGCGATGAAGTGGCCGGCATCTTGGCGGCAGGTCTGTTGCGCTGTGTTTGTCAAGCGAAATCGGCTCAAAGCGCCGATCAAATATCTTCTCCAAATTCTCGAAAAGCGCTTGATCTTTCCTCGAAAACGAGGCTCACTGTGTCTCAACGATCCGCGGGTTAGCGGGTTGCGTCTCTGAAATCGTATGAAAGGAGCCACATTGATGTTGGATGTTGGAAATCAAATCGCGGCCTTGGACCGGATGACCACGGGGGAGTTGGTTGGCTGCTACAAGGAGTTGCATGGGCAACCTTGTCGGACTCGCCATCGAGCTTATCTCCTTCGCAAGATTGCCTGGCGTATTCAGGCGAACGCGGAGGGAGGGCTGACGGAGCGTGCTCGCAAACGAGCGGAGGAGTTGGCCAACGATGCGGATGTGCGAGTTATGGCTCCCAAGACCATGATCTGCCCGCCGCAGGTTGGGGAGACGGTGACGGTGACGGTGACGCGGCAGGTGCCGATGGAGGAAGAGAAAAGTAATGATCCGCGTATGCCGCCGCCGGGGGCGGCGCTGGTGCGACAGTACAAGGGACGCACCATCCGGGCGGTGGTTCTGGAGGATGGTCAGAGCGTTGAATGGGACGGCGAGCGGTTTCGTTCGCTGAGTGCTTTAGCCAATCGAATTACGCGTAGTCACATGAGCGGTTTCCGCTTCTTCCACCTGGGGGTGAAACGATGAGTAGAAAAAAGAAAAAACTTCAGCGGCCGGAACGAATTATGACTCGCTGCGCTATCTATACACGCAAGTCGACCGATGAGGGATTGGAGCAGGAATTTAATTCGCTCGACGCACAGCGGGAAAGTGCCGAGGCGTATATTGCCAGCCAACGGGCTGAAGGGTGGACAGTGGTGCCGGATCGCTATGACGATGGCGGGTACTCTGGCGGGGACATGGAACGCCCGGCGTTGGATCGATTGTTGCGTGATATCAACGACGACAAGGTCGATTGTGTGGTGGTCTACAAGGTGGATCGTCTGTCGCGGTCGCTACTGGATTTTGCCAAGATTATGGAGACGTTTGATCGGCACGGTATTTCGTTTGTTTCCGTCACCCAGCAATTCAATACCACCCATTCGATGGGACGATTGACGCTGAATATTCTGTTGTCGTTTGCGCAGTTCGAACGTGAGATCATTGGCGAGCGCATCCGCGACAAACTCGCGGCCCAAGCTCGCAAGGGGAAATGGACTGGTGGGGTTCCCATCTTGGGTTACGATGTCGACCGCTCCAGCCCCAGCCCCAAACTGGTCGTCAACGCCAAGGAGGCCGCTCGTGTTCGTGAGATGTTTCGTATGTATCTTCAGGAGGCGTCGCTTCTGCCGGTGGTGAAGGAATTGGCTCGGCGGGGTTGGGGCAACAAGCATCGCGTCACCAGGAAGGGACACGAATTGGGCAGCCGCCCGTTCGACAAGGCGACTTTGTATCAGCTACTGACCAATCCGACATATACCGGCAAGAGAAAATTCAAGGACGAGCTTTTCGCCGGCGAGCATGAAGCGATCATCGAGCAGGATTTGTTCGACAAGGTTCAGCAGCAACTCAAAGCCAATGGTCGTAGCGGCGGTGCCGAGGTCCGCAATAAATATGGTGCGTTGTTACGTGGCCTGCTTCGGTGCAAGGGATGTAATTCGGCGATGGCGCATACCTTCTGTCGGGGGAAAACACAGAACGCCTATCGCTACTACCGCTGTATTCATTCGATCAAGAATGGTCGTGGTGCCTGCTCTATCGGGCTGCTCCCTGCCGCCACAATCGAGCAGGTTGTGGTCGAAGAGATCCGTTGTCTTGCGAGGGACGAGACGTTATTGAATCAGGTTCTGGACGATGCTGACGCTGCCATTGGTGGTGAGTTGGCTGTCGCGCGTCGTGAGCGGGACGATGTTCGTCGAGAGATCGCCCGTGACCATAAGGAACTTCAGCAACTGGTCACGGGTGGGGCGACGGCGGCAGAAATCACCCGGCGTATGGCGGACCTGCATACCAGTACGCGCAACGGGGCTGGCATTTGACAATGCAAGTTGACGCTCGATCCGAACAAAGGCTTTGGTCATCTCGCAAAGAACAATCGCTTCATCTTGCCTAATCGTTGGGGTTTCTGTTCGACCATGACCTGCTAATGGCTCGGTATTTCGCCGTTGGTACACCTTCAAAACATGATCAAGGATGGGTTCTGGCAGCTTGGACTCCTTGCGGTAGCGGTCAAAAAAAGACCCCAGAGATCGATTCTCGATATTTGGATCGTCAATAATATCCTTTGCGAGTGTCTCAAATACGTTGGCACTTGCATGCAACACAGCAGGATAGTCATTTCCTTCCAGAGCATTCTCCATACGGCTCACAAGGAGTCGGATGTTTGGGATCTCGGCTTCATCCGCCTCGGACTCGATTTCTTCAATTGAGAGAATTTGCACTTGAACATCGTGGCCTTGAGAACTCTGCCTGAACGAAACGCCGCAGCCATGAGTTCGTAGAATTTTAGTCACCATTTCAGCATCGAGCCATCTCTCACCAATTAAGTCGGCAAGTGTTTCGATCAATTGAGTCGTATTTGGCCGACGCAATAGAAGCTCGAACTCCGATCTGATCCAGCCCACATCAACGTCGGGTAACGAATAGTCACCCATATCGTTCATCTCGATTATGTTGATTGGAAGTCCGAGGATATTGCGACCGATGTTCACGATATTGTTAATGTAGATCACATAGACGTTGTGAATGCTGCTGTTAGTGGCCGCCCGCAGAAGACGGAGCAGTTGCAGCCTGGCACGATGCGGGATAACTTCAAATTCGATCTGCTTCTGCTGCTTTTTGGATAAGCCTAAGAATGTCACGTAGGATCTCCTTGCTATGTGGGGGCATCAGAGTTCTCATTGTTTTATCTTCGGTCTCGGTTCGACGGGCGTCAAGAGGTGACTGGCGAACGATCTCACCAGCCAACTTGGAAAAGGATGGCTCATGGAGAAATCTATACCTCATCGTCGCGAGTGATACTGACACTGTGCTCACTAGCGGCAAGCGATGGTACAGTAGATAATCCTCTTCATCTTGATTTCCTACCGCTGGCGCAAATTGCCGAGACGACCGGATCACCAGCAGTAGGGAGTCATGTCCCACGACGGAGAGACTGATGGCAGTGAATCAACCACCAAGAGTTTACCTCGATCAGAATGTTTGGATCGCCCTGTCCAAAGCCCACTATGGCCGCGATGACACCGGGAAGTACGAGACCCCGCTCAAGGCAATTGTGGCAGCGTCAAACGCGGACCTGATCCGCGTACCCCTGTCGTTCGTTCACATGATGGAAGTCTGCGCCTCCGGCGATATGGAGCGGCGCAAGCGGTTGGCGTCCTTCATGATCAAAGTCTCACGCCAATATGCCATCTTCCCATGTACGAAGGTGTGGTGCGAAGAAGCCTTAGAAGTGGCCGCGCGTTGGTTGGGCGTTGACATCCAATGGGTCAATCCCGAATTATTTGTTCAACAGGGTCTATGGTATGCCTTTGGAATCGCACCTATCTTTAAGGGAGGGCATTCTGACGAAATTGCTTTAATTGAAAACGCTATTCGGTCTGATGAGATGGCAGTAAAGATGCTTAGCGAATGGATGGCCAGCGATCTTGGACGCAAATTACGGGCAAAGTCCGAGGTCGAGGCCGCATTTCTCGACGATATCCGTCACCGTCAACTCCAGTCCCAAGGAGCCGAGGGCAAGCGGCGAGAAAATACTCTTATGATCGCGAGGCAGATGCTCTTGCCTATCGCGGAGGCCGAGTGCCAAAAATTCGGTATCCAACCAGCAAAGCTGCATGAAAAGATCAAGTCAGAAGACGATCTCATTGCCTTTGCCCACGACGTCCCGAGCTTTGACGTGTTGTTGACGCTCGTGTTGGCCAGGGATGAGGAAGCACAGCGGAAGATCGACCGCAATGACATACGCGACATGGCCTTCCTGGCCACGGCCATCCCGTACTGCGACATCGTGGTGGCCGAGCGATATTTCGGTAACTTGGCGAAGCGCACGGGCTTGGACCGAAAATATGGATGTACGATCCTCACGAACGCGACCGAGCTGATGAACGTTCTCCCACAACCGGTCCTATTTCAACCTCCGGCCGTGGGTAACGCGTAGGCGGCATTGGTGAGAAATAACATGGAGATGTGCTATGACCGCCATGCCTGCGACCAGTCGTTGTCAAATGTCTGGCACCTGGTACGTAGACGTGAATATGGTATCTGTTATAGTTCACTCAAACGTCTCGAGTGAGCATCGACATGGGTCATACTCTGCTTGGAAATCTTCCGCGAACTCGCAAGTGGCGCGATGTTGTCGAACTCGTGGCTGCGGGGGCGAATGTATCGCAGGTCGCGAACGCTACGATTCGAGCGGCAGAAGCTGCATTTTCCTTCGTCCAAAACGATGTTGGTTACAACCAGGCGGTCTGGCTGATGACTCAGCTTGGGTTGGCGGGGAACCAAGACAAACCACTGGATTATCTGCGGTCACAGGGGATCGACATTCCCGCCAACACGTCGTTGCCGGGTATCACCGTGGCCATCACCGAGGCCTTGGACAATCACGTCGCTGCCAACGGTGGTCATTCCGGCCTGGGCCAGATCGCTCAACGGGCCTTGGTGGATGCTGTGATCCAGAACTTGGAGCCCAAGTTGCAGCAGCAGTCGATGTTCAACATGCAGCATGACGACACTGTGAATGCTTTGGCCGAGCTGCGTAAACCTGACAAATTCGGCCAACTTTCCCGCACTTTTTTCGCGAGATTGACCGACGACTCTATGAACTACTTTTTAAGCCGTGTATTGGCAGGTAATCTGGGTGAGGGGCAGCGGTTTGCGACCATGAATCAGATGGGTCAGTTTGAACAGGCACTTACAACGCATTGCCGCGAGGCGTCGGCTATTGTCGAACAGTTCTCCAATGAGTGGTTTTCCAAGCATCGTTATGAAGAGCAAGGCAACATATCACGCGAATCAGCTCAAGGTTTTGCCTCCTGGGGTTTGAAAAAAATGATGGACGAGTTGAGAGCGGGAGCCAAAACCGATGGACAGTAAACAATACATCATCTGCGGCGACGCAACGATAACGATCCCCGAAGAGTTTCAAGCGGATGCGGTTCGGTTGCATCTTTACGGCGCGGACGACGAAAACAAGATCACGCTGCGGATCGAGGACATCCGCGTCTCAATGTACAAGGAGGTGCCTGACCGATTCCACGATTTGCTGGACATCGCGACATACGTTTTTGCGGCAGATCAATCCATCAAACGCGGCCAAAGCGATGTTGAAACGTTCGGTAGCTACTGGCGGCGGCACTTCCATTTCGTGGTACCCGTCGGCGATGTCGACTTTTGGTCTTCCGAGAAAGTAAGTCAGTGCCTGCGTGATACGCTGGGTTTTCTCTCGGATGATCATTATGAATTTGAATTCGTGCCGATCACCAAACGCCCCTCGTTCCAAGGATTCCTCAATTTCAATGAAGATGGCCAGATGCTGGGACGTCCCGAACAGGTCATCATGTTTTCTGGTGGCTTGGATTCGCTGGGCGGTGCGGTAGAAGAGATCGTGAACCTGAAGCGGCGGGTGTTGCTGGTAAACCACCGACCAACGCAGAAGTTGGATAAGCGGTATCAAGCGATGCGGGAACTGTTGGATGCCAAGGCTCCCCACAATCCTCCGTCCCACATCCGCGTTACAGTCCACAAACAGAAGTGGATGAACGAGGAGTACACCCAACGGACGCGGTCGTTCTTGTTCGTGTCGCTCGGGGCCACTATCGCCAACATGCTCGGCCAGTCCAGCGTGCGTTTCTATGAAAACGGTGTGGTCAGCATGAATTTGCCGATCTGCGCCCAAGTAGTCGGTGGCAAGGCGACGCGCACGACTCATCCTCGGGTGCTGAATAGTTTTCAGATGCTGTTATCGATGATCACGGACGGTCCTTTTGTGGTCGAAAATCCGTTTCAATGGAAGACCAAGGCCGAGGTGGCTAAGTTGATAGCCGCAGCTGGCTGTTCGGAACTGATCGGCCCATCCATCAGCTGTGCCCATACGTGGGAAATGACCATCCAACATTCCCATTGTGGTACCTGTTCACAATGCGTGGATAGACGATTTGCGATCATTGCGGCCGGAGTCGAACAATATGATCCTCTTGATCAATACAAAACAGACGTCTTCACACAGACCCGTGACCGTACAGACGAAATCCACCATGATAAGACACTGTTCGCCAGCTATCTTGAGCGGGCCAATCAGGTGAGGAAATTCAACGATGCCGTGCAATTCCTGGCTCGATACGGGGAAGTGGCTCGTGCCTTGCGTTATCTCGATGGTGATTCGGGAGCCAGTGCCCTACGTTGCTTCGATCTCTACCAACGCCATTCAGTCGAGGTCAATACGGTCGTCGACAAGATGATCGCCACGCACGGTGCAGCGATCCGTCAGCGTATGCTGCCTGCTGACTCCCTGATGCGTATCGTTTACGAGTCGAATCTCCCGACCTCCATGTCAGTTGGCCCGGTCCATCAGGAAAAGATACCTGATAACATCTTCCGGCGGTCTGGCGGTGGCTGGCAGGTGCGATTCAAAGGACAAAAAGAGTTCACCCTGATCCCGTGGCTGGGTGCCAGCTATATTCACTATCTTTTGGTTATGCCCAATGAACCGCGCCCGATCATCGATATTGTCTGCAGCACGGCCATCGACGAATGCGCTCGGATTCTGAGCGATAAAGAAGCTATTGACCAAGGGTTGCGGTCAGCATCAAACCCTATGCTCAACGACCTCGGAACTATTACCGATCGGGATGCTCTCAAACAGTATCACGAAGAGGCATGTGATCTGCGACGGGGGATCGAACAGGCTCGTGCTGACAACAACAACGTCCTCGTAGAACGGTATGAGAACGACCTGGAGGCCATCATCGCCAAGATCAATGAGGCCACTGGGCTCAGAGGGAGGCTGAGGAAGGTTAAGGATAAACGCAAAAATCTCCGCGACAGCTTCCGACATGCCGTCAAACGGGTCATCGACCAACAGATCAAGAACACCGATCCGGCCTTGGCCACGCACTTGACCAAGGCCATCATCTTCGGGGACGTCTCGCGTTATGCACCCGAAGATGGTGTGGAGTGGGAGGTCCGCCCCGTGAAAAATAATTAAAAAAAGACAAAAAAATAGCCGCGACGCCAAATGTAGCCTTTGCGACGCCAAATGTCGCCCCCTTCATTCTTGACGGGCGCATTTGGCGTTTTTCATGGCCTGCCGTAAAGGCCACGCTGATTCCATTGACCCGTTACCTCTTGGAAGGAAACGAGTTATGGATGTTCGGCAGTCAATCATTTCGGCCCCATTCACAGTCGCAGTCATTCAAATCAAGGCCCGCCAGCTTTCCCGGCGGGCAGATTTCTCCATCTCGGACTTCGACGATCTGTGCCAGGACATGCGGATGTACCTGTGGAGAAAAGCTCACCGGTTCAACCCTGATCGTGGCAGCCTGGAAGCCTTCGTCAACAACGCACTCGATACCTGGGTCACGATAGAGCTGCGTTATCGAAAGCGGCTCAGACGTAGCGAGTCCTATCGTGCGGTGTCGTTGGAGGGCACTCTCGTCAAGTACGAGGGGGAGCTTCAGCCGCTCGGCGATGTGGTGCTGGAGGAGGAGGGCGGGCGTCGCATCCAGACCTATCCCATTTCACCTTTTGAAGAGTTCGAACGGCGGGAGGCCATTGAACATGTGATGGCAAAGCTCGCTCCGGAAGACCGCGCCTTTGTCAACAGTTTGGTGGAACGCGGCATCCGGGCGACGGCCAAATCGCTGGGGATCACCTGGTATCGGGTCATCAGGATGTTGGCGTTGATCCGCCGCGACTTCGAAAAAAATGGACTCGGATCAAATTAATTGAGCGCGCTGGGCGCAAACGGCATAGGTAACTAGTGACAGGACACTTTTTTTTAAAGGACAAAACATGAAACAAAATCACGACATGGAACTGGGTGACGGCTTTCAATTGGATGATGGCATGGAGCTGGATATCAACTTGGCGATTCTGAGGATTGAATCCGCTGAGAAGTACCACGCCAAGGCGAAACACAATCTTAGCAGCCATCAGTTGCTGGATTTTATGAAGTGTCCGTTACTGCATCGCAAGAAGACCATCGGTCTGATCGGTGACAGTGATTCTGTGAGCGACTTGATCGGCCGGGCTGCGCATGTGCGGATTCTTGAGGGACGTGAGGTTTACGAAGCGACCTTTGCGCTGGGCGGGCCGGTCAATCCGAAGACGGAGAAGCCGTATGGTGTGAACACGCAGGCGTTTCGTGAGTGGGCGGAGGAGCAGGGAAAGCTGGTACTTTCGCATGAACAGGTGGAATTGATCGAGCAGATGGCGGCGGGCGTTTCGATGAACAGCGAAGCACTCGATCTCTTGCTCTATGGGCGAAGCGAAGGTGTGGTGCGGGTGGAGTATTGCGGAATCCCCTGTCAGATTCGCATCGACTGGCTCCATCCACATCGCGGCATCGTGGACTTCAAAACCTGTGACGACATCACATGGTTTGAAGCCGATGCGAAACGTCACGGTTATCACAAACAGATGGCCTTTTATCAATCGGTATTGGCTCAAGCTCACGACGGCCTCATGGTGCCGGTCCATCTCATTGTCATCGAGAAGAAAGAGCCGTTCCGCTGTGGTGTGTGGCGTGTCACCGACGACACTCTCGCCATCGCCCGTCAGGAGAATGAAGCGGCTATCCACCGACTCCTAAATTGTCGTCGGCAGGATCAATGGCCAACTGGTTACGAAGATATCCGCTTCTTGAACGTCGCATAGTTCCCTTCTTTATATCGAGCATTCCTCCGCGCCCGTTTGGTTTGTGGCGAGCCTTGCCCTCTCCCATTTCTTTTCGCCACCCACGGGCGCATCTGGCAGTCCCTGGATTGGGTCACCGGAACGAGTACTCCGGATTGCGGGTTCGAGTCCTGCAACTGCCTTTGTTCGAACTTGTTAAGGAGATTTTTCGATGACGCTTCAGAACATCCATCACGGTCGAAAGCACTCACCGCCACGTCTGCTGATTTACGGCGTGGAAGGTGTGGGCAAATCGACCACAGCAGCCGATGCGCCAGCGCCGATCTTCATTCCCACCGAAGACGGCTTGGACCAAATCGACTGTGCCAGCTTTCCGTTGGCCAAAAATCTCGTCGATGTCGAAACGGCTCTCAACTCGCTGATCCATGAACAGCATAACTTCGAGACAGTTGTGATTGATTCCAGTGATTGGCTCGAACGACTCGTGTGGGATGCGCTTTGCGAACAGTACGGTGTCGCGAGCATTGAGAAAGTTGATGGTGGCTATGCTCGCGGCTACACCCATGCTCTCACGCACTGGCGCAGGATTCTGGCGAATCTCGACACTCTCCGAAACCAACGCGGTATGTGCGTGATTCTGTTGGCGCATGCTAAGGTTGAAAAATTCGAAGACCCCGAGCATGCCGCCTATGACCGTTATTCGCCACGTTTGCATAAACACGTTACGGCATTGCTGACCGAATGGGCCGACGCGGTGTTGTTTGCGACGCGAAAAATCATCACCAAAACCGAAAGCGGTGGCTTCGGTCGTGACCGCACTATCGCCTCCGGCTTGGGCAGGGACGGCGGCGAACGAATTCTCCGCACCGTTGGTAGCCCGGCGTGTGTCGCCAAAAATCGTTACAGCCTGCCTGCGGAATTGCCGTTGTCGTGGTCGGCGTTGATGCAGGCGATGACACAAGCACCAGCAAGCAGCGAACCGCTACGTCTGGTTGGTCAGGGGGAGACACAATGATTGAGGCTAAATATACATCACCGGACGGAACCGTTGTGCTTTATCACGCTGATGCCTTGGACGTGCTGCCCCAACTCGCACCGGCCAGCATCGACGCTGTTGTTACTGATCCGCCGTATTACAACGGATGGCATTGCAACGGCGTTTCATCACGTCGCGGCGACTCAAACATCAGCATCCCGTTTTTTCGTCAGTATTTCGCGGAAATTAAGAGGGCATGCAAGTTGTGCCGCGCGGTGTATGTCTTCACAGACTGGCGAACAAATGACTTTTTTATGCGAGTGATGAGTGAATTTATGGAGGTCAGAAACTCGCTTGTCTGGCTAAAAAACTTAGGTACGGGGTACACGTATCAGAACTCCTATGAGTCTATTTTGTTTCACTGCGAGAGTGGACGGAAAATCATAAGTTCAAATGTTATCAACGGGATAAAGTCGTTTAACGGCGGCGCGAAGAAAACGAACGGAGAGAGAGTCCACCCAACGCAGAAGCCAGTGGAATTGATTGAAAAGCTTATTTTGGATTCCACGCAGGCCGGGATGACCGTTCTTGATACGTTCATGGGAAGCGGCACAACAGCCATTGGTTGTATCAGGCAAGGCCGAAAGTTCATCGGTTGCGAGGTTGACGCGAATTACTTCGATATTGCTGTGCGAAGAATTGAAGCCGAGCTTGCGAAACGGCAGCAGGCTTGTGTAGCCGCACCACCACAAGTGCCAACGGGGGCAGCGTAGGGGGGAAGGGGGGGGGCGGGAGTCGGTGACAATTAACGAAACCACATGATTAAGGAGAACAAACCTATGGCGAATCTCAACGGATTCAATGCGAATGAAGTCGAACCGGCCAGTAGTTTTGAACCGCTGCCCGCGGGTAAGTATCTGGCGGCGATCACCGAGTCGGAAATGAAGCCGACGAAAAGCGGTGGCGGACAATATCTTCAGTTTACGTTTCAGATTCTCGAAGGGCCGCACAAGGGACGCAATGTCTGGGCGAGGTTGAATCTGCACAATTCCAATCCTACCACGGTGCAGATCGCGCAGCAGGAACTCTCGGCCCTCTGTCGCGCTGTGGGCATTATGACGCCGCGTGACAGTGCCGAACTGCACAACCTGCCGCTGGTGATCACCGTCAAACGCAAGAAACGTGAAGACACCGGGGAATTTACCAATGAAGTTAAGGGATTCGAATCCAAGAGTGCTGCGCCTGCGGTGGGTCGGCCTCAGCAGGCTCCGGTGACCAGTAACACGCCGCCGTGGAAGCGATGAGAAGGAGAAATAGTGACGCTGACTTTGCCATATCCGCCGTCGATTAATCATTACTGGCGGCATTTTCGAGGGCGCACTGTGATCAGCCGGGAGGGGCGGACGTTTCGCACGAACGTCTGTACCCTCCTGGCGGGTGCCGGTGGAAATGGTCCCCGCAAACCTCCCTGCGGCGGTCGGATCGCTTTGGCGATGGATGCGTTTCCCCCTGACTACCGCCGACGCGATTTGGATAACGTTCTGAAGCCAACACTTGATGCTCTTCAGCATGCCGGCGAGTACGAGGACGACAGCTTGATTGATCTGCTTATTGCTCGCCGGTGCAAAGTTGTGGCGGGTGGGCGGCTCGACGTGCGAATTACGGAATTTCCTTTGTGTACGTGTCCGCTGTGTGGTTCTGCGTTTTCGCCAGGGAACAACTGACATGACCGTGGCCTCTCCAACTTCCAACATCATCACCTTGCGACCTTATCAGAAAGAGGCCGTTGAGGCGGTGTATGCGCATCTGCGTGGGCGGGACGACAACCCTTGTGTCGTCCTGCCCACGGCGGCGGGCAAGACTCCGTGCATTGCGACGATTTGCCGGGACGTGGTGCATTTGTGGAATGGGCGGGTGCTGGTGCTCGCGCATGTGAAGGAGCTTTTATCGCAAGCGGTCGACAAGCTCCATGCGATGGCACCGGACTTGTGGATGAACATCGGGGTTTATTCGGCGGGATTGGCCAAGCGTGACACCACCCAGCCGATCCTCGTGGCAGGAATTCAGTCGGTTTACCAGAAGGCGAAGGAGCTGGGGCGTTTCGATCTGGTGATCGTGGACGAGGCTCATTTGATTCCGATGGAAGGTGACGGGATGTACCGGCGATTTCTCGATGATGCCCGCTCTCTCAACCCGCAGTTGCGTGTGATCGGTTTGACGGCGACGCCGTTTCGGTTGTCGTCGGGGCCGATTTGTGTGCCGCCGCCGGAGGGAATTTTAAATAGCATCTGTTACGAGATCGGGGTGCGGGAGCTTATCGCCGCTGGCTACATCTCGAAGCTCAAAAGCAAAAGCGGAAAATTCAAAGCCAACACCGATGGACTGCATGTACGAGGCGGTGAGTTTGTTCCTGCCGAGGTTGAGGCGTTGATGGACCAAGATGGGCTGGTTCATGCGGCGTGTAAGGAGATTGTCGAACTTACCAAAGATCGCAGGTCGGTTTTGATCTTCGCGTCGAGCGTCAAACATGGTCAGCATGTCGCCAAAACAATCGAACGGATCGCCGGTGAGGAGTGCGGCTTCGTCGATGGCGAAACGTCGGGCATCTTTCGAGACCAGATTCTTCGGCGGTTCCATGAGGGGGAACTGAAATTTTTAGCGAATGTCAATGTGCTGACCACCGGCTTCGATGCGCCGAACGTGGACTGTGTGGTGCTGTTGCGACCGACGATGTCGCCGGGACTTTATTACCAGATGGTCGGACGGGGGTTTCGGTTGGCTCCCGGTAAGGCCGACTGTCTGGTTTTGGACTTCTCCGGCAATGTTCTACGGCACGGGCCGGTGGATCAAATTCGAGTTCACGATCCGGCGGCAAAACGTTTCGGTTCTCAGGAGAGGCCATCGAAAGAGTGTCCATCGTGTCAGGCGTTGATTGCGACGGGGTATGCGACGTGTCCGGAATGCGGTTTTGTTTTTCCGCCGCCGGAGCGGGATCGACATGAAGCGGAGGCCGGTACTGCTGGCGTTCTCTCCGGTGAAATCACGGACACCGAGTACGAGGTGAGGGATGTTCACTACAGCGTGCATGTGAAGCGAGACGCCACTTATGACGCACCGCGCACGCTGCGAGTCGATTACGAGATCGGCTACTACCAGTACAAAACCGAGTGGGTGTGTTTGGAACATAAAGGTTACGCACGGCAGAAGGCCGAGGCGTGGTGGCGGATGCGGTCGTGTACTCCGGTGCCGAAGACGATTGAGGAGGCCGTGGCGTTGGCGAAATCCGGCGTGTTGGCACAGGCGCTTGCGATCACCGTTCGTCACGTCGCCGGCGAGAAATTCGACCGAATTATTGATTGCGTACTGGTGACGAAGCCGGAGTTGGAAACCGTGGCGGTTCCAGATGCTCCGGACGAGTCGTGGGATGAGAGCTTGCCGTTACCTATGCAACCAGAAGATGAAATTCCTTTTTAGGAGATCAATATGCAGCAAATCGTGGAGCAACGCATTGGGTTCGCTTTTGATGAAGCGGTCGAATTGAATCACGAGACGTCATTACCGATGGCGATGGAGACGGTGGCCGATCACTTGTGGGCGCGAGGTTACGACTGTGATCCGCTGATGCTGGAAACGATGGTCAAGCATAAGGTGGTGAAACCTGCCGATCTTGACTTCTGGTCGCGGGCGGATGTGGAGGCTGCCGCCGAGCATCTTGAGGACTGCGGCATTTTCACGCCGCATGCCAAAATGTGCCAGGTGCTGGGGTGTCGTTACGCGGATTTCGTGCGGGCTTTGCGGGCAGCGGCGGAACGCGAGTCGGCCAAATATGGGCGAGAGGTGCCCGCGTGCGATCAGTTTTTCGTGATGCACCGGATGCCGCCGCGTGGGGAGACCAACGCGGATGGTGAATACCGCATCGTTCAACCGTCGGTATTTACGTTCACACTTTGCGACGACGTGCGCGAACGCCTCGAACGCGGTGAGCCTGTCTGAACTGTTTTTACATTCGTAACCGTTCACTGTGGTCTTCGCCTTGGCGGGCGGGGCGAAGGCCATGACGCATTTCATCCGCCCGGAACGCAGTAGCGAGAAGCGAGGAAACATGATGCAAGAGATGACGATTCCAATGCCAAAACCTGTGATCGGCGCACCGTCCGATCCTGATCTGGTTACGACGCCGGCACCGATGCGTCTGCTGCCACCGCTCCCGCCGTCGCAAGGGCCGCGTTGCCATCAGTGTGGAGGTGTGACCGTCCGTGCTGGCTCGTGCTACGTGTGTGTGGGATGCGGTACGGCCACGGGTTGCTCGTGAAGGACGTTTTCGGCATGGATGCATTTGCCAAACAATATCTGCGGGCGGGACTGTCCGTGCTGCCAGCGAGCCGTGTTGAAAAGCGGCCGGCGCTGGCGTGGTGGAAGGACTATCAGTCCCGCCTGCCGACCGAAGCGGAGGTGATGGCGTGGTTTGCCAATTCACACGACGCGTTGTGCCTGGTGACAGGTGCGGTGTCGGGCAATCTCGAACTGCTCGATTTCGACAACGGCGGCGAGCTTTTCAACCGCTGGGCCGAACTAGTCGAGGCGGAGATGCCAGGATTGATGGGACGGCTGGTTATCGAAACATCGCAGTCCGGTGGTTGGCACGTCCTCTACCGTTGCGTGGAAAAAGTCTGCGGTAGTGTTCATCTGGCCCAGCGTGCTGTTCTTACGCCCGACGATAAGCCGGTCGTCATTGCCGGTAAAACATACAGACCACGACGCAATGCGTCCGGCGGGTGGGAGGTCATCCTGACCTTGATCGAGACACGAGGCGAGGGAGGACTGTTTCTTTGTCATCCCACACCGGGATACGAACTGATGCAGGGACAGATCGACGATCTGCCGTTGCTCACTGCCGAGGAACGAGACGTTCTGCTCGAAGCCGCTTGGTCGCTCAATGAGCTGATCCCGTCGCCGGTTGCCGTTCCGCCCGATCCGCAACCGCACAATCAGGGCGAGCGTCCCGGTGATGCTTTCAATGCTCGCGGTGATGTTACGGCATTACTCGTACAGCATGGCTGGATGTTGGTCCGCGACGGGGAAAATCAATATTGGCGGCGACCGGGAGAGAATAAAGGCTGGAGCGCGACGTTCAAGGATCGCGTTTTCTACGTCTTCTCCTCCAACGCTGCCCCCTTCGAAGGCCCCAAGGCATACGGGCCGTTCGCCGTCTACACGATGCTCGAACACAACGGCGATTACACCCGTGCCGCGTCGGCGTTGCGGACTCAAGGATATGGGACAACATCGGTTACTTCTTCTCTCACTACGACGCCACCACCTGCCGCGCCGGTGATGCTTTTGGAACCTTTGACCGTTCGAGAACTCGTTAACAAATATCCCAAGCTGCGACCACCGATCATCCACGGCCTGCTGCGAGAGGGTGAGACGATGAACCTGATCTCGGCTCCGAAGATGAAAAAGAGCTGGTTGGTTACCGATCTTGCCCTTGCCGTCGTGACGGGTCGTGATTGGCTTGGGCAATTCAAATGTGAGCGTGGCGAAGTTTTAATTCTCGACAACGAACTTCACGGCGAAACGTCAGCCAATCGCATCCCAAAGGTCGCCGAGGCCCGAGGTATTGCCTGGGACGCCTACGCAGACCGTGTCCGAGTCCTGAACCTACGAGGCTGCCTGCAAGATGTGTTTTCGCTGGGGACGTACTTTCAAACTCTGCAGCCGGGGCGTTTCAAGGTGATTGTTCTTGATGCGTTCTATCGCTTTATGCCGCGTGATATGGATGAAAACGATAACGGCACAATGGCGTCACTCTATAACCACATCGACCGCTACGCCGATATGTTGGACTGTTCATTTGTGTTGATCCATCATACTAGCAAGGGGAACCAGTCCGGCAAGAACGTGACCGACGTGGGTGCTGGTGCGGGCAGTCAGAGCCGCGCTACCGACACACATATGGTGTTGCGTGCTCATGAGGAGGAGGATGCGGTCGTTCTCGACGCTGCCGTGCGTTCATGGCCGCCGTGTCTACCGCGATGTCTCCGCTGGTCGCATCCCGTCTGGTCGCCTGCGGATGACCTTGATCCTCTGCAACTCAGAATCGACAGCGGAAAGAAGAAGACTGAGAAAAAAGATGAATGGACGTCCGAGTCCTTCGCCGAGGCATTTGTCGATGTGGAACCGGCGACGCGTACCGCGGTCTTGTCACGAGCGAACAAAGCGGGACTGTCGAATTGGACAGCCGAGCGTCTACTGCGGTATGCCGAGTCGGAAGGCTTGGTTATTCGTAGCGGCGAAGGCAAACGTAACCAACCTTGTACCTATGCTCGCAATGTCACCAAAAGCCAGGAGGAACAATCATGAAGATTCGTGGTGAGATTCGTGGTGTGCGCACACTACAAATGCTATTTGTTTCGTGGTGGGAGGTGTTTTGCTGCACATTACGAAGCGAAAATCATTTCGTGGTGTGCGCTAAAAATACACACACCACGAAAGCAGCACGCCGGGATGAGATTCGTGGTGTGCGCCCCTTAAGGGGGCGCACACACCACGAATCCGTCCCAGGCCGGCGTGCGTGGGTTCGCAGACGGAAAAACCAACACGCCAACCGCGACCACGTTCGCCAACGTTCTCGCACGTTTGCCACACGTTGCATCGTTGGCGGCAAGGTGGCCAACTACGCCAATTCGCAAGATCGACGCGACGTGGGCCAGACGAACGCGACTGCCAGAAACGTCTGCCAAAGTGGCAGAGAAATATAAAAAATGGTTCCCCCCTGGAACGTTCAGAAGATGATGCCGAGGGGAACGCAAACGAAATATGACTGACTTTCTTTCGTGAAAAAAAACTGGAAAACCTTTGTTTTTACTGGAGATTTTTGTGCAAATTGAACTTCGTTCTCTTGACCAGATTCATCCATATTCCGGCAACCCGCGTCAGAACGATGAGGCGGTGGATGCTGTGGCGGCGAGCTTGAAGGAGTTTGGGTTTCGCCAACCGATCGTAGTCGATGCCGAGGGCGTGATTATCGTTGGTCATACCCGATTCAAGGCGGCACAGAAGTTGGGACTCGCCCAAGTGCCGGTGCATGTCGCCACCGATCTCACGCCGGCGCAGGTGAAGGCGTATAGGCTCGCCGACAACGCGACGAATGAAATCGCGGAGTGGGATTACGAACTCTTGCCGATCGAGCTTTCGGCGCTCAAGGACATGAATTTCGAGTTGGGACTGCTGGGGTTCGACCAAGAGGAACTCTCGCAGATCATGTCCGGCGACGTGCAGCAGGGGTTGACCGATCCCGACGACGTGCCGGCACCGCCGGACGAGGCGATCACCAAGCCCGGTGATCTGTGGATACTTGGCGATCACCGGCTGCTCTGTGGGGATTCGAGCAAGTCGGAGGATGTGGATCGGCTGCTGGATGGTCAACCGATTCACCTTTGTCATACTGACCCCCCGTATAATATCTGCTTGGAGCCTCGCAGTAATAATGCCATCGCGGCGGGCTTGTCGAGTGTTGAAGCCACACGCCGCCAGAAACTCGACGCGGAGGCCGAGCCGGCGAAGAAAAAACTCCGTGCCAAAGATCGCCCCCTCGCAAACAATTTTATTTCCGACGAAGCGTTCGACGAAATGCTCGACGCATGGTTTGGCAACATCGCTCGTGTACTCCTGCCAGGACACAGTTTTTTCATGTGGGGCAGCTACAGCAACCTCGGCAGCTACCCACCATTGTTGAAAAAGCACGGGCTACATTTCGCACAAGCGATCGTGTGGGACAAACAGCATCCGGTGTTGAACAGGAAGGATTTTATGAGGGCCTATGAGCTGGCGTTCTATGGCTGGCGCGAGGGCGCGGCACATCGTTTCTTCGGCCCAAACAATGCCACGGACCTCTGGCACGTCAAGAAGGTCAGCCCGCATGCGATGATCCATCTGACGGAGAAGCCGGTGGAGTTGGCGGTGCGGGCGATGCAATATTCATCGCTGGCCGGCGAAAACGTACTGGACCTTTTCGGCGGTAGCGGCAGCACACTCATCGCAGCCGAGCAGACGGGACGACGGGCGTTCCTCATGGAAATCGATCCTTTATATGTCGATTTAATCGTGGATCGTTATCAGCGTTTCAGCGGCAAACCTGCAGTACTTACTCGCACGGGCACTTCGCCGATTCCGATGAAGCCTCGCGAGGAGGAGATGCGATGAAAAGCATCAACCATATTTCAGTGTGTGCGGCTGATAGGACGGGAAACTGTTCACTGAGCACAGCGTCGGAAGAACTTGGCAATTTCAGTTTTTCCAGATTGTCCGCTGGCGACAGCGAGCGTCAGTTCGATCAAACCGTCTTCGTCGTTATCGATGGTGATGTCGTTGATGGCGAGGAAAACGATGGCGGCGGCGGAGCCGGTGCGTTTGTTGCCGTCCAAGAACGGATGATTTTGCACGATGTGATAGAGGTAAGCGGCGGCCATCTCGAACATGTCGGCATGCAGGAGTTGGCCACCATAAGAAGCCTGTGGCATGGCCAGAGCCGACTGGAGCAGGCCCATGTCGCGGGTGCCGTCGATGCCGCCGTAGTGTTCGATCAGGCTACGGTGCAGGCGAAGGACTTGATCCAGATCGAGGAACAAAGGCATGGCTTACTCCGCCAGTTTCTTCATGGCTCGGCCAAAGCGTTTGTGGACCATTGCCACGGCATCTTCGAATTTTTTATCTTCTTTAGCGTTGCGAACCGGTGTGAGTACCAGCGAACGCCCATCGGAAATGATCTCGAAGGGCGTCTCCGGCGTAGCTTGCAGCAACTCAAGGATCGGTTTGTCGATCACCATCGCGTAGCTGTTGCCGTGCTTGGTCAATGTCTTGATCATCTTTGTCGTCTCCGAAATCCATATACACAGTATATCTATCGGATATACGGCGATCAACCTGCAACTGTTGGATCGCTACGTGTCTTGTTTGAGAATTTGGAGATATTTATGGTAAACGTAAACACGGTCTCGCTGTTTGCCGGTGGTTTCGCGGAGGATGCCGAGTTTGTTCAGTGCAGCCAAGGCTTTGATGGCGGTGGGTTTGGTGACGTTCAAGAGTGTTACGGCTCGTGGCAATGTGATGACGGGGTTGGCGGCCAGCAGGTCGAGCAGTTTGACGGCTGGTATGGTTGCTTGGGGAGCGGTGACCAACGCGGCGCGGTCGAGGGAGAGTTGGAGGAACAGCCGTTGTGCTGCGGAGACGGCGTCATCGGCGGCTTCGGCCACACAATCGAGGAAGAATTCTGTCCAGCCTTCCCAGTTGCCGAGGGTGCGGATTTCGGAGAGGCGATTGTAATATTCTTGCTGGTGGCGTTTGAAAGCGACGCTCAGGTACAGCAGCGGCACCGGCAAGATTTTCCAGTGCTCGACGAGCAGCGTGATGAGCAGGCGTCCGATGCGACCGTTGCCGTCGAGGAACGGGTGGATGGTTTCGAATTGTGCGTGGGCCAGGCCGATGCGGATGAGAGGTGGAAGGTCGTCGGGGCGGTGAATCCACTTTTCGAGTGCCGAGAGAGCGTCCGGCAGTGCATCCGGTGGCGGC
>Ga0123357_10000993_pt1 | contig 28992 bp, 17 predicted proteins | sample TergutEmb28metaG_FD_89873 | JGI IMG/M metagenome (GOLD analysis project Ga0123357, IMG submission 89873) | Embiratermes neotenicus P4 segment gut microbial communities from Petit-Saut dam, French Guiana - Emb289 P4 | ecosystem: Host-associated > Arthropoda: Insects > Digestive system > Gut ...
AAATTGTCGGGGCGTAAATACAGGTTATAAACAAAATAAGCGGCAACCGCAAGGATTGCTATCAAAAGGATTGCCCAAAAAATTTTTTTCGCGGGTTTTTTCTTAACCGGTTGTTCAGTGTTATTTTCCATAAGTTTTTCGTATGTTGTTTTTAAATTTTAAATTTCATGTAAAGATTAAGCGCCGGTCTTAACCAAAAAGGCTCCATTTTTTTCCTGACATCTTTCAGCGATTTGATGATCGGAATATGCTGCGGACATTTTTTTTCACAGGTTCCACATTCCTGACAGTTGCTTGCCGCATATTTTTTATCCGGATCCAACGACCCCGTGCTTGTTACATACAGTTGCATGCCGGAAACAAAACCAACCGTAAAAGATGCATTATAAGCGGTAAAGCACCCCGGAATATTCACGTTGTGCGGACAGGGCATACAATAGTTACAGCCGGTGCAAGGTACTTTGTAAGTTTCACTGATTCCTTTTATTACAGAATCAATGGTTTTTTCCTCTTTCGGTGTCAACATGCCGGGCGTCGCATCTTTTGCTATTTCGATATTTTCCTCTAATTGAGAAAGTTCATTCATTCCGGATAAAACGACTGTAACTTCTTTTTGATTCCAGAGCCATCGCAACGCCCACGCCGCCGGCGACAATGAACTGTTTGTCGCTTTAAATGTGTCAACGGCTTTTTTAGGAAGTCCGGTGGCGAGTTTTCCGCCCAGCAACGGCTCCATAATAATCACCGATAAGCCTTTTTCAGCCGCTTTCTTTAGCCCTGCCATACCCGCCTGATAATCAGTATTCAAGTAATTGTATTGTATCTGACAAAAATCCCATTCATAAACATCAAGAAGACTTATAAATTCATTGTGAACTCCGTGAAAAGAAAATCCGACATTTTTTATTTGACCGGATTCCTTTTTTTCTTTAATCCATTTTTCAACGCCCAGATCGCAAAGTCTTTTCCATGTAGCCGTATCGCCCATATTATGCATAAGATAATAATCAATATAATCTGTACGCAAACGCTCAAGCTGAGTTTTGAACAGTAAATCAAAATCTTCATACCTTTTGCATTTGGCAAGCGGCAGTTTAGTCGCAAGAAAAATCTTATCCCGTAAATTATTCTTGGCAAGTATTTGTCCCACAGCGTCTTCACTTCCACTATAAAGATAAGCGGTATCAAAATAATTGATGCCGCCCTGAACTGCTTTCACTATTAACTGTTCCGCCTTGCTGATGTCGATTTGTGTACGGTTCTTACGAAAGCGCATACACCCGAATCCCATGATTGACAGTTTATTTCCTGATTTATCCGCACGGTATTGCATATTAATTCAACGATTTAAGATTCTCCTTTAATTCCGGCATATATTGATGAATGGCGCCAACGAGTTGTTACCCTGCCATATCGGTCGTAACTGAGAATTATACTTGCACACATATTCAGTATAAATACATGCGAAGTCCCAATGAAACGTATACACGAGCCACATTTATTTCTACATCTTTTGAGTTAAATGTATAGTCATTATCTATTTTTATGTTAAAATCATTAAAGGACGAATAAAAAAATCCCATATCCATGCCCAGAGAAAATTCCGGAGACAAAAAATATTCGAGCCCAACACCCCAATCAAGCCCCCAGGAACTACTTGTTGCATTTATAGGAATATTGTTTGTCAGAAATGGGGCATAATGATACTCCGGGAACGATATTCCCATTCCATAAACTTTTGAATTATCTTTGTAATGAGCAAATCCTAATGAGGCAGTTGAGGTAATTAACAGACTTTTTCCTTGATCAATGAATGATCGAACATGAATTGACGGCCCAACATAATTAATATACATTGTTTCTTCCATGCCCACTTTAACAGGTGTAAATCCCCAATAAGCCGGTTCAAATAAGCTTGCATTTGTCACGAAGAAAGAATACTTTATACCGGCACCCCAATTTCTGTTAAACATCCGTTGAATATCTGCATTTCCCTGGAAGCCTAAATTAAATTTGTTATAATAATCATCAACTTTTTTAGGATCAAATCCTAAATCCGTCATACTTTTCTTGTCTGCCGAATAGCTTGAGAGTAAATACCCCATTCCTCCGTCGAGATTGAATCTCCATTTAGGTTGAAGCCCAAATGAAGCAACGAACGGATATGATATAATTAATAAAACCAATACCTTTTTCATATTATTCTATTGAATAAGTCACACAACCACTGAACCATTGAAACCCATTTTTTGTTTACTCCCGAATCATAGATTCAGATTAACGCCGGGAATTACCAGCGTTTGCAACGATTTTGCAGGTAGATTAAACTCTGCCGTATAGTTGTTCAGGCGAATCTTTGGCGTAGTATCGTTTTCTGTTGTATTGAGAACAACAACGACAATTTCACCGTCGGGATTACTGAAAGCAGCCACTTTGATAGCATCATTATAGACGCTGCTGCCGATTCTAACCGCATCGCGCTTGATAAACTTGCTGAAGTGTCCGACCGTATAATAAAGTGGTCCGAGAATAAAGTCTTTCTTGTCTTTATCCACATAAACTTTTGCTTTTACACCGCCGCCGTTATCACGGTTGTGATACGGCCCGCCTTCTAAATCGACAATCAAGTTCCAATCGACCGAAGCTGCCATAAAGTTATTGAAATCGCCAATCATTTCGTTGGCATATCGTTCTACGTCGTCCCAATCATTTTGATCTCCAAGATGTATGCAAAATTCAGAGGATATCAACGGTTTATCGGGATAAAGTTCGTGCGCCATCCTCAAATTATCGAAATGGTCGCCCGAATACCAATGGAAGCCTACTCCCCAAATTGCTTTTTCAGCGCCCGGCACCGACATCGATTCTCTGGCGCGTTCCATCACACGCTCTTTGTTATGATCCCAAACCATAATTTTTGTTTCTCCAAAGCCGGTTTTGTCAAGGATTGGACGAAGAAAGTTTGCGGCGAATTCGCCTTCTTCTTTACCCGTCCAAACGCAACTTTCCCACGTTTGCACCGCTTTGGGTTCATTTTGAACAGTAACGGCAAAAAAATCGATACCTTCTTTTTTATACTCTTCCAAATAACGTGAAAAATATTCTGCCCAAGTTTTGTAATATTGCGGCAGAAGGCGACCGCCTTTGATTAAACTGTTGTTATCTTTCATCCATGCGGGTGGCGACCAAGGTGAAGCAAAAAGCCACAAATCAGGATTAGCTTTGCGTGCCGCCTTAATCATCGGCAAGATGTATTGTTTGTCACGGTCGATGCTAAATGTTTTCAAATCGACATCACCGTCTTTGACATAAGTGTATTCGCTTAATGCAAAATCGGCGGAATGAATGTGTGTACGACAAAAATTCATGTCGATACCGCTTTCTCCGAAAAGCAATTCTGCAAGTTTTTGCTGTAAATCGGGACTTAGCAGCGAAAAATTGTATGCCGATGTTTCGGTAAAAGCGCCGCCAAAACCAAGTACTTGCTGATATCTAAACTCAGGATAGATATTAATCAACAGATTTTCGGTTTCAAAATCCTGTTTGAAGGTAATATCCTGTTGCGGGACAAGCATATCTTTAGAATTGGCCGAACTTGCAAAAATTTTCACTTTTTGGCCGTCTGTTTGAGCAAAAAGCGACATTGAAAAAATAATTAAAGCGCTGACTGCTAATACAATTTGTTTTACATTGTTTTTCATTTTGTGTTGTTTTTATTTTATTATTATTAAATTCAAATTCAATCTGCAAATGTAATGGTTTTTAGATAATTTAAACCATAATTTTCGTATCTTTGTATCAATTAGGTATGAAAATTAAAGAATGAAAAAATCAATTGTTCTGTTTTTTTGTATTTTTTCTTTTTTCTCCGGCTCAGGTTCGGAGCGTTATTATTTTTCAAACTTGTCTCTTGAAGACGGGCTTTCCCAGATTACGGTTTTGTGTTCTTTCCAGGATAGTCAGGGCTTCTTGTGGTTTGGTACCCGGAATGGATTAAACCGCTACGACGGATACGGTTTTGAAGTTTTCCGCAATGAGCCGGGAAATAATACCTGCATCAGCGATAATCATATTTTATGTATTACGGAAGATGCCGGCCGGAATATATGGATCGGCACGAATAACGGTTTGAATAAGCTGGATGTTTCTACCGATAAAGCTGTTCGTTATTATCACAATGAGGAGGATCATACATCGATCAGCCATAATATCATATCTGCTTTGCTGGTAGACCCTGAAAAACGACTTTGGGTCGGAACCGGTAGCGGATTGAATCTTTATGATCCCGAAACCGGTACTTTTTCTTCGATCAATCCCGATGGATTATTTACTAATAACCCTGTTAATTCCATCAAATGGTGTGATGGAGAATTGGTTATAGGAACAACTTATCAAGGTTTGGTTTTCCTTAATCCTCAAAATAATAAATACATTATTTATAAAAATAATCCCAAGGATGTAAATTCTTTAAGTAATAATTATATCCGCACCATATTAATCGACGATGATAAAAATGTGTGGATAGGAACCAACGGCGGCGGATTAAATAAGCTTACAAAAACTACAGGTAAATTTATACGATATAATAAAACGACCGGATTGAATAATGATTATGTCCGTTGCCTTGAAAAGTCTCCGGAAGGTGATATTTTAATTGGTACGTTTAACGGGATGGATGTTTTAGATTTTGAAACAGGTAAATTTACGCATTATAATACGTATGATTCGAGCAGAGGCGATTTAAGCCATTATTCGGTGTATACAATTCTTTTCGATAGGAGCCATACGCTTTGGGTTGGGACTTATGCCGGAGGCATCGATTATTATAATCAGTTGACAAGAGTTTTCCGGTATTATAATCCCGGAATGGATGAGCTGGATATTCTGGGGGTGATAGGGACTGTTGTAGAATACGGGACTTTCCTCTATTTTGCAACCGAAGGCGGCGGCTTGCTCGAATTCGATAAAGAAACAGGGAAATTCCGTCATTATATGTTGACTAAAGAAGCCGATATTTCGTACGGAAAAAATATTCTTAAAATATTGTATCTCGACCATGGGAAAATTTTATGTGGAACGAATGTAGGAACGGTTTATAGTTTTGATCCGGCAACAAAAAAATTCTCGTTACTGTATCAATTCGATTGGGAAGATTCGGTATATGTCATTCAGCGTGACAGCTCGGATTGCATGATGTTGGGAGGAGTTGGGTTGATAGGATTGACTCGGATTACTTCCGGAGGAATACGGCAAACTAATTTTCCTGTAAAAGGAAGAAAGAATATAACATTTCCGAATGTCAGGTGTTTGCTCGAAACGAAAAAAAATATATTCCTGATAGGAACACGTGCCGATGGATTATTCAGATATGATGCCGACAATGAAATGTTGATTCAATACAGACATAAGGAAGGAGTAAAAAGTCCCGATGATCTCCCCGAAAACTATATTAGCACTATATTTCGTGATAGCAAGAGCAGGATATGGATTGGAACTTTTGGCGGCGGATTGTGTTTGTTTGATGGACAAGGAAGTAAATTTAAGGTGTACGATGCGGAGAGCGGCTTAGTGAATAATAATATATGTTCAATAATAGAAAGTAAAGATGGTCATTTATGGATAAGCACTATCGACGGTATATCGGATTTTAATCCGGCAGATGATTCTTTCCGTAATTATACCTATTCGAATGGAATTAAAATAAAAGAATTTACTCCCAATGCCGGAATTATGACACGCCAAGGAGAAATCTATTTTTGCGGGAATAATGGTTTTGTTTCTTTCGATCCCGGAAATATTTTCTCCAATCCATATTTGCCGGCGATAGTCTTGGATGAGCTTTACGTCAATAACCAAAAAATTTTACCGGCAGGAGAAGACAAGATATTAAACAAAAAAATCGGATGGACTAAAGAGATTACGCTAAAATATAATCAGTCTAATTTTTCTATACGATACAGCGCTCTGAATTTCATTTTCCCGGATATGAATCAGTATGCTTATAAATTGGATGGATTTGACAATCGTTGGAATGAAGTAGGGAACAGGCGTATAGCCTATTATACCAATGTACCTCCGGGAACTTATACTTTTAGAGTAAGGGGATCTAATAATGATGGAATTTGGAATAATGAGGAAGCCGGTATTGTGATAAAAGTTTTGCCTCCTTTTTGGAAAACGTGGTGGGCATATACTTTTTATGGATTGGCGATGGCATATTTCTTGTTATTAATATTCCGTTATTTCAAGGAAAAAGAACGGTTGGAAAACGATATTCTTCTGAAACAGATGGAAACAAAAGCGCGTGAAGAATTTCATCAAACAAGAAATAAGCTGTTTACTAATTTTTCCCACGAATTGAGAACTCCGCTTACTTTAATAATAAGTCCTTTGGAAGATATTATTGTGCAGGAAGATTTAAGCCTCAAGCTGAAACAACATTTATTGCTGATCAGGAACAATGCCCGCCGGCTGCTGCGTTTGGTTAATAATCTGATGGATTTTCAGAAAAAAGAGAGCGGAACTATGCAGCTAAAAGTGGCAGAGGGTAATGTGGTGAAATTTGTGGAAGAGATGTATCTGCTTTTTAATGAATTGGCCATGTCTCGCAATATCCGGTTCACATTCAGTCATTCTAAAGAAAGAATTACCTGTTGGTATGACAGGGATTTGATGGAAAAAGTCTTTTTTAATTTTTTGTCTAATGCCTTTAAGAATACTCCTAATGGAGGAAGTGTAGAAGTTAAATTGGATTCGACGAGTTTGGAAAAATTGAAAAAACAATATCCTGTTCAATCTCAATCGTTTCATGATGCCGGAATTGAATATCTTGTTATTGAAATTGCCGATTCCGGCAGCGGTATTCCGGTAGAAGAGCTGGAAAAAATATTTATCCCGTTTTATCAGGTCGCTCAAAACGAACATATCGGTTCGGGAACAGGTTTAGGGTTGAGCTTGAGCCGGTCTATCATTGAGATGCACCATGGTATCGTATGGGCGGAAAGTCCCGAAAAGAAGGGTGCGGTATTTAGCTGTATATTGCCTGTTGCAAAAAATCTCTTTTCGGAAAATGAAATTGCGAATGATTTTAAGAATAGTGAAGATATCAGGCATTACGAGGTAGATATTCCGGTAGAAGAAATAATTGAAAGTTCGCAGAAAAAAAAGACGCACACGTTGCTCATCGTAGAAGATAATCCTGATGTCAGGCATTATATTATTTCCCATTTAAGCGCCGATTACAATATTTTGGAAGCATCGAATGGAGTGGAAGCCGTTGAAAAATCGATCCATTATCTTCCCGATTTGATTATCAGCGACTTGATGATGCCCAAAATGGATGGATTGGAAATGGCTTCCGTTTTGAAAAACGACATTCGTACCGGCCATATTCCTATTATTATGATAACAGCCAGAACTACGGTGCATGATATACGCGATGGATACGAAACCGGAGTCGACGATTACATAACCAAACCTTTTAATGCTGTTCTCCTGAAAACTCGTGTCAGGAATATGTTGAGTACGAGAGAAAAATTGAAAGAACTCTACGGCAAACGGTTCTCTTTGGAAACTCTTGGGGTAGAGGTTACTTCTATCGATGAAAAGTTTCTGCAGAAATTATACGAAGTGATGGAAAAAAACATATCTAATCCTGAGCTGAATCTGGACGGTTTTTGCCGGGAGATAGGTATGAGCCGTGCTAATTTATATCGTAAAATCAAGGCCATAACCAATTTATCTCCTAATGAATTTATTCGTAATTTCCGGTTGGAAATGTCTGCCAAGATTTTGAGAGAGACCGGAATGTCTGTTTCGGATGTTTTTGTTGCTGTGGGATTTAACAGTCTTGCTTATTTCTCTAATTGCTTTAAAGCTCTTTATGGTATATCTCCTACGGAGTATGTCAGACGGCAAAAAGGGTGAAGGTAAATGGTGCACGGTACGCGGTGCACGGTATTTCGTGTACCGTGCACCGTGTACCGCGTACCCATAGAAGCTTTATGGTGAGACAGTTATGAGTGTGGTTTTCAAGCCTTCAGATTGAATAGCTACAACATTTTCCCCGCCGTTTTTCATTAATTTGATTCGCGTCCGGCCATTATATGCTTGTATTTTTTTCGAACCGGTAGAAGCGCCTTGATTGACAACTAATTTTCCGTCTCCAACAGATTCAAACCTGATGTATTCGCGAGAATCCAAACAAACGACGCCTTTGTTATCTTGTAATTCAGCTTCAATCCACGCATATTCGGGTGTTGATTCAATGATAGTTGCATGTATTTGCGCTTCCTTTCCGAACGGACGCGTTTCGTAATCAAAATTGAGTTCATCCGTGACTTGCTCTTTCTCTTTTTTGCCGATAGCTTTTAGTGTGTTTTTTCCTTCAAGCAAAGTTGATTCCCAACGAAGTCCGGCAGCCGGAAAATCTTGACTATTGCGTTTTTTCGTACCCAGAGAGGTTCCGTTCAGGAATAATTCTACTTCTTCACAATTGGAATATACCTTCAGTGTTTTTACTTCATCGAGCTTACCCCAACGAGTAGGCCAGGAATGTCCGTAGATATGAATCATCGGTTTTTCTGTCCAGTAGGATTGAAATACATAATAGGCTTCTTTGGGAGTAAAGTCACGTTCAATCACGCCTTTTTGATTCACATAAGGTATAGGATTTTCGGGGCGAATGGGCGTTGAGAAATCCTTAAACGTCCAATATGCTGTGCCTGTGAGCCAAGGCATTGTTTCTTGTTCTTTCAAATGCCAATCGATCAAATCGCAGATATACGTTTCACTCCAGTCGCCATCTTTAGAAAAGCGGAAGTCGCCTCCATAAAGCGATGCGTCGCCGGCACGCTCATCGGCCGAACCATCTCCCGGTATTTTATCCAAACCTTTGTACGGGTTTTCCGCATGCCGGCGGGCATGACTGTCGCCGCCCCATTCTGCGTGCAGGAAATGTTTTACCTGCTGCATTTCATTATAAGAAACATCTTTATAATCGGTATATACGCCACGATACCAGCCCGCCCAGATGGAAGGAGAATATACGTCGACAATGTCTTTACAGAAATCGCAGCGGCGAATGGAAGTCATGCGGGCGCTATCCAATTGATGCGCCAATTGATTCAATTCGATCATGAATGCACGTATTTTCTCTTTATCGAATTCGGGGAAATCGTTAGGCCAGTCGTTTTCATTTCCCAATCCCCAAAGGATTACCGCAGGATGATTCCGGTGCTGAGTGATCATATTTCTCAACATTCGCTTGACCTGTTCTTGATAGGCGTCTCCTCCTAATCCGCCGCGACACCAGGGAATTTCTTCCCATACGAGCATTCCGAGACGGTCGCATTGCTCCAACACGATACGTGATTGTTGATAATGTCCCAGACGGATAAAATTTACGCCCATATCTTTCATCATTTGTATTTCACGGATAATCATGTCTTCGTTCATGGCGGCGGCAACTCCGGCATGGTCTTCATGACGGTGAACGCCGCGCAATAAAAGGCGTTTACCATTCAAAAGGAATGGCCCTTTTTCTGCGAATTCAAAATGACGAAAACCGAATATTTCTCTGCAAATCATCGTTCCGGCAGAAGAAGTCAATGTCAATTCACATTGATAAAGGTTGGGATTTTCGGGCGACCACAAGAGCGGCTTGGATATTGTCATGGAAAATATATCCTGAGATTGCCGGCCTGTTGGATTTAATTTTTGTTCTCGGATTAATTTTCCGTCAGGCGACCAGATTTTTATCAGGATATCTGCACCGGTAAGTTGAGTATAATTATCGAATGCTGTTCTGATGGTCAGTTTTCCTTCTTTACCTTGAGCATCGACGGAAGCGTCGGTTTGTATTTCCGAGAAAGCCAAAGCCGGCGTGTATACAAGATTCAAATAACGGTATAATCCTCCATAAATATTGAAATCCGACAAATCGGAGGGAATCATTTCCGTATCGCGGGTATTATCGCAACGAATCATCAACGGGATTTTACCATCGAAACGTTTGGCATCTTCCGATTGGAGGAATTTGTTAACTGCATCCGTGATGTCGACAGACCATTCATCATATCCGCCAACATGGGAACCGACTTTTTGCATAAATATATATACGTCTGTTTTTTGTCCGGCTCCTTCAAAATATAACAAGGTTCGGCCATCGGAATATGGATTGTTAATTGTCAGATAAGTTCTATACCACCCGGGGCCTTGATAATAATTGACATCCGGGTCGACAGCATCTTCGGCATTAAAACAATGCGGAAGAGTTACTTCTGTCCAGAGAGGAACAGTTTCAGGATCTCCTTTTGCGGCAGGGCGCGCAGCTTCCCAAATGCTTCCGAGGTCGCCCCGAAGAAATTCCCAATTGTTTGTCAACCGTATTTTTTCGGAATAATTAATTTGCGCTTTTAGAGGAGATAATCCGAACAATGTTACACCAATTATTATTGTTCTTATGTAGGATGGAGATAATTTCATTCTATTTTTATTTATCACATAAATTATCGACAAAGGTTAAAAAAAATAGGGATATTTGTTTGTAAATTTAATTCAAAGGTTTGTAGGTTTATTAAATCAACTTTTGTTTCAGATGAATAGTAAAGAGCTGTCTCCATAGCTTAAAAACCGGAAGTCGTGCGTCAATGCATAGTCGTAAATATCCTTCCATTTTTCTCCAACACAAGCCGAAATCAACAACAATAATGTACTTTTAGGTTGATGGAAGTTGGTAATGATTCCTTTTACTATTTTAAATTGATAACTTGGAATTATCATAATTTGAGTATAGGTTGTCAGGCTGCTTAAATTATTTTCCTCCAAATACCGGATAATATGACCCAATGCTTCATCAACAGGAATCTGGTTATTTTCTTTTTCATAAGGCATCCATTGTGTTACCTCTAAATCCCTGATAGGAATTTCAGGATTGCGGGATATAGCCACGCCAATGTAATAAAGGCTTTCCAACGTGCGGACAGAAGTAGTTCCTACCGCATAAACACTGTCAATCTTATTTAATACATTTTCGATAACAGATTTTTTGACGGTGATACATTCCGTATGCATTACGTGTTCTTCGATTGTTTCCGATTTCACCGGCTTGAAAGTTCCTGCGCCAACGTGTAAAGTCAATTCTTCAAAAGAAATATTTTTTTTTAGTAATGAGTCGAACACCTCTTTGGTAAAATGTAATCCTGCCGTTGGTGCAGCCACCGAACCTTTGATTTTCGAATAAACGGTCTGATAAGTTGTGTTATCGCTTTCTTCCGTTTTTCTATTTAGATAAGGAGGAATCGGTAATTCTCCGTAAGTTTCCAATATTTCTGCAAAACTCACATCGGGATTATCCCATTCAAATCGCACTAAATGAGTATCCCCATAACTTTCCAATCTTTCAACCGTACACCGTGTACCATGTACCGTGCACCTCAATTTCCCACTTTTCCATTTTTTCAGGTTGCCTATCATGCAAAGCCAAGTGCAAGATTTGTTTTGAAGAAAAATCTGGGCGTAATCGGAAGGTTCCTTAGGCTCCAAACAAAAAATCTCGATTTGGGTGCCTGTTTCTTTTTGAAATATCAAACGAGCCTGAATTACTTTCGTATTATTAAATACCAATAACGAATTTTCCGGAAGATAATCATCTAAGTGTTTAAATATAGATTCTTCTATCGTTTTGTTTTTGTATACTAACAATTTAGATTCGTCTCTTTTGTCAAGAGGAAACTTGGCGATTTTCTCGTCGGGGAGAATATAATCGTATTCTTTTATATGGATATTTTTTACCACTGTTAATCAATTATTTCTGTAATTTTGTTTTGGATAACTTGTAAATCCATAGTTTGATAGTTTGCGTTAATAATAAATTCAGACCGCAAATATAAATATTTCGCTTCTGTTTATAATTATCTTTGTTCTAAAATTCAAATATAAACATTCGTAATTGAATATGACTGATTTTGCAGCAATAGATTTTGAAACAGCCAACTATAATCCGTCAAGTGTTTGCAGTGTAGGGGTAGTAATTGTTCGCAATGGAAAAATTACGAACAAGATTTACCGTCTCATTCGCCCCGAGCCGGAATGGTATTCGTATTGGAATACGCAAATACATGGTTTGACTGCTGCCGATACGGAAAACAAACCGGTTTTTCCGTTTGTTTGGAAAGAAATTGTACCGTACATCGCCGGATTACCGCTCGTGGCGCATAACAGTCCTTTTGACGAGGGTTGTTTGCGGGCTGTGCATCGGGTTTATCAAATGGATTATCCCGATTATAAGTTTCATTGCACTTGTCGAGCTTCCCGCCGTGTGTTTGGGAAGGTTTTACCAAACCATCAACTGCACACAGTTGCGGCTCATTGCGGCTTTGATTTGGAAAATCATCATTATGCGCTGGCAGATGCCGAGGCGTGTGCGGCGATAGCGATGAAGATATTATGAAAATCAGAAATTTATAATAATTTTGTTGTGCGAAAAACTAAAATTAGCTGTCACTCCATTTTCTATTAGTAAAAGCTATCAATCAGCGTTTTTATTTTGTCGTTTATGTTATCAATTTTTTCTTGTGCTATTTTCGTTGTAAGTCGATTATTGAATTCGTTCCCTGTTATCACTTCGCCTATTGAACAATCAAAAGCCATCTCATCGTATTTATTTTGCCACCAATTATCATCGGTTGCATATTCGATATAACTATACCTTTTAACAGCGTAACCACAGATTGAATTACCCAAAGTGAAGGGTAAATCAGAATTTAATTTATTTTTAGTACAATCATCATAAGATGCTAATCCATTGCCTTCTCCATTTTCTGTACTTCTGCCATCATAAAATGCTAATAGTTTAGCATTGGCGTGTAATACTTTGGTAAGTAACCAGAGTTTCAAATGTTGTTCGGCTGAAAAATTAGTATCGTCAATAGCAGTATCGGTTTTAGGAATTTTACTTTTTACTCTATTTTTTATTTCGTTAATCAAGTCGAAGTTATTCAACTTGCACAAGCTCATAAAATCTTTGTCATTCAAATAACTGTCACTTTTCCAAGAAAACCAGGCACCTTTCATACCTGCTGCACGGTAGATTCCTCCCAAACGACCACTTTCTGTCAAAATTCTGTACAATCTCACCCAATTACAAAGCTCGGGATGTTTTTTAGCTTCATTTTTATCGTAACAATTGTACAACAACTCAAAGTTATCCCAAATGTGTTTCATATTTGCATAAGAATCGTCTCTGTCTGCATTTGCATTCCAAAGAGGTGTCAAGTAGCCCATCAAGTCGGGGTTATCTTCCCAAATCTCAATATCTTCTTTATGGATTTTCTTCAAAATATCTTTCTTTTGCTCGTCTTCGTTGTACCATTCATTCAAATCGACATTTGCGATATTTTTGAATTTGCCTTCTTGTTTTTTAATTTCAAAAGAAAGCATATTATATTCATTTTCAGAAAATTCTATAATTTGAACAATATGTCGCCAATCAACGAAATTTCCTTTGCGGTAATCACGAATTTTGTCAAAGTGATTTTTTCGTATTCTGCGGACAAATTCGAAGAACAAAGTTGGTTCATTGAATTTTTGCAAATATGCAATCAATGGTAAAACAACGTGTAAATTACTTTTGCTTACTTTTCTAAACCAAGCAAGATTTATTTCAGCATTTTCAATTGTTTTCAAAACAGTACTTATTTTTATGTCTTTGCATAATTCAATTAATTTTTTCAGCGCTTGAAAATAACTATGGACGGTATTAAGATTGCTTGATTCTGCCCATTTTTCAATACTTGGACTTTCGTCTTCCTCTGTGGTAGTTTCGGGTTGCTTTACAAATAAATCTTTTGGATTAAGCGGAATTGCTTTTTTGTTCTTATATAATTGTTCCTGTAATAATTGAATTTGCCAATACCAAACAAAGAAATCTTTTACGCCGCCGTCAGCGGTTTTTGATTGTGGTGTTCTGTTTTGCCAAAACCAATCTTCGCGTTCTTCCCACTGTTCGGAGAATTTTTGTTGCTCTGTTTCGTTGGCAATGTTACCAAGCAGAACAGGTTTCAGATTTTCCGTTGCTGTAAGCGGTTCGCCTGTGGTATTGATGACTACAAATGTTTCTTCTCCGTGCGTTCTGTCTCCCATATCGTAATAGAGCATTTGCAGATTATTGAGAATAAAATTGCCGAATTTAGGAAAATCAACGCCGTTAATTTTGTTTTCAATCGTTGCGAGTGCCGCAAGCATACTTTGAATAGAAGCATCTAAATCGTATTCCGAAAAATACCAATCCTGTTTTGTAATGTCAGCAATCTCAATATTTGATTTCAAAAAGAATTCGCAAACCAAATCACTTAAGAAATAGAGTGTGCTTTCACGAATAGCGTATTGCAGGTATGGCTCTTTGTCATCTTTTGTAAGTTTAAAATCAGAGATAAGAGAACGATGAAAAATGCCGGGTTTGTTTTCTTCATTGATAGTTTTCCGGTTTAACATTCCTAATAACAAAAACAAGGTTGTTATTCGTTGTTGTCCATCACATAGTTGAATGTGGTATTTTGGTTGCTCGTAGCCATAAATCAATCCCAAAATTAATTTTTCAGTTGGCGTTTCGGTGAATGCTTTTAGTAGATTTTGGACAAAACCCGAAACTAATTCTTCTGTTTTTTCGCCTTTGTCGTTTCTTACATTGTTTCCCCAACAATAATCTCGCTGTAAATCGGGGATTATGATTTTATTTTCCTTTGTAAAAATTTGTGATAGCGTGTAATATTCGCCACTTGAAAATATATGTATATTTTTCATTGTTCTAATTTTTTAGCTTATAATCTTCTGTAAATCTGACAATAAATTCTTTTTGATTTTTTTCTATTTCTGTTTTTCCCCAATTAGAGTTTGCAAAAACAGAAATAGTATGCAAGAGATTTCTGCTGTATAATTCTGACGTGGCATCAAAGTAATAGTATTTTTTTTTGTCAAAATCAGAATTATTGAATTTTGAGTTATCGTTTTTGTCCAACAATAGTAAGTTGCCTATGCTATGTTCAGTACAATCAGTCAAACTATCACGATTAAGCCAATCCGTTGTTGTTGGTACTGCTGCTCCTAATTCTCCTTCATTTCCATCTTTGAATACGATTGTTGTGCTACCATCGTCATTTTCAACTTCAGATTTATGATATACTCTTGATTTTGGAAAAATATGTTCCAACGAACGATTTTTGTAAATTTCAAAGTCAAATTTTCGGTTTAGTTTATTGTCTTCTTCTACATTCAAGCGCAATAATTGCTTAAAAGCATCTTCGTTATAGACATTGTACACAATTTTTTCGGACAAATGACTTAAAACTATGCGTGCTTTATCCTCTTTTAGTGTTTCGCTTTTTACGTAATCAGTTATTTCTAAATGTGTGGCTTCGACTAAACTCCACTTTGCATAATTTTTCAAAGTATCTTCATTTTTCTTGTTTTCGATGAAATAGTTGATTGCTTCATATTTGTCAATATTTCTCTTCAAGGCCAATCCGAGATAATTAAAAACTTTTGGCGTGTTGAAAATATCTTCAAACGATTTTTGTAAATCACGCAGTTTTTTGAATTGCTCTTTTGTTTGTTTCTTGCCCGAAAGTAAGGATTTAAAACTATCGAAAGAAAATTTTACTTTTTTATCCGATTGCTGTTGTTTAAAACAATATTCGAGCAATAAACCCATCGGATTTGAAACACCAAAAAAGTTTTGCACATCTGTTCTGTTCCACCAATAAAGCCATTTATCCCATTCACGAGCGTATTTGCTACGGATTGCGTTTGTTTCCCAATCCTTTGCGATAATTTCTTTTAATTCTGAAAGATTTTCATCTACAGAGGTTGAAACTTCTTTTTTTTCTTTATCCGGCAAAGATACTTTTCGCAACATTTCTGCTTTGATTAGTTCTTCCGGCAGCATTGTCGCTTTATTTCCGTTCATCATCGTGAATGTTTGAACGGCTTTTGATTCATCAATATTAATGTAAATAATCTGAACTTTGTTTAAAAGAAATTCCGTAAAATCATCTTTGTCTGAAATCTTCTCAATTTTTTTATTGATTTGTTTTATGGCTTCTTTGAAATAATAAATATCTTGAAAATCGTCGGAGCTGCTTGTGTAATCAAAAGTAGGGATATGTAAGTTGTTTATGTAATCTCTTGATTGTTGGCGAATATCATAATACAAATCAATTTTCGGGTGTCTGGTTGCTATATCGTTGATATTCTCTTTATCTAAACTCCAAAGTAGTAAATACAAAGTAGTTGTTCTTTGTTGTCCATCAATTAGAATAATTTGCTTCTCTTTTTCACTCACGGTAATACCTTGAAGAAAATAATCCGTTTTATTTTCGTTATATGCCAAAATTAAACAGTCTAATAGATATTCAACTGCGGTACATGATTTCACCTCTTCTTTCACAGCCCATTTGTAGCCACGCTGATAATTTGGAACGACAAACTGTTTGTCATTCTGATAGAGATAATCTCTTAGATTTTTGAATGTTGCTGTCATATGTATATATTGTTCATTTTTTGCAAATCTACTCTGTAGCTGTGTCAAAATATGTCGTTGTCAAAGATAATTATTTTTTAGGTATGCAAAATACAGTATTGCAAATTAATGATTACTTTTGCCGTCATATAACACAAACATGAAAATAGGTGATAAAGTTCGGTTCTTGAATGCTATTGGCGGAGGGATTGTCAAGAGATTCCAAGGAAAAGATGTTGTGCTTGTGGAAGAAGAGGATGGATTTGAAACTCCTGTTCTAATACGGGAATGTATTGTTGTTGATTCAAGTGATTTGCAAGTAAAAAGTTCATCAAAATCGACGATGCAAACAGTTGAAATTCAAGCGGTCGAAGTTCAGAAACCTAAAGAAGAACTCCGTAAAATTATTGAATTGCCGGGAGGTGACAAATTGAATATATACATAGTATTTCTTCCTGTGGATATAAAAAATTTGGGAAAATGTAATTATGAAGCTTATTTAATCAACGACAGTAATTATTTCTTGTATCTTAACTATATGAATCGGGAGAATAATGCATGGAATAGTCGTTTCCGGGATTTTATAGAACCTAATACAAGATTGTTTATTGAAGAATTTTCAAAGGAAGATTTAAATGCGTTGGAACATATTTGTGTTCAGTTTTTGGCATACAAAAAGGACAAGCCTTTTGCGTTGAAAAATCCGCAAAGTGTGGAAATTCGTCTGGATGGCGTGAGATTTTATAAATTGCACAGTTTCAAGGAGAACGATTTTTTTGAAGATGATGCAATGGTCTATCCGGTCGTGGTAAACGATGTCCCCGTAAAAGAAATATTGGTTTCTGCCGCCGATATACAAGAAGCGATGAATCAAAAAGCGAGGATTGACCGGCCAAACCGTCAACCGGTTGCAGAGCGGAAGTCTGAAAGTAAAAATATTGTCGAGGTCGACTTGCATATCAATCAGTTGTTGGATACGACTGCGGGAATGAGTAACACCGACATGATGAATGTACAGTTGGAGAAGTTTCGGGAAACAATGGAGCAAAATAAATCCAAAAAAGGACAGAAAATTGTGTTCATTCACGGGAGAGGAGAAGGGGTACTTCGTAATGCTATTTTACAGGAATTAAAAACTAAATATAAAAACTGTCCCTGCCAGGATGCTTCTTTTAAAGAGTATGGATTTGGGGCGACAATGGTAACAATTAAATAAGTTATGAAAAAGATTATTGCTTTATGCAGCCTTGCGCTGGTGATGTTTTCGTGTGATGTGGCTCAATCTCTTGTGGGCGCTTATAGTTTAACGCAATGCAAATATGATTTCAATTCGATTTCCAATTTGTCGTTGGGTGGAATAAATCTTAGCTCGAATAATTTGGTGAATTCGGCATTGGCTTTGACCACTTTATTTACAAAAAGTACTTTGCCCTTGGACTTTACTTTGAATCTGGATGTGAAAAATCCCGGCACACAAGTTGCTTTGTTGAATGGTTTGCAATATGTATTGCAAATTGACGGAATTGAAATGTCTTCCGGTGCGCTTGATTCGAAATTGCAAGTTGCATCCGGAGCGACCGGCGTGTTACCTCTCAATTTAAATTTTGATTTGAAAAAGGCAATGAGCGGTCAATCTGCCGATGCCATTAAAAATTTGGCTTTGAATTTTGTAGGAATGGGCAGTCAAGCTACAAACGTAACTTTCAAATTGAAACCTTCAATGACTATTGGCGGACAATTGGTGTCAAGTCCTTCTTTCATCCCTGTTTCATTCTCTTACGGAGGGAAAAAATAATATTATTTAGCCACGAATTGCACGAATTTACACAAATAAAAAATAAATTTGTGTAAATTCGTGCAATTTGTGGCTAAAAATTAATCTGTAATGATAGAAATTGAACGAAAATTTTTAATCAAAGGCGATTTTCTTCCTTATGTGACTAAGAAAGAACGGATTGTGCAGGCCTATCTGTGTGGTTCAAAAGAAAGAACTGCGCGGGTCAGAATTAAAGGAGAAAAGGCATATATCACGATCAAAGGCCCTTCAAACGACAACGAATTTTCGCGTATGGAATTTGAATATGAAATTCCGGTTGAAGATGCTACTGAGATATTGAAGTTTTGTATGCCGGGATTTATAGAAAAGGTACGTCATTATGTTCCTTGTGGAAAACATACTTATGAAGTAGACGTTTTTCATGGACTAAATGAAGGATTGGTATTTGCCGAACTTGAACTGGAATCTACAACGGAAGATTTTCTTAAGCCCGATTGGTTGGGAGAAGAAGTTACCGGCGATATCCGGTATTACAATTCTTATATAGCAAGACATCCTTTTAAAATGTAGCAGAACTCACAAAATGGAAACGAAGCGATTATCGTATGCCGCTCTTAGTAAGCGGCGTTTGCCAATCCGGTATTTTACAAGGCATATCTTTCTGATGTTGGTTTGCTCGCCGCCCAGTATCAAATACCCGAAACAGCATATTTGAGTAGTTTTAGCGCTTTCAACAATATAAAGGGAGTTGAAAAATGAAACAGTCAGTACTATTTTTAATCAGTTTAATTAAATATCAAATCAATGGAAGATAACACTAAAAATCTTGAAGAACAACAGGGGCAAAATATTGAACCTGTTTCAAAGCACGAAATCATTATTACCGATAAAAAGAGCAAAAAAGGCACAAAAATTTTGCTCATTATTGTGGGAGTTTTAATGCTGGCAGCTATTGTGATAGGTCTGAAACTTTGGAAAGACATTTACGACTACAATCAGAATGCCAAGAAAGAATATTATCTCGTTATTGCTGAAAAACTCAACTTTGTACAAAAAAAATCGAAAGACGGCAATGATAAAACAACTTTTACAATTGTAAGAGAACTGCCTTTCGGCACAGAAGTAGAAATTGATTTTAAAGACATCATACAGCAAGATAATAAGACTTATTATGGATGTACATATTATCTTCTTGACGGTTCAACTGCCGAAATTTTCAAAAGAAAAGAAAATTACTATTTGGAAACAACTACTCTTGATGAACTCGAAAGCACCAGTTACCGCAGGGAATATCTGAGAACATTTCCAATCAAGGATGCACAGCAGCTGTCCGCATCGGTTAAACGTACTATCGTAGGATATATTTATGACAATTCTATTGCTGTCCAAGAATACTTTTTTACACAAGATCCCAACCGCATAAAAAAATCCATTGTTCTTGCCGATTTTAATATGGACGGCGAGCAGGACGCAGCTGTAATACTGGAAGATGCCCAAAAGAGAAATCGTTTGTTAATATTATGTTGCAACAAAGATACTAAGAAATCATACTTGGCTTATACTGCAAGTGACGCTTGGTCTGCCGTTATTAACTCATTTAAAAAAGATGCGAAAATATTCATAAACAGCGAAGACTTAGTAAAAGCTCCTAACAATGGCATCATTTACGAAATATTAGAAGGTTCAAAAGAAAAATTCGCTATATTTTACAATCCTAAAACGATGCAGTTTGAGCAGTATATTCAAAAACCATTGAGCGAAATTCATAGTGAGCCTGACAATGAGCCTGATGAGCCTGACAATGAATAACTATATCATCGGCATATCTCTCAAATGGCGCATCAGGACTTTCTTTGCTAATAACGCTATATCCAAAAAGATATTTGCCAAAACAGGACTGCTTGGAAATATTTTTGGGAAAACAAATAAAAAGCAAGTGACGGAAATACACTGCCTATAGCTTATATCCGAAAGCTAAATCTCCGGCATCGCCAATTCCGGGAACAATATATGATTGTTCATTCAATTCGGGATCGATAGCTGCAGCCCAAATGGTTGTTTTTTCTTTGGGGAAAATCTGTGAAATGTATTCTATCCCTTGCCTACTGGCGATTGCCGACGCCAGGTGAACATGTTTCGGCATTCCCTTTTCCAATAGACCATGGAACGCCAATTCCATGGAACTGCCGGTCGCCAGCATCGGATCGGTCAGAATCAGCACCTTATTTTCAAGAGTGGGAGAAGACATATATTCTACTACGATTTGGAAATGACTGTGGTCGCTTTTATATTTTCTGAAAGCCGAAACAAAAGCATTCTCGGCGCTGTCGAACATGTCGAGAAAGCCTTGGTGGAATGGTAATCCGGCTCTTAATATAGTGGATAAAACAACTTGATCTGTGTGGAGGGGAATTTTGGCAATACCTAATGGCGTTTGAATATCTTGTGTCTTGTAAACCAGCGTTTTACTTATTTCATAAGCAATGATTTCACCGATTCTTTCCAGGTTTTTCCTGAATCGCATGCTATCTTTATGGACATTGACATCCCTTAATTCAGCTACGAACCGATTGATAATACTGTTTTCTGCTGAAAGATTATGAGTTTTCATGAATATTTGTTATATGTCGAAATATTACCGCCAAAGTTACCATTTTCTGGCGAAAAAACGACATTATTGTGTTGCAATATTTTTGTTGTTAATAAGATGTTGAAACTTATAGTTAAGAAAGTGTCGCTCTTCCACACGTTGTTGGTTACCTTTGCGGTTCAGTCGAATTGAATATTTTGGTTATCCGCCAAGACAATTGACAGAAAAAATAAAAAGATTGACAACTAAAAACAACGATGAATAGATTTAATAAAAATGAAAACATTAAATAAATGTAACCGTTTGGTTACAAACCAAAAAGTTACAAACCTTTTGGTTATATTAGAAAAGTAATTGTATCTTTGCAAAAAATGTTTTCGATATGAAACAGAAGTTGCCATTTATTTTCGGGAAATCGTCTGATTTGATAAACTTTACAGACAGGGAAGAAGAACGCCTGCGCCTTGAAATGAACTTTAAATCGTTGATAAACACTACGATAATCTCACCAAGACGCTGGGGGAAAACTTCTCTTGTAGAAAATGTTGCAGAAAAAATTCGCAACGAGCATAAAGACATAAAAGTATGTATGATTGATATTTTTAGTGTACGAAGCGAGGCGGAATTTTACGAACATTTTGCCAAAGAAGTTCTAAAGTCAACGTCGAGTCGTTGGGAAGAATTGGCTGAAAATGCGAAAACATTTTTATCACATCTATTGCCAAAAATTAATTTTTCACCCGATTCGCAAGCTGAAATTTCGTTTGGAGTAGAGTGGGAAACACTACAAAAAAGCCCAGACGAAATATTAAATTTGCCCGAAACCATTGCAAAAGCAAAAAAAATCAGTGTGGTAGTCTGTATAGACGAGTTTCAATCCATTGGCGATTTCCCTGAAAGTTTAGCTTTTCAGCGAAAACTGCGCTCACACTGGCAACATCACCACGATGTTGCATATTGTCTTTATGGAAGTAAGCGAAGTATGCTTTTGGATATTTTTTCAAATTCGGCAATGCCGTTCTACAAATTTGGCGACATTATGTTTTTGCAAAAAATCAGTAATCAAAAATGGGGTGAATTTATAAAAAAACGTTTTGAAGATACGAACAAAAAAATAAGTGTTGAGCAGTCAGAATATTTGGCAAAACTTGTTGATAATCACTCTTATTATGTACAACAACTTGCACAGCAAGCGTGGTTGAGAACAAAAATAAGTTGTTCAAAAGAACTCATTGACGAATCTTTGCAAAGTATTAAAAATCAATTGAGTCTGCTTTTTGTTGGACAAATAGAAACGCTAACAAGTACGCAAATTAACTTTCTCAAAGCAGTTATTGACGGCGAAACGGCATTTAGTTCGCAGGGAAATCTCAAAAAATATCGTTTGGGAACTTCTGCCAATCTAAAAAAGATAAAAACAGCTCTTATTTCCCGCGAAATCATAGATGTAACATCTCAAGCCGTAGATATTTTAGACCCTGTTTTTAAGTTATGGCTAAAAGAAGATTTTTTTAAGGACTGAAAAAATACCAGCAACTGATACAAAAGATTTAATATTAATTACTATGGCAGAACAAAACAAAAATACTTCTCACTCCAGAGCCCGCAAGCCGGTCAATTCTGAAGAAGTAGGCCGGTTGCAACCGCAAGCTCGTGAATTGGAAGAAGCGGTATTAGGGGCTTTAATGTTGGAAAAAGATGCGTATTCGGTCATTAGCGACATTCTTCGTCCCGAAAGTTTTTATGATAAGACCGATGAACTGATCTTTTCTGCAATACAGGATTTGGCCGTACAGCAAAAGCCTATCGACATGTTGACGGTCGTAGAACAATTGCGAAAACGAGGGGAATTGGATCTGGTCGGAGGCCCTTTTTATATAGCTCAGCTTTCGAGTAAGGTCGTTTCTACCGCTCACCTCGAATATCATGCCCGTATTATTGCGCAGAAATATCTGGCAAGAGAATTGATCTCTTTTTCTTCTTACATTGCATCTAAAGCTTTCGATGAAACGAATGATGTAGACGATTTGATGCAGGAAGCGGAAGGTCAATTATTTGAGATTTCCCAGCGCAACGTAAAGAAAGATGTCACGCAAATCAATCCTATCATTAAGGAAGCCATACAATTGATGCAGATCGCAGGACAAAGAACCGATGGTTTGAGCGGTTTGCAATCCGGATTCAAAGCATTGGATAAGATAACTTCCGGTTGGCAAAATTCCGACCTGATTATTATTGCCGCACGCCCTGCAATGGGGAAAACAGCTTTTGTATTATCGATGGCTAAAAATATGGCGGTGAATTTCAATATTCCGGTCGCCCTTTTTTCATTGGAAATGTCGAATGTCCAATTGGTTAATCGTTTGATTATAAATGTCTGCCAAATACCCGGAGCGAAAATCAGAACCGGACAGTTGGCTCCTTATGAATGGGAACAGTTGGATTATAAGATCAAGGAACTTTTCGATGCTCCGATTTATGTTGATGATACGCCAAGCTTATCCGTATTTGAACTTCGTACAAAAGCCAGACGTTTGGTGCGCGAACATCACGTAAAATGTATAATCATCGATTATCTTCAATTGATGAATGCCAGTGGAATGAGTTTTGGAAGCCGTGAACAGGAAGTCAGTACCATTTCGCGTTCGCTGAAAGGATTGGCCAAAGAGCTGAATATTCCGATTATAGCGCTTTCGCAGTTGAATCGCGGTGTAGAAAGCAGGGTGGGGAATGAAGGAAAACGTCCACAGTTATCAGATTTACGAGAATCGGGCGCTATTGAACAGGATGCCGATATGGTATGCTTTATTCATCGTCCGGAATATTATAAAATATATGTTGATGAAAAAGGAAACGACCTTACCGGAAAAGCCGAAATAATTGTAGCTAAGCATCGTAATGGAGCTACGGGCGATGTTTTGTTGAGTTTTAAAAGCGAATTTGCACGTTTCCAAAATATTGATGAAGATCAGATCATCGGAGAGTTTCAATCCCGTTATAACGGTCAGGTTGACTTGGCTCCCGTAGATTTTCCTGATGAACGGATATTTCAGAAAAACAATGATGAAGAATATCCTTTCTGAATTGAACAAAATAATATAATTTTTTAATACATTTTTGTTATGAAAAGAAGTATTTTTCTCCTGTCTGGTTTATTTGCCCTAATGTTTTTGTGGATAAATCAAAATTTATGGGCAGAACCAGTTGATTCGTTAACTGTCAAAAAAGTTGCCGCTAATTTCTTTGCCGGTAACAGTAGTTCACTTAGGTCGGCTAAAGATGATTTGCCGGAAGTTAAGATAGTTCAAATACGTAAATCGGAAGAGTCTCAACAACCTTACTATTATGTATTAAACAATGAAAGTTCCGGAGGATGGGTCATTCTTTCGGGCGACAGTAGGGTTAAACCTGTTATTGCTTATTCCGACGACAGCAACTTTGTTGCCGGTGGAAGTCCTACCTATGAATGGTGGATGAACGGTATGGTCGAGGAAATAAAATGTATTTTGAATGTGCCGCAATTGAAATCACAAAGTTTTTCTGAAGCTGAGTCCCAATGGTCGGAACTACTTGCCGGTCCCGTTGTGAAACGTAAGAACGCATTGAAAAGCGCACAATCAACAACATCTTATACTCCTGGTACTTATTTATTACCATGTACTTGGAATCAGACAGGAGCCTATGCTCAGTTTACTCCAAATAACTGGCCTACCGGATGTGTAGCAACTGCCACCGGCCAGATAATGTATTATTGGGGACAGCAAAATAACATTACTGCTTTGCAAGGCGCCGGATATTTTGAATACTATGATGCCGGATCAGGATTTCCGGGAGTAAAAAGGAGCGTTGATTATTCGACAAGAGTATATGATTTGAAAGATATGCCGGCTACAGCAGGGAACGCTGCGGTGTCTCAATTACTTGCAGATATTGGAGTAGGATTAAGAATGCAATATACATCCTCCGGAAGTGGTTCGCTAAATATGCAGGTGCCTTCTGTGTTGTGTAGTTATTTTGGATTCCAACCTGCACAATATATAGACAGAGCTGAAATACCAAAGGTGACAAATGAAGATGTAATATTTTTACAAAATGCGATAAAGAATGAAATCAATAACGGGAGACCTGTTATTTATGGAGGTCAGGGTTCCCCCGGAGGTCATTCATTTGTGATTGACGGATATAACACAGGAACTTTGTTCCATTTTAACTGGGGTTGGGGTAATAGTAGTTATAATGGTTTTTATACTCTTACTCTGATGGATACAGATACACCTCCCACACCGACTGCAGTGGATTTTTGGGAAAGCCAGAATGCTGTTATTGGGATACAGCCTTATGATTCCGAAGAGTCTTTAGGATATGAGATAACTGACGTAAAATTTTACACTCAGAATGGAAGCTGTAATGTTTATAATCAGTTTATCCCAAGTAATGATGGTAGCTATAATTATTATGCTTCATGTACGATAATTAATCATACATCTTCTGCGATTATGGTTCCTCTGTCATTTGCTCTTTTCTGTACTGTTGAAACAGATAAAGGCGAGAAAGCAGAGGTGGCATCCATGGTTTTTATCGGAGATATTTCCGTTTCTGCAAATTCTTCTTTTTCCGGAGTTATGCCTTTGACGGTAAATGAATCTCTATTTGCCAGTTTGTCTTCCGGTAATTTTCACATTGACTTTGGAATACAAGTAAATGATGCAAACGGTGGATCTTATGTAAATATTGGCAGGAATCAGCGGGTAATTGTGAATCCGCAGATAGTTGTGTCGGAGCCTTCCTTTGCTTGTGGCGATAGCATATTATATGTATATAAAGGAGGTAAAGGAGATCAAACCGGCTTATCTTGGGATAATGCGATGGCCGAATTGAGTGATGCATTACAATATGCGCAGGATAATAAAAATTATGGCGTTGTTGGTGTTCCCATCACACAGATTTGGGTGGCTGGCGGAACTTATGCACCGCAAGCCATTGCCGGTAACGGGACTACGGATAATGACAAAGCGTTTGTGCTCGTCGATAATGTTAAAGTATATGGCGGTTTTTCGGGTGATGAAACTCAGCTGAGCGATAGAGACTGGAATGCAAACGTAACTACTTTGAGCGGAAATGAAAATGCTTATCATGTAGTGATTTCTGCCGGAGATGCAGGCAATGCCTGCTTAGACGGATTCGTTATCGAAGGAGGTAATGCTCAAGGAACAGGATCTGTTACTGTTAATGGCTTTGCAGTTTCTCAAAATGATGGTGGTGGAATTTACTTTGCTTCTTCATCTCCATACGTGACCAATGTAATATTTACTGAAAATGAGGCGGAAAATGGCGGTGGAATGTATATTCAGGATTCTTCTCCTGTTTTGACCGGTTTATTATTATCGAATAATAATGCAACGGTAAACGGAGGAGCCATTTTTAATACAGGTTCATCATCTCCCGTTTTGACTAATTTAACTATATGCGATAATACTGCATCCGATGGCGGCGGAATATATAATGAAACGTCTTCACAGATACGTAATACTATTATTTGGAGAAATAAATCAGGAGAAACAGCAAATAATGTTACCAATAATAGTAGCGCTCCGAGCTATCTGAAGTCCTTAGTTGAAGGTGGTGGTGGCGATATTCTTGATATTAATGATCCTGATTTTGATACAGATTATACTTTACTTTCTTCCAGTTCGGTTATTGGTAAAGGAACAAGTAGCGTATATGATGCAGGAGCTATTCCCGATATTTCTTTCGTAACAAAAGATTTGGCCGGCAATCCCCGGATTAATACCGGTTCCAATAATGCTAAGCTTAGGCTTAGTAGCGGTGTTGGTACTGTGGATTTAGGAGCTTATCAGTTTGTGTCGACTATTGTAACATCTGTTGAAAGCCCCATGATGCAAGAAGCTATTGCGCTTTATCCCAATCCGGTGCATAATGTATTGTATATTCAATCTGAAAGTTCGATTGAAAAAGTGACTGTTCTTGATATAACAGGCCGGAATATCCAACAAATCAATGTTTCCGGACAACATGTTGATGTTTCTTCTTTGGATAAAGGTGTGTATTTGATAAAAATAATAACAGACAGGGGAGAAAGTATACGGAAGGTTGTGAAAGAATAATTTGAAAATTGTAACATTTGTAACAGATTAAATTAAATAGTTGCTTTACTTTTGCTGAAAATAATTTACTTTTATGGATATGAAAGAAATTACGACTTTTGATGTAAAGATGATTAGAGAAGTGTATGATGCTTTTCCTCAAAAAATAGAACGAATACGAAAAGAGCTTCAACGTCCGCTCACACTCACCGAAAAGATATTATATGCACATTTGGATGCTAATGAACCACTGAAAGATTATGTGCGAGGCGTGGATTATGTAAACTTCGCTCCCGATAGAGTCGCCATGCAGGACGCTACGGCGCAGATGGCATTATTACAGTTGATGAGTTCCGGACGGCAACAGGTAGCAGCGCCTTCTACGGTACATTGCGATCATTTGATAGAAGCTCACAAGGCGGCTTTTCCCGATTTGAAAGTGGCTATGGAAGCCAACAAAGAGGTATATGATTTTTTAAGAGATGTCTCCAATAAATATGGAATAGGCTTTTGGAAACCGGGGGCGGGAATTATCCATCAGGTAGTTTTTGAAAATTACGCTTTTCCGGGCGGGATGATGATTGGAACGGATTCGCACACGCCTAATGCCGGCGGGTTGGGTATGATTGCTGTTGGAGTGGGCGGCGCAGATGCCGTCGACGTGATGACCGGTATGCCTTGGGAACTGAAAATGCCGAAAATAATCGGAGTAAAGCTCACCGGTAAATTGTCGGGTTGGGCATCACCAAAAGATGTAATACTCAAATTGGCCGGTATCCTTACCGTAAAAGGGGGAACAGATGCCGTTATAGAATATTTTGGAACAGGAGCGTCAACAATTTCCGCTACGGGAAAAGGAACTATTTGTAACATGGGGGCTGAAGTCGGCGCTACCACCTCTATTTTCCCGTTGGATGAGAAATCGTTTAATTACCTGAATGCTACCGGAAGACTGGAAATTGCTAAAGCCGCATGGGATATATTCGAATATCTCCAACCGGATAAGGAAGTGGCGGAGAATCCCGGGAAATATTTTGATCAGGTGATTGAAATTCATTTATCGGAATTGGAGCCATATATCAATGGCCCGTTTACGCCCGATGCTGCTTATCCCATTTCAGCGTTTGCAAAAATAGTCGGAGAAAAAGGTTATCCTCAAAAAATGGAGGTGGGTTTGATAGGTTCCTGTACCAATTCATCTTACGAAGATTTATCACGCGCTGCTTCGGTAGCGAAGCAGGCAAAACAGAAAGGATTGGAAGCGAAGGCTCAATTGATAATCAATCCCGGGTCGGAGCAAGTGCGATATACCGCCGAACGCGACGGCTTGTTACGTGAACTTGAATCTATCGGCGGAACGGTCATGGCGAATGCGTGCGGGCCTTGTATTGGTCAATGGAAACGGGAAATGGATAATCCCGAACGTCCGAATGCTATTGTTACATCGTTCAACCGGAATTTTGCCAAACGTAATGATGGAAATCCGAATACCTGCGCATTTGTAGCCTCTCCTGAATTGGTAACGGCATTGACTGTTGCAGGCAGTTTGTGCTTCAATCCGTTAAAAGACACGTTGGTCAACGAAAAAGGAGAGCAGGTGAAATTGGCAGAACCGGCCGGCTACGAATTGCCTCCGCAAGGATATGAGGCGCTGGATGCCGGTTATGTAGCGCCTGTCGCCAATGGGGAAGAAGTGGTGATCAATATTGATCCGGAATCGGAAAGATTACAGCGTTTGGAGCCTTTCCCTGCTTGGGATGGCAAAGATTTGGCGGAACAACCGTTGTTGATTAAAGCAAAAGGTAAATGTACGACCGACCATATTTCGATGGCAGGCCCGTGGCTTCGTTTTCGTGGTCATCTCGACAATATTTCCGACAATATGCTGATGGGAGCTGTCAATGCGTTTAATGAAAAGACGAATGCAGCGCTCAATCCTGCGACAGGTGAATATGTGACCGTATCAGCTTTGGCGCGCAGCTATAAAGCGCAACAAATCGGCTCT
>Ga0123357_10000994_pt1 | contig 28979 bp, 26 predicted proteins | sample TergutEmb28metaG_FD_89873 | JGI IMG/M metagenome (GOLD analysis project Ga0123357, IMG submission 89873) | Embiratermes neotenicus P4 segment gut microbial communities from Petit-Saut dam, French Guiana - Emb289 P4 | ecosystem: Host-associated > Arthropoda: Insects > Digestive system > Gut ...
AGATAACTTAAACTGGGATATTTATTCGGAAAATACTAATAGCGGCATACCAATCTTAATAAACCGCAGTCTGTCCGAAACAGATGCTGACAGTACGAATAAACTCAATGAGTTTGTGGCAACAGGTTCGAAGTTGCGCAGTAATCCGATTCAGATAATTGACTTGCGCTGGAATATCGGTGGAAATGATGGTTACGCGAAGCAATGGGTACAAAATTATACCGGTATAAGTCCGGCAAATCCCTTCTTTTGGACAACTTTGCTGTCTGATACCGCATTGGATATCAACAACAACGGCGGCGGAAATTCTCCCATGCCCGGTACACAATGGGCGAATATTTTATCTCCGACCCAGAAGCCTATACCTAACAATAATTTGCTGATTGTATTGACGGACGGACAATGTTGTTCCGCTGGAGAATCATTTGTCGGGTATCTCCGCCAAATAGATAATGTGATTTTTGTTGGCGTTCCCACGATGGGGTGTTTATTATGCGGTAATGTCGGAAGCACAATACTGCCTGAAAGTAAACTCAGCATACGATTCGGGGTCAATCTGAGCGTATTACCGGATTTATCAGTTTTTGAGGGAAACGGCTTCGCGCCGGATTTATGGGTGCCTCCGGGCGAGAGTTTGGACCACGTTATCAAGTTTATTGAGCAATATGGATATAATTAATAAATACATAAAAAATATTGGAGGGGAATTTATGGTACCTTTTGCATTTACGGGAAATCAAATTCCAAAAGGAATACTTGATTTCAGTTATCTTCTTGACGCGCCTGCAGGCAAACACGGTTTTCTGCACTCCAAAGACGGTCATTTCTATTTTGAGGACGGCACGCAAATCAAATTTTTCGGGGTAAATCTTGTGTTCGGTTGCGCTATGCCATTGCGTGAAACAGCCGATATGATTGCTGAAAGACTCGCGCGTAACGGAATCAATATGGTAAGATTTCACCATGTAGATTCTCAGAGCGCAAATTCAAGTCTGATTGATTACTCCGGCGGAAAATCGCAGACTATCAATGAAACAAATATTGCAAGACTGGATTATCTGGTGTATAAACTCAAAGAAAAGGGTATTTATATCCACATAGATACACATACCCTGCATAAATTCACAAAAGACGACGGTCTGGATTTTAAGGACGATGTTCCGCCGGGAGTAAAAACTATCACGTATTATAATAAAAAAATAATAGAACTCCACAGGGATTATATGAAAAAATATTTGTGCCATAAAAATCCATATACTGGCATGAGATATATTGACGACCCTTGTGTCGCCGTCGTGCAGATGGTCAATGAAAACAGCGTATTCTGGTTCAATGAAATGAAAATGCCGCCGTCCTACGAAAAAGAATTGAACGGACTCTGGAATAAATGGCTGTCGAAAAAATACGGCGGCAGGCAAGGACTTGATGAAGCGTGGACTTCAATCGATGGTAAAAAAGCGTTGTTTCCCGAAGAAAATCCTGCCGAAAATACCGTTAAAGGTCCGTTGATGGGAATATGGGGAGAAAAGGCAGTCGAATATGACGCGCCGTACGACGCATATGAAAGTCCCGCGAGAAATGCGGACAGTCTGTTATTTTATACTGAAATTGAAAAGGATTATTACGCAGATACGTCAAAATATTTGCGAGGCATAGGGGTTAAGTGCGTTATCGACCTCAGCAATCTTCCCGCAAATATTACAGAGCTTTACTGTATCGCTCAGGGTGAAGTAGTCGAAAACAACGGGTATTGGAATCATCCCGAGGGCGGATTTAGTGTGCCGGTGAAGTTTCACGACGGCGAAATGGTTAAACTTGACCCTCGTAAAGAACATCATTTAGCTTTTTCGGGAAATCTGACCGCAAAATTCGCGAGTACGAAAGTGACTGAAAAGCCTCTGATAATTACAGAGTGGAACGTGTGTTATCCCACAGCTTTCAGGTCTGACGTAATGCTTACTCTTGCGGCATACGGCGCATATCAGGACTGGGACGGGCTTTTGTTGTTCTCATATTCTCACCAGTCTGAAAACGACTATCCGACAAGGGACAGAATCGCAGGATTTTTTGACTCATATAACGACCCTGCCGTCTGGGGTATGGCGGGAATCTGCTCGGCTGTATTTCAGGGAAAAATGATAACGCCGCCGAAAACAAAAGTCGAGGTCGCTTATACCGATGAAGACCGTACTGCGCCCTCATGGCTTAACAGCGTTTATTATACGTCGCTTGCTTTTATGACGGGCGTTTCTGTTAAGTTTATAAAAGACAAATATACCGGAAACGCAGATATGGCAATAAGCGGTCTTAATACTTCGACGGGCGATTACACAAACGCGAAAAAAGCTCTTGTATTTTCAATAAGCCCCTATAAAAACAATTTTCAAAAAGAGAATACAAAAGACGCTTTCTATAATCTTCATTTAAATTCCGATAAAATCCGCTTGATTGACGATACAGAATCTTTAAAAAAAGATCCGGAGGCGTTTACGCATATAGTCGACGCATGCCTTAAAGAATGGGGATTGATTGATAAAAATTACGGATATGCAGACGGCTGTTTTGTAAATGATACCAGCGAATTGAAATATGATTTTAAAAACGGAATATTTGCCATAAATTCCGATAAAGTAAAGGCAATTTGCGGATATGTTAAGGGAATAAAATCTTTCGGTGATATTAAGACGGAAATTGAAAACGAAAAAGCAGCTGTCACGGCAATAAGCTGCGACGGAAATAATATGGCAGATTCTAAGAAAATACTGCTTTCAGTCATAGGCAACTGTTCGAACAGCGATATGGTTTGGGAAGAGAAAACTCTTGTCAACGCAGGAAAAGGTCCGACAATTATCGAAAAAATCAAAGGAAACGTGTATATTGTATCAAATCACAAATCCTGCAACGCATTTGCTCTCGACGCTGACGGAAATCGAATGGAAAATCTTGAAACTGAAAAGACGGAAAACGGTTTTTCCGTGAATATAACCTCGAAAACTGACACTATATATTACGAATTGGAAGTAGAATAAAAAATTAAATATCTAAAAAGTCAGATATTACTATATAAAAACAATTTTGAATTTCAAGATTGTTTTTATTTTACAGTGCCTCGTCATTTTTCTGATAGTGTGCAGAATTTACGTTCTTATTTCGTGCAATTTTTTAAATTTGCTCTTTAATGAGGAAAACATGATAAAAACGGAAAAGAAATTTTATAAAATATATGTTATATTATAATTGCGACTGCAAAAATTAATAAAAAGACAGGAGTGATAAACTGGGCGATGCTCGGTATTATGGCGGCAATATATGAAATATACGATAAAATAATAAAATATATCGACGAGCATGTAAAAAAAGACATCACTCTCGACGATATATCAAAATTCCTCTCCGCACATATATAAAATATTTAAATATTACACATCTGTGCCGGTTATGGAATATATACGCAGGAAAAAGCTATATTCCGCCGCGAATGAATTTTATACGGGACGAAAATTATACGACATCGCGCTTGATTACGACTACGAAACGCCCGCCGGATTTTACAAGGCATTCAAAAGCGTTTTCGGCTGTTCCCCAAGCAGATACAAAAATAATAATAAAATAAGGAGTAATATATTTATGAATATAGATAATGTAAAAACTATTGAGGAATTAGAAGAAGTCGGGAAATTTTTCAAAATAATTTATGCGGATTTGCCTACTGAATATGAAATCGAAGAAGGCGAAAAATACAGCCACGATTGGTGGATTGAACAGTTCAATAAAAATCCCGAATTACTTTTGTATGCCAAAGACGACGATAAAATCTGCGGAGCTATATCCGGTTGGATAGAAAATAACAACAATGTAACTGTTGGCGGAGATGGAATTCTAAAAGAATATGAAAATCAAGGCATACATGAAGCGTTGTTTATAGAACTTGAAAAGAGAGCGAAAAAAATTGGTTGTAATGGCATAGGATTAGGAATCGGCGAGGGGCAGGAAGAATTTTACGCAAAACTCGGCTATACAGGTTCCATGTTGATTCAATCCGAAAAACACAGCGTTGACGACCTAAAAAATTTTCTTGATAGTTTAAAAAATAAAAACTATGAAATTACAGCAACAAATATATATGACGGATATGTACATCAACTCTGGCTGCGCGTGTCGATTTTAGATAAAGAATTAAAGAAAAAATTTGAAGAAGAACTCGGCAACTGCTGGTGTCAAATTATTGTCGGAAAAAGTATTTAGAAATTAAAGGAGAATATATTATGATTATAGATAATGTAAAAAATATTGATGAACTAAACGCCGTTTTAGATGTTGTTCAAAAGATATTCCCGAAATCGGTTATTGATCTTGACGGAGACGGAAAATACAACCGTAATTTTTGGATTGAAAAATTTAATGAGCATCCCGAATTACTTTTGTATGCTAAAATTGACGGTGAAATTTGCGGTTCGGTATTCGCTTGGGAAGATAACGGAGATATAACTGTCGGACATTGCGGAGTGCTTAACGAGTATCAAAAACAAGGCGTCGGAAAAGCCCTTATGCTTGAAACGGAAAATCGGGTAAAAAATCTCGATTTTCACGGTATCTCGTTAGGCTCCGCCGAAAGTGCAGAGGGATTTTACGAAAAACTCGGATATACAGGCGCGCTGTTAATTCAATCGGATACGCACAGTATAGAAGAACTAAAATTCATGAATGAACGAGAAAAAAACTATGATATTATATGGACGAACATATACGAGGGGACTATAAACCAGATCTGTTTGCGTGTTCCGATTTCCGATAGAGAATTTCAAAGGAAATACGAAACAGCATTTGACAATTGTTGGACTCAAATGATTTATGGGAAAAATTTTTAAAGTGCAAAATTTCGGGATACGTTGAAATTATACGTATCCCGCTTTATTTAAATCAAATCTTATACGCTATAATTGTGAATTCGCCGGGTCTTTTTGTATCTTCATAATGAGGGTGTTCGATAAATTCTTTTATCGTAAATCCCGAAGCAATAACAGAATTGATAATCTCGCTTAAAGTAAAATAACGACATATACATTTGGGAAACAATGCTTGCTCTTCCTGCGGAAATTCATCCTGATAAGCCACATTCCTGTTATGCCACCGAGAGTCAAAATAATCGCCCTCTGTTTGTTCTAAACCGTTGATTTTTCTATATGGGTGGTAATCGCTTAAAATCAAAATTCCGTTTGGTTTTGTTATTGCATAGAGCGTTTTCGTAAATGCGTCGATGTCAGAAAAATAATGCAGTATCCCTCCCTCAGGATATACAATATCAAACATATTTCCGTATTTCGTCAGGTCTGTTTCGCAAAAATCCCCAAGAATATACTCTATATTAACGCCTGCTTCTTTTGCCAATTCAAGAGCATATCGTTTGTTTTCTTCAGATATGTCAAATATAGTCACTTCATTTCCGCGATACGCCAATTTAACTGCCTGTCTCCCGTTTGAACCGCACGGATTGGCAATTTTCTTTCCGGTTACATTTTCAAAATATTTCCGGTGAATAAGTCTGACGTCAGAATTGGCTTTGATTTCTGCCGCGAATTCCGCAGGAGTGCCGTTTAATTGATTCCAAAATTCATATGCGCGGTATTCCCATGCAGTTTTATTTTGTTCAGCCTGTTCTCTCATGTATTTCCCTCTTAATTTTGTTTTTGTAAATTTATCTTTTCCGCATCTGCATATAAAAATCATTGTAATACATACAGTTGTCTATGGGCGTATTTGCCGGGATATGATTGCCCACAGCCATTACAAACCCCGGATATTTTTTGCCTATTTCCATACACCGTTTGACTTCGTTGTATATATCGTCTTTTGTGCCGGACAGCAATATTCTTGTGTCGGCGTTACCGATAAACGAGTGCGTTTTGCCGTATTTATCGGCTATGTACTGCATATCTGTCAGAGGCTCCAGAACAAAACAGTTTACCCCACAGTCCGCTATGTCGTCTAAAAACTCCGTATAATTGCCGTCGGACGTATATAAAATCTTTTTGCCGCGTTCTAATATGGGTCTGAACATTTTTTTATAGTTCGGGAAAACATATTTTCTGTACCAGTCGGGGTGAATAAACGCTCCCTCCGTCCAAACTATGTCGTCGTGAATCATAACGACTGGCGCGTCAGAATTTGCAAGCGCAGTAAAAAATTGGCACATCCATTCGCAGTATCTGTCAGTTACGTTGCCGAATCTTTTTGGGTCGCTTGCCGCGCAGTTTAACAGCAAATCCCAGCCTAAGATATTTATAAGCCCCGATATGCATGTCGTGTATACTCCCGTCATATTTACAATGTCGGGATAAAAATCGCAGTTGTTTTTATAATGTTCGTTAAACGCTTTTACATACTTGTCAATATCAACAGTTCCCGCTTTTTCGTAAAAATCAAAATTAAAGACTTCTTCTTCATCAGAAAACGGACAGTAAATATTGTCGTTTCTGTCGACGCCTCCCTGAGCATATACGGCGTGTCCCATAGACGTTTGCCATTTCCCTAATTCATTCCCGTAAATTAAAGTTGCCCAGTTTATAGAAAAGTCCCATTCTTTCATAATTGCAATACATGCTTCGGCTTCTTTTCCCGGCTGGGTCCCGTCGATTCCCGTGAGTTTTTTTATCAGTTCGTAATGTCCCGTGACTGAATATTCCGTTCTTGGGACTAAATCCGTCATTTCAAGATTGAGCGCCGCCATTCCGTATTTATAAGACATAACTGTTTCCTCCCTGAAAAAATATTTTATAGAATATAATTATATATAAAATATCTTGAAAAATCAAGGGTTTTTTTATTAAAATAGTATTGACAATAAAGAATATATTATATATAATTATAAAAAACATAAATAAAATTGAAAAGGCGGTAATAAAATGATAAAACTGAAAAAATACAAAATCACGGCATTTATTATAATTTTTACGCTATTAACGAGTTTATTGACTTTTAATCTTACAGTTTCGGCGACGCAGTTGCCGGTATATTTGTCGCTCGGCGATTCTATCGCGGCGGGTTACGGATTGACAAATCCTACAACCGACGATTATGCGAATTTATTGGCAAACGGCAGATACAATCTCGCAGATTTCGCCGTTTCGGGATATACCAGCACGGATTTGCTTAATCAAATATCCGACGCGTCAAATAAAACTTTGCAGTCAGCTCTGTCAACGGCTTCGCTTGTAACGGTCAGTATAGGCGGAAATAACTTTCTACAGCCGCTTACCGGTCTGGTAAAAAACCAGGATTTGTCAAGTATAATGGCAAATTACAGCACGTCAAATCCGCCTGACCCCAACAGTATAAGTCAAAGCGATATATCGTCCATGCTTAGTATTTTCACAAAATATTTCACCCCAGGCACAGACGAATATACACAATTTACAGCGGCATTGGATAAAGGTTTAACGCAGTTCAGTTCAGACTTGGATAAAATCATAAATATTCTTTCCGCAAATAAAAAAGCGAACATAGTTTTTCTGACAGTTTATAACCCGTATAAAAATTTTGATTACATAATTCCCGGATTAGGAACTATGTCGGAAGATTATATCGGTAAACTAAATAAAATTATAACCGACAAATCAAACGGTAATTATATTGTCGCGGACGTTTACACTGCGTTTAAAAATTCTACGCAGGCTGTTGTAAACACGGATATGATGTCGATGAATATGGATGTTCACCCGAACGCCTCCGGTCACAAATTGATATATAAAACAGTAGCTCACTCTCTCGGATTGTCAGTATATTTCAGCGATATGGCAAGCGACGCATGGGCTGCCGGATATGTCGATAGTCTGTACGACCTTGGGATAATGTTCGGCACAGACACGCAGAAGCAGGAATTTTCGCCCGAAACTGAACTTAAAAACTGCGATTTAGCCGTTTTATTAGTCAGGACGCTTAAATTAAAAATAACTGATTCAGATGTTGCCGGAGTAAATCTGCCGTTCTCAGATATGGGCAATATACCCTCTTATGCCTTAAACAGCGTCAAAGCCTGTTACAAATCCGGGCTTTACAGCCAGTTATTTTCCGCCGGGAAAACATACGAATTTGCGCCGCAGAATTCCGCGAAGAGAATAGATGTCGCTTTAATGGTCGCACAGATTATAGATAAATCAAAATGGTCTAATAAAAATCTGGTTTACACAGACTTGACCGGTGTGGACACGGCATATTATCCGGCTTTATCGACTTTATACGATTACGGAATAATGACTGGCTCGCCGGATAAAACGCTCAATCCGTTCGGAGGACTTACCCGCGCGCAAGTCGCGAAAATACTGTATACGATTCTGAACAATCCTGCATTATCCGGCAAATAAAAGATGAAATAAAAATCGAAAATAGTCAAGGGGCTGACGCTTTTGCGCAGCCCCTTGCATTATATAATTTATATAATTTCAATTTATTTAGACGCCAATGTGATTGTAAAATCAAGACTGTCGCCGTTTCTGTAAATTGTTATTGTAACTTGATCGCCGGGTTTATAATTCTGTTTGAGATTTGCGAGGTCGTCAAACGATGTGACGGTCTGTCCGTCCAACGCCGTTATTATATCGCTGGTCTGAAGCCCTGAATTTGCGCACGGACCGCTGGGGTCTATTGTGGCTATCTGAAATCCTTGAGGTATATTCTTCTGAGCGGAGATGTCTGCCGTTATTGTTTGACCGCTTATGCCGAAACTTACGTTTGACGTGTCTATAACTGTATTGCCGCTGCTCCCTGCCGCTCTGTTGATTTTGCCGGGGTTTGCTATTATATCGTTGAATGTAGGTATTGCCGTGTTTATCGGTATCGAGAAACCCATTCCCTCATAAAGTGAAGATGAAAGTTTCATTGTGTTTATTCCGATAACCTGACCTTTCATGTTTACAAGCGGACCGCCGGAATTTCCCGGATTGATTGACGCGTCGGTCTGAATTACGGTCATTTTTCTTGTGTCCGTAACATCGACGTCTCTGTTTATCGCCGAAACTATGCCCTGAGTGCATGTGCCTGCAAATTCTATTCCCGCAGGGCTTCCGATTGCTACAACTGTTTCGCCCTGAACAAGCGCGTCGGAATCTCCGAGCGGGGAAATGGGAAGATTTTTAGCGTCTATTTTTACTACTGCCAAATCTGCGACTTCATCCCCGCCGATAAGTGTCGCGTTATAATTGTCGCCTGAATTTAATGTCACAGTTATTTTGGTTGCTCCGTCTACTACGTGATAATTTGTGGCTATGTAGCCGTCCGCAGTTAATATAAATCCCGTGCCTGTGCCTTGCTGAACATTTGAGCCGTCACTACTGCCGCTTCCGCCCCCGAAAAATCCGCTGTATGGATCTGGCGCAACCGGAACTTCTGTCTGAATACAAACCACAGAGGGTTTTACTTTTTCTATAGCTTCCGGCGTGGTGAGGGTTTGCTCATTACCGGTACTTTGGGGAACGGTTATAACCGTATTCTGCATTGAGTCCGACGAGCTTCCGCTATTGCTGTTGTCAACTGCGTTTTGATTTGAAATTACCGGAGAAGACGCATTATCATTCGGCTGCGAAAGTTTGCCCGCAAGCAATACGCCTGAAGTTACCGCGCTGATTAAAAACATAGCCGATATAACTACTGCGAATATTTTAAGTCCGAGATGCTGTTTTTTTGCTTTTTTATTTTTGTTTTTAGCTTTTGCTTCTTCATCTCCGATATTCCAGCGATAAGCCTGATTTTGTGCGTTATCTTCTTTTACAGTTAATTTATTATAGCTGTCCTCGGGAGAATTAGAGGAATAGTCGGTTCTGTAAAATCCGCTTGGATTCTGAGAATTCTGTGTATTTTGAATATTATAAGGGTTATAATCGGGATTTTCTTTTTTATACATTACCATTGGAGTTTCTGATTGATTTTGCTGCGTTTGTGACTGAGACTGATTAATTTCCGTATTTACATTATTCGCATTTGTATTTTGTGTTTGTGTATTTTGATTCTGAGAATCGAAAAGGAATCTGTCTCCGGCATCTGCATTATCGTTATTTATAATTTGGTTAGTATTGTTACTATTATTATTTTCATTTTGATTCTCATTATTTTCGTTGAGATTGTTGTTTAAATTTTCTGACATGGCGTTTCCTCCCCTAATTGGCATGATTGATTAATCTTTATATATAATTATAAACATGACTTGTTACAACAATTAGCGGGAATTTATCTATTTCTATGAAAAAAATACGGCAAAATTATATGAAACTTTAGAATATACGGCGCATTTCTCTCTGTTTTGCCTAACTTAACCCCTACTATTGTTTACACGGTTTTATATAATATATTATCGGATTATATTATAATATTGTTAAATACAATTTATTTTTTCAAAAAATTTGACTATTTAACAATCATATGATATAATGATAAAAATTAAAAACAAAGCGAGGTATTGATTTTATGAATAACAAATACAGATTTGAAACGCTGCAAATCCATGCGGGACAGGAAAATCCCGACCCGGCAACGGACGCAAGAGCCGTGCCGATATATCAGACAACATCGTATGTATTCAAAGACGCCGCACAGGCGGCACGACGTTTCGCACTTACAGAAAGCGGACATATGTATACGAGACTGTCAAATCCTACTTCCGATATATTTGAGCAGAGAATCGCGGCACTGGAAAGCGGAGCGGGCGCGATTGCGACAGCGTCCGGCGCGGCGGCGGTAACGTACGCATTGCAGAATATCACGAAAGCCGGCGACCATATAGTTTCCGATACTGCAATATACGGCGGAACATACAATTTATTCGCGCATACTTTTGAAGACTTCGGCATAACGACGACTTTTGTGGACGGCGGCAATCCTGAGAATTTCGCAAAAGCCATACAGTCCAATACAAAAGCCATATTTGTCGAAAGTCTCGGCAATCCGCACTCCACCGTCGTGGATATCGAAGCCGTCGCCAAAATCGCGCACAAAAACGGCATACCTTTAATTGTTGACAATACATTCGCCACGCCGTATAATTTAAGACCGGTTGAGTACGGCGCGGATATTGTCGTCCATTCGGCGACAAAATTTATCGGCGGTCACGGCACGTCAATCGGCGGGGTTATAATCGACAGCGGCAAATTTGACTGGGCGCAGAACGATAAATTCCCGGGATTAGGCAAACCGAATCCAAGTTATCACGGCGTAGTATTTACTGAAATTGCCGGAAATCTCGCATACATTACAAAGATAAGATGTACGCTGATGAGAGATACCGGCGCGGTGATAAGCCCGATTCACTCGTTTATATTCCTGCAGGGGCTTGAAACTCTTTCGCTGAGAGTTGAAAGGCACGTTTCAAACACGTTAAAAGTAGTAGATTATCTTGCAAAACATCCGAAAGTGGAAAAAGTAAATCACCCGAGCCTGAAAGAACACAGAGACCACGCAATATACAATAAATATTTCCCGAACGGCGCGGGTTCCATATTCACGTTTGAAATCAAAGGCGGCGCAGACGAGGCGAGAAAGTTTATAGACAAACTCCGGTTATTCTCTCATCTGGCAAATGTCGCCGACGTTAAATCGCTTGTTATTCACCCTGCGTCCACAACACATTCACAGATGAACGAGAGCGAACTCGCAGAATCCGGCATAAAACAAAATACTATCAGGCTTTCAATCGGCACGGAACATATAGACGATATCATCGGCGACCTGGAACAGGCGTTTGAAAATTGACGCATACGTAGCAAATTATAACAAATAGAACGGTTTTATCGTAACATCTCGATATAATTTAAAATGAATATAATTTATATTATGAACAAGAGGTAAACAATGAAAAGTCATTCAGGAAAAGCGAAAAATTATGATATAGGTCGTGCAGAATATCCTACGGAGTTTTTTGATTTTTTGTATGGAGAATTTGGAATCAAAACAACTGATGTAATAGCAGATATTGGCTGTGGAACAGGAAGAGTTACAAAGCATTTTTTAGAACGAGGGAATAAAGTTTTAGCCATCGAATATGATGCGGATATGTTGAAAATAGCCGACCATAAATTTACGGAATATCCAAACTATATATCAATTTGTACACCAGCAGAGGACACCACTGTTGAAACGGGTACAGTTGACTACATAATTTGCGGAACTTCTTATTGTTGGTTTGACCGCACGAGAGCTGTTCCCGAATTTCGGAGAATATCCCGCGATAATGGAAACGTGCTGATTACGCATATATATGTGGGTATTAATGACTACGAGGAAGATATAGAAAAAGTTAATGAAAAATACAGACAGCCTGTTCTTTCCGCAAAACCAAATATGTCTCCGCCCTTTCCAGTTGGTAAATTCACAGAAAAAAATGTTGAATATACAGAAAGCGGTTCTTATTCCAAATTTTTGAATACTTGGCTATCTATGTCTTTTGCGCCAGCAGAAGGACATGCGCTATATAAGCCGTTTTGTGATGAAGTTAGTGCAGTATTTAAAAAGTATGAAACTGGCGGAATCATAAAAACTTTATTGCGATTACATTGTTTTATTGGTAAGGCAGAAGATTTGATTATTCTATAATAAAGAGATTTATAATAACACGCTTGCTAATAAGCATTATATTCAGAAAAGTATCAGTTTATATTGAAAGATTTTTTAGAATACTAAAATTCAAGTTCTTTTTTACGGAACGCAACAGCCGCCAAAATCACCGCAACGCCGAAGAATATTATATAAGGAAACATCTAATAATGGAAATAGATAAAATTAATATAACCGCAGATAGAGCTTCAACACATTATAATATCGAATCGTATAATATTTTAAAAGTTCATAACAGTTCTCATGGAGACGACGATTTACGGTATACTTATATATTACAGAACGTTGCCACTGGGTATAAAATTGCGTTAAAAATTACAAAAAATTGTTTCACAACGCCAGAGCGCGTTGCCGGGTGGGCACAACTTGCGGAACATTACAACAATCTCGGCATTTACGCGCCGCATTTTCTGAAAAACACGACAAATACTTATTCATTAAATGTTGACGAATTTATCGTATATGCAGAGGAATGTTATGAAGGCAAGACCGAAGAGGACGCAGAATCGAAAGATGAATCTGTAAGGACCGATGTGTTAAAATCTCTCGGTCTTGTCGCCGCCAATCCCGCGCCGCTTGTGCCATGGCATACGATGTGGTGTCTTTATGATAAGTTTGACGAAAACGATTTGTATGATGAAAACCTGATGTGCGCGACTGATTTTACCAAATATGCAGAAAAAAATCTGCCTGCATATGAGGAACGGGCAAGAAAAATTTTGAGCAAATACCAAGCTATGCGCACCACATTTGAGGCAAAATACCGCTCGTTGCCGCGCGCTGTTTTTCAAGGAGATTTGAACTCAACTAACATTTTATTAACAAATGAAAGAAAATTCAAAGGATTATGCGATTTTAACTTATCCGGAACTGAAACAATTCTTAATAATCTGTTTTGCGAGTGCTGTGAGTGCTGGAACGGAGAGGAAGAAGAAAAAATAACCCGATTATCAGATGTTTCCGCCCAATATGAATTTGATAATAAAGCCGCCAAAGAATTAGCAGTTGTCGGAGAATACTATAAATTTAACGACAACGAAAAATCTGCGTTCACAACATATTATAACATTACATACCCGTTTCGCTGGATTAATTATGGTTTTTATATGTATCATTTACGCGAAAGCGGTATGAAATACGCGCCGGATATTTTTACATGGATAGAACGCCAAATGAACAGAACAGATGTATATCAATTATTACCTTAATTAAAATTCAAGTTCTTTCTTACGGAACGCGACAGCCGCCAAAATCACCGCAACGCCGAAGAATATTATATATTGTATCACCGGAAAAATCGAAAAGTCACTGACCGCTAATTTCGTCGTATAATCGGATACGCCTTGTTCGGTAGCCGTTACTTGCGCAACCCACTGTCCGACGATGCTCGAATCAATTCTGCTTACGATGTTTTCGATTGTATATTGTGCGATATTCCCGAAAATATTTTTTATTGCGCTGAGACCCAACAATAAATTCAAAAGACTTCCTACAATTCCGGTGCCTAAAGCCAAATATATAGACAAGGCTATCGTGGCTTTCTGCGTTCCGAAAGAAGCGATACTTGCGATTGCCATATAAACCACAGTAAGCAGCGTGGGACTGACAAGCATTTTCAGCAGAGCGGATATGCCCTCCCCGTCTATTTTTATCCCTGATAAATTTAAACTTACGGAGTAAACCGCAAACATCAAAAGCAGGGAAATTATTGACATAAGCGTTGAAATTATTATTTTTGAAAACAGTATAACTATTTTGTTGATGCCAAACCCTATCGCGGACGGCAGACTTTTTGCGGTTAAATCGTCATTGTAAACCATAGAGAATATAAATCCGCCGAAGAATAACGGCGCAAGCCCGAATATTTGTCCCGCGTCCATCACGACGTTATCAGATGTGAGATTCCCTCTGGCGATAAACATAATAAGTAAATAAATCGCTAATATTCCGGCGTAATAAATATAGAAACTCTTTTTATGTAATATTCTGTACATATCTGCTTTTATGTAACTAAGCATTGATTTTTCCCCCAATCAGATTTATAAAATATTCTTCGAGAGTTGTTTCCTGACGTTTCAGCTCAAACAACTCTACTCCGTTTTCGATTAAAACTCTTGCGATTTGATTTGATATATCAAGGCAGCCGTTGATAATTATTTTATTGTTTTCTATTAAATAACTGTTGGCGTTGATAATATCAGATGTTTTTTCTTTCAAAATATTCACGGCTTTTTCGGGATTATCCGTTTCAATAATCAAACTGCGGCGGGTTTGTTTATGCAAATCGTTAAAGCCGATTTCTTTCAGCAGAACGCCCTGTTCTATAAATCCGAATTTTGTCGCAACTAAGTCGAGTTCGCTTAAAACGTGCGACGATACGATAAAAGTTATTCCGGTTTTGTGCATATCTTTTATCATATTTCGTATATCTGCAATTCCCTGCGGGTCAAGTCCGTTTATCGGCTCGTCTAAAATTACGATTGGCGGAGAATTCAACAGGGCGTTTGCTATCCCCAAACGCTGTTTCATACCTGTGGAAAAAGATCTAAACGGTTTTTTTACGCCGTCAAGCCCGACCAATTTCAAAACTCTCAGCGTTTCCTGTTTGTCAGGAATCCCTTTGAGGTTGCGATAATATTCTATATTTTCAAAAGCGGAAAGATACGGGAAAAAAGATAAGCCAATCATAAATCCTATATTTTTTCTCTCGTGGCTTAAATTGCGTAAACTGTTTATACTTTCTTTCGTCTCTCCGATAATTAGACCGCCGGAAGTCGGTTGAGAAAGTCCCATAATAAGTTTGAATAAAGTTGTTTTTCCCGCGCCGTTTCGACCAATCAGACCATATATATCCCCTTGTTCGAGCGTCATGGAGACTTTATTCAGAGCCGTGAAATTTTTGTATTTTTTAGTAAGTTCGTTAGTTTCGATGATTTTCTGCGACATATTTCCTCCTGATAGAATAATAAAATAAACTTATAAGTGTGCTATATCATATATTACACTTATATCATACCATATTGTTTGTGTTTTGTCAAGGGATTTAATAAAATTTTCTGTAATTTTTAATAAATATTTGAAATGCAACCTATAGTTGACAAAAAGAACCTGTAAATTGGTGGAAAGAAAACGTTTTGTCTGGTATTATGTTAATAAAATAAATTTCAACAAAATTAAGAAAGGCGGATTTTATTTATGAATAACATGAATTTAGCCGATAAAGTTCAAAATCTTCGCAGAGAGAAACAGCTTTCACAGGAAGAATTAGCGGAAAAATTAGACATATCCAGACAGTCGGTGTCAAAATGGGAATCCGGGCTTGCCATGCCTGAAATCGACAAGTTGATTATGCTGAGTGAAATATTTGGAGTCACAACAGATTATTTATTGAAATCTGACGAATCGTTTCATCCCGATTCTTCAAATACTCTAAATATTTCAAATGATGAGGATATTTCTGAAAAAGAAGAAATGAAAAGACTACTTTATTTAATGAAATTTGGAATGATAATTTCTTTATTATCTGTGTCAAGTTTGATAGGACAATTTTTATTAAATATTTTATCAATCATATCAAATAATAATTTAGGATATTCAATTGGCTATAACTTATGTTTTGTGTTATCAGTAATAGGATTGGTTTTAACTTTCGGGGCAAAAATAAGTATAAATTTTAAATACAAAAAAAATTATTCTTTTTCTCTTTATAAAACTCTCTGCGGAAAATTTGGCATGTTATTTTCATTCATTGCAATTCTTATGCTGATATTAGCAAGTTATTCTTATAACCCAATTATTGCGACTTTTTGCTTTTTATTTTGGTGTGCAACTACCGGATTATATATTTTTGCAATTATAAGAAAAAAACTCATTTGAATTTTATAAATAAATTTTTATTTGACAAAAATTCCTCTTTGTAATAATTTATATTTTACTTTTTGTTGACTATTTTACATAAACGTGGTAAAATATAATTATAAGCAAGGGGGATTTTTTTATGCAGGATTATACAACAGATTGCAAAAAAGGGAAAAAATATATAATAATCAATATAAAAGTATTGACAAAAACAAAATATTGATATATACTATATCATTGTAGTCATATATGAATTGTATGTTACGAGGGTGTATTGCGTAATTTTAGTAATAAAAAATAAAATAAGTATAAAATTACAGAAAGGAACTGTTATTTAATAAGATGAAAAGAATAATATATGCAGATAATGCCGCGACTACTCCTATGAGCGAAACGGCAATAAAAGTTATGGTTGACAAAATGGAAAATTGCTACGGCAATGCGTCAAGCCTGCACACCGTCGGTCAGGAAGCCGCCGTAGTACTCCAAAAATCACGGGAGACTATGGCAAAATATATAAACGCAGAACCCAGAGAGATATATTTCACGTCCTGCGGAAGCGAGTCTGATAATCAGGCTATTTTAACCGGAATCAAAGTCGGCGCGAGAAAAAATAAAAAGCATATCATATCGTCGAAATTTGAACATCACGGGATTCTGACTGTGCTTGAAAGATTGGTAAAACAGGGTTACGAAGTAACGTTTCTGGACGTATACAGAAACGGTATGGTAAAAGCCGAAGATGTCGCAAACGCAATTCGTGAAGATACCGCTCTTGTCACAATCATGTACGCGAACAACGAAATTGGCACAATCCAGCCGATAAAAGAAATCGGGCAGATATGCAAAGATAAAAAAGTCGTGTTTCATACTGACGCAGTTCAGGCGGGCGGGCACCTGCCTATAGACGTTGCCGCAGAAAATATAGATATGCTGTCGTTTTCTGCGCACAAATTCAACGGACCGAAAGGCGTCGGGATTTTGTACTGCAAAAGAAATATAAACCCTGAAAGATTAATTGAGGGCGGAGGTCACGAAAGAGGCAGACGCGCGGGGACTGAGAATATTCCCGGTATCGCGGGTATGGCGGCGGCATTTGAGGAAAGCTGTCTGCATATGCAGGAACGCGCCGAATATACATCAAAATTGCGCGACAAATTAATCGCAGGTCTTTCAAAAGTCCCGAACTCTATCGTAAACGGCGATTTGACAAACAGACTGCCGGGAAACGTCAACATGTGTTTTGAGGGAGTTGAAGGCGAATCTCTGTTGTTGATGCTCGACATGAAAGGGATTGAGGCGTCGTCGGGTTCCGCTTGCACTTCGGGTTCTCTCGACCCGAGCCATGTTTTGCTCGCTCTCGGACTGCCGCACGAAGTCGCACACGGTTCTCTCAGACTTTCAATTTCGCATTATAACACCGAAGAAGATATAGATTATATCATAGAAACTGTGCCGCAGGTGGTCAGTTATTTAAGAAAAATGTCGCCCGTATGGGAAAAGATAGAAAAAGGCGAGGAGAAAAGCAAACTTGAGCAGCTCAAAAAATAACCGCGTTATTATCGCCATGAGCGGCGGGATAGACAGTTCCGTCGCTGCTCTTTTGATGAAACAGCAGGGATATGAATGCGCGGGAATAACCATGAAATTATTCGACAGCGAATATAACGGTGATATTGATTATGAAAAAACGTGCTGTTCTCTTTCGGATATCGAAGATGCGCGAAGCGTTGCGTATTCGCTTGATATGCCGTATTATGTCTTTAACTTTAAAGATTCTTTTGACGAAAATGTTATACGGCGTTTTGTCAATGCATATATTCAAGGCAGTACGCCAAATCCGTGTATAGACTGCAACAGGTTTATAAAATTCAGGCGTTTGTTTCAAAGAGCAAAAGAATTGGAATATGATTACGTCGTCACAGGACATTACGCGCGTATGGAATATGACAATGCAAACGGCAAATATTTGCTGAAAAAAGGCGTCGATGAAAAAAAAGATCAGAGTTATGTTTTATATTCCATGTCGCAGAAACAGCTTGCTCATGTAAAATTTCCGCTAGGCGGTTTAACTAAACCGGAAGTGCGTAAAATAGCGGAAGAGCATGGTTTTTTAAACGCGCATAAAAAAGAAAGTCAGGATATTTGCTTTATTAAAAAAAATCAAAACGGGGATTACGCCGATTTTATCGAAAAATATACAGGCAGAACCTTTCAACCCGGAGATTTTGTTGATACTGCGGGAAATATTCTGGGACGGCATAACGGGATTATACGATACACTATCGGACAGCGCAGAGGTTTAGGAGTTGCGTTGAACCAGCCTATGTATGTGCAAAATAAATGCGTCGAAACAAATACTGTAACATTATGCACGGACGAAGAATTATACTCGAAAAATTTGACAGCTCGCGATATAAATTTAATCACTGTCGATAGAATAGACGGCAAAATTAATATAAAAGCGAAAGTGCGGTATAATCAGAAAGAACAGCCCGCAGTTGCCGAACAGACAGGCGACGACGAACTGCGCGTTGAGTTTGACAGTCCGCAAAGAGCGATAACCCGAGGTCAGGCGGTCGTTTTATACGACGGTGATATAGTCGTAGGCGGGGGTACAATTTTATGATCATATTTTATATATTGGGATATGCGATTATTGCGGGATTTTTTATAATTGAGCGTTATGTCCGCAAGGGAAAAGACACAAAAAATATGAGCCGCACTGAATCTGACAAAGGCAGTACGACTCTTATAAGTATAGTTATGGGTATCGCGTTTATTCTTATATTTATCTCACCAGTTTTGGATTATTTTAAAATCGGCGGAATTTATATTGTCTGGGTGCGCTGTTTCGGCGTATTGTTGGGTGCGGGCGGTCTTGTAATCAGATATGCCGCGTTTTCCACTTTGGGACGTTTCTTCACGCGAATACTGCGAGAAGCCGAAAATCATGAACTTGTCACAAACGGGATATATAAATACATACGTCATCCCGGCTATTTATCAGATATTATGATTTTTATAGGCGCAAGTATGGCAATGGGAAATCTGATTTGTATAATCGTCATTTTAATCTCATTTGTCATAGCATATACATACCGTATAAAAGCGGAAGAAAAAATGCTGATTGGGATTTTCGGTGAAAAATATGTCCAGTATCAAAAGACGTCAAAAAAACTTATTCCATTTATATATTAATATTTAAGAATAATAGGTAAATTATGGATATACATGAAAAATACGAAAATTTAAAAAATATAATAAAAAATTACGGCAGTCTTGCCGTTGCGTTTTCCGGCGGAGTTGACTCCACTTTCCTGTTAAAAACCGCGCATGACGTTCTCGGAGATAAAGTTATTGCCGTAACTGCGCAATCGTGTTTGTTTCCGGTAAGGGAATTTGACGAAGCTAAAGATTTTTGCGAAAAAGAAAATATAAAACATATAATATGCCTGCCTGCCCCGCTCAGTATCAACGAGGTTGCGAATAATAACGCCAATCGGTGTTATCTGTGCAAAAGCGAAATTATGACGAAAATCAAACAAGCCGCCGAGCCGTATAATATAAAATATATCGCCGAAGGCACAAATTTCGACGATGATACCAATGACCGTCCGGGATTTCAGGCGGTGAAAGAACACGGAATAAAAAGCCCTCTGAAAGAAGCCGGACTCACAAAAGCAGAAATACGCGAGCTGTCGAAAGAGTTAAGTCTCCCGACTTGGGATAAGCCGTCTTTCGCATGTTTAGCGTCGCGTTTCGTATTCGGCGAAAAAATTACAGAAAAAAAACTCAGCATGGTCGATAAAGCCGAACAACTTCTATATAATTTGGGATTTACGCAATTCCGTGTGCGCATACATGAAAATGGAAAAAACGAAGTCGCGCGAATCGAGATAAATCCGAAAGAATTTGAAAAAATTCTTGAACCTGACACAGCAAAAAAAATTCACGCGGAATTACTACAATATGGGTTTACATATGTGACGCTTGATTTAGGCGGTTACAGAACCGGCAGTATGAACGAGACTCTGGCGAAATAAATAAAAATTTGGGTCGGTATTAAACCGACCCTTTAAATTTTATCTACCCGTTCACGTTTTTTTCCGCCAATTTTGCAAATCTATTCAACACGTCGTCTATCGTAAACGACGGACGGTCAATCAGATATGAGTGGAGTTTATTGTTGAATTTTTCGTACCATATCTTATCTATTGAGCCAAACCCATGGCACGCGCCGAATAGACTTCCAACAGTCGCCCCTGTGCAGTCGTTGTCTAATCCCATAGCCACTGTATTGCCGATTGTCTTGGTGAAATCGCCATTGCCGATTTGCAGCCCGAATATTACCAACGCGGCGTTGTTATTCGTATGCACACCGCTCATACCCTCAAAACGAGTATCGACAAGCTCTCTTGCGTGGCGGTAATTTTTGACGGTATTTTTTATATCCAACGCCCATATTACATCTTTATACAAAAGCGACTCTTTCGGTATTTCGCACAGAGCTTTATTTATCGCCTCGAACGGGTCATTTAAGGCAAACGCCGCCGCTATCGCTGCAGAAAAGAACATCTCGCCGTATATGCCGTTGCGCCTGTGACTGATATACGCATCGTAATATGCCATTTCGGCGGCTTTTTCGGGCATTCCCGGCGCAAGATAACCGAACGGATCGCTGCGTATGTCCGCGCCTATCCACTGCACATACGGATTGTCTGTTTCGCCGCATTTATCGGACGGTATGCCTTTTTTCAGATTGCAGAGCGCGACATCTTCAGCCGTGCAGGCGTATGGCAGATATTTCAGCCAGCATTTGCCCACATCTTCGGTTGTGAAGTTAAGCCCGCAGTCCTCGGCGATGAGAAGACCCAAAAGAGTATATGTAATATCGTCGTCCACAGGCACGCCGTCCAAGCCTTCCATTGTATAACCGGAACTCGGGCTTAATCCGTAATGGATACCGCTCGGGTCCTTTATTTTTGACCAGTAATGTTTGTTCGGAAATTCGTCCCCTATCCATTTTGCCCATGATTCCATAGCGTCGATAGACCAGAACTCAACCGCCGCGCCGAGTATGCACCCGCTCATACGCCCGTAAAACGCGCCTTTTACTTTGTCTGAATACACAGGCTTGTCAAATGTTTTCCACAATCTGCGTTCTGCGGGAATCCGCAGTTTTTTGATTTCCTGTAAATCATTCGGCTCATTTGCCGAAAGTTTTTCGTCTATTTGCAGAGCCGTCATTTTTTCCAGCTGAGCTTGAAGGAATTTGTCCGTATCGCCTATAATATCGGCGATACCCTGTGCGCCGTACTCGTGTTTTAGCTTTGCGTATTCGTTAATCATATTGACTAAATGCCCCCCGTGTGACATTTTCGGATAATTAAGATAACCCATATTGATAAATCCTCCTTAAAATTATGTTTATTTTATATAATTTTTTATTATACCGTATTCTTTAATTAAACTCTCAAAATTGTAGTATTTCCTGTTTGCCGGACTTGTAGAGGGCAGATATATTGCGGAAATACCGGTCTTTTCGGCGCAATATTTTTTATACAGTTCAGTTGCTTTTACGCCTGTTGTGAAGATTGCTTCAATTTTTGTTTTTGCAAGAATTTCAGAAAAATCGTTGACGACAGGATTTTTTATGCTATTGTCGTCCGCACCGGATATTTGGCAGGAGTTCAAAACGTCCCAGACGGCGATATTGTTTTCAAGCAAAAATTTCTTCTTTTCGTCAATATTTTCAGGAAGTCTTACAGTCATGACTTTTGACAGTACACGCCAGAAATTATTCTGCGGGTGTCCGTAAAAGAATCCGTATTCTCTTGATTTCGGCGATGCCATTGTGCCGAGAATCAGAATTTTCGACTGCGCGTCATAAACAGGCTCGAACGGGTGCGTTATTGTGAGCAGTTGCTTTTCTTTAATCGTTTGTCATTCCTCCCCGAAAATATCTTTTGTATTCGCACCTTTACGCTTACCTGCGGCAATTTCGTCCGCTTCGTTAATTAATATGTCAATAGCTTTTTTTATATTGGCGCGCTGTTCCGCAAATTTAGTAAGCAATTCATCGCCGCTGTATCCTTGTGAAATCAAATCTTTCAGAATCTCCATTGTAAATCCGTCGTCCGAACCTGAAAGCGGACGGAGTACAACCGCATCGTCAGTAAGAAAACACTCAATTTCTTTTCCGAAACGCAGTTTTTCATAGAATTTCAAAGGAATCGTAATTTGACGCTTGCCAGTCACGTTAATAATTTTACGTTCTACCATAGGACTATCCATAAACTTCCACCTTTCATATTTTCCTTGATAATATTATATCCGAGAAAATAAGATTTGTCAATATAAATTTCAGATAACAAAGGGAATTTTGCCAAAGCCCTCTTTTGAAAGAGGGTGGCGTCGCCGAACAATTTGGAAATTTACAGAAATACGCCGGATGCGACGACGGGTGTTTGCATATATGGCACACAACATCAGATTCCGCAAACACCCGTCACGCGGTTTACGTAATATTATAATTCTTTACCGACATCTCGCGTGCCACCCTCTTTACTAAAGAGGGCTTTATTCGTCATTTTTTACATTTGATACATATTCCATAATGTCGCCCGGCTGGACTTTTAACGCAATACAGATTTTTTCTATTATTTCCGTTGTAATTATATCGCCCCTTGAAAGTTTCGCAAGCGTTGGGGAAGAAATATTGGCAAGTTTAAGTAAATCTGTTTTCTTTAATCCCCGTCTATTCAATAAATCAAATAGTTTATAATATTTTATAGACATATATAAAATTCCCCTTTTATTTTTAAAAATAACTTATTTATTTTAACAAAAACTATTGACAAAAATATTAGCTTATGTTATACTAATATTAGTAATGATTAATTTAATATTAGCTAAGAAAGGATTAAATTTTATGAACAAAACCATACTGCAACAACTATTCGACGGAGAAATATTTCCCTCCGAAAATATTAACCCAACCAGAACAAACCCTGAATATCATAAAATAAATCATATCATTTCCGACGAAATAAATTATTTTTCCGATATATTTTCCGAAAAAGACATAGAACGCTTTAACAAATTTAATGAAGCACAAAATTTAAACTCAGGAATATACGGCGAAGAATGTTTTACATACGGTTTCAGGTTGGGAGCATCATTATTGATTGAAATTTTCTATGATATAAATAATCATAGGAATACAGACAGCGACTAATTCGTGATAACCCCCGCGACCCAATCCGCAAGCTTTGCCGGGGTAAGTGCCGCGACTTTTGCGCCCAACACCGTAAGTTTTTTTGCCGCCGTTTTATCATACACCCCTACGCAGTCGTTGTCTAACGCAGTCAGGCATATCAGTTTTGCGCCGCTCTCTATTATACTGCGCGCTCTGTTGTACATAATCTGATACCCCCCGCCGTCGCATAAATCGCTCACCAATACGACGATAGTCCTGTACGGGTATGTCAGCAAACTCTCGCAGTATGTCAAAGCTTTGCCTATGTCAGTCCCGCCGCCGAGCTGCATACTCATTAATGTTTCCACAGGGTCGTCGATATAATTCGACAAATCCACTATGCTTGTATCGAATATGACAAGTTTTGTCGATAAAACCGGCAGTTTTGAGAATATCCCCGCCATGACTGCCGAATATATAACGCTGTCCGTCATACTCCCGCTCTCGTCCACACAGATTATAATATGCCACGGATTAAATCTCTTGATATTCCTGTTAAAATAGATTTTCTGCACAACTATTTTTTCTGAATCTGCGTCATAATTTTTCAGATTTTTTCTGATAGTTTTTCTGAAATCGAAATTTTTTGAACATTTGAAAATCGTGGACTGGTTTTTGTCTTTTCTGCCCATTATCGCATTTTTAACCTGCGTTTCAAGTTTTTTCGTCAACTCGTCCACGACTTGTCTGATTATTTTTCGCGCCGTCTGCAAAACCTGTTGATTCATAACGCCTTTAAGCGAGATAATCTGTTTTAACAGATTTATATTCGGCTCAAGTTTTTCCAAAACTCTCTGGTCTGTCAGAAGTTCGGTCAGATTATATCTTTCAAGCGCGTGATTCTCCAATTTTTCGACAGTCTCTTTGGGGAAAAGTTCGTGGATTTTATTAATCCACTTCGGAATTACCATGACGGAATCGCCGAGAGAACCCTCCATGACGCCTCTGTCTTTGCCGTATTCCCTGCCGTACAGAAAATCCATCAAATCGTCTATTTCCTGATACATAAAACCGCCGCTTCCTCCCTGCCCTGCCCCGTCGTCGCCCTCGCCGAATCCGAGACCGGTTTGGCTGTATTTGCCCAAAACGAGCCGCCACCTGTTCAACAATAATTTATTATCCACATTATCCATTTTGTTTTATTTATCTCCATTCATAACGCTTTCCGCAAAATTTACTCTCTCGAAATCCCATTCGTTCGCACCATATCTTGATGCGTAGTAGCATATAAATCTGACGGTTTCTATATAAAAGCATTGTTTTAAAATCTTCTCTGGAATATTTATACTCTTTTCGAGATAACTAAACATTATTTCCGCATTTTCAGGCTGTATGCGGTCTTCGCAGCATTCGTTGAACAAAAATTGCCCCGTTTCAAAAATAGGGTCGCCGACAACGCCTTTCGGGTCGATTATTTTATATCCGCCGTTGAAACTTACAATATTATCGCCGAATATATCTATATGCAATAACATTTTTTTATCATACTTTTCACATATTTCAAAATATATTTTTTTCGCATTTTGTATATGCCTGTCTAAGCCTTTTAAATCTTTTTGACTATTTGCACATTCTTCTGCGCCGTCACAAATTAATTTTGCATATGAAACATATATTTCTGGATTTTGCGGCGCGATATGCAATTCATTAAACAAGTCTGTAAATACTGACAATCTTTTTTCAAGCGATTTTTCTTCACTCAACATTTTACCGGGAATACAGCGTTCAATAAGCATGGCTTTTTTTCGTTTTTCTATATCAATGTCATTAGCATAAACTTTTACATACCGCCAACCATTATATTCGCGCAGAACATTATATTCCCCGACAAATTCCTCATCCTGTTCATTACTGCCTATTTTTAGAACGCAGTCCCCGTGTAAATCAGACTTACAGAAAAATATTGCGCTGGCAGAATAGTGTTCATAAAATTCTAAATCGGATAATTTCCATTTTTCCGTGTATGTGTCAATATTGCGCAATATTTTTTCATATATATCATGTCCCCATCTTCTAATAATTTTGTCCGTCTGCATTTCTGTAAAATTGTAACTCACTTATTTATCACCCCAATCGCGTATTTGTCTATTTCCCGTCCCAACGACAATATCTTTTCGGATATGCCCGCCGATGTCACAGAATCTTTGTCTATGCCTAAAATCTTCGCGATAATTCCCGCAAGCTTATCAATCTGCGACGGCGTAAACGCGCTGAATGCGAGACGCAAATCCGGCAAAACAAACATAAAATCGTCGTGCGAGAAATTTTGCAGAATATTTGTTATGCCGTCGATAAATCTGTCGTCCGAAAATATCAAATCCCATCCAGAAATGAATAATCCGCCGAGAAAAATCCCGGCTTTTTTTATTATTTCGCCCGTGCCGTAAAAATAAGATTCGGCATAGTTCATAACTTTTTCGCAGGTAATATGCCCTGTGCTGTATAAAAGCCCCGCCGCACTTCCGTGCAGACACGGAGGCGGATTGTTTTCTCCGCATAAATCAGTCAGAGCTTCTATAAATATATTCTGGTCAATACTTTCTCTCTGAGATATTTGATACAGTTCTTTTATAATTTTCGCAAACTCCCTGTCCTCGTTTTCGATTTTCGTTTCAAGCAACGGCAGAAGCGATACGGCTTTTTGATAAACCTGATTTATCAAATCTTCCGCAAAACTGAACTTCAAGTTCGAAATTTCAACATTTCGTTCGCGAAATGTTAGAAATTTCCGGCTTGAAGTTATATCGTCAAGACTTAACAGCCATTTTGCGTTATCCAGAAAAAGCAGGTTTACAGCCGCTTTTGACAGCGACAAAAACGACCCGTCGTCCGCGACAGACGACTTCATTCCATCTAACAAAGGTTTTATATGTTCTGTCAAATCCATGACGGCGGCTTGTATTAAAAGTTCGGAAAATTCGCCGCAGTTGTGTAAATCTTTTTGTTTTTTTGTCACAAGCGAAGACGCCGCTTCTCTGACTGTGCCGCCGAGATATGACACATCTACGATATTCGCCTCCACTCTCGCGCTCGACGCATAAGTCCATTTTTCGCGGACGCGGCTGACGTCATGAGATTTATAATCCGGTCCGAAAACCATTTCTCCGTATTTTACACCGAGAAATTCAATCCTGTGGAAAAATACGCTCGTTTCCCTGTGAACCTTTTTTGTAAGAATTTCAAGAACGGTTTCTTGTTTTGTTACAGTATCGTGTTTTAATTTAAACTTTTCGGCAGTCGCTCTGAAATCAAGCAGGAGCGGCACTTGCTCCGCTTTTTTTGACACAGCCCCGATTTTTGTCCCGCGCAGAAGTTCTGTCGTGATACCCAAAACTTTTGTCGTCCAATTATTCAATTCCTGTTTGATATACGCGCTCTTGACAGCGTCGATAAGCTCATACACTCCCTGTTCGGATTTTCCACGGAGTTCCGCAAGTCCCGCAGACTGTTTATATGCCGCAGCCTCGTCCGCAATAGAGATATTCTCTTTGTTTCTGCGCATTTCTGAACCTATTTTAACCAAAAAACTCAATACTGCGTTATCAAACGCTGTATTAATATTATTCGGCGGCTTAATTTTTTTAAGATTCTCGTAAACTTCCTGATAAAATGCGGGATAAGGCATGCCGCTTGCATATCCAGACAGCTGGTCGCTTTCGGAAAACGAATACGGTATAAGATACGCTTTTGCTTCGCCGGTCTTATATTTTTTGGAAGATAACAAAACACCCGTCCCTGCGGGGACACCCTCTTTACTAAAGAGAGTGCCGTCTATAAATTCGCTACGCGAATTTGGTGTCGGCGGGTGTTTTGTTTCATTAACACTCTCAATCAGCGCGCTTGTATGAAATCCGCCGGTAACGACCGCTATTTTCTTATAGTTTTTTACGGCTTCTTTTATTCGTACAGACATAAAATCTTCGCGAGCCGCGCAACCCTCAAGTTCAAGCAGTTCGTCGGGATATTCCACTCTAGAATAAAAGCACAGCCCTAAAACATTCCGCATAAAATCGCATGTTTCTAATTTAATGCCATCAAGTTCAAAAAATCTTTCCCAAAACTCGCCGTAATTCCGGCAGTTGTTTTTTTTGCACAGCGCGTCGATAAATTTGCTACGCGAAAGATAGTAATCATCGTAATACGATGATTTGCCTTCGTCTTTTTTATCTTTATCCTCAATTTTGTCATTGTATTCTTTTTCTCTCTGCGTTAGTTCACCGTAGGGTAAATCTATAAACTGTGTAGGAATATTATTTTTCGCGCCGTATCTGATTGCGACAAGCTCCGGTGAAAAATCAAGCATCGGATAATAACACGAGCTTCTCTGTTCATCGCCGTTGTCGTCTTTGTATGCGTGCGAATAATACACGCATATCGGTGCGGTATTATCGCCGCTTCCGATATATTCTATCAAATTATTTGTATCGCTCGGTCCCTCAATTAGTATTATGTCGGGATTATAACTTTTCAGAAGATTTTCCAAGTGAAACGAACAAGCCGGAGAGTGATGCCGTATCGGGAAAAAGATTATATTTTTATTCAAATCGCAGCCTTTTTCAAACAGTTCGTCTATTTTAGCGACTTCGGTTGTTTTGTCTATTTTATCCATTTGCGAGCCTCGTAAATATCTTTCCACTTTTTGTCTTTTTCACTGCGGGTTTTTAGTATTGTGTTCCAGTAATTTTTCAAGCGGGGCAAATCGTCCCTGCTTTCTTTTAACGCTGCCGCTTTGATATTCTGCGCCAAATCGTCCATTGATATATCGTTTTCGCCGTAATAATACGCCGAAAGCGCGGACTGATAATATATCGCTACAGCTTCGGCTGTACTCATAACCGCCGCCGGAGATTCGATTTTTGTACCCTCGCGGCTTTCGCCTTCTCTCAATTCATGGAAAGTCGTCGCGAGAATTTCCACAACATCATCGTTTATTTTTATTTTCGGGTCGATTTTGTCAAGCAAATCCCCGCATTGGCGCGTGATAATTTCGCACTCCAATTTGACGTTGCCTACGGGGAATACAGTCTCGAAGTTAAATCTGCGTTTTAACGCGCTCGACATCTCATTTACGCCTTTGTCGCGGGTATTTGCCGTGGCGATTATATTAAATCCCGGTTTTGCGAACAAAAATCCATCCTCGCCGAACTCCGGTATAGACAAAACTTTATCGCTCATAACACTGATAAGAGTATCCTGAATTTCACTTGAACAGCGCGTGATTTCTTCAAATCTTGTAATTATTCCATTCTCCATTCCCATGTAT
>Ga0123357_10000995_pt1 | contig 28975 bp, 19 predicted proteins | sample TergutEmb28metaG_FD_89873 | JGI IMG/M metagenome (GOLD analysis project Ga0123357, IMG submission 89873) | Embiratermes neotenicus P4 segment gut microbial communities from Petit-Saut dam, French Guiana - Emb289 P4 | ecosystem: Host-associated > Arthropoda: Insects > Digestive system > Gut ...
CCAACATCATCCTCATCTTCAGAGCTGCTGGCGGAATAATCTGGACTTGGAGGCTGTGACAGGGAAGACCATCGTGAAGGTGGGCGTGGCTCCTCTTCGTCCTCTAACTCTTCTGTTGCCCAATATTTATCCTCGTCGTTGTCCGAATCCATTACGATTTCTCGTATTTCATTTTGAGACAGCACACGAGCTCTTTTCACACTCGAAGCATCGCCATGTTGCATTGTCAACAAAACTTCAGTACAGCTAACCCACAAACAGCAAAATCTCTACTGAATGAAGTCGAAATTCTGCAAGCTGCTTGGTTGTATAATGAATAGATCAGGTATAATATTCCCCTTCCCAACCTAAGAACTGTTACTCAGCTGCCTGTTAGTAGAATACCCAAAAGTTTTATTACCAAAACATTCCAGTCCATTTACTAAATGCAAGACGTAACTAACTGCACAGTATGTTTTCAAGACTTATGACACTTATGCATTCATGGCTAATTAGGGGGTCTCTGGTAGCAGTGCTTATACACAAATATGACATAGGACTGCTTTCATGAGTGATTCAGTGTTGAGACATTGTGCACTCAGACAGAAAGAGAGGGCTGTCAGCATTGCCAAACGAATGTCTACTAGAGTAGATGTTAGCGTTTCTGGCGTTACTAGGTGATGCTACTATAATGGATGTTAGTCTTTAAAGGGTTAAGCACACAAGCTTTCCTAGTCAATAGTGTCACTTTTTCACTTTCCCTAAAGACCTGAATGAAATGCAATGCTCAAAACTCTGTTAACTTACACCCTGCAATTCAACAATGGTATGCCAGCCATAATATAAATCATTGGAACTCATTTACATTCCTCTAATGCATTATGGTTGTACAGTCCATGATGAAAATCTCAACATTGTTAAGGCCAGTGAAGGAATAGTTGTTTTACCAGCTATCATGATCCAGTTAATCTCCCATTTCCACTTCAGTATAAACAGTCTGCTTACTCTGTGCACCACACATTGCCCACACCATTACCAGTCCACTTATTCTATGTGATATCAACACAAAATTTCTGTGTAAATTAGTCCTTACTAAAAAGAGGAGGGTGGAATATAAAAAAACCATCACTGGCTATTTTACAACTACAGAATGCAGAAGACAAGTCCATGATATCCTGGTGGAGTAAAGACAAGAGAAATAATTTTTAAAGCTGACTTCAATCACTTGAAAATACTGCATGCATTAATCAATAACAAAATAATATTACACAAACAACTAAAATGTTGTTACTAACATATGTAAACACCTTAGCATCACTGCATATTATTTTAACAGCCGCCAGCAGGAGGCTAACAAATCATATTCTGTGCAGTGTACAGTACCAAAAATGCTTTCAATACACAATCCCTGGACCACGCACTTGCAAAATTTCCCAGCAATTTCTCTGAATCTTTCACACAATCCACTCATCTGTGGCCCAACGTCAGCAATTTGTGGTGGCAGTGGTATTCTCTGCTATGTATGATTTCATGTTTGTCTATATGAACTGGACCGTAACAGCAATGTTAATTGGGTAGCTGAGAATGCTTGTGATGCAGTTTATTTGCATTGCAACCTCATCGAACTCGTATCAGCAGTGCAAATAAAATGTTAAAAATTTTAATGCACTTAGAAACATGGGATTCAAACCACTGCTTTCGCAAATTTCATGAATATGGGATGTAACCTGATTATGTTACATGCTAGTAACATTACTACCACGGATAAAAATATATCTGTAAGGAAAAAAAGACAATAGTATACATCATAAACCATTACAAAACATGGGATTCATTTCTGCACATTCAAGAGTTCAATGTCCAATTGCCTAAGATCACCAATTGTACCAAAAAAAAAAGACTGATCACGTAGTTTTCATATTTGTCCCTCACAGCTGCCAACTAGACAGTCAGCAATACCACATGCCTAGCTTGCTACTTGGCAATACATCCTAAATACCAAAATGAATCTACATATCGCACTGCAACAGGTATGCAATACCACATGACTAGCTTGATACATGGCAATACATCCTGCATACTGAAATGAATCCTGCACAGTGCACTTGAACAGTACCTGACACTAATTTGAAACACACACAAAGAGACATTTCTATAATTCAGACCATCAGTGTATCTGGTCCCAAACATCATATACATTTCAATCACAGCTTGGTCACCAGACACAGTGACTGCGGACTCTGTAGTTCACTAGTACTTTAACAAAATACAAGCATTACTCTTATGAGCTTGCTTATAACAAATCTTACATCATACAGTAACCCTTTGACGCCTAATGACTATAGTGGTCGTACCGCACCGCTAGCCTCTAAAAGTTGCATTTTATATATTTATTCAACACATATAGGTACTGAATATTTTAAACATAGTATATACTGTCCGTTTTTTCCTCTTCAAAATGCAGTTTGTTTCATAAATCTAATGTATTTGGTTCCAGTATTATTCACATTTTATATAGAGGGTGTGCTAAAATTAAAAAAAAATAATTCTGGTGCCAAAAGCGTACTACAAAATTGTTGTACTGGACAGAATATGTTGCGCTTTTATCATAAACAGAGCCAGTTCTGACAATCCAGCCAGAAGAGTTCATTTAGTGTTGCTTACTGTTCTTTGTTCATAGGAAAATCTTTTGTCCATGATCGTGACTCTTCTGATGGGTTCGTACAAGTGTTTTTGACACAAAACACTTATTACATACCTCACACTGATATGGTTTCTGCCCCGTATGATAACGTTTGTGTACAGTCAAGGTAGAGCGCTGAGTAAAAGACTTCCCACAATGATCACAGGTGTGGGGTTTTTCACCAGTGTGTGTACGCTGGTGAACTTTCAGGTATTCACGAGAGATGAATGCCTTCCCACAAACATCACAAACATCAGCTTTTTCCCCTGTGTGTATTCGAACATGAACCATAAGAGATGCTTTACTAGAGAGTGCCTTGTCACAAATACTGCACGTGTAGTAACTCTCTCCTGTGTGTGTTCGCATGTGCAGAGTGAGCGAACCTCGCTGCAAGAACACCTTACCACAAATTTCACACTGGTGTTTCTTTACAGGAAGTGTGTTGTTTGGATCATGCTTTCTTTTATGAAGTGCCAAATTATGTTTGTATGGATAAGCCTTGCCACACACATCACACTGAAATGGCTTCTCACCTGTGTGAATATTCTGGTGCTCCTGCAACTCTGTGTTGGTGTAAAACCCTTTAGTACATACACCACAATGGAATTTGTAGTTACTGAGATGTCTCTTTCGATGACTCACCAAATTTGACTTCTGGATGAACGCTGAACCACATATATCACACACATGATCCTTCTCTCCTGTATGAATCTTTCTATGGTCCCTCAATTCACTGGGTCGCTTAAACTTTCGCCCACACATCTCACATTCATAAGGTCGCTCCTCATTGTGAATGACCATGTGGGAAGTCAATTTTCCAGTGCAGTTAAATGCTACCCCACATACCATGCACACAAAGGGCTTCTCCCCAGTATGCATTCGACGATGTATTAGTAGTTTGCTTTTTATTAGAACCTTCCCACAGAACTCACATTTGTTTGTATACTTTTCCTTTGATGAGATGCACTTCAAGTTCCCAACAGAATCTCTACAGTCTTTGTCCACAAATCTGGAAAGAAGAGAGATTTATAATGAATGGCCAAAGCCCCTACCCATGAGCACTACAGGCAGGTTAGTTTTACACGACTCAATTTTGCACGATTTTGCTTTAACGTGACTTCAAAATTTACACAACTTCTTGAACTTGCACAATAACTTTAGATTTTAACATGATTTGGCAAAGACAATCCGTGGCCGAACTTAACTTCTGTAGGAGGCTAGCAGAAACTAACCTCTGTCATGCCATCAGCAACGTGTATGGACTGATTATGCTGGTGTTCCAATCATGCAGTTTCCTCTTCTACAGCATTGGCTTTTCTTACCAACATGAGTGGTAACATAAATCTGTTTCACCTAGTGCAATCAAAGTGAAAAATCAGCAAAAAACAATCAGTAATTAGACATAATCAGCTGACCTGAACAAGGTGACGGAATTGCTGACATACGCCATAATGTCAAACTTGATCATAGTAGCATATGTACAATCCAAGATAAAGCTGATTGAATTAAAGAAGTGCTCAGTCAGGAACTAAAGTGTTTGTGTACCAACAGCACCACAGCCCTATTGATGGCAGTCTCTTACATTTTTACTGGATTAGAATTAATAAATCTATTGTACAGAAAAGTATGTATACTGTATAGATGTATATATACTGAAACACACTACACACGTACTCTACAGGTCCAAATGTCCATTAGTGGTATAGTTATATGCCATATAGGATGAGGCTGTCAAACCCCTAACCCCCAGAAAATAAGTTCTGAACAGGAATTTTGTGCTCAACATGCGTGATGTTTTTCAGGAACGTAACCCTAGTGTAAAATGAGACCTGCCTGTATATGTAAACCATGGTCTGGTCCACAGCAACTTCTCTTTTCTTCAAAAAAGCCTCGTTTCCTAAGTCAAAACAAATCTCAACCTTGAAGTATCCAGTTTTACATACATTTACATTCCTTTTACCAACAGATATATCACAAATGGTCTACATGTTTCAGCAAACTGCAACAAGAACATCAATCGGTCATTCAATCCTGTATTTGTACTGTTGTAGCACTTTCCCAGAGAAAATAAAGAAAAAATCTACAAGGATAGCCAGTATCACGAACCAGAAACCACCCAAAAGTCAGCAGTACCATACGAATCAATTACTTGGAAGTATAGACTTGTTCCACGAACACATTTTTGCATTGTTCAACTTCTCTTTTTTATATCAACCTCCCGATTAAAAATCGTACCTAACATGGGTCTCTCAAACCAACCAACCTAGCACCAAAAAAGCAGAAGGTAGTCCCTTTCACAAAATTCAAGAAAAATGGCCCATGTTCCATGTGAAGAACACCAACACAAATATGTAACTCAGCCAGAATTTCTTATACCATTCCTGCCATGAAGTATCTTCAAGCGTAAGTACAAGGAGTGCTGATAAGTACTTAGCCCGACCTACTTCCCGATGTCATAGGAAGAAATCGATAGTGTTGTTGGAAAGAGGGGTCCGTTCACGTGCCAAATTGCAAGTCTTTTCTTGTTACAGAGGCTGAAAAAAAGCATGTCAGGCGACACGCGATTTCAACAACATGGAGACACGGCTGTCAAGTTTTTTTTCTTGCAAGGCAAAGCACCAAAGGAAATTCAGGCCATTCTGACAGTAACATTACGGGAACATGCACTATCGTATGCTACCGTCAAAAACTGGGTGGCCCAGTTAAACGTTGTGACCTGGATGACCCAAAACAGTGACCACCCCGGAGATTATTGATCAAATTCACGAGCTAATACTGGAAGACCGCCAGATTCCGGCTAAATCAATAGCTCCGCAACTGGGCATCTCACGTGAGCAGGTTCAGTCCATCATTCATGAAGATTTGGACATGTGGAAGCTATCCGCAAAGTGGGTCCCGAAATGCCTGAACGCAGATCAAAAATGTCAATGGTGCCAGTCGTCTGAGCGACCTCTGGAATTTCTTCGGCGCAATCCAAATGATTTCCTGTTGCGACTGGTGACCACGGACGAAACCTGGTTATATCACTATGACCTGGCGACAAAGCAACAATCAATGGAGTGGCGGCATAGCAGCTCACCCCGCCCAAAAAAATTCCGAGTGCAAAAATCCGCTGGAGAGTTCTCACCTCGATTTTTTGGGATCAAGATGGCATCTTCCTCATTGATTATCTTCCAAAGGGCCAAACTATCAACATGGAGTATTACTCATCTCTGCTGGTGGAATTGAAGGACATTTTGAAGGAAAAGCGCCGGCCATGGGAATGTCACCAAGGGGGTCTTGTTATTGCACGACAATGCCCCAACTCTCCGTGCACTTGCAACCCAGAAGAAAATGGCCTACCTGGGCTTCAAATGTGTTGATCACCCACCCTATTCTCCAGATCTGGCCCCATCCGACTACCACCTGTTCCCTGGACTGAAAAAACAATTGAAAGGTCGCAAGTTTTCATTTGATGTGGAGGTCACTGCAGCCGCAGAGACCTGGTTGGATGCACAACTTCCTGAATTTTTTTGAGTGGCTTGCAAAAGTTACAGCAATGGACTAAGAAGTGTATTGAGCTTCGTGGGGAGTATGTTGAATATACCCCCAGTCTGGTCACTGTAGCTCGTTTCCTTCCTGGTTGGGCTAAGGCCTTGTCAGCACCCCCTTGTATATAAAAATCTGTGTATAATGAATATTTTTTTTTGGCGTAGTGCTGGTTTCCCAGCCTTATACCACGTCACATTTCACCCTCAGCAAACCAGTGGAAGTAGTACAAGATGTATGAAAAAGTATTATTCAGAAGTCAAGCCAGAGGCCCCTTGTTCAGCAAGTACCTGCCATGGAAAATCGGCACAATGGCCATATGCCTAAAAAATGGTCACGTATCTCTGGGGGCAAGTGAAGAGGCAGAGCAGGGAACTTTATAGGCAACGAGAGCAGACATGACATTTCATGTAACTGATTCATCACCAAATATTGAGGAGACAACTGAAAATAAATGGCAAATGACATGAAAGGAAGCCACCATAATGAAATGAAGGCAACCTCCCAGAATTTACCATCAATTACTGATGACAATCCAACAAAATCAGGTGCAACATAGCCACTCTCTAGGCCAAGATCTGAATCCAGTACCTCACAAAAAGCATTACCAATGCCAGGGGTTCAATATGTAATGTAACATAGCATGTCATGTACACTTACATTACACACCTGGTGTGACAGAATTTTCATCGTACATCTTTACATGGTGCAGTAACATTATCTTTGTAACTAACATCACAGTATCAAGAATTGTGATTTGGTCAATATCTGATGGTCACACTGAATGTTCATCTTTTGCCCTGCCATAATTTCAGTTCATGTGATTAGAAAAAAGAACTCATAAGAATGCCAAGGCAAAGGTTGTACTACATAACTAACACATCACCCTGTAACTGATTAACACTGTCTTGGTACTTCATAACAGGACTGCTACATGACAAGTCAAGGTAAGCTGTAAAAACCATCCAGTGGATTCTGTTTAACAACAGACTTCTAGCAACAAAACCTCATCAAATATAAACCACCATACTGAACCCATGCACTCTCTAGTTCTACAAAACATGAAACACACACTTTGTAAAAATACAGAAAATTCAACAAAACTGTCACTGCACTATTCCAAGGAATTCCTCAAAAAATCAGCACCTCTAATCATGTCTGTGACAACAGTGAACCTGACAGAACATTTATGTCATACAAATCCAAGCAAAGTCCCCTGCTTATTACAAAAAATTGCAAAGGTCTTAGTGGCAATGCAAGTGGTAGTACATTTGAAGGTGGTAATCAGTTCTGTTATACAGGTGCCATGAGCTCAAAACAAATGCAAACAATTTCAACTACTAGTCACTTTCTCAAATAAGACGGAACACAGAACACTTTTATTCCTGGAAAAGTTCTTCTTCCCATGCTGTGACCAAAAGTCTGATTCCGAAGTTAACCATCATAAGATAAAGCAAAAATACATGCCTACACACACACATACACAGATTTTTCACTTATATATCTCATAGCTGCATCTGCTTAACTTAGATACCGCATGCGTGCGTGTGTGTGTGTGTGTGTGTGTGTGTGTGTGTGTGTGTGTGTGTGTGTGTGTAGAGCAGCTAGAAATTGTTTTTGTATTTTGTGGGGTGTGATGGTGTTTTTGGGTAAATGCCGGTGTTAGAAGGGCTGCAATGCCTTGATCTTCACAGTCAAGCAGTCCAAGAGGTAATTCTCTTTTGACTGCCTGACACTGAAGGCACTAAAATCCTACAAGCACTCCACCAGCAACAGTTTCACATCCCTGAAGCCTTTAATGTCAGGAAACAGAACCTCAGTCTCATAATGATGGGGCTTCACAGATGTCACTTGCTGGTTTGTGGATATGTACTTCCCCTGCGATGGCCACACAATAAGGTTCCTTGCTACTCATTTCTACCAAACTCTGAACTACAATACCAAGACACTGTTGGTGTATTTTGCTACCATATACCATCATCTATTACATGTATATGAATTACCTGGCAATACTATCAATAGTCTGCACTACAAAAAAACAAATAAGATCACTAAACAAAGAACTGAACACTACCTAAACTGAGTACTGCAAAAAAAAAAAGACACAAAAACAGTTACAATAACCAGCCTCCATGTCAAGATTAGAACCCAGGATCTGCTAAAAATGTGGTACTACCAACATGACAGCACAGTTCAGTGAGACAGCTATCCAAGCTAATATCCACCAATGGCAAAAAGAAAATAATTCCTCTATTTTTGTTGTACAAATAATCCCCTTCTTCACATCAGTTCTAAATTAGTTTATCAGCTCTGCCATAATTAGATGCGGCCCTCTGGTAATTTCAACGTATTCATCAACATATACACCTCTCATTGCCAAGCCACCCATCACTCTACCCTTCATGACGCCCAGATTATACTATTAACTGTAGAGGTGCCCTAACAGTTTCACAACAGTCAGTAGTTCCTGTGTGCTGATCATCACATAAAACTGGAAAGAGAACTGCTCCAGTAATGTGGCCCACCCCATAAAACCCTCCCTTTTGGGGTGCAGAACTGTCAGACTCCTACATTATTTCAGTGTACTAACATGACAGGACTAAAGGGTGTACTATGGCAAACACTATTAGTGACCATGGTATTGAAAGTTAACCCCAATACTGCTAATTTCATGGAAATGTCACCAGACCCTGTGTGACCAATGTGGTTCTTTTGTATCAACACACCCATGTGCACAACATGTAGTGATGTGTCACACATTATAGCAAAATCCCTTGCCCTAACTTGCATGGCACTGGACAGGTGTCAAATTATCTCCCCATTATCAGGCGGTACCTATAGTGAGAGAACTTCTTACAGGTAATTTCTTGTTACTGCTCCTATACTTGGTCTGTACAACTGATCGGGAAAGTCTCCATTTTAACACCTCCTTCATCTACTGGCTTAAGGCCATTAGGGTCCTCTTCTGTCTCTTCTAGAGTCTTCACAGTTGAAGAGGTTGATGGGGTAGGAGACAAGGTTGCAGGAGATACCAAGAGTTGATTTACACACTCTTAGAAGCCTTTCAGGACATGTCCCTGAGATGCCTGTTTCAATGACGAAGATTTCTTCTGGTAAAATACAAAACTTCCAGCATTCCAACTACTATCCGCAAGAGCTGGAATGTGAGGATTTCTGAATTTTCGGACATTGAATGAAAAGAATTCTACCACCATTTGAAGAAACAAATCTGAGTTTTCCATTGTTGCCACATTTCTTCATTAACAACTGAAAGCCGTGTTGTTACTGTATGTACCAATATGTTTAACATTCACAAATTTTCATGCCAACAGTGTATTTGTGTCTTACATACAGATGCTTCTGATGTTTGCAGAAAACAATACAAACCTTGTGCAAATAGCATGACATCGTGGTGCATTCACATAACCAATGATGCAATGTAAATGCAACAATGTGTTTGGTGTGTGTGTGTGTGTGCGTTTTGAGCTCTGTCAACAATGTAAAAATATTGGGTGTTGCACGTTTTAATGGAAAATTTATTTCACCGGCAACAATAAAACACACTTTGTTCTTCAATGTGAATAGCCCAATATTTTGTCAGACTAACCAAATGTGGAACTCCTCCACAGATTTTACATGTCCCCAACATCAAATTTTACAAAAATCTGTCCAGTGTGAGCCACACTGTTACACGCAGGCAGGCGGATGGGTGGACAAAGGTAACCGGCACTTTGCACAATTATGCAAGTGCACTGAAACAGTAGGACCTTATCTTTACAATTAGACGTAATTTTTCGTGGTCTATACTTCACCACAAAATGGCTTGGCAATCTTGGGAGGTAGTTTGAAGCTGGGTGTTGGTACTAGAAGAGTTAACTGGTGTTACTACCTTCAATATTTATTTAAAGTGAAATGAACAAAAGCAATATATATAACAATGGCAATCCAGCACTCATGCATTTGTAATGGTCAAATATAAAACAAACTGGAGCATTTCATAATGCTACATACTCAATGTGCATTATACAGTGATATGCTGTAACCTAACAATACACAATTTTACAGGGGACAGATAAAACCTGACAGATATGCCATAAATGAAATTAAGCACGTTATACATTTAACTCACTTTAAATTAGTGGAACAGCTTTTTGTAGATACAACATTTTGACAAGGTTGTGTTTTAACCCAACCCTCTAGTAACGTAAGTATCACCATTCAACAAATTGTGTGGGTTACCACAAACAAAGCAATATATCAGTTTGTTGTTTCCGATCTGCAATCACAGAAATATTTGTAACCATCTCACACCACCAACTGTCAGGTTTACTTTAGTCAGTACAACCAAATTTCATCATGATTGCTTGCCTATCTACATCCACTGCTATACCATCAGGAAACCATATAAAATTGTGTGTTAATTCCAGACATGAAAGTGAGCACTCAAAAGTGCTATCAGAAGAAAAAATCACTTAAGTTGGTGACAGCTGAAGATACCAGTGTCTCTGTTGTTTACTGAATTATGATACCAAAAATCTTATACATTGCAATAAGACAGGTTGCTAAAATGAGTGAATACTGAATGGTAATTCAGATCAGCCTGGTGTTTGTGACAGACACTGAATGGGAAGACACGTCACAATAGAACATGGGACAGAAATTTTCAGAGGTACATTTTGGCAGCAGAATGCATGGTTTCCTCCAGTAACCAATTTTTAAGATTCTGTTTCACAGATAAATTCATGAACAATACAGATGACCAGGTATAATAATTCATAAAATTAAGGAAGAATGTGTTCATATATTCACTGCATATGTAAAATTATATAGTGCTGGTAGTGTTTAAATATATATATATATATATATATATATATATGGAGATGTTACGACTTCAGAGTACTTCAAATACTACTACACCAAACCAATCACACCTGTGGATATCACCTGCCAATTATACTCATTTCTGTCAAAGTAGATATTTCTATTTTGCACATATCATGCACCACTGCCTCCACTCTATGCTTATTTTAACTCACTTAAATCATCTGGCATCAAGATGTTATTCAAACAGTCTAAAAGACACATTTCAACCAGCTGACAACTGTCACACACAACCTGATGGTGCTGGCCTAGCCCAACTTGCTCTCTCACACCCTGTGTCAGCAATGGGGTTAGCATAAAATTTCTGCTACCCAGTACTGAACACTCTGTGTACAAACAGCATCCCTTCAAACATAATACACACATCTTCACAGCAATGAGGCAACATACCCAGCATTAGCAATCTGACAATGCAGTGATGACCAGAAATGACACAGTGAATGTCCCAGACATTTTTGCAAGCCAGATTAATTTAGCTACATTAATTTCAGTTCCTGGAAAGTATAATTCCTTTGCAGACTGCCCAGATGAGTCATCTTAATTTGACCATCACTGCCATAAGATAAATTATTAAATTCTTCATTCCGAACATATTCACAACAGTTCAGCAATAAACCTCAATCTGGCCATTCCTGACATAAGTCAAATTATAAAACTCTACATTACAAATGTTTTCACAACACTTCTAACAATTTCCTGCTAAAATATGTCTACAGTAAAGGTGCAATAAAAAGGTCCCAGAAGTTCTGGATTTCCAAAATAAGTTTGCAGACGTGACATAAGGCATCCCCTTCCCTTCAAAATCACTCACTACCATTACTAATACCCTTTAATTCCAAACAAATTAAAACCAGCTGATTTTGAAAAAGGGGGGAAAGCAAAAATTCAGCGCAAACAGTGAACTAAGGCATCCCCTTCCCTTCATAAATACTGACCACCATTTCTAATACCATTTAATTCACAACAAATTACAACCAGCTGGTTTAGAAAAAGGCGGAAAGCATAAAAAATTGAGCAAAACAGTGCCAAAGTCCCCAAACTTTCCATTAAAAACCCAGAGAAGAAACACCGCAACTACAGGAGCACAGTCCATTTCGAAAACACAGTATATCCAACATAAAAAATAGTTTTACATCTGAAATCGAGAATATTTAGTCATTTTCCAAATTATCACATTTTTATTGCATCATTCAGAATGAGAACATAAAAAACTTTGAACAAGTTACTGAAAATGACGATCACAGGTCCAACTGAATAAATACTAACAAGTCTAATCTTTTGTACACTTCACAAATAACATCTTTTAAATAAATAAATAAATAAATAAATAAAAATGAAAGCACTAAAACAAACATCAACACATGCACAAAACACCATTTCAGCATTCATAACACTGAAAACATTTAAGAGCTGTAAATAATCCTGCACATTACTTCCTGCACTATGCTATCCTCAAAAATCCCAAGCCACAATTATCGCTGACATGGTGACGTCATAAAAGTGATCTCAAAACTACAGTTTCATACAATAGCATAAATCAGCCCTCTCCAAACATTCTCATCATGTTACCACATACGGAGTAGATGTTACAACATTCACAAAATATGTTTCTTCCATTCTGCTCTTAGCATACTAAATAATTTACAAACTCTCCTACAACTTCAGCCTACCACTTACTACAAGAAGATTAGCGATATAAAAATCCACAGTCCATAACATGACAAGACTTCCAGTGAAATTTTGCAATTTTACACCATCTATTTCACTAATTGCTGAAACAGAGAACCATACAAAAAATAAGAGGGGTGAAGAACATATTCTTATATCCATACACAACATGTGGCATATACAATATACTTCCATGTGAGAAACTTGCCTTCCAGTTGTAAAATATTCCTGTGACTTTCCATGCTGCATGACTAAAACAGGCTGTCAGAAAACATATACATGTATCTGCTTGCAGACACATTATACAATGACATGCCCTTTAAACATTTTATGTGCTGCTGTTGTAAGCTATTATGGTATCACACGCAATGAATTTGAGAATAAATGTCCTAACCATTACAACACATGAAAACTGCTCCTGATCATAGTAACTTTCCACAACTTTGTCGAACAAATCCTAGAAAAAACTTGTCAACAAATTACAACAATTCTGCATTCCTGTGTCAGATCTGAAGCCTCATGATCCTGATGGTCTAAAGACCTTTTGCAAGCTACATGTTTCACCTGTATTGCAGTACTCAACCACAGGGTTAAACTGGACTAAAAAAGCATAAAGAATTTTTGTAAAGGAACTACTTGGAAACTAAAAAAATTTAGAATTACAGATGACAAGGAAGGTGAGGTGGATGATGAATGGCGCATGCTTGGATGTTAGGAATGCTGGAACTATGGCTTGTGCCACCAAAACGTACTGATGGTCTGAAAATGCTGGTAAATGAAGGAAATAAAGTATTCAGGAAATTTAACAAACTTCACATCTTTTTATTTTCTCCTGGTATGCAACTATTTGTACTGCAGCTCATGACTGCAGAGGAAACAAACTATAATATGTCAGCACTAGTTTCTGGACTTGCATGGAAAGATGACCAGATATAGCACAACTATGTGCCATTAGTTACTGCCAAGTTATTGTGCTGTGAATCTGTGTAGTGTCACTGTAACAGAACACTGTATTGAAGTGCGACTGACACTCAAGTGTACTGGTGTTGCGTGCGTTCTGTAACTAATCTAGCCCAGTGTAATGGTAGACCTTAACCCTTAACACCATAATTATATTCCCGGTGTCATGTACTGGAGACCAGAAATTAAATAATAGCTGAATAAGGAGACCAAAAAATGGCTGTCATACTTGACAGTTTGCATTTTCAGCACCACACTGTTTGACAGGTACACAATAATGTTGGGCACCAAAGTTAATAAACAAAGAATTTTTAAGAAACTATTTTAACACTGAGAAAACACATCATGAAACAAAATGCTTACAATGCATTTTAAACAAAGCAAATATTAGATGAGAATTTTACACTTTGGGGGTCGTCTATCATCAAATTGGAATGACGAAAATGTAGAAAAAATGCATCAGGTCATGTACAGGGACAGACTGCATATGATTAGTGATGTCCTAAATCTTTTAAAGAGAGAATATCCAGCGACAAACAAGTGGGACCATCAGAATTGGTTTCTGCAACATAATGTCCCAGCTCAAAAGGATGTGCCCATTCTGCAGTTTTTTACCACAAACATGGCCATGGACCCCATCCCACTTCGTCCCCAACCTTGCCCCTTGACATTTCTTCCTGTATACAGAGAAAAAATACAGTTCAAAGGGGGAAAATCTGAGGACATCATAGAAATTCAAGCCAAATAAAAGGTGATAATGTAGCATCATCAAAAACGTAAGTTCCAGAGATCTTTCCAGCAGTGGAAGAGGCTACAGGACCAGTGCACAAACTCAGCATGAAAATCCCTTAAAGGAAATACCAACATGCAACTGAGGTGAGCTTAAAATTTTATATCACCACAATCTGAGACCTTTTAGCTCACACCTCATACAAGTGCTTATGAAAATCGAGAGCAATACCTAGTCATTTTCAATACTGCAGAGAAGGCATACACAAAGACCTGATTTCTGATGTGTCACAACATGTATGAAGTAACAAAAGAACAAAAACACCAACACTCATAACATGTAAAGCTGAATACCTGAGATCAGTTAACCTGAAAAAAACTACCTACACCATGACCTGCTTATCAAAAACTTCTACAGATGCCCAAAGATACAAGGTCACTCAAGGTTGCTACAGCTATGCCTGCAAGATACTACAGCTACAAGAAGGAACTATGACAATTTGTACTCTTGAAAATAATCAAATGTGACTTGGCACATCACAGTAGACTTTCTAAACCTGTAAATATGACTAGAGTAAATTGATGTGGCATAACAGCATTTAATGCAGTAAGCAGAATGAAAGGTGAGAGCTACAATACACAAGAACTGCTCAATATGCAATCCTACAGAAAGACATGAGACACTTCTTATCAGCTATGGCACACTTCTCTTGTTAACTGTGACAATTTCACTTAACCACACTACCATAAGCATCCTGCACCAACATAATACTACTGGTGCTGTAAACAAGGAATGAGAATACATGACAGTGTTTCTACTATTAATTATTCAGGCCTTTATTTTAACCCTTTGGTGCCAGAATTAAATGCCTGGTGGAGCTACAAAAATGAACTGAAATGAGAGCTGCGTAAGAAAGGCCAGTAAATGCCACCACTTTTATCTGAAGCAAGGTGTTTTGAGCATTGCACTACGTAAAGGGTATACTTGATGTAAGGTGCCAAAGGGTTAACAAACAATTCAATTACACAACATGTCAAGCACCACAAACATAATCCCATCATTGCCTCACAAATGTGTCAGTTCTGAAATTTTATACAACAAAACCTAAAACTCAACTTCATTATATAATGCACCTTAAGTAAGGTTTTATAGTGTAATTTAACGAATAAAACAATCATACATACATAAAAAAGAGTATATTCGTTAAGGAACTTCATTACTAATACCAAGTAGGGCTGGCAAGAGTAGTCTTATAAATATAACCAGTACAATTTTATTACAGGCCACTTCATAACACATTCTTCAGAGATCATGTTTCCGCATATGTGTGATCATGATGGTCCTTGTCACAAACCCCCTGTCACATACAACACATTTGTAGGGTCTCTCACCTGTGTGATAACGTTTGTGCACAGTAAGAGTTGATGCCTGAGTAAATGACTTGCCACAAGTCACACACTTGTAGGGGCGCTCCCCAGTGTGTATGCGCTGATGAACAACGAAGTACTTGCGATGTGAAAAGCCCTTCCCACAAACATCACAAACCAGGGGCTTCTCCCCTGAATGCATCATCATATGGCAATGGAGCGACTCCTTACTTGTCAGTTCCTTCCCACAGATCTCACACGAATAACCTTTCTCCCCTGTATGGGTCCGTAAGTGTTGCAACAAACTCCTCTTCACAGAAAACACTTTCCCACAGAAACTACATGTTAAGTTGCTCTGTGAATTCTTATGACTTTTGGTGTGATGGTTGTAACTGTTCCTTGTTTCAAACATCAGATCACATATGCCACAAGCAAATGGCTTGTTACTACTGGAATGTATATCATTCTGATCTGCTCCCACTACATGAGTTTCCAAGTGTGTCTCAAGCGTCTTCTTGTACCTGAACCGGTTACCACACATACTGCAAGGATACGGTTTGACTTCCATGTGCATTGCACTGTGCATTTTTAAGTGATGCTGAGTCAAGAAGGTTTTATTGCACACTTTACAACCAAACTTCCTTTCCTCATGACTCTTCATATGATATGAAAGCTTAAAAGAACTAGAAAATGTTTCCAAACACTCTGTGCACCTGAAAAGTGCCTCTCTACTATGAGTGACCATGTGAATGCACAATGCATCATCAGTTGAAAACAGCTTCCCACATTTCTTACAAGAATAACAGTTAGGAGGCATTGAAACAGGACTGGTGTTGCTTTCAAACTGAATTACCTCAGTTGTAATTTCTCCAGGGTTATTTAGCACATGGAATATACTCGACAGGTTCCCAAATGATCCATGATTTATGTCACTGGTAGACCTGAAAAAAAAAAGTCATTTAATATTGACGAATAAAACAGTAAATAATATAGGCATTTCGAGACAATATTACTGGAAGGTGCAGTCAAAAGAACATACAAAACTTGTGTTTCATTATCTAACAGACAAAATTAAAAGCTTGTGACCTTAAGCGTTCAAACTGAATAATGACTATACCTTCATTACTTAAATATATCAGGCTATTCCTCCTTGGTGTAACAGGGCTGTCTGTTAGTTCAGAGGCACAAAACTGCAATTCAATGAAATTATGGAAATTTGAAACTTCAGTTCCCGAAGACAGCCCCAACAGTGAAAACAGTACAAAACGGAAAGGCATTACACCTTTGGAAAATTCCAAAAAAGGTCAATTTCCGTTTTATAAGGTTTTAATCAAATGTTATGAAATGCTTAGCACCAAGGCACTACTCTAGGTTCCTCTTTATAAAAACAATATTCAACATACCTGAAAAGTGATCTTCACCAGGAATTTTCCAAGGCTTCTTGCCACCAACCCTGATGGCCAGAATGTTTAAAATCAAAAACAAATCAACGTCTTTGATTTAGTAACAGAAGCCAGGGTTCAAACTTGTCACAAATCACAATCATTCGCTTGCTTCTCAGAATCAACCATCAAAAAAAATTCACTTTCAGTCGATGATTCCTCGGCGCGTAAGTTTACCGAGACAGAGCCATGTCCATCACGAACTGTTACAAAGCATTCCACCATGAAAAAAATAAAACAATCAATGCAGTAAAATAAAACGTCAGAGAAGTGTCACCTCCGTTTCATACAAGTCTCACTGTACAGCCCACTAGTTCATACGAATGACCACAAAGATCTGCTTCTGATTTAAGTAAATGAAGTTTGTAACCAACAAAAGTTTCAGAGCTGTGAAAATCAAGTCTGTATGTGGATAGCAGCAACAAGAATTTACTGACTCCTGCAAAACCACACCTCCAGTTCCTACCTCACACTTCAATGTGGTACTAGCTCACTGCTCCGCCATTAATTGTTGTGTAATAAAGATGTTGAAGTACAGTAAAACCTTGTTTCAAAAAATTTCCTATCATGTACACCTACCAACTTATTTTCTTTCAACAATCATACCTCAATACAACACACCTTTCTCTCATAAAATTTATGTCCCAACCCCCACAGAAAGAACTGACAAACAGTCCTGTAGGTCTTCAGCTGATGTGTCCTCCCCCTACCACCCACACTTTGATCCATGCAATGTGTAGAACTTCGGTATCCAGCTGCTGTCCTTGCAGTGAACCTACCTGACCATGCTATTCAACATCCTGGGGAAAAGACCATTAAAACAAGGTTGTACTGTACACATTTGCAATAGCATTGACACCCTCCTGGGCCCCAGTCACAAAATCACTTGCTACTGTTACAAAGTAGCGAATGCCATTCCAAGAATGCCTTTGTTGATCAACATGAAACCTCTTCCAACAGCGTTCTACACAGTATACACCCAAACAATCCACCATTTACAACAAATATACAAAACTAATCTACAATAAAAGTCAGCTGTTCTTACACCAGTATGAAGGACTTCTCAAAAACATTGTCTTCCTATCTCATTACACTCATACTCAAGTATGTATGTTATATTCATATTTTTTTTAAAGTCAGAGTAAACAAAACAGGAAAATAGGACCCACCATCCCATCAAAGGGAGGCATCCAACATCAAACTATACTCAGCATATCAGCAGGACCTTTCTTGATTATGCAAGACATTAATAAATAAACTAATTAATTAAATAAATAAATAAATAAATATAAGCAACGCCCACAGTATTATGCACACTTAAAAAATACCTTGAAGAGCAGCTAAATGGGGGTGAATTTTCAAGCTTCCTAGTCACATACCCCATCATGGGTTTTTTTAATGTATAATGAAATAAGTAAATCAGTACGAAGTTACGTAACATAAAATGCAAAAAGACCCATCACAATTATGCCACATGCATGAATTTTCTCAACTTCCCCAGTACAGTAAAACATCCTACTCGTACATCTCATGCCATATCTTTCTCAACCTCTCTTGAGACATAGGTGCCCACATTACAAATTTTCAAGATGCCATTTCGGCATAAACTGTCAATGTAACCCTGTACACCAATCCTGTGCCTGCAAAGGTGTCACCTACAGACCTATTGTGGAATAAACTACTCCATCCCTCAAACAGAAGTACTCAATGGCATCCTAGGTTCTGAGCAAAGGTCAACAACACCAATGTCACAACATATGCAAACCATGCACCATGTTTGCAGACCACGTTCACGAAATTAATAAGTAAACATTTTAATCATCGAGTAAAGGGATTGATATGTACCAGTAACAGCAATTTCATCACTGTTACCTATAATTCAACTTCACAACCGGTCAAATGCTTGCAGGAATCAAAAGAAATGGTCGATGAGTTGCTGTTTCGACTTCACTGCCTACCCATCAACCTTTTGGTACCTCTGTGATCAATAGATGTGGTCACTGCCGTGTAACAGTTATGTCGCTGTCTACACTTCACTGGCTAGTCAACTGCGAATCCAGGAGCTTGTTAGGTAGATGGATGATCTGCATTGCTGCCCTAAACAGAAGACTGATCAGCTGCCAACTGAAGCACCTGTTTTGCCCCCAAGATCTCTTCTCTCCCCCATTCTCCAAAAATAATGTCTGTCACTTTAGTGTTCCTGTACATCCACAAGTATCATAATACACTTCCATACTGCTACCTGCATATTCAATAAACTGTGTTTGGTTTTCTAGTGTGCTAAATTTATATCAGTTGATTACAAATTCCATCAAAGTGTGTGCAACTCAATCAATATGCCTTAATCATTGAAACAAATCAAACAATTTATGAATTTTGTTTACTCCTATATTTATTAACAGGCACACTGTAAAAGTCATATATGAACAACTACAAAACAGAATAAAATACATTAATTCACCATTCCATATGGCAAGCAGCAAAAACGTTTTCTGAGAACAGTATAATCCCCTTCACACCCCTCACTACTGCACCCTGTAGGACTGTAAAGTAGCTGTAACTGAATGGTAACTTCAGATCTGAGGTTCTTGAGGGCAGTGACTAGGAAAATTACTTATTTTCATCCGAGGTCTCATGCTATGATGTTGGGCAACGAAGTACAAAAGTAGGGTTGACTGCGAAGCTTCAAGCAGCAGACACCTCTAATGTGCCAGTACTTTTCCACTAGATTACATAAGCATCAAGACATTCCAAACAGTACCAGTGATCAACATAAGTGTTAACAAAACAGCACACTTCACATCTGAAGTTTATTTTCTGCCTACCAGCCTAATTCCAATTAATGGACCAAAATCGTCAAAAGTAACTGAATTATTTGGATTACAAAAACACACATAGTAACAGCACGTATGGTACAGACTTGAAATCAGCATGAACTGGTTTAGAACTTGAATTTAAGGAATATGTAATTCTACAGAATATACTGCATATTATGTGATGCCAATGCATTAGACACTGAGCAGCAACACCACTTCCCCTACCTTCATAATGGCCCTGCATTACAGTAAGCCAGACTTGAATTTGAAGATTTGTGTAACATCCTCAGAGTACACTACCAATGGCCTCAGAAATCCCAGGTAACATACTACCATGTAACTAAACTCTCAATTCATGTACCTCACCAAATGCATAAATTCAAACACATTTAAATTAAACACAACAGGGTCAATTAAAAAAATTAATATTTAATACAAGTATGGGCTGCTAGAACACACACTACCATACTCATAACAACGAGCTTGCAAACTGGAAACATAATACCCTCCCACAAAGAAGGGAACAGAAACACAACCATACTGTTAAGAACAGCTGACCTTAAAGTACAAAAAGTGGATCCACATGCATGAATCTGTGCCTGCATGCATGCATGTTCCATGCATACAGGAAGCCTAGAAGACAATTAGTCACAATGCATATGTATCAGATGCATACTTCCTAATTTCTGCTTCACTACAAACATAACCCTATTTCAGTTAGCCTATTATTTACTCTAGGAACAATGCCTACAATAAAACTGACAATCCCTGAAGTACAGTTAGAATGGGACATAAAATATGACACCAGCTTGTATAACTCTACCATATCTACTGCTATGTGCCTGCATCCTCTTTCTAACAAGTCTCACAGTTATACCTGCTACTACCTATACTATTTTGTATGATTTAACATCAGCTGAAGACCTAACACCAGTCCAAAGCACGCTCTATCACACTCACTAGCAATGCCACATAGATGAACTGTTCTCACTCCTATAGGGGAGGAAGTCTGCACAGTACACATGATACAATAAACTTCTACTGCCCAATGTTTGCCCTCTTATGTGAACAAAAAAGCAATATATAGAGTACCAATATACATGGGTGTGCAAGTACTAGAGTAAAACAACACAATAAAACATAACACATTTCTCAAGACATTATGTAGCCATTCTCTTATGTGCAACACCCACTCATTCAATAACTGCTCCCTTCTCTAAGGGCAATAGAAAAAAACAAAAAAGTTGAGCAGGAACATTTCTTGCAAAAAACAGTATCTCATCTATACACACTTTGTAACAGTGATATGAACAAGATTCAATTTTTATGCTGTCCCACGAAAATTTCAGACGTCATTCTTATCCGATTTCAACTTCGTTTATAACACACAGCTCACAAAATTGTTATGGTCCTGCAATTACATTTAGAGAAACAAGAATACCCACACTACGCTCTGACTGGAGGATGGAGAATGAACAAAATCACAACACAGGACCTTATGCTTCTGCTTTTCAGAATAAAATATTTATATAAACACAATAACATAGTTCCATGCTACAGTAAACTCAACCATCTAAACTAAAGGCTGGCCATGCTGCAAAAAAACAGCACTTCTCCAAAGAGATACAACTGAACATTTTCAAATAAAAATCTTTTGTTTACAACGTATCTAACTACATTCGACTGAAATAAATTCCCAACAAGAGGGCCGAAAGAAGTTTGTCTTCATTAAAAACAAATGCAGGAAAAGCATGCACATATGCCAAAACCTGGCATAAGAACTTCTGTTAGGTTTACAACTTCATACTGAAGACCAAGCAAGCATTTTATGGGACTGAACTGTGACAGTAGTTACAAACCAGAATATCACCGATATGACACTCAAGAGATAAGATGCAGACAGCTACCAAACACAAAAAATATGTAAGGCACTGGCATTCTGAATAAAAATAAAGCCTGTGATAAGTAATTTCAGAATCTAGATCTGGGACATCCTATTGTGCACAGTATTTCATCTGACAAAATACCAGCAACACAAATTCCTCCTATCCAACAACAATGCTTCTCCTAAGTAAATTCAAATTATTGGTGAAAGTAAGACTTTCTTAAATTTTTCAAAATTCCACAACATTACGCTGCTACATGTATGCTAGATCACTCAGGTATGTTCTCTGTTCATATAACTAAGTTTACCGCACATACATCAGTTGTAGCACTCCATGGTCATTTTAATCCAGGCACAACTTCAGGTATCTAGTAAGAATTATTTTTACGAATGCAATCCTGATTTCAAGTTTGAAAACTTAAAAACAGGAACAACATTTACAATGACTCAAAATGTGTCACAGAGCCAACACTCACCCATCTACAGCTCATATTTATCTCACACACTTTTCAAACCAATAAGCAAAACCTACATACTCTCAACCAAAAGTATTGTTTTTGTTTCATTACAAATTTTATTGTGCAATTAAAACACAGTGTCCTGAAGCTGGTAAATTATCACAAATATCATGCTATTACGGTGCTTGTTAAGACAAACCAGTGCAGACCCTCATTTGAATTTTTCTCCTGCTACAGCTCCATTTCACTTACATGGCAATTTCCTCCAAAAGTAATTGGTAATGGGGCTCTGCAATTCCACTTTGAAACCACAAAGTTTCTCTTCATGACATTAATGTTGGCATATAGAGCCCAATGAAGGCTAAACAAATTAATGTGCCCAAATTCTATGATAAAAAAGCTAACTGGCGAGTATGTAAGCCTAATAGCGAAAGAATTCTTCACAGTTCACAGGACAGTACAGGCCACATGTCTGATTTCAGCATAATTCAGGCACTGCTCACATTGCATGATTTCCAGCGAGCTTTGGTAGGATTTAATTCCATGGTATTTGGACAAAGATATATTACATTCAACACAACTTCAATTTTGAACTTCAGTTTATCATCTAGTGCTTCAAAAATAAGCTGCCACAGTATTCATAAAATGGACATTTACATTCTAAAAACAAAAAGGGTTAGGATCTTGGCATAATTTGAGTGTACAAAGTCAAACTTCATATTGCCTTGCTTTCAGATATTCATGCCATCACCAAAAAAGTTAAATTGTAACACCTTCCACTAGACCCTGCCGACAAAACCCTATCTTAGCCTCAAATACCAGCAATAACTGAACTATCATGGGATACCCAGAAACTGGTGACAGTTTGACCTAACAGGGCCAACTTTCTGTGTACCTCACTATGTTTCTTTTCAGTGCATAAAAAATGATACAGATTTATAAACAAAGAGTTTACTTTCTATGTATCTTTAAGCTCTATATCACAAAGTAAAAAGTCGGGCACACCTATACAGCACAGGTGTTTGGTTGGAAGTTCATGACAAAGAACTTTCGTGAGTAAATTTCAACCTGTCAGAAATGTACAGAAAGTGTATGCACGTATGGTGACAATATTCCCAACAATACAAGACATAGGTGGTTCTTATTGGTGGGGGAGGCACTTGACACATGTCAGCAAAATCTTTCCCATGGTAGTGGGTTATGCAGTCTTGATGAGGCCAGCAAGCCACGTGCATTTGCATTCGTCAGAGGATGCAATGCATAAGAAATTACCCATCATAAAATTATACATGGAGGACGAAAGCAACTATTACATATTTATATTCCAATTCTCCACCCATATTCAAAATCCCCAGATCTGAAAGCCAGATATTATTAAATGTTTGTTTAGAATGGTTAGTTGTGTGTAGTTGCAGTGGTTTAATTAATTTCTTCCCTACTTCAACTACAGAACTGCTATTACAATCTGCACATGTGCTTACAAACCACTTACGCACAAACTACTTTGTCTACTACCAACGCATATTTCAACCAAAAATAATAAATAAACCTGCACATAAACATTTGTTCTGACACTAGACATTACAGACTTTCATGATCACCTCAACACATGTCATTTCATTAACACTTCACACAGCAAACAGTCACTAAATAAAACAAAAATCCATCGGCTGCAAACCTGGTACGCATTAAATGTGACAAGAATGATACGGGGGGATCAAGACCAACAGCCTTACACACCCTATTCCCTGACCGGCCAAACCTGGGCTGTTCCAACATATTCCACATTACAGAACCCACACATCTGTACCTGTCAGCTGCAAGAGGTAGACAAATACATGGCAAAACAGACTCACTTCCAATACAGACAGCAATGTAACTGGTGTCAACAAGTTCATTAATATTATAAGCACACCTTTCGTCTCACATTAGTACAACCTTCAAGTTCTCAACTATACAAGTAACTTCTAGGGTTGTTTTCCTGTGTATTCACATGTCGATCACGAAACAGCAGTTTGTCATAACCCACCACTACATAATTTTGCAGGAAAGAGAAAAAACTTGGCCAATCCTCAACACTTCAGAATGTTACATTTGTACAAAAATATAAGGACATGCAATTATTTTGTGGACACATTTTGACAGGTGTGTTTGAAAGCCAAATGTCTAGCAATGCAATCTAACATTTTGACAAACTGTGCAGGTTACAACAAACTGCCGTTCATGAGCGATATGCCAACACAGTCTTTAAAAGGTTAAACTCGTTCAAAAAATTGCAACTGAGTTTCCATCCATACAACCACACCAATTACAACAAATCTAATCAACCACACATACTTTCAGTTGAAACTGACCATGTTAAGATCATGTGCCCAGCTCAACAAGTCTTTTATAAATTGGCAAAATCAATTCAATGACACACATACAATTCCTACAAGACAAATGTTCTGCCAGGGTAGTTCATCTGGAATGTAATTTCATTTACTGATTGCCCTGCAAACCAGGCAAGTGGTGAGATGTTATTTCAGCCATTTATTTTGAAAATGGTAGAAGAGTCTTTCGCATTTCAAACTGTTCAAATATAAGCTATAACAGGCTTTAATGTCCGTGTTCATAAATACATAAATTTCACGCTGCTGCATCACTTGCATCTATTACAAATCACAACTGATGAAAAAACCAGCTCGGGTCACGTAACGGTCAACTTCAAATGTTTCATCCCAGACCAAAACAAACACGTACAAACCGGTCAGTCCAAAGTTTATTTTATTGTGTAATGTGTTGGTTCCTCATTCATTTAATAAATGCTGATATCTTTCCTAGTTCTTTAATTTTGTCATATGTTAAATCCAAAAATGTTTCTTTGCCACATGTGAAGTGACTTATACAGCTTTCAGAATAAATGATTCATGTCATCTGTCTCTTGTATTCTGTAACCTGAGTACTCTGAAAAAGATGGCTTTTTAAAGTGAGGGTCTAGTATACTGTAAAGATGTATGTTTTAAAATCTTTTTTTTGGGCCTATGTTAAGTGTGCTGTATTTCTGCACCAAAAACACCCAACAGTAGAGAACAGAAAGCAGCACAATGAACACACACACACACACACACATTATATTTTCATACTTAATCAAACATTTCACACCCAAGGCAATACAAAAGTGGCAGTTTTATACTTTGTAAACAGCATGAAACTGCCAACATTCTCTATCTCCAACTAGAGCTGTACTTCAGTGCCAGCAATAAGAACTCCACTTCAGTAACTGTTGCAGAGTCAGTCTGGCACCATATCTGTAAAAACAGAGTGGAGCAGAGAAGTCTAACATTTCTATGCTGATATGGATATATAAACGCGAACAATGGGTACAATCTGCAGGCTGCTAAGAATACAGGGCAATGTGGATCCATAAACACAAACCGCAATTGAGAGTGGAGAGGTAAGAAGCACAATCATTTGGAGCCCTCAAATGTAACTGGTAAGTCACTTCAGTACCAGGCATGTTGGCCCAAAGTATGTGATTTTTCCCACTAAACATGCTCCTCATTCTATAACTCAGCAAACCCACTAAACATGCTCCTCATTCTATAACCCAGCAAAATCAGATAAATGTGACTTATGTTCTGCAAAGACCTTCTGAAGTTCAAAATCACTGGAAGATCATGACACACTGTTCATAAGTGAAGTAAATTTTCATCCCCCAAGTTAGTAAGCAGAACCCTACAGAACCTGCACAAAATTTATTCCTACCTACAAATTTTGATTGGTGTGTTCAGCCACTTCATTGGGAGACATATAAGAACTCTGAAGAGGAACATGGTACAGGGACATGCAGCAGGAAATCATACCACAACCTGAAACAGAGACCTCTACGTGCTTTCAGCAAAAGGGCCACATCACATATTGCAAGAGTATCTGCAGGAAAGAAGTTGCCCAAAGCATTAACATGCTACCCCATCTCACAGTCTGACAATTTGACATGGCCACCAAGTGATCCTGAGTTATTTCTGCAAAATTTTTTTTCGTGTGTGGAAGAGGTATGTATTACAGACATGACTTGCCCATTCTGATGACATTTGGGCCAGAAAAAGGGAAAGGACTAACACATATGCTGCATGACACGTACGAGCAGAGCGCAATATTACTAGTCACTCTGAAGACTGCAACACTGACAGAGGTGACCATTAACAGCATGCAACTACTACGATATATACATGTTCATCACACTTGTAAAAAAAGAAGTGTATGACATGGCAATAGGTCAATTTACCTTCCTGTGCCAAAGATACATGAACAGGAACTAAATTTTCTGCCCCACCCTGTACAAACATAATAAATGTTCCACACATCAACTGTTAATAAGTCCCACATTCCATTTACCAAATGTTTGTAAATGAACAGTTTTTAGGAAAATTTTGTATACGACTTTTTAAAATGTATGAAAAGAAGGGGTACTGGCCAAAATTAAATTCACCACACAGCAAAATTTGCGTCCCTAATACCAAAACCACCTGTTAAAAAAAGCTTAACTTGTCTCACAGCAGTTAACGCCATCAAAATGTAAAGTCACATAGTTTCTCACCACAGACACCCAGGTTCAATTCCAGGCTGGTTTACACGGAATATGGGGTGGTCAAAAAAGCAATACGACAGGGTTTTCTTGAGTATTAAAGCTTGTCCTTGTCATCATCATTCCATCAATCCTCAACACTGATATGTCATTCATCCATCATTAATGCGACATGTACGCTTGGCAAATAAGAGCTCCATTCAACAGGAACCATGCCCCCACCACCACCACCACCACCCTACTTTCTCTTTTCCCAGGAAGTATGCATATATGTCAGTGGTTAAACACAATCTGATATAGAAAATATAAATGTTTCACAGGTAACACAGTTTAAAACTGGAAACATACTCATTCACGTGAAAATCAAGAACTACAGTGCACAATGCTTCTGTCCAATAACATCATCCAAATTTCAAGTTTTATGACGTTCAATTTGTTCACAATGGCACTTAGTTCATCATAAATGCCATAATTCCTCCAGAAAGCACATTCTTCTCTGTTTCATTTCTACTGCTCTTCCCAGATGCAGCAAAGAAAATCAATCACCATGCTCAGATCCAGTAAAACCAACCGGAATACAACACCGGTAGTTTTAAGACCAATTCCAAACAAGCCACAATAATTGTCTATAATTTCAAGTACACCATATGACAAGCAAAACAAGGGGTGTTGCATCATAATGTCATGGTTACCTTTTGCTCCCTGTAACTACTACTCCCTCAAGTGCTTTTCCCTAACCACCACACAATTTTGCATTCCCACAAACATAAAAATAACATTCAAGCAACTATTTATGAGCTCTGGCCACCTTTTGGCTGCAGGACATACGTAACGTAACAACTATATGATGGTAATCTTATAACCCTTGAGCAACATCAAGCACAGCGTACTAACTTCTACTCATACACCTCAGCAATATCCCTATAACTGAAATGGCACAATGGAATAAAGGTTCCTCGGTCAGATTTATGATGTTTTCAGTTTTTACTGGTGCCAGCAGGTATATGCTGCAGACTATGCCTAACTGTAAGCTGCAATTGCTCCATCTCACATTTTTCTTCACCTATCAACAAAAACGCAATTTTTTTTTTTCCATGAACACATGCACTCGGTAGTCAAATCACTGAAGAGTGCACACCAGAGATGCACAAATTCTGCATGCCTAAGCACCACAGCAACTAAGTTTTGTACACTGACACTTTCAGCACAATTACTACAGTTTTTTCCCCTTACACACAAATTGAGTACCATAACACATGCACCCAGCATTAAGGCACCATGTCATAGAAAGGTTCAAAATTCACTCCAGGAATGTGGCCCTCGATATGGAACCTGCTTTATGTCACCATTCTGACACCTACAAGTTGGAGGTGGTTCCTAGATTTTTTAAAAAATTTGTGGATCCCTGGCACACAATGTCCATAAACAGACACATCACTTGCTCACTGCTCATCTTTTTCACATGTAAAATACAAATCAATACAAAATCCAAAGATTTTGCCTTGTTCAGAGCAACACAACGTGAAATATGTGGGATCAAAGATATATTGAAATTCCACTGTTGATGGTGTTACATCATGGGTTAAAAGATAGTTATCTACTATTCCTCAGGTGTCTCACCATTTCTGTTTCCATAATGACTGGTTTCAATACTGAAAAATGTATCTTGGCTTCATGGGTTACCTGCCTTATGAAGCTGCCTTCATTATTCCACTACAAACACTACTAATGGACTGTAAATGTCTCCTCACAACACAAACACAAGTGCTGCAATTATGAGACAAGAATCTGCATATCAAGTGTTCAGAACACCAGTTACGGCTGTTAAAATACATAATTTCACAATACCACCATTCTGAAACAATCGCTCATGACATTACCTTAAAAACAAATACACGCAAGTACTGGACCAAAAAAAAAAAAAAAAACTTAAAATTTCTCTACAACTTAAAACCAAAAAAAAAAAAATAAAATACAAATCAATACAAAATCCAAAGATTTTGCCTTGTTC
>Ga0123357_10000997_pt1 | contig 28966 bp, 18 predicted proteins | sample TergutEmb28metaG_FD_89873 | JGI IMG/M metagenome (GOLD analysis project Ga0123357, IMG submission 89873) | Embiratermes neotenicus P4 segment gut microbial communities from Petit-Saut dam, French Guiana - Emb289 P4 | ecosystem: Host-associated > Arthropoda: Insects > Digestive system > Gut ...
AAAAGTCGTTTTTGATGAGTCTGTCATTGCGGGCTTGACCCGCAATCCCCTGATAATTAACCTTCTTTTTTCAGGGGATCCCGCGTCAAGCGCGGGATGACAGGCTTTTGAGACAGCCTCATGAAAAGGGGCGATATGCGGATATGAAAACGGCGATTCCTTTTTATATGTGATTGGTGAACCCAATGCTTTCCCTGCTTTTTTAATAACTTTGTCGGTCGATATTGATTTTTTATGTAGTTTTGCGAATCTCTTAAAACGAACGATGAATCATGCAGGAAAGTGAAAGCAATGAACTGTGGAGGCAATTTTTATTGGGAAATAATACGGCATACGGTCAACTGTATAATGACTATGTTCAGGTACTTTTCCGGTATGGTTCGCGATTTACTTCGGATCGTGAACTGATAAAAGATTGCATCCAGGAGCTTTTCACCACCCTTTATAAAGACAGGAAACGTCTGGGGCCTCCCCCGGCCAATGTCAAAGTGTATCTTTTCGTTTCGCTTAAAAACAACTTAGTGCGAGCACTTCAAAAGAAATTAAAATATGAACGCATCGAAGGAGAAACAGATACATTTCTTTTGGAACCGACCGTTGAGGAACAATTTATTGACGACGAATCCTGCCGGAACCGGCAAGACTTGATAGAAAAAATCTTACAGACTTTGACTCCCCGGCAGAAAGAAATGATTTATTACCGGTATATACAGGAACTTGATTTTGATGAAATCTGTACGCTCATGCACCTCAATTATCAATCGGCTCAAAACCTGCTCCAGCGTTCCATAAAAAAGATTCGGGAGCATTTTCCCGGCGGAAATCCCGAATGACCGGTTCCGTAAAAAATTTTCTTACATAGTGAGTATAAAAACACCGGTGATGTCTCCTTCATTAAAAATCAGGAAAGAAATGAAAGAGACTTCAAGTGAACATACAGATGTAGAGGTGCTTGAGTTTATCGATTGCCTCAAGAAAGATTCGGATACAGAAGGGTTGTCATTGTCTGAACAGGAAGAACTCAAGAACCGGATCGACCTCCGGAACAAATACCACGACCAACGTTGGGTGAAGCTATGGATTTGGAGCGGAAGTATAGCCGCTTCGATTTGCCTCCTGCTGTTTATCGGCCGGTATGTGTTTTCACCTTCTCATACCCTTGATTATGCCGCTGTAATGCAAAAATTTGAATCGAAAGCCGAACGTTCGGAAGATGTTCAATTGCTTTTATCAAACGACCGGAAAATTACCATCGAAGGAAAAGAGACGCAAGTGGATTATAGCAAAGAAGGATGTGTAAACATCAACAAAAACGAAAAGGTGGAAGTAAAAAAGGAGGATGCAAAGGATGAGAAGAGCGCATTCAATCAATTGGTTGTTCCGGCCGGTAAGCGTTCCATGCTTACCTTAAACGACGGCACAAAAGTCTGGGTCAATTCCGGCTCCAAATTAGTCTTTCCGGTAAACTTTGAAAAAGAAAAACGCGAGCTCTTCGTAGAAGGAGAAATCTACTTAGATGTGTTTCACGATGCCGATCGACCCTTCATTGTTCATACCAAAGGAATGGATGTGAAGGTGCTGGGAACACAATTCAATGTATCGGCCTATACCGACCAGCCGGATTTGCAGGTTGTACTTGTCAGCGGGAAAGTGGAAATCCGGAAGGATGGCAAATCCAAGCAAATCCTGCATCCCAACCAACTGTTTTCTTACAACGAAGAAACTCAGAACATGACTGTTTCTACGGTCGATGTATTGGATTATATCGCTTGGAAAGACGGATACTATCTCTTTTATAGCAAAGACCTTGGTACGGTATTTACGAAGTTGGCGAAATACTACAATGTGCGTTTCACCTGCGACGAAAAAGTCAGGGATTTAGTTTGCAGCGGGAAATTGGATTTGAAAAACGACTTGCAGGAAGTCTTAAACTCGTTGCAAAAAGCAGCTCCGGCCATCGAAATTCGAAATACCGCGGAGAGAGAATATAATATTATTGTTAAACCCTAAAAACGAAATGAATATGGATACATAAACTGTCAAAAAAAACAAGACCGGGCGATACTGCAATATAGCCCGGTCCCTCCAATTAAAATTAGTATTTACGCATTTTACTAACTTAAATTCGTCACAAATGTATGGAAAAAAAATTAAAATTTAGTATTCAATTTACTAAACAAAAAAAATTAATACGAATTATGAAATGTTGCCTTATTTTTATCATTTTAGGAATAGGCTCGTGTTTTGCTAACAAATCATACTCACAGGAACTGTTTTTTAATTTTGAGTATACCAATCAAACGGTAAGGGAAGTTATTCAGGAAATAGAACAGAATAGCGATTACCTGTTTTTTTATTTGGACAATTCGGTCGATTTAGACCGTAAAGTCTCCGTCTCCGCTGAAAACGAAGGGATAGAAAAGGTACTGGATCAACTCTTTGCAGGAACTCAGAATCATTACGCCATTTCGGACAGGCAGATTATCATTTCAAGCGGAAAGACTGCCGGAGCCTCCAACGCTGCTCCGGCTCAGCAACCGCAAGAACGAACCATTACCGGCGTAGTACGGGATGCCGCAGGTCCCATTATTGGCGCCAGCGTTATTGTCAAAGGAACGACGACCGGCGTCGCAACCGATGCCAACGGACAGTTTACCTTATCGAATATCCAACCCAATGCCGTCCTGCAGGTCAAGTATATCGGATACAAACCCCAGGAAGTCAATGTAGGAAATCAAACCCACTTCGATATTACGATTCAAGAAGAGAATCAGTTGGTCAACGAAGTGGTGGTGGTTGGCTTCGGAACACAAAAGAAAGTCAACCTGACCGGTTCCGTAGGGATTGCTTCGGCGGCCGACTTAGATTCGCGTCCGGTGATGAACGCCACTCAGGCGCTGGAAGGCATCGTGCCGGGGTTGAATATATCGCAGAATATGGGTATGTTGGATAATACGCCAAGCATCAATGTACGGGGATTGGGTACCCTTACGTGGGACGGCAACGGCAATCCGTCGGTGGCGGCAGGCGCCCCCTTGATATTAATCGACGGTATGGAAAACGACATCAATACCATCAACCCGCAGGATATTGAATCGGTCTCGGTATTAAAAGACGCCGCTGCCTCCTCCATTTATGGCTCCCGCGCTCCGTTTGGCGTGATTTTGATTACCACCAAAAGTGGAAAAGCCGGAAAGCCGGTATTTAATTACAACAACAGCTTCCGGTGGAACAGTCCGGTTTTATTGCCACAGATGGTTGACTCCTATACCTTTGCTACCTATTTCAATGATGCGGCGTTTAATCAGGGACAAGCGGCGCGGTTCAGTCCCGACCAAATGCAGCGTATCAAGGATTACCAGGCGGGAACACTCAAAGCGAGCGTCCCTGCCAATCCCGATAATGGGAAATGGATGGATGGATACTATTATGGAAATGACAATGTGGACTGGTACCGCGCCTTATTCAGGAATCAGGTTTTTTCGCAAAATCACGATCTGAGCGTATCGGGAGGAAACGAATCGGCAAACTACTATGTTTCGGCCGGCTATATGGATATGAACGGCTTGATGCGATTCAATCCCGATACCTATCAACGGTATAATTTAACCAGCAAAATAGGTCTCAAATTTGCGGATTGGGCAAAGTTGAATTACAATGTCCGGTTCATTCGCGATGACTACAAGAAACCTGCTTATTTGTACAGCAATGAGTTTGAGCTTATCGGATCGCAAGCATGGCCTACCTTGCCTCTTTACGATCCCAACGGTTATTTGTATGCTTCTCCGTCGCCCGCGCTTAACTTAAGCGAAGGTGGAAATGCGACATCACAGATTGATCAATTGACTCAACAAGCCCAGTTTGTATTGGAACCCGTCACCCATTGGAAAACCTATCTGGAATTGAATTACAAAACGGTTAACAATGATTCTCATAGCGATTCACAGCAACTGATTAACCACGATGTAAACGGAGATCCTTACCCGTACTGGGCGGGATCGTCGGTTGGCGAATCGTATACAAAAAATAATTTTATGAACTTGAATATCTATTCCGAATATGCGAAAAGCCTGAAATCAGGGCATAACTTCAAAGGTATGGCGGGCTTCCAGGCGGAATTGTTTAAACAGACCTATTTTGGAGCCTCACGATCGGGCATCATGGTGCCGGGACTGCCGAATTTAGATCTTACCACAGGGATGGATGCGCAAGGCAACGTTCAAAGTCCGGGTGTAGGCGGAAATAATGACCATTGGTCTACTGCTGGATTCTTCGGCCGGTTGAATTATGATTTTCAGGGGAAATATCTTGCAGAAGTCAATTTACGGTATGATGGATCGTCGCGGTTTCGTTCCGATAATCGCTGGGGCTTCTTCCCTTCTTTTTCTGTCGGCTGGAATATAGCGGAAGAGAATTTTTGGTCTTCCCTTACTTCCTACGTAGGAATGTTGAAAATCAGAGCTTCATACGGCGAATTAGGGAATCAGAATACGACGGGATTTTATCCGACCTATCAGATTTTATCGATGGGTATATCCAGCGGCGACTGGTTAATTAACGGGAAAAGACCCAATACGGCAGCAGCGCCCACCCTGATTAGTTCGACGCTCACCTGGGAACGGGTGCAAGTGCGGAACATCGGTTTAGACTTCAGCGCTTTGAAAAACCGCTTAACAGGTTCGTTTGATTATTATAACCGGTACACATTCGACATGGTGGGGCCTGCTCCGCAATTGCCGGTAACATTGGGAACTGCCGTACCGAGAACCAACAATACCGACTTGAAAACCTACGGCTTTGAATTGGTTTTGCAGTGGAACGACCGGCTCGCCAATGGATTCCGTTACAGCGCCAAATTCTCGCTGGCCGACTCTCGGACGGAAGTTACACGCTTCCCGAATATCACAGGCGCTCTCGATACCTACCGGGAAGGTCAGATAGTTGGAGAAATTTGGGGATATACCACCAAAGGAATAGCCCAAACGCAGCAGGAAATGGATAATCATTTGGCCGGTTTACCCAATGGAGGCCAAAATGCGCTGGGAAGCCTGTGGCAAGCCGGCGATATCATGTATGTCGATGCAAACGGCGACGGCAAAATCGATGGAGGCGCAGGTACCATCAAAGACCATGGCGATCTGTCAATTATTGGAAATAGCACGCCCCGTTATTTATTCGGATTGGATTTGAATGCCGGTTACAAGGGCTTCGATTTCCGAGCCTTTTTTCAGGGTGTAATGAAACGCGACTATTGGTGCGACCAGTTCTTTTTCTGGGGAGCTTACAATACCTGGCAGTCGAATTGTTTTTATCCTAATCTGGACTATTTCAGAGATGACCCGAATCATGTATTAGGCGAAAATCTGAATGCCTATTTTCCCCGTCCCATGTTCGACAACAATAAAAACAAGCAGGTACAAACCCGTTATTTACAGAATGCCGCCTACATCAGGTTAAAAAATATTCAGTTGGGATATACCTTGCCCGAATCATGGTTGCACCATACCTTTATGTCTAAGATAAGGCTCTTTGTTTCTGGAGAAAATATGTGGACAGGAACAAAAATGTTTAAAACATTTGATCCTGAAACGGTGGATGGAGGATGGAACGGCAATGTGTACCCGTTGTGTTCAACCCTGTCTTTTGGCTTAAACATTAACTTTTAATACGTAAAACAATGAATAGAAAAATTTATAAATCGTTGAATTGCATACTACCGGCAGCAGTGATGCTCTTTTTGTTTTCCTGCAATGATTTTCTAAACAGAGAGCCGCTTTCGCAACTTTCCCCGGAAATATTTTTTACGGACGAATCGCAATTAGCCGCTTATGCTAACAATTATTATGTGAGTATTCTACCCAGCCATTTAAGTTATTACGGCACGTATGCCTGGGATGCGGGTACGGATAACCAGGCGTATTTATTCCCCGACGAAAACCGGTATGTTCCCGGACAATGGCGGGTAGGCGAAAGTGGAGGCGACTGGTCGTTTGATTTGATTTACCCGCTGAATTACTTTATGGACAAAGTGCTCCCCAAATGGGAAGCCGGAGAAATCACCGGCGATGCCGGTAATATCAAACATTACATCGGGGAAATCTATTTTCTGAGAGCATACGAATATTTTGCCAAGTTGCAGGAGTTTGGCGATTTTCCTATCATCAAGCATGTCTTACCCGACGAGCTCGATTCGTTAACCGAGGCAAGCAAACGATATCCCTGCAACGAAGTAGCCCGTTTCATATTATCCGATCTGGATCAAGCGATTTCCTTACTAAAGGAATCAGCGCCCGACGGTCAGAAAAACCGGATATCGCGTTATTGCGCCTATTTGGTAAAATCAAGAGTAGCCCTGTACGAAGGAACCTGGCTGAAATATTTCAAAGGCACCGCATTTGTCCCCAATGGCGAAGGCTGGCCGGGAAAAACCAAAGATTACAATGCCAATTACCAATTTCCGGCAGGCAGCATCGATAACGAAATTGATTATTTTCTGGGACAGGCAATGGAGGCTGCCGCAATAGTGGCCGATGCAACGCCGTTAGTGGAAAATACCGGCCTGCTGCAACAATCGGTCAGCGATCCCGTCAATCCCTATCATGATATGTTTGGCGATGTGGATTTGTCGGGTTACAGTGAAGTGCTTCAATGGAGGCAATATGATCTGGGCTTGGGACTGACGCATGGAGTAGTGATCGGCGCCCAATTGGGGAACTACAGCAATGGCCTGACCCGTGGAATCGTCGATTCCTATCTGATGGCAAACGGATTACCCATTTACGACCCGGCGTCGGGATATGCAGGAGACGATTATATCGCCGATGTGCGCAAAAACAGAGACAATCGTTTGTGGTTGTTCTTAAAAGAACCGGGACAAATCAATATGTTGTGGGATTCGCCTCAAAATACGCACGGCACCCCCGTGGAACCTGTTCCCGATATCACCAATGGAAGTACTTCGTATGCTTACACCACCGGATATACTTGTCGTAAAGGAAATAATTACAATGGAAACCAGTGTGGAAACAATCTGTCGTGGACCGGCAGTATCACATTCCGTGCTGCCGAAGCCTATTTGAATTATATAGAAGCCTGTTATGAGAAGAACGGGTCTATTGACAATAAAGCCGGCGGCTACTGGGTAGCCATCCGGAACAGGGCGAAAGTCGATCCCGACTATCAGAGAACCATCGGCGCAACCGTTATGGAGAAAGAAGCCCCGAACGACTGGGGCGCCTATTCGGCCGGTAAGCTGATCGATCCCACATTATACAATATCCGGCGCGAACGTCGTTCCGAATTTATCGATGAAGGGCTGCGATTCATGGACTTGACCCGGTGGCGGGCAATGGATCAAATGATCAATACCCCCTACCATATCGAAGGATTCAAACTATGGGGCCCGATGCAGAACTGGTACGATCCGTCCATTCTTATTTATGGCTTGGATAACAATGCATCTACGGTGTCGTCGCCATCAAGAAGCGTTTATCTGCGCCCGTATGAAAAAACATCCCGATCCTTACTGCTCGATGGATACAAGTGGGTAATGGCGTATTATCTGTCGCCAATCGCCATACGGCATTTCTTAATCACATCGGATAATAACGATATTTCAACCTCGCCCATGTACCAGAATCCGGGCTGGCCAACGGTTGCAGGTAGTGGAGCCATCGGTTATTAGGATATAAATCGAAAGCGATAACCGATATGAAAATAAGAGTTTGGGTTCTATTCCTGATTATTGTCGTACAGGTGATGTGTGCGAAGGCGCAAGATAGACTGTATGGATCGGGCGACGCGAACAAGGCAGTCATTTACTTGACTGTGACCGACAGCGCAGACCGGCATGTCCACGCACCCGGTACGAACTGGAGCGTGAGCGTAACGCCATCGATGGTGGTTGGCGCCAACTACGATAACGAAGCCGACCCGAAGCTGTCATACGAATGGGTCAACTACCTCTACGAGCCGATAGCCGCTAAAGGCTACTTCACTTTAGACGAAATCAAGGCAGGGATCACAAAAATCCTCCCATTCCCGGCAAATCGGGAGGTGGGTTGGTACGGCCTGCGGATGGTCTGCGACCATCCGGCCGTGACCCTGCCCGGTTATGAACCCAACGAGTCGAGGACATGGGGCTTTGCAGTCATGCCGCCCCATTCGATGGCCGAACGCACATTCAGTCTTGACAACAACATGGGGCTTACCCATCAATGGGATGGCAATGACCCCTATGTAGGCGGCGGTTTCGACAAAACATTAGTGGCAAGTGCAGTCAGCCAACCCGCGCTGGATGCATTAAAAGACAAGGGCATGTGGAGCATGCCCTTAGTCTCGACCACCGAATGGAACATAAGGAATCGCCCATTGACTGCCGAAGAAGAGAAAACGCTGGAAAACTACGCATATAGCATTGCGAAATATACCGATGTCCGGATGTGGGAGTTCGGATTAGAGGAAAACCTCGGATGGGGACGTAACTCAAAAGACCGGGAATCGAACGTAGAAGGAATCTATACCAAGGAAGTTCTTCCCCAAAAGCTGGCGGCGGTAGCGAGAGGTTTTGACCGCGCCGCACTTGAAACCGGCATCCGGACGCAGATAGGCTATCAGATAGCCGAGCCGAACCAAAGACCCTATCATTTGGATTGGCTGCTTGGTAGCACGCCCGAAGAAGCCCGGACAAAGGCAGGAAAGTATATCGACGTGCTGTCGCTGCACCCGTATCAGTGGCCCAGTTTTTCCGATCCGGATGCATGGGCAGAACCCATGATGAAAATGATATTGGAAAAAGTAAGGTTAGCCGGCAATGCCACCGGACATTATATCGAGCTTTGGTTCACCGAGGTAGGCGCGCCCGAACACGGCGCGTATGTCGACCCGCTAAATCCGGGCAAGAACGCCTATTTCGGATATAACGGCGACGAGTGGAACACTCAGGGAAAGGCTCAAAACCGGGGCGTGCCCTCCCGCTACTTCGCTACTTACTTAGCTAAACTCGAGGCAATCATGTATAATACCGGCATCTTCGGCTCTTCCTGGTACAATTACCAGGATAGAGACTCTGTCCGCTGGTATCCCGAAAACTGGTTCGGTATTGTTGATTACAAGGGTTTTCCCAAGGCGGCTTATGTGGCTTTCCACGAATCGAAGGAACACTTGCTGAGAGCCAGGCCTGTGGGCATGTTCCGTGTGGGCAATATTCGGATCTCGCAATATAGAAACGAGCGCTATTCCGGCGGCACAAACAATCGCACCTATACGTATGTCCTCTGGTTGGAACAGAATACGCAGGGACTTGCGCCGTATCATTACAGCCGCTGGCAAGATTTTGAACAGTGGAAATGGGAGAACATCAACACCAGCGGGCAGTATGTCTCGTGGGCGGATTTGGGTATCGACGGCGATCCTGTTTCTGCGCTTACCATGCTGGGAGCAAAACTACCGACGGACTCCGGCGGAGTGTTTGTTGGCGTAGATCCGGTTTATGTTCAGGCAACCGTACCGGCAAACCGGGTGGAAGGCAGTCGTTCGTCCGACGGAAATAAACTGACGATCGACTTGGGCGCATCGTATAAGATACTCAGCTCAGAGATTAAATTCGCACCTCCGGCGTCGATGCTTGCAACGAAAGTTTCATTCGTCTCGACAAAAGCGGCGTACAAGTACAAGATTGAGCTTTCGAGCGATCGTATCCATTGGATCACCGTTGCCGACCGGACGGACAATGTCTATCCGCTGGAATCGTTCAGCGACATCGTGGGAGGAAAAGCCGGCCGGTATGTCCGTGTGACCATCCTAAGCGCCAACGAAAACCCTGTCAACGACACCGCCTGTATCGCGAATTTTGCTATCTTTGTCCCTTCAAACAGTAAATAGTAAATGGTAAATGGTAAATAATAAATAGCGTATGCAAAATTTTAGAATTAAAATCCTCCCAATAATCGTCGCCCTGATCGCCGGTTTACCGGAAGCATTCCCGCAATCAAAAATCATTTCAATAACCGGTTTGGGTTATGAACAGGGAAGTAGAAAAAATGTTGTCCCGCTGGTTGAAGAGGCGCTAAAGCAATGTACAACGAACGATAGTGTTACCATCGTTTTTCCGAAGGGGCGGTATGACTTTTGGCAGGATTTTGCTTCATCCAGCCGGTTTACCACAGGAATAGCGATGGAACATTTGAAGAATGTCGTCATAGATGGCGACGGATCGGAATTTATTTTCCACGGTAACATGCAAATCATTGCTTTGCACCAATGTGAGAATATTCTATTCAAAAATTTCAGCGTCGATTGGGATCAACCCTTCATCTATCAGGGCAAATACCTGGATGCAACCGATAACTATATCGACCTTGAATTTGATAGAACCCAGTATCGATACGTGATTGAGAACAATAAATTTTACCTGACGGGCGAAGGATGGAAAGCCGCGCCCACAGGGTATTTTAATTTGTTTGATGGAAATACGAAAGAGATTCTTTATCAAACGCATGATGAAAACAACAGTCGCCTGTTTACCTCGAAAGCCGAAGAAATTGCGCCGGGAATCGTTCGCTTTTATGGCGCTCCGGACAGTAAACCTCCCAAAGGAACGTTTACCACGCTGATGGCCGGACGTTATATGACGACGGGAATTGACATGTCGCATTGCAAAGACGTTTGCTTGAAGGACATCACAATCTATCACGCATTAAGTCTTGGAGTGTATGGTATATGGTGTGAAAATATCACATTAGACAACACGAACATGCAGATCAATGCGAGCAAAGGAAGGGTGTTCAGTATCATAGCCGATGCTTTTCATTTTTCGAACTGCAAAGGCCTGATTAAAATAGTGAACTGCGCCCATACCGGGCAAATGGACGATTTCGTGAATGTACACGGCAGGTATACCAAAGTAGATTCGATAGCAGGCGCTAATGCGGTGATTGTATCCAATCCATGGGAAGATGAAGACCCCGGCGTCACCGGCGATGAAATTTGGTTTGTTAACCCGGTGTTTTGCCAACGGTCGGAAGCAAAAGTCATTCAATCGGTAGAACGTCTGGGAGAAAAGAGTTCAAAAATAACATTTACCACTCCGTTGCCCTCCAATGTAAAAAAAGGCGATTGCATGGAAAACAAAACATGGACGGCCCGTGTGGAAATCCGGAATTGCCGGATTCTTAAACAAAACAGGGCGAGAGGAATATTGGTTACTACGCCGCAAAAGGTGGTTATTGAAGACAACTATTTCAGAAGCGCCGGAGCGGCCATTCTGATCGAAGGCGATATGGATTATTGGTTTGAATCGGGAGCCAACAGGGATGTGACGATTCGTAACAATACATTTGAAGATTGCTCAACCTCCGGATGTATCACCGGCAGCAGAGCGGAATGGGGTGAAGCCATCATAACCATCACGCCTTCGCACCGGCCACAAAGCGATACCGATGAACCCTATCATCAAAATATACATATTGAGAATAATACCTTCAAAACATTCGACACGCCGCTTGTGCATGCGCGATCGGTCAGAGGGTTGACATTCAAAAACAATGAAATCATTCGGACATACTCATTCAAACCCTGTCTGTGGCAGAAAGCTTCTTTTCTTTTGGATGGATGCCGCGATGTGGTCATTTCAGGAAATACAATCGACAAGGAATACGGGACTCGAACGATTGAGATAGAGCATACGAAAAAAACGGATATTAGCGGTGAAGGCTTTTTAATTGTGCCCGCCCAAAAGTGATATTTGGTAGTTAAGTAAAAAAAGTAGTAATTTAGCGGTCGATTAGGGGCGGTCTCAAAAGTCGCCTGTGATAAGCATCTTTTAATCTGTTGAAATAGTAATAGTCTAAGAAATAATTTTTTAATACCAAATGAAAATGAAAAGAACAGCAGTAGCGTTATTTTGTATTTTAGCTGCATCTGCAATTACCTTTGCACAGCCGGCGCAGCGAGTGAAAATTTATGAGGGACAGGAAACGATTCCAACCTACAAGATGGGGGCCGACGAGACGAGCCCGATTTTTTATACCGGGCGGGGAGTACAGGGTGCCGCAGGGCATATTTATCCCTATCCGGAACAAATCAATCTGGGCGAGAAACTGACGGACGAGACATACAATATGGTATATCTTGAAAATGAGTATCTCAAAGTGACCGTGCTTCCGGCTTTCGGCGGCAAACTGTTCTCGGCTATCGACAAGACCAACGGACATGAGTTGTTTCACCGCAACAGCACCGTCAAGCCCGACCTGATCGGGACGCTCGGCGCATGGATTTCGGGCGGTATCGAGTGGTGCTTCCCGCATCACCACCGGCCTACTACCCTGCTTCCCGCCGACTACCGCATGGTTGAAAATGCCGACGGCAGCGCTACCATCTGGGTGGGCGAAACCGAACGCGGACTGGGATTGCGGGGCGTCATCGGCATCACCTTGCATCCGGGAAAATCGTATATCGAAGCTAATTACTATCTCGATAACGGGCAAAACGTTACGCGCAATTTTCTATTCTGGGCGAATGTGGCGGTAACGGCTAACAAAGATTTCCGGACATTCTGGCCTCCGCAACAGGAAATCGGCGTTTTCCACAGCAATGTTGATTTTACCCACTGGCCCATCTCGCACGAGACCTACCGGGGGGTTGATTACGGTGCAAACGGCGGTACCGACCTGACCTGGTGGAAAAACCACCCAACCCCTGTTTCATTCTTCTTTTGGCAGGGAAAAACAGGCTTCGTTGGCGGCTACGATTATGCACAAAAAGCAGGAACCGTGCACGTGGGCGATGTTTATCGCAACCGGACATCCAAACTTTGGCAATTCGGCCCTGGATTGGAAGGACAGAACGCTCGCCGCAAGCTGACCGACGACGGCAAAGCCTACGTCGAGCTGATGACCGGTACGTATTCCAATAACCAACCGGATTACAGTTGGTTTTCGCCTCATTCCGTAAAAGAATCAACCAATTTCTGGTACCCTGTACGCGACTTGGAAATCGTCAAGAATGCGAATACCGAAGCATCCGTGACGCTCCAGATGCGCGATAAAAAGACGGTTTTTTATGGCTTCAACACAACGCAGCCTTATCAGGGCGCAAAAGCCGTCCTGAAGTACGGCGACGAAATAGTAGCCTCTCAAACGGTGGATATCGATCCGGCCAAACCGTTCACTTCCACGTTCAAGAGTAAAACCGATCTGGACGAATATCAGCTTTATACCGAACTGCAAGATGGCAATGGGAACGTATTGGTTTCTTACAAACCCTACAAGCCTCAAAATCCCGACCTTCCCGAAAGGCAGCAGGAAGTGAAATCGCCGAAAGAAATCGAATCGGTCGAAGACTTGTACTTAGCCGGACGTTTTGTAGAACAGTTCTCGCGTCCGGGCGTCAATCCCGACGACTACTATCTGGAAGCGCTGAAGAAGTCGCCCAACGATTATCGGGTGAACATCGCTTTGGGTATTCGCCGCGTGGGCGAATGGCGCTATGCGGAAGCTGAAAAATTCCTCATGACGGCCTACGATAAGCTGCAAGTACCCTATATTCAACCCAAAGAAGGTGAACTCTTCTATTATTTGGCGCTTGCACAGAAAGGGCAGGGAAAAACGGACGATGCGTATCGTAACTTCTTTCAGGCAACATGGTACTCCGAATGGTTTTCTTCGGCATACTATCAGTTGGCGCTGATCGAAAGCAGTCGCGGTAATTATACCAAAGCGCTCGAATTTGCACAAAATGCTTATTCAACCAACAACTACGACGGCTCCATCGTTGTTCTCAACAGCGCCTTGATGCGTCGCCTCGGCCAAAAAGACGAAGCCCTCGCACTCATCAACAAGCTGCTTGTGAAAGATCCGATTAATTTCTCGGCTATCTACGAAAAGGAAATGCTCGAAGCCGGCGGTTCCATGACGAAATGGCAAAAGAATATGCAAGACGTTGACAACAACTATATTGATATTGCATTAACTTATGTGAAAGCCGGTTTGTACGACGATGGCTTGCGCTTGTTGTCATCGCTGCAAAATCCGAAAAACCCGCTGGTGTATTACTACCTTGCATGGCTTTACGAAAAATCCGGCCAGCCGGCGAAAGCGAAAGAAATGCTGACGGCAGCCACCCGGCAATCGTATGATTACTGCTTTCCGTTCCGTGAAGAAACACAGAATGTGCTGACAAACGCTGTTGAAAAAGACCCGCAGAACGCCGAAGCCTTTTATTTGCTCGGGAACCTGCTGTACGACAAGCGTCCCGAAGAAGCCATGCAGGCATGGCAAAAAGCGATTGCCATCAAGGATAACTTCCCGATGGTCTGGCGCAATCTTGCTTTTGGAGCGTTTTATCACAACGGAGATACGAATAAAGCCATCGAATATCAGCAAAAAGCCATAGCGGCCGACGCCAATCATCCGATCTGGTACTCCGAGCTCGAAAATTATTTCGACTTGTCGGGGCGCAACTATAAGGAATGCTTAGCCATTCTCGAAAAGAATAAAGAGGTGGTGGTACGGGATGTGACGGCTCCTCAAAAATTGGTTAAGCTCTATAACCTGAACGGCGAATACGATAAGGCGATCGACTTGCTCAAGACACATCACTTCCGCACGTGGGAAGGCGGAACGGAAATTCACGATTACTATGTCGACGCAATGACGCTGAAAGGGTTGGAACTGACGAAAGCCGGCCAGTACAAGGATGCGATTGCGATATTCAACGATGCGATGCTGTATCCGGTAAACCTCGAAGTAGGCAAGCCTCTGAACGACGACCGTGCAGCGATGCTCTGGTATTTCATTGGGCAGGCGTATGAAAAGTCGGGCCAGAAAGTCCAGGCGAAAGATGCTTATACAAAAAGTACGACAGCGACTAACGGCAGATATCCCGATCTGGATTATTATAAAGCCAAATCGTACGAAGCCCTTGGCCAGACAGACCCATCGAAGAAACTGTTTAACGATCTGATCCAGCGCGGTGATAATATTCTTCAGCGCGGCGCCGCCCGCACAGGCATCGGCGTGGAAGAAGCAGAAAATGAAAACACCTCTTATTCGCAGGCCTACCTGCTTCAGGCGCTCGGAAACAGCGGTCTCGGCAACGCAGATAAAGCGAAAGAGCTGTTCGCCCAGTCGATCAAAAAGTACGGCAACAACCTTTGGGCAAGATATTATATGGAGGTGCAATAGCTAATATTCAGAACAAAAAAATGACCGGTATGTAATTATCAGCCTATAAAAAAGTTTTTCATCCTTCTACGTTTGGAAATTGTATGTTTTTCATGTAATTTTGTGCTGTATTATTCGCCCAAGCTTCTTCATGTATGTGGATGAAGTTTCGAATAAAGAAGTCAGTAATATTTATAAAATTTAATACCTTATGTTGACAGGGAAAGAACGGATTCAAACGGTACTCTCGCATCGCGAAGCCGACAGGATAGCATTGGATTTTGGCGCTACACCCGTAACCGGAATTCATGTAAAGAAAATTGCCGAATTTCGACGTTATTATGGGCTGGAAGATAAACCGGTAAAAGTCATCGAACCGTTCCAGATGCTGGGCGAGGTCGATGATGAATTGGTAAACATCTGGAAGGTGGATACCATTGGAGTGGGTGGTCGCACGGATATGTTCGGGCACTTTTTGGAAGACTTTGTGGAAACCCGGATGCCTTGGGGACAAACGGTGTTGTTGCCCAAAGCGTTCCATACGAGAGAAGCGAATGGGAATATCTATGTTTTTCCTCAAGGAGATACTACCTGTTCACCCACAGCGGTTATGCCGGCCGGCGGTTATTTCTTCGATGCCATCGAACGGGTCGCTTCGACCGAAATGGATGCCGAACTTAACATTGAAGACAATATGGAAGAATTTGCCGTGATACCCGATGCCGACCTCTCTTATTGGAAAGAATCCCTGACCAAAGCTCGTGCTTCCGGCCGGGCGGTCGTTGCAAATATCGGAGGAACAGGTTTTGGCGATATTGCCCTGGTTCCTGGACTTAACCTGAAAAATCCCAAGGGAATCCGAGCGATTACCGACTGGTATATGTCAACTGTCATGAGGGCAGATTTTATACGTGAAATCTTCGATCGTCAGTCGGACATCGCCTTAAAGAATCTCGAAAAAATAAATCAATTGGCGGGCGATTGCATCGATGTGCTTTATGTGTGCGGTACCGATTTGGGTACGCAAGACAGCCAGTTTTGTTCTGCCGAAACCTTGTCGTCATTGTATGGGGGCGCTTACCGTAAAATTAACGATTGGGTGCATGCAAATACCCAATGGAAAACTTTTAAGCACTGTTGCGGGTCTATCGTTCCCTTATTGGATACGCTTATCGACTGCGGTTTCGATATTATCAATCCTGTTCAAATCAATGCTGCGGGCATGGATCCCATATTCCTGAAGAAAACCTATGGCGACCGGATTTGTTTTTGGGGCGGAGGCATCGATACACAACGCGTATTGCAGACGGGTACGCCACAAGACGTTAAAAATCAGGTAAACCTGTTGTGTGAACTGTTTAGCGCCGGTGGTGGCTTTGTGTTCAATACGGTGCATAATTTACAGGCAAATGTGCCGCAGGAAAACGCGTTTGCCTTGATGGACGCTTTAGAGGAATTGAGAATTGAGAATTAATAATTACTATAAACAAATGAATCAATTAATCGATCAAATTTTTGAATGTGTGGAAAATGGGAAGGTCAACCTCGCATCTCCTTATCCACCGCAAATGAAAGGATTGCCGGGAGCAGACGAATTAACTCGTCAGGCGATTGAGGACGGTATAACTGCTGCGGATATTCTGAACAATGCGTTGATTCCGGCTATGAATCGGGTAGGGCAGAAGTATGTAGATAAGAAAATTTTTGTTCCGCAGATGTTACTGTCGGCCAAAGCAATGTCGGCATCTATCGCTCATCTCAAGCCCTTCTTTCAATCGGGTGAAGTGAAACGCAAAGGAGTTGTAATCATGGGTACGGTAACCGGCGATTTGCACGATATCGGGAAAAACTTGTGTTGCCTGATGGTGGAAGGCGCCGGCTGGGAAGTAATCGATCTGGGGAACGATGTGAAACCCGAACAGTTTGTCGATGCCATCGATACGCATCCCGAAGCCGTCGTTGGTCTGTCTGCTTTGCTCACTACGACCATGGTGAATATGGGTACTATTATTACTGTCATACGAGAAAAATATCCCGAAACAAAAGTTGTTGTAGGTGGAGCGCCTGTGAACGATAACTTTGCCAAGAGCATAGGAGCCGACGGCTACGGAAAAGATCCGCAGGAATTTATCGTATGGCTGAATCAAAATGTTGCATAATTTAATAACATGTTTTACAATAAAATGGAATAAATCAATGAAACGAGTGAATTTTTATTTTTATCTTTTGCCGTTAATCGGCGTATGTATGTTTTCTTCCTGTGAAAAGAAAACGGATCTTGCTACAAAGCTCTATGCGGAACTGGATCTAAAAGCTCCAAACAACACTTTGACCGACAAAGAAAAACAAGCCGGATGGCAATTGTTGTTCGATGGGACGACAACCAATGGCTGGCATGGTTACAACATGCAGGGAATTCCCGATGTATGGACCGTAGCCGATGGATGTATTACCGTAAACGGCGAAAGTGGCCATGAATCGCAGGATATCATTACCAATGGTCTTTACCGGAATTTTGCTTTTACGGTGGAATTTAAACTGTCTAAAGCTTCCAATAGCGGTATTCTTTTCCAGATAAAAGAAGATACGCTGTACAAATATCCGTATGAAACCGGACCCGAATTTCAGTTGATAGACGACAAAGGCTGGCCCGACTCGTTGAAAGATTGGCAAACGTGTGGCGCAAATTATGCCATGTATCCTCCGTCGGCACACCCAAGCAATCCTGTGGGCGAATGGAATCGTTTGTTTTTGGTAGTCAATGGGACTCATGTTACCCAAATGATCAATGGCGTAGAAATAGTCAATTATGAAAAGAACTCGCCCGATTGGATCGCTCGCCGGAATAGCGGAAAGTGGAAGGATTATCCCGACTACGGAAAATTTGACGAAGGAAATATTTCGCTTCAAAATCATGGCTCGAATCTGTATTTCAGGAATATCAAGATTAAATTACTTTAATCCGGGAAGGAGTATATAAAACATACCTACCGCGACGGATGGAAACTACCGGATATGCCCGCGTAGAAATCATCAATACTTCAGCCATTTAATTATCTCGACATACGACGGTTTTTTGCCGTACATCAATATGCCGACACGGTAAATTTTTGCCGCTAATTTAACGATAAGAAGCACGGTGATTGCTAACAAAGCAACCGATAAAAGCATTTGCCACCAGGGAACTCCGAAGGGTACGCGCACCATGATTACTATCGGTGAAGTTAATGGGATCATGGATGTCCAGAAGGCTAACGGGCCATCGGGGTTTTGTACGCTGAAAATTCCCGCATACAGGGCAAATAAAACCAGAATAGTAACCGGCATCATGTATTGTTGCGTGTCTTCCTGGCTGTTAACCATGGCTCCGATGGCTGCAAACAGGGAGGCATACATCAAGTAACCGCCGATAAAAAACAGCACAAAATAGAAACATATTTCCCCCATGTTGACGGCTCCAAACAGTTCGCTTATTTTATGAAACATCGTGAAACTGCCGGAAAAAAACAATCCGGAAAAGCTCACGCCAAAAAGGAGTAGCGCCCAAATAGCGAATTGGGTCAGGCCAACCAAACCGATGCCTACCAATTTTCCCATCATCAGGTCGAAAGGTTTGACGGAAGAGACAATGACTTCGACAATGCGGTTGGTTTTTTCTTCCATGACACCTTGCATCACCATTGCTCCATACACGAAAATGAACATATAAATCAAAGTCGTAAAAATCATCCCTATGCTTGAGGCAAATGCCGCCGAAGTCTGTATCTCTTTTCCATTCGCACTGGTCTTCGTGGTTTTAATTTTCAAACTTACTTTGCTGTCTTTGATAATGTTCTTTAAGTTAGGAATATCATAAGAGTCTAATTTTTTGTTGCTTAAATAATCATTCAATTGCGCGGCGATCGTATTTTCAGCGCTACTCACCACTTGTTTGTCGGAATAAAGCGTGATAGCATCCGGATTTTTCAGCAGGTCGTCCCTAATTGACAAGGAGGCATAGACCGATTCATCGGAGTTCTTACGGAAATCTTTAAATCCTTTGTTTTCGATAAACAAATATTGGTCGGTATTTTTCAAAACCGGAAAATATTCGCCGGTTACGTCATCAACTACAATCACTTTGGCTTGCTTATCTTTAATGGACGACAAAAAGACAATTCCGCCAATCATCGCGACGATAAGAACCGGCATCAAAAGCGTAAGAAGGATGAACGATTTTTTTCTGACACGGGTTAAATACTCCCTGTGGATAACAATTCCTATTTTGCTCATATACTGTTTAGTTTTTTGTGACTGCTTGAATAAAGACATCATTCATGGAAGGTATTTCTTCTTCAAATGAAAGCACTTCGTTTTGTTGTAACAAGAGCGATAAGAAGGCCGAATTGGATAAATGCTGAAGATTTCGCACACGGAACCAATGGGTGTGAAAATGGGTACCCTTTTCCAGAATTTCACAAAAGGCAGGATCAATCGATAACACTTCATTTTCGGTTTGCAATTTAAAAATATGCTTTCTGTGACGCATACGAATCTCGGCTACACTACCGCTCAGTACCACTTCCGATCGATTGATCAATGCGATTTCGTCGCAAATTTCTTCGACGGACGCCATGTTGTGCGTAGAGAAAATGATGGTTTTCCCTTTTTCTTTTAACTCTACGATTTCGTTTTTCAGCAACTCGGTGTTCAACGGGTCAAAACCGCTGAAGGGTTCGTCGAAGATCAACAATTCCGGTTCGTGGACAACCGTTATGATAAATTGTATCTTTTGCTGCATCCCTTTCGATAGTTCTTCCAATTTTTTGTTCCACCACGAAAGAATATCCAATTTTTCGAACCAGACTTTCAGGCGCTTTTGGGCTTCGGCAGCCGTCAAGCCTTTCAAGCGAGCTAAGTAAATAGCCTGTTCCCCGACTTTCATTTTTTTGTACAGCCCTCTTTCTTCCGGCAGATAACCGATATTGTAAATATCATCGGGCGCCAGCGGACGATTCTTGAACAGCACTTCACCCGAATCGGGAGCGGTAATCCGGTTGATTATCCGTATCAGCGTAGTTTTTCCCGCTCCGTTAGGCCCTAACAATCCGAAAATTTTTTGTTCGGGAACTTGTATGCTCACGCGATTCAATGCTAAATGCGCGTCATATTGTTTAATAACATCTTTTGTCTCAAGAAAAATCATAGAGTAGAAATTTTCCGTAAAAGTAAATAATTTATGCAAAAGTACATATATTTTTGGAATTGTATAAAACAACTACGGAAGATAATAATTTGTAAGGCGAAAGTATGTCTATTCAAAAAAAATAGTATATCTTCGCATGGAATTAATTCATCCGAATTTTATCACAATATTAAAGCAATAGTATCATGAACTGGAAAAACAAAAAAGTAGGGATGATGATTGTTGGCGCAATCATCGCAGGTGTGACTGTATTCTACGCAAACAGTGTGGCGCAGAATGTTGAAAAAAAAGCAGGCGATACCGATGATCAAAGGAAAGCGGAAAACAAAGTTCTATTGGATTTATACAAAAATTTACGTGTTGCGGATGTTCGCGACGGAATGGACTGGATTGGTTACCATAATTTTGGATCGATCGATCCTGCCGTTCGACCGATATTCCGTACAAGAGCTGTCGGAATAGCAAGAACAGCGAGATACCTTCCGTTTGAAGGGCCTTATCCGACGGAAAAAGGAGAAGAATATACCAAATGGCAAGGTTGGTACTACAATACCGTTTGTACGTACCCGTGGATGGACGATATAGAAGATGGCGATTTCATGGCTATTGATGTTAGCGGCGTCAATGTTGGCTTGATAGGCTCCGAAAATTCCTTACGTGCATTGATGAAGGGACTTCGCGGATTTGTTATTAACGGTTCGGGAATCCGGGACACCGACGAAACAATCAAAGAAAAAATGCCGGTTTGGTCTTACTTTATTGCCCAATCCATGGTACAATGTAAAATCCGGTTTGATGCGAAAGATATTCCGGTTGCTATTGGCGGCGTAACCATTTACCCTGGCGACGTTATTGTTGCCGACGGCGACGGCGTCATCGTCGTGCCAAGAAAAGTAGCTCAAGAGGTAGCTAAATATGCGACAAAAATTTTGAATACGGATAAAGATACCCGAAAAGCATCCTACGAAAAATTAAACTGGAAATTGGACGAAACGGTAACGAAATGAATATAGAATTTAATCTGAAAGAAGATAAGATAGTTTCTTTAGAATTATTAAAAAAAGAGACAAAGGGATCATTGATGTTTTTTGATCTAATTGATGAGAATAAAAATGTATGGGTCGAACTTAAGTTTTCCAATAATAATTTGCAAGTAGTTTCAAAATTAGCAGATATCATTGATGACGAAGATGTTATTGATGCAAAATTAGAAGACTTGTTGTTGAAAATAATAGAAACAGAAAAATCAGGTACGGATAGTTATAGTGAAGGAATTTCTTTGGAGCAAAATCCTTATGACCCAGAAAAAATAAAAGTCCGTTCGGATAAAATTCCTGTAACGCTTATTTCTCTAATGATAGACAATAAAGATATTGATTTGAATCCTGATTTTCAAAGGAACCTTGTTTGGGATCATATTCAAAAATCAAGACTGATAGAATCTATTTTGCTAAGAATACCATTACCAATGTTTTATTTTGCAGAAGATGAAGATGGAAAATTAACGGTAGTTGACGGATTACAAAGAATTACAACCATTAAAGATTTTATGGATAATAAATTTCCTTTAACCAAATTGCAATACCTGCAAGAAACATGCGGAGGCAGGTATTATGAATCAACAGGAAACAAAAAAGGAATTGATGCAAAATATTTTCGATGGTTTAATTTAACTACCTTATCTGCCAATATTATTGATCCCACATCTCCATTTAAAGTCAAGTACGATATATTCAGGCGTATTAATACAGGAGGAAAACCATTGAACAATCAAGAAATAAGAAATTGCTTGACAGGAGATGCATTAAGAGACGCTTTAAAGAAAATGACTGCATTAAAAGAATTTAAGTCTGCTACGGATAATAGTATTAAAAGTAAGCGGATGGAAGACAGAGAAATCGCTCTTCGTTTTTTATTGTTTTACAAAATGTATGAACAAAACAGAGACATAAACTCTTATAATGGATATATGGATTCTTCTCTTGATGAATTTACGGAAAGCAGCAATAAAAACAAAAAAAATGATTACGACAAATACATTACCAGGTTTTCAAATGCAATGAAAAATGCAGAATACCTGATCGGACGTAAATATGCCTTTCGGAAGATATTACCAAAAGATATAGAACCGAATTCAAATAAACAATTAATAAATAAGGCTCTTTTTGTGTGTACATCCATTCTTCTTGCAAATTATGATTATGAAGAAATGAAAAGATTAAATGAAAAAGGCTCTTTAGTTAGGCAATTAGCAGACAAGATAAAAGAAGATGTAAATTTATTCAATTATTTATCTTGGGGAACAAATGGGAAAACAAATTTAACATACACATTCAATATATTAAAGGAGTTATTCAACAACCAAATAGATATTATATGATACAATTAAAAATAAAAAATTTCAAATGTTTCCACGATGTAGCCATTCCTGTAAATAAACTTTCTGTATTTGCGGGAAGTAACGGAAGCGGAAAAAGTACTGCTATTCAAGCGCTCCTGTTCTTGAGGCGAACAATTGAGCATTGTGCAAAATGGGAAAAGAGCCGATTTAATTATACTGAAATCAACGGTCTCAATGTAGAACTAAATGGAGCATATTGCCTGAATTTAGGCAACAGTGCATATATATTGCCTGTTGACTCCGAACTCTCGGATGTCTCAATAGGTATCGCTGATAATGATAATATTTTTAATTTAACTTATGATACAAATACCGGCAGCGAATTATGGCTAACGCCAAAAGAACCTTTGATTAATCAATTTGAAAGCAATCCGTTGTATTTTCAAGAATTCTACTACTTAAATGCCGAGAGGATAGGTCCACGGCTATCGCAGCCTATTCAATTTTATGATTACTATAATGTCGGATTCAAAGGTGAATACACTGCTCAAATCATATCAAATTTAAATTATGGTTTTGAAGTTGACAAAAAAAGAGTGAATGAAGATTCTTTGCGTGGTAGTCGTTTCGAACATCATGTCAATGCCTGGTTGGATTTTATTTTGCAAGGAGTTTCAATAATACCTCATTATGATGATAAAACCCACACAGCAAGGATTGAAGTTGAAAATCCGTATTTAAAAGGGAATTCAGTAGTTCCAACCAACACGGGATTTGGAATAAGTTACGCCTTACCAATCATTGTTTCCGGATTAATTGCCCAAAAAGACAGGTTTTTAGTAGTTGAAAATCCGGAAGCTCATTTACATCCTGCCGCTCAATCTAAAATGGGTTATTTTTTAGGAGTAATAGCAAATGCCGGCATCCGTGTTATTGTGGAAACCCATAGCGACCACATTATTAATGGAATTCAAATAGCTGTAGCAAAAAAAACAATTGCTCACAAGGATGTTACTGTTAATTTTTTCTCCCAGCAAAATAATAGCCAGCCTGAAATAGTAACCATTGACATGACGGAAAAAGGTGAATTAACTCAATGGCCCTTGGGATTCTTTGATCAATGCCAAAAAGATTTTGCAGAGTTATTTAAAATGAGAAGAAGATGAGTAAATTGTTTTTATTAAATGAAGCTGTTAATACTACGGATTTCAGTCTTTTTAAACAAGGTATTGCAGAGTTGATCGCTATTGAAAAAAAGCCCAACCATACCTTTTATAAACATGAATCAATCTATAATTTACCTGTTTTTGAGAATGATATATATCCAAATTTTAGCGGACAGGAAGAACAGGAAATATTTAGATTTATAGAACAGACATCTCCCTATCAACATCATTGCTATATAGATACGGAAGAGGAAGCTAATGTTTATTGTTCTTCTCGCTTTAATGGTTTTTTAGGATTTATTAATATTCCAACTATCAATTCTAAAAAACAAGTTGCAAATAATGTAAAATACAGAGAGTGGTGTTTCGCATATTCGGATGATAAGGAATATTTATTGACTAAAACAACTATTTTACCTAATAATAAAAGGATTCATCTGCCGGATCATCATGGGAAAAAAGAACTTTCCGACTTTTGGGATAAGATAAAAAAATCTTTCTATATAGAAAGCGCTCGGTCAACACGTTTTGGATGTGACGGAAAACTTTTTATACGTGAAATTTATGATAATGGTGAAATAGAAATTGTGCTAAATAATACAAGTAGAGAGTATGCTTTGCTTGTACAAACAACAGGGAAAGACATTCTTGAAACTACTGCCATTGCAGATATTTTAAAATTAGAGTATAGTTATCAAAGTTAAATATTCACTCCTCATGCAAAAGTTTATTATCCTATTATTAGCTTTCCTGAGCCAAATTCCGACCAACGGGCAATCGGCTTGGATTCGTATCAATCAATTAGGCTATTTGCCTGCCAGCGTGAAAGTAGCGGTTTTTATTTCACAGAATGAGATAAAAACCGGCAATTTCCAAGTGAAAGACCTGAAAACCGGCCGGATACTGTTTTCAGGTGAAGGTGTCGCAGCCAATGCCGAACGATGGGGTATGAAAACCGCTTTTCGTTTGAATTTCTCCACTTTGGAAACATCCGGCGAGTATTACATTGAATGTAACGGTGTGAAGTCGCCTTCGTTCCGGATGGATGCCGGAGTGTATGAAGGCTCAGCCGATTTTATCCTGAATTACATGCGGCAACAGCGTTGCGGCTATAATCCGTATTTAGATACCTTATGCCACCAAGACGACGGGTATATTGTGGATCATCCTACCCGCAGCGGTGAGAAAATAGATGTGCGAGGCGGATGGCACGATGCGTCGGATTGTTTGCAGTATTTACCGACATCGGCCAATGCGGTTTTTCAGATGCTGTTTGCCTGGCAACAAACACCCGACAAAACTATTTTCAAAGATGAACACGATGCGATGGGCAGAAAAGGCGCCAACGGCATTCCCGATATTCTTGATGAGGCACGCTGGGGACTGGAATGGCTGTTGAAGATGAATCCCGAGCCCGGCGTTATGTTTAATCAGATTGCCGACGACCGTGACCATGCCGGCATGCGAATTCCATCTCACGATTCCGTCGACTACGGTTGGGGAAAAGGAACCGGTCGTCCGGTCTATTTTATTACCGGAAAATCGCAAGGCTTACGGCAACATAAAAACCGCACGGAAGGCGTTTCTTCAAGCGCTGGTAAATTTGCTTCTGCTTTTGCGTTAGGCTCAACGATTTTTGAAAACATTGACCCCGCGTTTGCTGCTGCCATGAAAGAAAAATCAGACTCCGCTTATACTTTTGCCGAGTCGGATTTGGGATGTACGCAAACCGCCTGTGTGGTCTCTCCTTACTTTTACGAAGAAGATAATTATGTGGATGATATGGAATTGGCAGCCATTGCAAAATATGGGGAAACATCCGATCCTGCCTGGTTGAAAAAAGCGGATTATTGGGGACAGTTGGAAGAAATTACGCCCTGGATGGAATTGGGCAGGGCGCGTCATTATCAATATTATCCTTTTGTAAATTTGGGGCATTTTTATCTTTCCTTGTCCGGCGATTCGGTATTCCGGCAAAAATATACCCGTTTTATGAAAGGCGGATTGGAATGTTTGCTGAAACGCGCCAAAGAGAAAAACGACCCTTTCCTGTACGGAATACCGTTTATCTGGTGTTCGAACAACTTAGTTGCGGCGGCGATTACACAAGCGCATTTGTATTATCAGACATCGGGCGATGATACCTATTTAGAAATGGAAGCTGCCCTGCGAGACTGGCTGTTTGGCTGCAATCCCTGGGGTACCTCCATGATTAGCGGATGGCCGGAAAACGGGGTTTCTCCGCACCGCACCCATTCTTTCGTTTCGGTATTGATGAACGATATTCCCAAGGGCGGATTAGTCGATGGCCCTGTTTACAAATCTATTTATACAAGCCTGTTAGGAATTCATCTGAGTTATGAAGATCCTTTTGTTCCGTTCCAATTCGGCGAAGCGGTTTATCACGACGACCCAGGCGATTATTCTACCAACGAGCCAACGATGGATGGTACCGCCAGCCTGAGTTTTTACTTATCAAGCATGGAAAAAGAGGGAAAACTTCAGAATAGCGCATCTGATTCTGAAACCGATACACAAGGAGCGACCGTTAAAATAAACTCCGGTAGCAAAGTAATTCATTTGATTTTTTCCGCCGATACTGCTTTCGAAGGCGGGGAATCCATCCTTCAAACGTTGAATAAGAATAATGTAAAAGCTTCTTTTTTCCTGACAGGAAATTGCTTGCGGAAAAAATCACTGGAACCGTTGATCCTGAAAATAATCAAACAGGGGCATTACGTTGGCGGACATTCGGATAATCATTTGCTGTATGCGTCGTGGGACGACCGGCAGCAGTCGCTTGTTTCTCCCGACAGCCTGGTGGCCGATTTACGGCAAAACCGGATTGAACTCGAAAAATACGGGATTAACAGGTCGCAAGTTCGTTATTTCCTTCCGCCGTATGAATATTATAACAAAGAAAGTGTCCGGTTGATACGGGCGATGGGACTGATTGCAATAAATTATACTCCCGGCATCCGTACGCCGGCTGATTATACTACGCCTGATATGCCCGGTTATAAATCTTCACAGGAGTTAATCGACCAACTCTTTACTTTTGAAGCAGAACATGGTTTGAATGGCAGTATCATCCTGATTCATCCGGGAACGGAGAATAGCCGCACGGATAAATTGTATTTGCGATTGGACGAGATTATCAAACAGTTGAAAAAGAAAGGGTATTCGTTTGAACGGTTGTAGCATGTCAAAAAAAAGTCTTATATTATTAGCCTTTGTCCTGTTGAAATTTATACTCCAGTATTTTTTAATCGGTTCAGGTTACGATTTACATCGGGATGAATATTTGTATCTCGACCAGGCCAATCATTTAGCATGGGGCTTTATGTCTGTTCCGCCGCTTACATCCTGGGTTTCATGGCTGATATCCGTTTTAGGCGGAACGACGTTTTGGGTTAAATTTTTCCCTGCACTTTTTGGAGCATTGACAATCGTTGTGGTATGGAAAACGGTCGAAGAATTAAAGGGCCGTTTGTTCGCTTTGATTTTAAGCGCTCTGTGCGTATTGTTTTCAGCTCTGTTAAGAATAAATATGTTGCATCAACCTCCCTCGTTTGATATTTTAAGCTGGACTGCTTTTTATTTTGTTCTGATTAAATATTTTAAAACAGAAAATCCGAAATGGCTTTACATTGCTGCGCTTGTATTCGGCATTGGCTTTCTGAACAAGTATAATATTATTTTCCTTATAATAGGATTGCTACCGGCAATTTTATTCACTCGTTATCGCAACCTGTTTGCTAAAAAGGAATTTTATTTTGCGATTATCTTGGGACTGTTAATCATTTTACCCAATCTTATTTGGCAATACACGAATAATTTTCCGGTAATTCGCCATTTAACCGAGTTAACAGATACCCAGTTGGTACATGTGAACAGATTAGATTTTCTGAAAGGCCAAATCCTGTTCTTTGCCGGCGCGATATTGGTTATTATTGCTGCTGTGTATTCGCTGCTGTTTTATAAACCTTTTGAAAAATACAGAGCGTTCTTTTGGGCGATTATTTTTACATTGATAGTCTTTATGTATTTCAGGGCAAAAGATTATTATGCCGCAGGACTTTATCCGGTTTACATCGCATTCGGTTCGGTTTTTCTTGGAAATATATTAAATGCGAGTTGGAAGAGATACTTGCGGGTTGTTTTGATTATCCTTCCGGTACTGTTTTTTATGGGTATATACAATATTGCATTTCCGAACAAAAGTCCCGAATACATAATTAATCATTCCCAGCAATATCAGAGATTAGGTTTGTTTCGTTGGGAAGACGGGAAAGAGCATTCGCTTCCGCAAGATTTTGCCGATATGCTGGGTTGGAAAGAGTTGGCAATCAAGGTAGATAGTATTTGGGCAGAACTGCCTGACCCTGAGCATACTTTCATTCTTTGCGATAATTACGGGCAGGCGGGAGCCATCAATTACTATACGAAAAATAAAAAAATGGTTGCCAATTCGGAGAATGACGCCTATATTAATTGGTTATCGCTGGATAATAGAATAGAAGACATCGTTTTAGTAAAAGAAAATTATTACGACAAAGACAGAGACAGAAAAAGAGAAACTCAATTTTTCGACACGGTTTATTTAGCTGCCCAACGAATCAATCCCTACGCAAGAGAAGATACGATTTCCATTTATGTGTTGAAAGGGGCGAAAGTAGATGTAAATAAAATAATTAAAGAGGAGGCGGAGGAAAAGAAAAAATAAATTATATCCAATGTTGCGGAATTATTGCTCGGACTGCACAGACAAAGGTAATGCAAATTTTATCATATCATAAAACATTTGCCGTGTAGGTAATGGTTCAATGTGTTCGTATGTTTTTGTTTAATTATGCAAAGATACGAAATAATATTTAGCTGTCAAATAGTCAAAGAAATCTGCGTTATCCGCGTTATCTGGGTTCAAGAGGCTGTCTCAAAAGCCTGTCATCCCGCGCTTGACGCGGGATCTCCTGGAAAAACATTACTCATTATCAGGGGATTGCGGGTCAAGCCCGCAATGACATAATCGTCGTAAAGGCTTTTGAGACAGCCTCAGGGGTAACCCCCCCAATCGCTTCGCTTCATTGGGGGTTAGTCACATTAAATCCTG